>Ga0335069_10000385_pt1 | contig 74647 bp, 48 predicted proteins | sample Lox_Sample_11_FD_206714 | JGI IMG/M metagenome (GOLD analysis project Ga0335069, IMG submission 206714) | Soil microbial communities from Loxahatchee National Wildlife Refuge, Florida, United States - Lox_Sample_1.1 | ecosystem: Environmental > Terrestrial > Soil > Wetlands | place: USA...
TATCGGTTCAGCCGCAAGGATGTTTGAAGGTGCTGCTCTGCCGAGGATTCTTCCAAACCCGCAAGCTTGACGTAACACCACCAACAGTCCGGTTCAAGTCGGATTGAAGCTCGCACAGACTCCGCGGTGCCTTGCGACAGCAGCGCGTCAGAACGCATCATCTTCCAGGATTCCCAAATCCCCAGCAGGCAGGCGCATACCACCATTGCCCGCACAACGAAAGCGAAGAATAGGGTTCGATCCAGCATTCGGGCCAATCTTGCTGAGAGCTTAACATCCTGCCCCTGGTTTTCCGATCTCTAGACACGCGTTTCATAGTAATGTAACAATGCGCGGAGCCGCCTAACTAAAGTGGACGGCTCCACGAGCAAGCAGGCCAGCTTGCCTGATCTCCTTTCTCGAGCACACGACATGGGCGCGTCCGATAAAGGAAAAGTCCGCGTTAGCGGCTGTGGTGATGGTGTCGATGGTCGTGGTCCCAATCGTCTCCGTCGTGACCGTCTTTGTCTCCGTCGTGCCCGTGATCGCCAGCGTGTCGTGATGCTGCGCCAATTTGCCAATCGCCGCCACTGTTACGCGTGAATGCCTGCGATTCTTGCGGTCGAATTTGAGCCAAGACCTGACCATGGGTCCCTGCGATTTGAATCTGGCCTGTCTGCGCCATGACGCTAACGTCGCCTCCTGGTGCGATGGCAATCGTTTCACTCGTGCGTGGCTCTGAAGGCTTGATGGCCAAGCCGCCGATCTCGACCCGGTATGAACCGGTGGCGGCCGCTTCGGCTTCGCCACGCACGAGCACAAAATGGCCGCGGTAAACGGTCCCGCTCGAACTGCGGTGAAGCGTGATCTTTGTTCCGTTGTTGAGACGCAATTCTGAAATCGTCTTCGGTTCAGAACCGGTCTCGAGCCATGTCCCGTCAAAAACGGTTCCGCTGCCTTGCACGGGATGTCCGTCCATCCAAAGATCCCCTTGGACAACTACCGACCCGATCGAGTCTGTTTCTGCCGCAAAACATGATCCGATGTAGAATATCGCCGCAAACGCCGACAATTTCCTCAACATTGCCCACCTCCAATATGAGAGGGCTTCCACATCTCCGCCAGAATTGCCTTGCGCTCCTTGTCATTTGATCGGAGAGGGGGAAAGCTCCTGGCGCCTATCATACAATGAATCCGATCGACGAACGCATGTTTGACCGGTCTCAGCCGCAGACCTATTCCATGGCGGTGAAGCGGCGATTCATCCCATAGTTGCCGGTCGTGAATTCGTTCCTGAAGTCATACCATGGATCGAATCTGAATTCCACCATTGCCTGAACAGCTGCTCCATGGCCGCCAACAATCGTCTGGGCGCGAAAACATTGCGTCCATTTGGAGTATTTGTCCCGACCCGCCCATGCTTAACTCCACATATGTCCCAGACTTGATGCAGGAACTGATTAGGCTTGTGGAGACACTTCGGGGATCAGCACGATGCTTGAGTTCAATAGTGGAAGACTGCGGGAAGGTAATACATTTGTCTTACAAATCGACCGTCTACACCGAGTTCAGGGCAAATTGAGATCGAGATTTCGATCCCTCACTTGATCGAGGGGCCGCTGTTTCGCAGGTTTGAGATGCGTTTCCCAATCAAGGAGATCTCATCGAGGTCCCGGTCGGTCTGCCCCACTCGCCCGTCGTGTGAACAGTCGTCCGCCACGCACTTCGGTTCCGGCGCTTCCTCCCTCGAGCGGTTTGGTGCCCGCGGCCGGAGAAATTCTGGTTAAATCCTCCTTGCGCAATATGCTGCGATGTTCGTCCTCGTTTAATCTGACCAAAACGCGCATGCGGAACCGTCTCTGGTAAGCAATAGCAGCGGCGAATACGGCGAGAATTCGACGGTCCTGGTGTACATTCCGTTGGCGTTCATTGGGAAATCGGGAAGCAGAATGAGCGACCCAACGGGATCGCTACGGGAGAGGTCGCGATGAGTGCTGGCGGTAGCACGCGTCTGGCAGCAGATGGCACGATGCCGTCTGCTTTTGTTCCGGATCCAGCGGCAATCGGCTCAGTAGATCGAGCCGGAAGGCATGGGCGCGTTGTCGCCGGTCCCATGCTTTGGTCATGGATCGGAGGGTTGACCATCATCGGCTTTGTGGGGCTGTTTCCCCAGTTTTTAAAACTCTGGGGAGTCTGGACGACGGATCCACTTCGTTCGATCGGGATCATCATCCTGCCCACCAGCATGGTTCTGATCATCCGCCTTTGGCGGCAAAGTGGTTGGGAACTGCGCGGTTCTTGGTGGGGCCTTGTGCTGGTGGCGCTGGCGTTCATGCCGAACGTCTGCGGGGGCCGTCTGGAGTTTTATTGGGCCATTGCGAATACCAGGCTCAATTTCATTCCAAGCGTGTTGCCGATCTACCTCTATACAGGAGGCATCCTCATGCTCTTTGCCGGGGTCCGCATGTGGCTGAGAGCGTGGTTTCCCCTCGCACTGTTGCTCTGTCTTCAACCGGTCCCCGAAGTTTTTGTTCGTTTTCTGGATCTTCCCATGCAGGGAATTTGCGCGCACGTAGCGCGATCGTTCGCAGGCCTTCTCGGACTTTCCCCGAGCAACTCTGAGCTGCTGCGACTCATGTTTACGCCGGGTTTTGGGATGTTCATCGCTCCGGGCTGCGACGGCATGCGCGGGGCGATTACGCTAGGCTACGGGGCCCTGATTCTCGGCTACATGAAGCGCCTCCCTCTCTGGAAAGTGTCCATTTATGTTGTTGGGGCTCTGCTGCTTGGGCATCTGTTCAATTTGATTAGGCTTTGTGCTTTGGTCCTTTACTATCGAGTCGCGGTGGGGCATTCCGTTCTTGAGAATGTAGCGAAGCAAGCGGACTATGTAATTGGCGCCCTGCTTTTTTGTGTAGCGGCATCACTTTTTTGGGTTCTCTTCAAAAACGAAGGAGAAGCGGGCGCAGCCGGTGCCCAGTCGATCTCTAGCCAAGCCACCCAAGCCGGTGATAGGAAACTTATTCACTGGAGAGTCGCAGTCCTGGCCCTTTTTGTGCTCGTTGCAATGCCGTCCGCCGGACGCGCCATCCGGATAAACTCTGAGAATCTGGCTTGGACGATGCGCCGCGGCGAAGTCAGCAGCACGGAACTGAATGCTCGAATGCCAACTCAAGTCGGGGCATACAGAATGGTTCGGGTTTGGCAGGAAAGACAGTCCGGAAATCTGGTGTTGGAAACCGCCGCGTTCGAGAAGGCGCAATCGGGTGAGATCGAATTAGGCATATGGCTGGCGCCCACGGATCATAGCATTCAGCAAAGCCTATTGACTCACGGAGAAACGCCGAAGACGACGGCGATCGCGCAATTCAGCACCTCCGGCGGACGGGCCGTTCGATTCAACACTGCATTCTACGACGACGGCACTACCGAGACTCTGACCGGTGATGCGTATTGCAGTCCCCTCTCGTGCCAGCCAGGCTCATATCAAGCGAAGAAAGGCATTCACCTGGCGATTGCCAAAACTGTCGACTACACGACGCGAGGTATACGCGTGATCCCAATCTTCTTCAAGATGCAGGCACCGCACACCGACGCGGGAAGCAAAACCGATTACACAGCATTGTCGATTGAATGCCAAGATTTTCTCTCTCATCTCGACTTGACGCAACTGAGTCAAAGTTTTCAGTAGACGGCTCTTGACCGGAGCCAGTTCCAAAATCGAATTCCCTGGCTGTGCCGATTCCCGAAGGTCGGTTGTGGTGCCTGAGCGGCATTCCGCCATGCCGGACCGATCACGGTAAGCAGTTCTGCGTTTGTTCTCGCGGGGAGAATTTGCGTGGACGAGTGCGTCTGTTGCCTCCCCCGCCGGGACCGAACGCGACCCCGGCTTCAGACTGAAATCGTCATGCAATCGTCGTACTTCTTTCTTCATCCGTTAACAGTCGGTTGGTAGGCTTTCGAAATCCGGGATCACAATCCGTTTGCGAGGGCATGCCGCCCGGTGAAGGCATGCCGTGACCGTTGACAGTGACTCTTTGTCCCCCCAAGAATCCTTTCACCCGCAGCGCTGGTTCTCTTGTTTGGGTTCCGAAAATGGGACTCACAGGGCGAAGCTTTCCCCAACTTCATCGTTCATGGTGCAATTTGGAGAGGACAATTAGGCTCGTTGTTTCCGCTAAGCGGCAATCGCATAATCTTCTCGTATTCGCATAATCGTCTCGTAGGTTTCCAGGCAATAAATTCACCACGGGTCCGAAATTAAGATGGCCGTCCTAAGAACCCGGTCGCGCATGGTGAGTGTGCGACTCTCCGAAAACGAATACCAGGCACTGATGGAGCTGTGCGCTTCATCCGGCGCGAGGAGCATATCGGACCTGACGCGAAGCGCGATGCAGGCTCTTCTTTGCGGGACCAATCGCGAAGAGATGCTGCACCTTCGCATGAATGAATTCAGCGACCAGATGAAGAGCTTGGGTCAAAGAATTGATGAACTTGTCGAGAAGTTCGCCTCATCGGATGGACAGAGTTGAGGCGACGGCGATGCAGTTCCCAACTTGATGGCGGTGTCGGAGTCCCTGACGGGGGCTGTCAATGTTCACAGAAATCAATGAGGATTCTACGATGAGGAATCTTGCGACCGTTCTCCTTGCAACTGCCCTGGCCGGCTCAATTTCTGCACAGCAGACGCAGCAGATACCCAAACAATTGGGGGCGGGTGAAGTATCCATGAACGCCTCGGCGGCCCTACCAATCGAGCGAATCGGAGGCGATGATCTCATCGGCGTAACAGTTTACGATTCTCCCGAGTTGACCCGAGCGGTCCGTGTGGACTCGGCAGGCGAGATCCGCCTACCGATGTTGCGTCGGCAGATCAACGCCAAAGGCCTTCTTCCTTCGGATCTGGAAAAATCGATTGCTGCAGCCCTCATCGAAGAAAATGTGCTCGTTGATCCGGTGGTAACCGTGACGGTTGCCGAGTACCGCAGCAGGCCGATCAGTGTGGTTGGCGCGGTTCGCAATCCGGTCACATTCCAGGCAACCGGAGCGGTGACCTTGCTCGATGCGATCTCTCAAGCAGGAGGTCTGACGGAGAACGCCGGATCGGAAATCCTGGTAAGTCAGAAACCGTCGGATGGCGATCCGAAGGAGGCGGCGTTAGTCCGTCGAATCCCCACGCGCGGCTTAATTGGCTCGGAGGACCCCTCGTTGAACTTAAATCTGCAGGGGGGTGAGGTAGTTCGTGTCCCTGAGGCGGGTAAATTCTATGTCCTCGGGAATGTACATAGGCCCGGCGCGTTTCTGCTGACGGACGGATCCCAAAGCACCGTTTTGAAAGCCTTGGCGCTTTCGGAGGGTCAAGATAAATTCACCGGACACATCGCATACATCTATCGTTCCGGAGCCGCCCCAGGTGCGCGCCAGGAGATCCCGATTGAGTTGAAGAAGATTCTGAACAGAAAAGCGCCGGATGTACCCCTCCTGGCGAACGACATACTCTATGTCCCCGAGGCGACCGGCCGCAAAGCCACCCTGACAGCTCTCGATCGGCTTTCGGGGATTGGCGCAACTGTTGGTACCACCATGATCTACGTCTATCACTGAGAGGATTCGAGCGAAAGCCATGTCAAAACAAACAGCTTTGCCGGTTGAAATGCCAGCGCGATCCTCGTACGGCGAGACTGTACAGGCGCCAAATGTGACTTATCTGCCCGCGCTGGATATTGAGCCGGAAGTACCCGCGGTTCCCCTTTCGCATTACCGCTGGATATTGCGACGCCACCTTTGGATGATGATTGCGTTTGTCGCAGCCTGCGTATTAGCGACGTTTATTGTCACCGCCAGACTGAAGCCGATCTACGAATCAACATCGACCATCGATGTCGATATACAGGCTCCGTCGGAAGTTGTCGGACAAGAGTCAACGCGTTCGAGTTCCTACAGAAGCCCAGATCAATTCCTGGCCACTCAGATCAAACTAATCCAATCGGACGCAGTCTTGCGTCCCGTTGCCGAACAATACCATCTGATGCCCTCTCCCGGACAACTTAAAGGAGTTACCGCGGAACAGGCGCAAAGGAGCGCCGAAGCGCCTGTGGGCATCGGCGGCCTTAAAGTGACTCGACCTCCCAATACGTACTTGCTGCTGATTGCCTACCGGTCGCCGGACCCGCACCTGGCAGCGGACATTGCCAATGCGGTTGCAAACTCCTACTTGGCGCATGCCTACGCTATTCGAATCGGATCGTCGGCCAATCTATCGTCGTTCATGGAAAAGCAGCTTGACGAATTAAAGGCTAAGATGGAGAAATCCGGCCTCACTCTTGCCAAATTTGAAAAAGATCTTAATGTTGTCAATCCTGAAGAGAAGACGAATATTCTCTCGGCGCGCCTGCTGCAACTCAACACTGAATATGGGAACGCCCAGGCCGATCGCGTCAGCAAGGAAGCTGCGTGGAATGCGATCAATTCGGGGTCTGTCGAGGCGGCGCAGGTCTCCTCACAGGGGCAGTCGCTTGCCAGGCTAAGCGACTCGTTGAACGAGGCCCAACAGCGGTTCGCCCGAGTCAAGTCCACCTATGGAACGAGTCACCCCGAGTACCGGAAAGCAGCGATCGAGCTGGCGGAAGTGCAGAAGGAATTCGACGACACAAGCCGAAGTATTCGCAACAGAATTGGCGTGGAATACCGGGAGAGCCTGAACAGAGAGCAGATGCTCCAAAAAGTGCTGACCGATACTAAAGCCGAATGGGACCGAATGAACACTCGGTCGTTTGAATATCAGCAATTGAAGCAGGAAGCGGATGCGGACAGGGTGCTTTACGACGAGCTTATCAAGAAGATTCGAGAGGCCGAGATTAACGCTGGCTTTCGGAACAACAATATCCGAATTGCGGATGTTGCGCGTCCTGCGATGTTCCCTGTCTTCCCAAAGATAACCGTCAACCTCCTACTGGCATTGATCATTTCAAGCTTTCTTGCCGTAGGTGCCGCGTTGCTTTTGGATAAACTCGACACGACGCTCAGGAATCCCGAAGAGGCAAGCAGGTTCCTACGGACAGATGTCATCGGAACGCTTCCTTTGGATCAGGGTGCCGGGGTATTGCCTAAGTCCGCGAAGCCGGAACTCGCAGAGGCTTTGCCGGCATTGCAGGACGCTTCGGGCGATAACAAGGACGGACGGCGAAAAGGGCGATATTATCGCTCGATTTCCGGTTTTGAGGAAGCTATTAGAACGCTTCGAAATACCATTTTGCTGTCCGACTTTGAGCAGCGGTTGCGGTCGATTTGTGTTACGAGTGCAGAGCCCGGAGAAGGAAAGACAACTTTGGCGGTACACCTTGCCGTAGCCAATGCCGCGCGCGGCAAGAAGACGTTGATCGTGGATGGGGATCTTCGGCGACCGAGCGTGCATGCGAAGTTTGGTTTGACGCAGCAGGAAGGTCTTTCCAATGTTCTGACAGGGGAAATGACCTGGAGGGAGGCGCTGCGTTCAATTGAGGGTAGGGCGAATTTAAGCATTCTGCCGGCGGGTCCGGGTTCGCACCGGGCGGCTGATCTGATCGGCCCCCGTCTTTCCGAACTTCTGGACGAGTTCGCAAAGGAATTTTCCCTTGTGATCCTGGATTCGCCTCCCCTTCTTGGTTTCGCCGAGTGTCTGCAGATGGCGTCGGCTGCTGACGGAGTGCTCATTATCAGTCGAGCGGGAGAAACCAACCGGAGGACTGTCGCGACGGTGGTATCCACACTGCAAAGGATTCGGGCCAACATTATCGGAGTCGTCCTAAACAGGGTTACTCAGCAAACTTCCAGCGATGGTTATTCTTATTACGGATACCATTACGGTTATCAACAAAAGGAAAAGACAAACTAGTCACGACATTGCTTGGGAGCGTACCGATCAGAAAACTGCTTCCAAACATGAAGTCTTTTCAGAGACTGGTTTCCGATTGATTTCCTGGCTGCGCTGATTTATTGTTGCGCGCCGGTGTCGGGATCGACTCAGCTCGGCTACTCGGGGCAGGCGCGTGGTCGGAATCTATGTTATTGTCCTTGAGTTACTCGCTGGAGAACGTGCCAGGCGGTGGCTATGGCTCACAGGTGGCTGAGGTGGCTTAGTCGTTACTTTGGACACATAATTATTTGATAATCGTCAAAGGCGCGGGCCAGAGCACGAGCGATGCGAGGGGCCTTGATGGGAACGGCACGATTGTTTTTCGGATTCCCTTGCTCTCCAATGAATGTCCCACGCACACTGAGGATCGTGACGAATACTTGGCGCCAATTCAATTCGCCTGGAAGTTGTGGGGAATTCGGTTTGGCAGGTGCCTTGAGGTGCGGCGGTAGGAGGCGGAAGACCCGAATGATCAATCCCCGCAGTGTGTTGGAGTAGCTGACGGTGTGATTTTCGGCGCACAGAACTCAGCGTGCTGGCATGATGAATCGGTGAACGCAGGAAGGTCCAGCAGTTACAAAACGGGATTCTTCGGAGCAAATCATCACTCTCGCGATTAGCTTTCTCTCAATCGTCTGCATTAGACTGATGCAGCGCGTTTTCATCAAGACGCAATAAAAAAGACACGAAAGGTCGTTTGCTTCCGAATGGTGATGCCAGCCGGAAACGCGAGCAACATCACGGTATGAGCGATCTAGCTTCGCCAACTGCAGCGGAGGAATTCTCTGAAATGTCAGAGGGCGCCGCACCGCCTTCGCGATCCAAATCTATTTTCTGGAATTTTGCGAGTCTGGGGACATCCGCGGCATTCAGCCGCTTTGCTGGCCTAATCACAAACGCGGTCCTCGCGCGGCGAATCTCCACTTCCGGATACGGAATGACGGGAATCGCTCAGACTGCAACGCTCTATTTCGGGTTGCTTTCTGATCTCGGTTTAGGCGTGGTTGCAGTCCGTGAGGCCGCGCAGCACCCGGAAGGCTTGCAGCGCGTCATGTCAGCGATGATGGGGCTTCGCCTGGTCTTGGCGATCACAGCCTGCCTGCTTGGACTGGTAGTGGCTCCACATCTTCCGTTTTCGGAGTCCTCGCGATCCCTTTTCAGATTCTACCTTCTTACCCTCCCTATTCAGGCACTTAGCGTAGACTGGGTCTTTCGAGCGGTTCAGCGGATGTACTGGAACACGGTCTTGGAAATTGCCAGCGCGACTCTGACGCTCATACTGACAGTCATGCTGGTACGTCAACAGAGCCAAATACTACGCGTGGCCGGAATCACAGCGGCTGCCGCCGCAACTACGGCGTTTCTGGGAATCCTTGTTCTCACCCGCCTCGGATACCATGCACGCCCTGTCTTCTCGATTGCAGAAGCGAAGTACTTCTTGGGCCAGTCTCTGCCGTTTTGTGCATCAACGCTGGCCTTTCTCCTCTACGCGCAGTCCGCCAATCTTATCTTGGGCGCTCTTCGGGGTGAGGCCGATGTCGGGCTCTACGGTGCCGCTGTCCGGCTCAGCCAGATGTTCTACCAGTGGATCTGGCTGTACTTCATGGCTATGGCGCCGGCTCTTATGCAAGACTGGGCCTATTCGGCTGAAAAGGCCCGCGAGTTACTGTTAATGTCCGTTCGGCTGACTGCGATTGCCAGCATCGGCTTCGGCCTGATAGCTTCGAGCATGGGATCGTGGCTGTTGGTGATGATATTCGGCAAGCCATTCAGCCAGGCCAGCCAGGCATTCGAAATCATGATTTGGACCGGAATCGTCTTTGCCATCGGCCACAACTGGGGCGAACTCGCCGTGGCCGCCAAGAGGAATCGTCTTCTCATTCATTCCACATTTCTCGGCGCTTTTGTCAATTTGGCGGTTTGTGCGGCGACGGTCCCCCGGATGGGAATTAGAGGCGCCGCGCTAAGCAACCTTTTTGCTGAGATCGCCGTTCATGGCTTTCGCATTCATTCGTTCGGCTGGCATTTGGGATTCAAGCCACTTGAACGCGCCGCCAGACCCGCATTGGCGGGAGCGGGCGCGTACGCGATTTCGTTAGCCATGCGCTGGAGTCCTCCCCCGATCTGCGCAATCGTGTCCGTATGTTCGTTTGTCGGGTTGCTATTCCTCATGGGAGAGATTACGGTGCTGGATGTGAAGCGGTTACGCAGGATCATTTCATTCCGTAGGGTTGCACTTGAAACCCACTCCTTCTAAATCAGTGTTTCTGCGAATTCATATTTTGCTCGATCCGGTCATGTTCACTCCCCATCAACTGATGAAACTTCCACCCTCGGCTGGTTCCTCGCGTACGTCGCGCGGTCTACGCCGTTAGTCGCTTAATCTTCAACGGGTTGCTTCCTCCCAGGAATCAAACATGTCCGAAGAAAAACAAAGTTATCTCCATCATCTAGTTCGAACAGGAAACATGCCCTGCTTCCTGGAACCGCCCACCTCGGAACGCATCCGGTCGCTCCCAGAGAATCGAGATGCTATGATTATCGACGTTGGATGCGGGTGGGGAACGCTCTTGCTATCGTTTTGGGACGCAGGATACACAAATCTGGTTGGCGTCGAAAGGGACAAGGAATTGGCAGCCGAAGCGCAAAAGCGATGCGAGATTGCCGGCGGGAAGATTCAAATCGTTCATCAAGACGCCATCGAGTTTTTTGAGCAAACCCAGCGCATGTTTGACCGGGTTCTCTTGATCCATGTTCTTGAGCACTTTTCGGGGACCGCGGGCAACAGGCTGCTCAATGCCACCAGAGAGCGCTTAACCAAGGGGGGCCGCGTCGTAATTGAAGTTCCGAACTTAGCCTGCATCGCGAGTGTCAATATGCAATTTAGCGACATTACACATGTGACGGCCTACACAGAGTATAGTCTGAGGCAGATGCTGGAGGACGTTGGATTTAGTGCGGTTCGAATCGAAAACTCCAAACCCCGACTCAGGTTATGGCGAATCGGAAGCGGAGCGTCTGGAATTGGATGGTATGCAAATCGTGCCTTACACCGATTGTTATACGGTATCACGAATTCTGGTCCTCGGCCCACATGCGTGAGTCCCGCCTTGCTGATGACCGCAGGGGAGACAAATGATGGTGGACATCGAGCATATGAATCCCATGTATGATGACCTTGCAATAGCCGGAAAGGTCGTTTATCGCCAGCCCGCAATCGACTGCAAGTTGAACGCGATATCGTATTGCAGAGATAGGTACCTGGGCCGTCTAGATGCTCATGTCGTCAACGCGGGTGTCCGGTTGGTTGCCTAAATGCGGTCGAGACTCTATCGATCGGGATGCCGTCCGACCAAATCCACCGAAAGAATGATAACTCATGCCTGGCTCCGAACCTGTACGCATCGCATACGATGGAGTAATCTACAGCTCTCTACGGGAATGCGGCATCACACGCTTCTACACACAACTCATCGAGCATCTGGCGGCTTTGAACCCGGAATGGCTACTTGATATTCACGTCGCGGAAGTTGGGAAGTCCTTGCGCTTGCCGCAAGCTAAAAACGTTGCGGTATTTTCGAGGAAACACCTTCGATCGAGAGTGTGTTCTCCGATAAACTACCTGCGTCTTAGGCGAGCGATCGGCCGCACCAAGCCGCAGATCATTCATGCAACTCTTGGGCGTTCCTTTCCTTTTGCTCAGTGTCCGACCGTGACCACAGTGTACGACCTGATACAGCATAAGGTCTCGGAACATTACAGCGACAGACGTTACAACAGGGCACGGCAACTCTGGGAGCGGTCCGCGCGCTGTTCTAGCGCAGTGATCGCCATATCGGAGACAACGAAGCGGGATATCATCGAGATCGCGGATAGCGATCCGGCGAAAGTCCTTGTCACTTACCCAGGCGTGAACAGGCTCATGGGTCCATCCAGCCAATCGGAAATCGAAGGCTACCGCAAGAGACGAGGACTGCACCGCCCCTACATACTATATGTAGGGGCTCGGATATTGCATAAGAATTTCCCACTCTTGGCAAAGGCCTTCGTGAGTTCAACGAACTTGCGTGATTTTGATCTAGTTGCTGTCGGGGGCGAAGAGAAGATCGCGGAGCAGGAACTTCTTGCGCCGACAGTTCGAGACAGGGTTCATCATTTGCGGAGTATAGAGGATGAGGAACTGAGGCTAATTTACGGGGCAGCAACGGTTCTCGTATTTCCGTCGATGTATGAGGGTTTCGGCTTTCCGCTCGTGGAAGCTATGGCTTGCGGAACCCCTGTAGTCGCTTCGGATATTCCGTCTACACGTGAGGTATGCGGGGATGCATGCGTGCTTTTTCAACTTGGTCACCCAGCCGACTGTTCGGCAGCGATACTTCGTGCGACGGAGCCAGCAATCAGGGAACAGTTGGTGAAAAGGGGCTTGGCGCGGGTTGCGAGATTCACTTGGGAAGAATGTGCGCGCGAGACGAAGAAAGTTTATGAATCTCTTCTTTGAAATGAAGAGAAGCGCAATGTGCCGCTGAGACCAAGGGGTTTCACCTGCGGCATTATTGGCGCTCAAGTCATCTGCGACTCGAGCATTACGTGAAGGAACCGACGATCGACGCCCCGAGGCAAAGGGGGGGCTTGAATGTATTCATGCGAACGAAACGAGCGCCGGTAGAATTCGCCGATGCGATATTCACGGTCATACAACCCTCTCGGTGCGACATCCGCGAGGTCTGATTGCCGGCACCCTCCAGCCTGCACCTCATCTCCTCAGCAGTTGATGAATTATTCACTAAACCAAAACGCGTCGAGGCATCAGTTACGGTGGCAGGCTTCGCTATGAAAGAGTGTTATCTTCTGGAGGTTGGCTCCTGGGGCGAGCAAAAAATGCCTGCTTGTTGTGACAGCGTCACGGAATTCAAGATATGTGCGCGCTCGATCCGGGCGGCTATCTTGCGCCACCGGCAAAGAGAACGGTGGAAATCTTCGATGGAGAGGGGTGCTGGACGGGACAGACTGTTCACTGGAAAGGAGGAGTGTGCAGGCAGAGCTGAGAATTGAAACCGTTAGAAACTCAATCAAGCGCCGCTTTCCGCGGCTGGTTCTCGCGGTCAGAGGAACGCGACGGTTCGTGACGTGGATCGTTGATGTGCTGGATATCGGGCTCAATCAACTGACGTTCGGTAGAGGCGTTTCGAAGTCAATCCGTCCTGGGATTCGCTTGAGGACACATCCGAAACCGTGGAGGGAGAGTTTCTCATATTTTGCCGCGGGTGGATCCGTGGAGGAAGAGCTGGATGCCTTCATTCGGCAGTGCAATGCGGGAATGCAGCTCATCGATGTTGGCGCGCAATACGGCATTTTCTCCTTGGTCGCGATGGCATGGCCCAGGTCGCGGGCGTTGCTAGTCGAGCCCTATCCGAAGAACGTTCAAATGCTGAGCGAATTGCGGCGGATGAACAGTCTCAGTGACAAGCGATTCATCGTCGTGCCTGTTGCGGCCGGCAGTCAGGACGGCCGAGTGGCGATGGAAGGGATCGACTTCTACCTTCCCTCGCCGGCTTCAGCAACTTTCGTTCCGATGCGTTCTCTCGACTCGCTGTGCAGCGAGTTTGGTTTTCGCCCAACGCACATTAAGATTGATGTGGAGGGGTTTGAGTTTGAGGTGTTGAAAGGTGCAGTGAAGGTTCTCGACCAATGCATGCCTGTCGTACACCTCGAGATCCACGATGCATTCCTAGTCCGCGACGGTACGGCGCCCAGCGAAATCCATAACTTCATGAGGATTCACGGCTACGATCAGGTTTGGTCGCTTGTGGAAAATGAACCGGACGGTGCTCCTTCAGTAACCCGGACAGTCTGGTGCGCCAAGCATTAATGGAATGCAAGGGCGGCAAGGGGGAGGACCCTGCAACGCGGCCCAAGCGCATCTGAAATGAATTCCCATTAACGGACAAACAGCAATCGGACGGACTGCAGGCTGCACCTCCCGCATTTCTGTTCCACGCGATATTGCTACTCCTTTTGAAGGGGCACCGTGGGCAGAAGTGCCTGTTCGAACATCCGGTCGGGCCGAAAGTAGATCTGAGATTTGGCGGGCTCGGTCATGCCAATCAAAATGGCCTTATCTTTATTTCGACCTCTGCAGCAGCGATGCGGGCGACGACAGGTGGCCGCGAACTACGAACTGTGAGCTTTTTCGCTACGGTCGCCAGAAGAGGCAAGGTGGGTCGCGGCGGCCAAGGAGTGGAGTGTGGCGAGACAGAATGTAGCGATGGCCAAGGCAGGATATCGCGAGGTTCGGAGGGTGATAAGGCATGGCCTGAGCTATCCGTGGCGCAGATATGTAGCGCCGGCGGGGATTCTTAAGAGAAAGGCGATTCGCACAGACAGATCAGGCGATATAACCGTGTGCGCGCTGACGAGCCAGAAGGACTGGTTGTCTTGCATGTGGTCTCTGGCAAGCTTTTACGAGTTTAGCGGTCTCCGGTTTCCTGCCCTGATCTACAGCGACGGAACGCTTGGAGAGAGTCATGCCAGAGAATTGGCAACGATTCTTCCGGACGGCAGGTTCATTAGTTCAGCCGAAGGAGAAGATGTCGTTGGAAAGGCGCTGTTGCCATATCCAAACTGCATGAAATTTAGAAGGTTGCAGCCATATGCTCGAAAGATTCTCGACCTGCCAATTCTGTGTAGCTCACCCTTCATACTGATTTTTGATTCAGACGTGTTGTTTCTCAAGCGGCCCGAGGAGCTAATTCAGGTGCTGCGCTCGGATCTCTCCGGGCGCTTTGTTTTCGAGCGCGATTGTCAGGAGTCGTACTTCGCGACGCCAGCCGAGATCAAAGAAAGATTTGAGGTGGATATAGCGTCGCGCGTCAACGTTGGAATCGTCGCCGCAGATGTGTCTAACTTTGACCTTGCGAGGATCGAGAGATGGCTTGTGCAGGACGAGGTTGTAAGACATCCCTGGGCAGAGCAGACTCTCTGGGCGATGTATGCAGGACGCGAAAGAACTGAGATTCTCGGCGAGGGATACGACGTTACCGTGACGCCTCACATTGAGCCATGGACCGTGGCAAAGCACTACGTCAGGCCGATTCGCGACTTCATGTACACAGAAGGGATCCCGTATCTCAAACGTCATTTGCAGTTTCCGGCGAGTTGAGAGGCCAGCGCGTGCGACGGGTTACCTTTATTCAAGGAGGATTCTCGAGGGTCGGTGGAATCGAGAGTTTTGCGACGGATCTTCTATGCGCTTTGCGGGCGCGGGAAACTCCAGTTGAAGTTATCTGCTGGAATGCAAGTAGGGGAGTGAACTCGATGCTCAATGAACTCTCGGCGGCGGGCGTTCTGGTCCATCGAACGGAATGGCGCTGGGGTTGTCGCTGGGGCTGGCCGGACTCAGCAATGATGGTTCGACACAGGAAGCGTTTTGCGGACGCCGACCTTCTGGTGTTCGGAAAGCTTCTGCACGAAACTGTCCAGGGACGGCTTTCTTCGCTCGGCAAACGAATGATTTTGATCACTCCATACCGGCCGGCCGAGATGTGGAGTGGCTGGCGCCCGGACAACAAAGTCCTGAATTCTTTTGAATCGATTGTCGTGCAAGCGAAGATATTTGAGGAAGATCTGCGGAAATTTGGGTATCAAGGGCGAGTTGCCACACTTCCTTACCTTCCGCCAGAAGTTGAGAAAGCAAGCAGGTGGCCCGAGACCTCGGTGTTGCAAGTGGGATTTCTCGGGAGACTTGTCCCAGACAAGAACCTTTCATACTTGATTCATTCTTTTTCGCATCTGCGGAAGATGGGGATTGATGCGCAATTGCATTTCTTCGGCGATGGGCCCGAGCGAGAGTCACTCAAGTCTTTGGTCGGCGAGATGAGACTTGATTCCATCGAATTTCACGGGTATCAGGATCGTAAGAAGATTCCCGCGGCAATAGGACAATGTCATTTGTTCGCGTTTAGTTCGAGAACGGAAGGACAGTGCTTGGCCGCCCTTGAGATTATGGCACATGGAAGACCGGTTCTCGGCACACCCGTTGGAGCTTTCCCGGAGTTCTTGTGCGGTCCTCTGGGCTGCGTTGCGCCCTTGGGTGATCCGATCGCTTTCGCAACCGCGCTGAAGGCCTTAGCCGATCGTGTTTTGAGGGGTGACATCACTCCTGCCGACGTTCAGCGAGCGTACGAGAATCGATTTTCACGCAGCCGAGTTATCGACGAGTACATGAGGATTTTTGATGCGCCGGCTCAACAAACATAAGCTAATCGACTGAATTCGAATTGGACCTGAAGCACTCGTACGAAATCCTGTCGCCGACTCTGGCAGCACCGATCTCCGGGCCGTCGGAGCTTTTAATGCAGGCGGAGAGTGAAACTGTGACGATGGATGTCCCTGTCGATTCCCATCCACTTCACAGACAATTCGAAAATATCGAGTATCGGCGCTTCTTTCAACCCACGAAACCAAGGTCTTCGCGGCTGAAGCGATCGCCACTTTGACTTCAAGTTCAAACACTTTTTACTCATGGATTACATCGGGGTATTTCTCCCCCGACACAAAGCTGAATCAGCTACTAAGGACCTGGTCGTTGGGCGTCGAGGAGCAATTCTATCTGCTTTTCCCTTTGCTGGTGCTTCTCTTTAGGAAGCTGAGCCCGCGTATTCAATTGCTGTTTTTTGCACAGCTCACTTTGCTCTCCTTTACAACCTCTGTGCTGGGGTCCACACGCTATCCGGCCCTTACTTTCTTCTTGCTGCCGACGCGTGCATGGGAACTCGGGGTCGGGGTTCTTCTTGGGGTCGTCGAGGCCAATCGCACATCAATTGGGAAAAGCACGGCGCCATTCATCCGTCACGGTCTGGGCTTCGTTGGTCTGATGCTGATTGGTGCGGCGCTTCTTTACCCAGATCACGATTCAACATTCCTTGGCTTCTTCCGGTCACGAGTGCATTGTTGCTGATCGGGATAAGGGGGAGCGTTGCTAGCCGGCTGCTCTCCTTCACGCCGATACGCGCGATTGGATTGGTCTCCTATTCATGGTACCTGTGGCACTGGCCTCTGCTGAGCTTTGCGCGCATTGCCTGCCGGCAGGGGATACACGTGGGCACTGCAAGCCTTCTGGTGCTCGCCTCGCTCAGCATTGCGGCCGCCACCTTTAAGTTTTTGGAGCAACCGCTGCGCAGGTCACCTACGGATTCAGATTTCCAAAGCGGTACTTCGATCAAGGGATAGCGGCGAATGGTCGGGGCGATTGGGCCGCGGAGAATGCGCAATTGTGGACCTTCGTTGAACCGCAGTTCAATTCCGCTGCTGAGAGGTTATCCCGAATGAAGAAGCTGGCTCTATGATCTGGGTTTCAATGGCAGTCATGATCTCTACCATTGTGATTTCGCTGGCTCTTTTGCGGAGCTGGCGGGGGGATGCACTGGGGATACCGCTCGTCGCGATTGCGTCGTTTTCGTTTCTCTATGTGGTCCAACCAATGCAACTGCTGTTGACGGGGACCAACAGTCTGTTTTTGACAGATTCGCAGATGTCAAAGGCCCTTCTAGTGTCTGCCCTGATGCTAGCGTCTTTCATGTGGGGCTGGATGTTTCGTGTGCAACAAACTCGACCTGCCGTGAGTCCACTTTGGGATCGGCGTGTGATGTGGAACTTCGGATTCGGAGCCGCATGCGTTGGACTGAGCTTGTATATGATTTTCCTCGAGCGATCGGGAGGAATTTCGGCGGCCTACAGTGCGGCCCATGGTCAGGCCATGGCGTGGGAAAAGAACACCGCGTATCTCTACTTTGGACCGTGGCTTATGCTGAGCGGCTCGTCCATGATGATATTCGCGGATCTCAAGTTTCGAACCCGTCGATGGATGACCTACATGCCGTACGCCTTCGTGACGCTATTCCTTGCGGATGCGTTCATGGGAGGAGACCGCGGGCCGCTCTTTGCCGGAACCACAACAGCACTCATTTCCTACTCGATTGCGCGGCGCAGGAGGGTCGAAATATGGCGAGCCTTCTGTTGGTTGCTCGTGGTCGGCAGCATCATAATCATCGTTTTTGCAAACAGGGACAAGATCCATCTGGGCGAGCAAAAATCGGAGCATGTCCAAAGCTCTGAAGAGGCAATCAACGGCCTTGTCGGCACCGGCGAATATGACAAGGAACACAACACTTCAGGGCAAGAATTTCTCGTTCACGCAACAACACTGGATACAGTCGACCAGACCGGAAAACTGGACTATGGCGTGCCCTGGATTGAGGTTCTGGTAATCAATCCCATTCCTAAAATCCTCTGGCCGGAGAAGTCCTATCCACCGAGTCCTGGAATCACCGCTGAAGACGTCAAAGAGCGCACTTCGTTTTCGATAGCCGGAGGTTCTGCGCCGGGAATCGTGGCTGATATCTACCAGCGCTTTCATCTTTTTTCTGTTCTGTTCTTCTTTTTCCTCGGCTTCGGCTTTCGGCGCCTCTTGATTGCAGCGTGTAGCTTGAACTCACCGGTGGCGACGGTTGGATATGTTATGTGTTACGCAGTGAGTCTGAACATGTTTGCCCAGGGGTTTGCCGCCGCCTTTGTACCGGTCGGGTATTCGATGTTCCCCGTTCTGCTCTTCGCGTGGGTTTCGCGAAGGAGCCGACAGAGGGCCAAGCGGCGGCAAGGTGAATTGATGCTGCTCCAATTGGCGGCGCTGCGCGGAAGGAAGTGGTCGTCGTCGCGCAGTTAGCGGCGCACATGCACCGCGAAGCTCTGGCACAGGCTAACTATCTGCCGCCTAAGGGAGGCCGCATTGTGTGATTCAGGCAGGATTGCAGGCCGAAACTCGTGTCAGATGAACTCCCTGCAATGACTTTCATGGAGTGGACGTGACGTTTCCACTCTGTATGGGTGAGCCGAGAACAATGTGCATCTCGAGTGTTCTATGGCCACAGTTCTGCAAGGCGGATCATGATCATCGTAGCTCAGCTCGGCGCGCGCATGCATTACGCAGTGGCGACAATTTTGCACAGGGCGGGAATGCTCGAGCGGTTCTTCACTGATATCTATGCCCCGCGACTGCCGAAGCCTCTGCGGGAGCTTACGTCACGATATGGACCGTCTTCGTTTCGGCGATTGTTGGGCCGGGTTCCCGTCGATATTCCAAGGGCGAAAATTACTTCGTTTGACGTGATGGGACTCGAGTACAATTGGCGGCTAAGGCGTGCGATTTCTCCTGAATTAGCGACTGAAGCCTATCTCTGGGCTGGTCGAGAATTCTGCCGTCGCATTATTCACTGCGGGTTGGGGAGCGCAAACTGTATTTACACGTTTAACTCCGCGGGACTCGAACTGCAGCAGCACGCCCGCTCGCAGGGGGTGTTCACCGCGATGGAGCAGACTTCGGCCCCCGGTACCATAGAGGAAAAACTCTGGCGAGAGGAACAGTCAGATCGCCCGCAGTGGCTGCTTGAGCGAAAGCCGGACCCGCATCGGAACGCTTTCCAAGACCGCGAGCGGATGGAATGGGAAGCCGCCGATATGATTCTCTGTGGCTCAGAGTTTGTTCGCGACGGAATACGGGCGGCCGGCGGACCAACTGACCGCTGCCGCGTCGTACCGTATGGTGTACGCCCGCATACGGCGAATTCCCCCAGAGATTTCCGCCCGAGGCCTCTGCGGGTTTTGACCGTCGGAGCCGTAAGCCTGATGAAGGGCACGCCATATGTCCTAGAGGCCGCCAAAGATCTGAAAGGCAGAGCGGAATTTCGCATGGCCGGCCAGATCAAAGTAAGTCTCCACGGCCAAGAGCTGCTCAGAGAGCACGTAACCCTGCTGGGTACAGTGCCACGAAGTGAGATTCAACAACAGTTTGCGTGGGCGGATGTTTTTCTTCTGCCTTCGATCTGTGAGGGATCTGCAACAGTATGCTACGAGGCACTCGCCAACGGCCTGCCCGTGATAACAACTCCGAATGCTGGCAGTGTCGTTCGCCACGGCGTGGACGGATTCATTGTTCCGATCCGCGACTCGAAGGCTATTGTCGACAGTGTCGAGCACCTCGCAGATTGTCCGGGTCTCCGAGAGAAGATGTCCGCAAATGCCCTTGCGCGCTCCGCGGAGTTTACCGTGGAGAAGTACGGAGAGCGCCTGATTCGCGCTCTTGAAGAAGCTGACACGACCCATGGCCTGCGGGAACGAGTCCAATGACTTCCGTCGCGATTATTCACAATCATCCGATTCACTACCAGCACCTGTTGTTCACTGAACTCGCGAGAAGGGGCATGGTGTTTGAAGTTCTCTTCACAGCGGCGTCAAGTGGAGCGCGGATTGGCGGACTCTCAGAGACATCGGAGTATCGGCATTCTATCGGTCACACTGGACCCTATGAGGGAGCACCGAAGATTGCAACTGCACACTTTGTTTGGAAGGCTCTGAATCGTCTTCGGCCGGAAGTCGTGATCATAAGCGGATACGCGGATATTGCCGCGTGGACCGGCTGGCTTTGGGCGGAAGTAAATCGCTCGAACAGGATTCTCTGGTCAGAATCCAATGAGTTCGACCACCCGCGACAAACGTGGAGAGAAATACCGAAGCGGTTCTTCCTCTCAAGGTGCGACCTTGCACATGTCTATGGAACCTCCGGCCGTGAGTACCTGGAAATGTTGGGGATGCCTCGCAAGAAGATCGGCACCAAACGAGCAGTTGTTAACACTGAATTGTTCCTCGATGGAAAGCACACACCAGACGCGAAGACCGGCCCTATTCGCCTGCTCTATTGCGGCAGGCTGTCTCCAGAGAAGAATGTGGCGATGCTGCTCCGCGCATTCGCCGGCCTCAGGCAGAAGGCTGATTCGCCACGCACAACTCTCAAGATCGTTGGACACGGTCCCCAAGCGGATGCATTGCGCAAGATGTCAGTTGACCTGGGGATCGATCGGATAGTTCAATTCGCCGGATTTGCGACACAGGCGGCATTGCAACAGATTCTTGTCGACTCGGATGTGCTCGTTCTCCCCAGCAAGAGCGAACCATGGGGTCTTGTTGTGAATGAGGCAATGCTGTCCGGCCTGGCGGTGGCGGTTTCGGACCGCTGCGGTTGTGTCGCAGACTTAGTGAGTCATGAGACGGGCTGGACCTTTTCTCCGGACAACGAGGCTGAGGTAACGAGCCTCCTTGACCGTATCGCGGACACTCCGCGAGAAATTCTCGAAGAAATGGGGAGAGCGGGTCGATCGATAGCCGCTGAATATAGTCCAGAAAACTGCGCGAAGGCAGTCGAAGCCATGGTGAACAGCCTGCCGCATATTCCCAGCGGCGAGGCTCTTGTCGCTGGCGAAGGAAACTAATCTCAAATTGAAAGGTCGCGGGCAGCAGCGGAGCAGTCTCTCCACATTGCAATCGAGATGCAGAGGCCTGGCTTTGGGTTCTCGACCATCCTGCAGGATTTGCCGGCGCTCGTAAGGGTTTGGAATGTGGATGATTGGATACGAGCATTATCCGCCGAAAGTGGCAGGCCTGCCAATGCGAATGGCAAACGGGCAGTCGATAAAATGACGCTCTGTAACTGTTGCGTCACAGCTAAAATCGCATTGCAGTTATTGATGCAGAACGAATGGCAAGCAAAGTGAACAGCCTGTTGCATTTCCCTGATACCGAGTCTGTAGCGGCAGGCGATGGGAACAAGGCGCATGTGCCGGAATCGCGGGAGAGTCTGGTTTATCTCACTGGCCCAGTCTCTCGTTCGGCCGGCGGCCTCTTTGATGCGTTACGGAGCCTTGCGCTGGAAATAGCGGATGGGAATCGATACTCGCCTTCAGTCATGGGGCTTAGCGAGCCCAATTTCGAACGTGACCGGTCACTTTGGGGAACGGTTGAGACCAGAGCACTTCGGGTGCGCGGCCCCGGTGCCTTCGGTTATGCGCCGGAATTATCCAGGGCATTACATTTGAAGAATCCTGTCCTTCTCCACGTTCACGGCCTTTGGATGTACACCTCGGTGGCCGCGATTCGCTGGGCGCGCCGAGGCAGACCCTACGTGGTGAGCCCGCACGGAATGCTTGATCCCTGGGCGCTGAACAATTCCCGGCTGAAAAAGCAGATCAGCGCGGCGCTTTATGAGAACCGGCATCTTCGCGGCGCCGCGTGCCTGCACGCACTCAACGACGCTGAAGCGGTTGCAATGCGGGCTTATGGGCTGAAGAACCCAATCTGTGTCATCCCGAATGGGGTGGAGATGCCCGGCGAAGCGAAAGCGGAGTCTTCCCCACAGGGCAGCCGAAATCTCGTTTACCTCGGAAGGCTGCATCCGAAAAAAGGATTGGCGCTGCTCGTGGAAGCGTGGTGCAGGGTTCAGCGGTTCGCGGAGGAGAAAGGATGGCGGCTGATCATTGCAGGCTGGGACCAACTTGGACATCAGGCGGAACTCCAGGCCCTAGCAGCGAAACTCAGTTCAAGTTCGAAAATTGAGTTTGTCGGTCCTAAGTTCGGGGAAGCCAAGTCGGCGTTGTTTCAAGAAGCCTCTGCCTTCATCCTTCCCAGCTTGAGCGAAGGATTGCCTATGGCCGTTCTGGAGGCTTGGACTTGGCGATTGCCCGTGTTGATGACGACGAACTGTAATCTGCCGGAAGGTCAACGGGCCGGAGCCGCCATAATGATGGAGGCTGATACAGACTCAGTATGTGGCGCGTTGAGGAAACTCTTCGCGATGAGCAGTGTTGAGCGCGAGGCCATGGGAGCCAGCGGTCGCCGCCTGGTTGAAGGGCAGTTCCGGTGGCCGCGCATTGCACAGCAAATGATGCAGGTCTACGACTGGGTTCTTGGCCGGGGTCCGCGTCCCGATTGCGTTTTGAACTAAATTGGGGGAGATTAATTGGCCCAACCCAATCTATCTTCATATGACAATTCGTGGTACTCTCCGGGCCGGAGCGTAGTCGCCAGGACATTGTGGTTCTTTGTCGGATCGCCAATGATACGTTGTCAGTTGCTGCCGTTTTCCTCGATTCGACGATTCATTCTGCGCTGCTTTGGCGCGAGGCTGGAGCGAGGCGTTGTCATCAAGCCAGGCGTACGCGTGAAATATCCATGGCTGCTCTCTATAGGTGAGCATAGTTGGATTGGAGAAGACGTCTGGATAGATAATCTCGTTGAGGTCAGGATCGGTGCGAATTGCTGTCTCTCCCAGGGAGCTTACCTTTGCACCGGAAATCACGACTGGTCGGACCCATTCTTTGGGCTGCAGGTCCTGCCAATCGTATTGGAAGACGGCTCCTGGGTGGGCGCACGAGCGCTGATATGCCCCGGGGTAACGGTCGGACAATGCGGTGTAGCCGCAGCGGGAAGCGTGATTACGAAGTCCATACCAGCATTTGAGATCCACTCGGGAAATCCGGCACATTGCGTGAAGCAGCGCATCTTCCGCCAGGCCGCGCGTCATGATGCTGAAACCACTTCAGGACGCCCGGATCGAAGTCCGTTGGACTGATCGAGCCGCACCAACGCCTACGACCGGAATGGTTGCGCTATATCTCGGAGACTGCGCGGCTGAAGCGAAGCTGCTCCTCCAGCATGGTTGGCCGATTCGTCTAGAATTCACAGGAATTCGACATAAGTTGGGTTATCTTGAGGTTTAAGCTGCCTAACGCGCAACAGGCTTCCGAATCTGTCCTTCTGGCCGCCCCCATCGCGATCACCGGCATTCAGGGCGTGATCACATTGCACGAATATGAAAGCACTCGTTCTTTACCACTATCTGTTTCCTGACGACGTCGTCAGTTCCCAGCACTTTACCGACCTATGCCAGGGCTTGGTCGAGCGCGGCTGGGAAGTGACCGGGTGTTGCTGCACCCGTAGTTGCAGGGACCCGCTGCGAACGTTTCCCTGGGCAACTGACTGGAAAGGGGTGAAGATCAGGAGGATTTGGAGACCTAGGTTCTCGCAATCCAGTTCCTACGGTCGCCTTTTGAACGCGATTTGGATTATCGCAATCTGGAGCCTGCTTGCATTCAATCCTTTCTTGCGCGTATCTCAGCTGGTGATTGGCACCGATCCTATCTTGAGTGTTCTTGTAGCGCTGCCATGGAAACTCGCTCGGCCGCGGATACGGATTGCTCATTGGTGCTTCGACCTTTACCCGGAAGCAGCGATTGCAGACCGGCTCATTCCTGAAAAAGGAGTGATGGCCAGAGCGCTGAATTGGCTGTTATCAGCCGCTTATCGGCGTTGCGATCTGGTGGCCGATCTGGGCCCGTGCATGAAGGCTTCGCTGACCAAATACCTGGGCGAGCGTCAGTCCGCTACCACCATACCCGTGTGGGCGCTCATGGAGCCGGAGGCTCCGGTGTCGGTGGACGAAGCGGAGCGGCGCAGCTTGTTTGGCGGCGCCAAGCTTGCACTTATGTATTCGGGTAACTTCGGCAAGGCGCATTCCTATAAAGAGGTCTTCGATGTCGCGAGCGGGTTTTCCCCGGAAGAGGCAATGTTCGTGTTCGGCGCGCGAGGCAATCGACTGGGAGAACTTGTTCAAGCGATGAGCAGCGGCCCACCCAACGTGAAGATAGCTGATTTTGCCGCATTGGAGGCCCTGGGAAAGAGATTGGCGGCAGCGGACATTCATATTGTGACGCTGCGTTCAGAATGGACGGGCGCGGTGGTTCCGTCGAAGTTCTTTGGCGCAATCGCGGCGGGCCGGCCAGTTCTCTTTGTTGGCAGCGCATCTTCGGGGATCGCGCATTGGGTTAAGGAATTCGGTGTCGGGTGGGTACTCGATACCGGGTGCTCGTCGGGCGGGACTTATCAAATGGAGGTTGCACGTATCGTGCGGGAGCTGAAGGAATTGGCCCAGGACAGGGCTCGTCTGGTGGAGTTGTTCAGTCACTGCCACCGCGTCTACAAGGCAAACTTCTCCAAACAAGGAACATTGGATCAATGGCATAGGGAGTTAGGAGAATTGGTTTCGGGAGATACACTCTTGAGTTCACTCCACACAAAGCCACTCGGCGAAATTGGGAACAGACTATGAAGAAAGTACTCGTGTGCGGAGGCGGCGGATTCATTGGTGGCCACCTCGTGAAATGTCTCAAGATGGAAGGCTATTGGGTGAGAGCCGCAGACCTGAAGTTTAACGAGTTCTCGCCCAGCGTTGCCGACGACTTTAGAATCGGCGACTTGCGAGAGCCGCAATTCGCTCGGGAAGTGGTGCAGGAAATCGACGAGGTGTACCAGCTCGCGGCTGACATGGGCGGCGCCGGCTACGTATTCACAGGTGAACACGATGCCGCTGTCATGCACAATTCGACTACTATCAACCTGAACATTCTCGAATCCGGTCGCATTGCCGGCGTACGGAAGTTCTTCTATTCCTCCTCGGCGTGTGTCTACCCGGAGCACAACCAAGTGGATCCCGACTATCCAAATTGTTCTGAAGACTCAGCCTATCCGGCCGCTCCGGATAGCGAATACGGGTGGGAAAAACTCTATAGCGAACGCTTGTACTTTGCCTACATGCGAAACTATGGAATGGAGATCCGTGTAGCCCGATTCCACAATATTTTTGGAGCGGAAGGAGCCTGGCGCGGCGGCCGCGAAAAGGCACCGGCTGCGATTTGCCGCAAAGTTGCCGAGGCGCAGCCCGGGGAGGTAATTGAGATTTGGGGCGACGGCCGGCAAACGCGTTCATTCTTGTATATCGATGAATGCATCGAGGGAGTGCGAAGACTCATGCGATCTTCTTTTTCGGGGCCTGTGAACATCGGTTCCGAAGAGATGATTAGCATTAATGCTCTGGCCCAACTTGTCATGGAGATAGCTGGCAAGGATCTTCACATCCGGAATATACCGGGACCCATAGGAGTGCGGGGGCGCAACTCGGATAACCGGCTTATCCGGCAATGCCTTGCCTGGGAGCCATCGCAACCGCTGCGCAACGGTCTTGAGATCACCTATCGCTGGATTGAACGTCAGGTTGCATCGTCCTCGGAAGCATACCGCCCTCAATCGCCCTCTTTCGCATAACTGAAGTGGTCAGTTTCCCTTGGGGGGCCGCCAGCCGGGCTGATGAATCGCGTAACATCGGCAGCGTCATCGAGCCGGGCTACAGATCCATTGCATCGCCCGAGATGGACCGGCCCCGGCGTAGCCTGCTTTTTGATCCAATTACGGTCGGCGCCCTTCTTCTGGATAAATCGGCTCTCTTGAGTCGTTCTTTTCTCGCCTGAGCAACAGCAGGTTTCTTGCGTCATGAACCGACGAGCCTGAGCGAATCGCACGCGTCTTCGAAAGTTCAATCGGACAGAAAACCGGTTTCTCGAATGACCGAGGCGCGAGTCATCTCAACCGATATAGTCCAGATTTCACTTTATCCGCAACCGGAGGCTGACTATGTACTCAATGATGTTTCTTGCAGCCGCTTCCTTCGCGTTGTCGTTGTTTCTTACTCCGCTAATCCGGAATATGGCCCTGCGTCTCAAGTTAGTAGACGAGCCAGACAATCATCGCAAAATTCATAGAGTGCCTATTCCCCGCTTCGGGGGAGTCGCAATTGCGGCGTCAGTTGTCGGAGCCTTCGGCTTCTTATTTCTTCTAAGACTCAATGGAGGGTTGATTCTTTGGGGGGAGGCGCCTTTCGCGCTTCGCCTTATGCCGGCTGTGGCGGTTGTGTTTTGCCTAGGACTGGTGGATGACATCTACAGGGTCCGGCCTACCTACAAGCTTGTCGCTCAGATTGCCGCAGCCATTCTGGCTTGGGAAAGCGGCATCCACTTGAGCTCCATCGGGAGGCACGGCTTCCCGGTAATTGTGAGCTTTCTGTTAACTATCATTTGGATAGTTGCATGTTCGAACGCGATGAATCTTATCGACGGAGTGGACGGGCTCGCGGCGGGTGTGGGCTTGGTCGCTTCGGTCACTACGCTCATTGCGGCCCTTTTTCACCACAACTTGGACCTTGCGTTCGCGACAGTTCCTGTAGTGGGTGCGTTGCTTGGGTTTCTTCGATTCAATTTCAGCCCGGCATCGATCTTTCTAGGCGATTGCGGCAGCTTGACGCTTGGGTTTCTGCTCGGCTGCTACGGAATCGTCTGGAGTGAGAAGTCAACCACAGTGCTAAGCATGGTTGCGCCGTTAATGGTGCTATTTGTTCCACTTCTTGATACCAGTCTTGCAATCGTCCGCCGTTTTCTTCGACAACAGCCAATTTTCGGCGCCGACCGCGGTCATATTCACCACAAGTTGCTTTCCATGGGACTTCCGCCGTGGCGCGTGGTGCTGATTCTGTATGGATTCTGCGGTTTGGCCGGCGTGGCTGGCCTAATTCTCACTGCGACTCATATCCAATATCATAGTTTTGTTGTCATCATTGTTGTTCTTGTAGCCTGGTTGGCCATTCAACATCTTGGGTATTCGGAGTTGGGTGTTGCGAGCAGAGTTGTGTTCGGCGGAGGATTCCAGAGGTTGCTGAATGGGCAACTCAATGTCGAAAAGCTAGAGCAGGAACTGATGGCGAGCAAGACACTCGAGGAAATCTGGCAGCTTCTCTGCCGGGAAGGCCCCGAGTTCGGATTTTCAGGTGTCGAGTTGCGTATTGATGACGAGTTTCAGTTCAGGAGGACTAGCATGGGCTGGAAGATCCGAGTCGAGTTTCCAGGCCGCGGCTACATTATCCTCACACGTGCACCCGGATCCCGGGGGTGGTCTTCGGCGGGAGTCCTGTTTGTGGATTGCATTGAACGGGTAATTTTTAAACGACTTGACGAGCTGAAGCCGGACCGCTCGAGTTTGCCTGCGTATGCTCAAGCTGACTAGTTCCCGGTTGCAAATGCTCTGGGGCCTGCTTGTGGGAATGATCGCGCTTGGGTCACTATTACCCAGCGTGGGGATGCATACCGAGATTGTGGATGCCTATTTGGGTGATCACTGGGTTCACTTTCTTGCTTATGCAGTTGTATCCTTCCTTCCATGGCTCGCCTGGAAGCGCAATACGGCACTGGCTCTCTCGACGGGAATGGCTGCGCTTGGAGCAGGACTGGAGATAGTGCGCTCCATAGTAGAAGTGCGGTCGCCCGACGTTCAGTACATCGTAATCAACGCGCTCGGGGTCGCGGCCGGCATACTCCTGGGACTTAACATCCTGACCCGCCGGGCTCGCATGAGTCAAGTGGACACTTGATTTGTAGATGGGCCTTTGTCAGCCCGCCTTGATTCTGGGTCTGTGCATCGCGGAATGCTTTCTGCCGTGGGCGATCGAGCTGAAGGTAATTTGACTGCCCGTCATCGCGATTTCATTCAGTCACGATTTCAGATAGTATGCGACTGAGTTGAGCCAGCCTCGCTTCACCTTCTTTGAACCTTCGAACAATGGTATTCACTGGGCCTGGATCATGGGCGGCCGGGACACTGCGGAGCTTCGGCCGCACAGGATGCATCCGGATGCGATGAGCGCGCTACAGGCAGACAGTCGGTTCCGTCGCTCAATGCCTGGGTCCAGAATGACAACCGACGCTTGGCGACCGGTGCCTGTTCTCCGGCAGAGAAGTCGGGAAATCTCAAGCCGGTCTATTCCTTGCCTGGAAAATCTACCTCAACTGTCGTCTCTGCCGTGATTGGCAGGCCATCGACTCGGTAAGGCTTGAATTTCCAATTGGAAACCGAAAGGAACGCAGGCAAAGCCAGAGAGGGCGCTTGTGCAGAGACAAGGCGCACATCCTGAACCCCGCCATCGGTGCCAATTGTTGCCCGCAAAACGACCTTTCCCTGATCGTGGGCAATCTTGGCGCTATCAGCTGCAAAGGTTGGAGCTACTCTCTTCACAACAAGCGCAGACCCGGCGTCGCGGCTAATCTGAGTCTTGTCAGCATTGATGGCAGTGGCGTCAGAAGGTGTTGCCAGCGCCGGGTCAGTGGGGTTGATCATCTCGACCGGTTCGATTGTCGCCTCGAGAATTCCATGGCCATGTTCGATCATGAATACCTGACGGGGCATCGATTTCCCTTGCATCTCCGTGAACTCAACGCACTTAATCAGAAATGATCCGAAGAAGTAGTATCCCAGGAGAATCGGCCTCGCTTTGTTCACGCAATATTCTGGATATGTACCGAACGGCAACGCCCGAGCATCGTGTTCCTTGATTTCGGAAGGAACGACCATCAAACACCGCGCATGGGCATTCGAGGAGGCAACCGAGTGATCCACCAAAATAGAATTTGCGGGATCGAGATCGGCTGCTGTCGGGAGTGGAGACACGAATGCAGATCGTAGCCAGTATTCGTAAACACTGAGTGGCTCGCCCTTCGCCTGAGTGAAGGTTTTGCCGTCTGCGGTGTGCCATTCACTATGCGTCGCATTTCCGCGCGTCCATGTGCTGCGAAAGACCTTCTGCGACGCCCACCAGTACTCAAAGACTCCCTTCCCGGACGGATTCCCATTTTCGTCCTTAAGTTGGTAGTTCACCTTGAGATGCCAGGGCTTAAGATTCGCATCCATGAAATCATAATAGGGAGCAATTGCCGCAAATACCGCTCGAGGATCCTTGGACGGCCCCGCATCGTAAGTTGATTGCGCAAAGCACCGGATTCCCAGTGACAAGAGGGCCAGAAGGCTAGTAATACGGAACATAGTGGGACAAGATTAACATACTGCGTCAAGTGCTTCGTTATCACAGTTTTAAATTGTCGAGAAGAAGATCTCGTGAATTAGTGGTGCGGTGGATTCGCTTCATCGAGGCACAGGATCGGTTCGCGTCGCGCTTTCGATCCCGGTTGACTTGATCCGCCTCTTGATCGCAACCTCGCGAGCTCAAAGACCTGAGCGCTTCTTGGCGCGACGGAGCATAAAGTTGACAAGCCGTCGCATTGGGTCGCATCGTCGCGATTTCGGGTACAATTAAGTGGAGTTTATCGACTCCCAATCCCGCTGTCCGCTTCCCAATTGACTGGTTCCGGTTCCGCAGCGGAAGGCTTCGGAGAATTGACTCGGCGCAACCTCAAACGCAGTCGCGATACCGAGCACGAATGATCACTGAATATCCTCATCGAATGAAGATCCGCAGCGTGATGCGCCGCCGCGGCAGCGCTGAAGACGGTTACGTCTTGGTGGCAGTAATGTTCCTGATGGCGATTCTCGTGCTGGGCCTGGCGGTGGCGGCGCCTCGAATTAAGCAGGAGCTGCAACGAGACCGTGAGGAAGAGGCGATTCACCGGGGAAAGCAATATATTAGGGCCATTCAGCTCTACTACCGCAAGTTTCATGCCTATCCGCCGAATCTGGATGCACTTGAAAAGGCGAATGATCTGAGGTTCTTGAGGAAGAAATACGTTGACCCGATTACGCGCAAGGATGACTGGCACCCCATCCTCTTCGGGCAAAACAAGGTTCCCACCGTCATTGGCTTTTTTGGTGCGGAGTTGGGGGGAACATCCATTGCGGGCATAGGGCCCGGCGGCGCCGGATCGGGCACCGCTGCGGGTGTCTCGCCCTCATCTCCGAGTGCAATCCCGGGGGCGGGGCCAGGAGCCACTGGTAGCGCACCGCCCGGCGCCACAAATGGCCAGACTTTTGGGGGAGCCGGAATCATCGGGTTTTCCATTCCGAGCGAGCAACGTTCGATTTTGATTTACAAGAAGCAAGACCACTTTGACCACTGGGAATTTGTCTACGATCCAAGGCAGGAATCAGTCAATGGTGCCGCACCTAACTCCGGAGGGGGGACCGGAACACCGGGATCGCCCACGGGAGACCAGCCGGCCCCAGGTGGCCCGGGCGGCCGAGGACCGATTGACCGCCCGTGGGGACCGAACGGCAACTTGCCGCCACCGGTTGGCCCAGGCAGCCAAGGACCGACCAACGGCCCTTGGAGCCCGAACGGCAACTTGCCGACCCCTCCCCCGGAGTAAGCCGAGAATCGCGATTCCCGCGAACGGGCGAACATCAAGTGAGCGCCACCCACGAAACTTAATCCGATGTGTGTCGTCTGGTGCCGGATTGGAAGTGCCTTAGAATTGCGGGCTTCGTCTACGATCTACTTCGGAATCGAGCGGTCGGCATCGTTGACTCGCATCCATGCAATAACCCCGAAACTGCTCAGGCAGCGTTCCCTCTGAAATTGATCCCCTAGCTCTTCGAGCGAGCAGTCACTTGGTGTCGAGCCAGGCCGGCAATTGATTTTGGATTTGGAAGACGGGATCGAGCAGCTCCCAATTGGCTATGGGACTTGAGGCGGACCAACGAGCGGGGTCTTTACGGGTGTGGCCGCGCCAAGAAACTGCGTGACGGAATTCGAGCCAAAGTTGGAAACCCAAACGTTCCCGCTGGAATCGAGTGCGATCCCGTAAGGTTCGCGAAGATTTGCGTCCGTGCCAAACCCGGACGAAGGGGACAGAGGCTGGCCGGGATGTGCGCCAGTCGCTCCCTGCAATTCAGTAAGGGTAGCCCCTCCCCAATTTGCTACCCACACATTTCCCGATCCATCGACTGCGATGCCATTGGGATGATTGATCCCGCCTCCCGCGTAAGGGGTGGTAGATATCAAAGTTGCAGCTCCGGTGCCGGTGAGCTCCAATTCGCTGATGCTGCTCGTGGTGTAGTTGGCAACCCAGACGTGCCCTTGACCGATCCGATCAGTGGCAATGCCGGAGGGCCCCTCGCCACCGCTCCCAATCACATGCACAGTTCCGCCATCCTGTGAAATGGAGGTCACCTCGCCGGAACTGGCCTCCCCGTTTGCAAACCAGGCGTAGTGATTTGCATCGACCGCCACGGCCGCAGGGCCGAAGACGTGACCGGCTCCCCATCCGCTGCTTCCTGAAACGGTTGACACCGTCGAGCCATTACTGAGGAGCTTCGACACAGTGCTGTTGCCTTGATTGGCGCTCCAAATGCTTCCGTCGGCATAGGTGGCGACTGCCACAGGAAAGTCAATGCCGCCTCCATAAAATGTGGAAACTACGCTACCGGAAGTATTCAGCATTGACAGGCTGCCATGGCCGCTGTTCACGCCTGACGTTTGTTGATTCGTGACCCAGACGTTGCCGTGAACATCAATCGCCAAGCCATAACTCTCCCAAAGAGAGCCGTCGGTAAAGCCCTTCGAGGACAACGGCTGGCCTGCACTGGAGAGTTCAGTTACTGAACTGCAGGGATTATTTGAACCACAGTAATTCGCAGCCCACACTTTCCCCGAGGCGTCGACGGCGATGGAAGCCGGGTAGTTGAGGCCGCCCCCATTAAATGTGACGGCAATCGTCCAGTCGCTTGGAGCAGCGCTTAAACCTGGCCCGAACGGTGACTGCGGCGTTGCCAGAGCAAAGAGGGCGGCGACGTTGTTCGACGGATTCCGTGCAATGTCCACAGCAGCGCTAAGCGTATCGGTCGGGGACACTCCCGATGGGGGGGTAGCCGCATTGAATAGCTTATTGCACGCAGTTGACCCCGTCGAATTGATGCACGACGCCAGAACATTGGCCAGGGTGTAAATCTTCGCCACGGGTATCAGGGCGCCTGTGGGAGCCGAATTCCCCGGCGACCGTCCATTTGTTACCTCGACGACGTTATCTACGTTCGCGAATGCGTTTGTCAGGCCCTGGAGATTGGCAGAACTGGTGCCAACCCGCGCACCGGAACCAAGAAACGGAGCCAGCGCCCATACCGAAGCCACGGTCGTAACTTCATTGATGACGACGGATGGAAGATTGCCGATATTACCGCACGCACCCAGCGTCGCCATCAGAACAATCGCGGGATTGTCGGAGCCCAGTCCAGGATCGCCGCCGGTTGCCACAAGGTAGGTGAGGGCGGAGCCAGTTGGACACGTGTAGGCGCCGAACGGGATCACGAATTGGCCGTTTTGATCTGTGGTCACAGCCGGCGTAAGCAAGGCCTTCGCGCCGGATCCGTACCCGGAAGATCCAGCCGCGTACAGCTGGACCTCGGAGCCCGTCACCGGAAATTGACCGCCCAACAGGCTGCCCTTCAGTTCGGCGCCGGCCTGTGGTGACGATGAGCCATGGTCGAGGGACACGCTTCCACCGCACCCCGCAAGCAGGATCGCCGCTGCGAGCAAACATCCAAACTTGCGGATTGCTGTCTGACCTGCAGGTCGGTGAACGGCCATTGCTGAAAGACTCCTAAATACCTAAATAGAAATAGGCATTTGCCTTGCGGCCACGCCCGGTTCCGCCCTCTGCCCGGACTGCCATCAAGCGGCCGGGGCGGCGATGCCGCTGCCAGGAAAGCTGCACAGAAAACCCGTCCCAGAAGCATAAATGGAGCCCGCCCCATCTGGCATGACGAGGCGGTTAATTTAGTTTCAGTTCACTACCTGTATCGAGTCGCCGGCTTTGCTCTGCCAGACGCCAATGGGAACCCGTGCTGGATCCTCATCGCGGCGAGGGCTTGGAAGCAGCTGCGGGCACCGCAGCCTGCGACTCGGATGCCGGATCGAGCTGATGCGCAAGCCATCCTGCAGGCCCGGCCGTCCTCCATGCTTCAGCTTGTGCTGCCCGATCCTTATACTGCACCAATTCGGCTGCAGGAACCGCCTCGGCAATCTTGTCCCTCGCTGCCGGAGGTGTATTGGGATAGCCGATTGTCTGCTGAACACGGAGCGCGCGATCCTTCAACCCAGGTAGAAATGCCAGGGGTTCAACCGTCGCAGCTTTTTGCAGGAACTCAGGAGTCAGCAGGCTCGAGCGCTCGGAATCTGCAACCCGTGGCGAACTCTTGAGCCAGTCGGGCCAGTCGCCCCACGGATTCAGCACGTCGATCGCTCGAATGCGAGGATCGGCGGCCGCAGCAAGGATCGCGATCGCGCCGCCGGAGCCCTGGCCGAACATGCCGACTTTCTCGGCGGACAGATCCCCTCGTCCCTCAAGGTAGTCGAGGATCAACTGCACGTCGTGCACCGTAGACCCCACGCTTTCCTGCAATTCCGGCACGAACCACTCTCGCATCGGACGCCCTTTAAAGCGTTCGCCGGTGAGTGCGGATACGAATCCCACGGCCGCCATTCCGTCGTGCGTGACGGCCTGGCACCAATTGTCGTCCCTGAAAAGATCGATATCGGACGGATAGCTATAGAGGTAGAGAGCGACGCGAGGCTTTTTCACATTGCGAGGTTTCACAACCGTGATGTCGATATGGTCATGAAGCCGCCATTCTAGGCGAACTATTTCCAGCGTGTAGTTGGGAGTCTCGGCGCTCGAAAGCACAAGTCCGTTGAGTATAGGCTTCAGAACGGATCTGTCGACAGCGAGCTTTGACCAGTCCTCTTGGGGCAAAGTCGGCATATGGCTGGACGCAGGTGTGTCAGCCGTATGTTCCGGAACGGCGGCCTGTGAAGACGCCTGTGGGATCTGGGACAAGGCGTAGCCTGCCGTCAGGCACATGAAGAGTCGGATAAGCGGGAAAGACCGGACCATGAATACCTCAAGGATGAGTCTATAAGATCGGGAGCGTTGAATCGCGGGAGATCCCAATGACGGTATGCCTCGATCGGCTTCTCCACTTAGTAGAATGGGCAGGCCGGCATATTTCAGCCAGCCTGCCCATGCAGTTCAGGGTCGACGTTTGAGAGTTACTGGCGGCGGCCCGTGTTGCCAGTGTTGATGAGGTTATCGTTGGACCAATCGATGTCGGCTGTTGTGTTGAAAACGATTCCGCCCACATCGCCGCCGGACTCAGCGGTGCCGGCGTCGCCGTTGGCGGGAGTTCCACCATTGCCCGGATAAGTTACACCCGGGGGCGAGAAGTGCGAGCGAACGATGCCCAGCGTCCCGTAGGGGATAAAGTCCGGCTGGCTCGGAGTACCGAGACCGACGAGGAATGCGTTTGCCTGGCACACCAAAGCCCTTAGCACGCCGGGCGAAGCACCGCAAGCGCCGCCGGTGATGCCGGTGTCGCCTTCCACGCGCACGGCGGACCAGATCGGGTAGCTTCCGTCCCTCACATGGGCGAGAGTGACGTTGCTCAGCAGTCCATTGCTGCTCTGCGGAATCACGCCGTCCGACCAGGTTTCCTGGATCGGGTCGACGCCGTCAACCGTGAGATACTTCGCGTTCTGAGAAGTGACTGGAGATAGAGGGCTGGGGCCGAAGTTTGCCGCGCTCCAGAAAGAGTAGCCGAGGTTGTCCGCTGTTGGGCTACTCGACGTGACCGCCTTGACCATGTTGCCGGTGCCAATGGCGCGCCCGCGTCTGCTGGTCACGCCTGCGCTGCGGGCGATCGTTTCGGTGAGCGGATTTTGCAGCGGCGCGCCTGTCCCGGTGTTGCAAAAGTAGGTGGGAACAGTGTTGCCGGCGGCGGTGTTGGTCTTCGCAAAAAGTCCCACATCCTGCGAGGACTGGTTTTCGATGCTGTTGGGGATGGCGTACTCCATCGTGTTGTAGGTGCCGGAGAGCGGCTCACGAACGTAGACCGTTGCGCCAACCGGTGTGAGGCCAGTGGCGGGAATCGCATCGGTCACGTTGCCGAACGAACCGTCGAGGAATCCGGCAAGCACGCCGCGATTGATGTTGGAGAACAGGAGGTTTCCAAACCCAGCCTCGTCCCCGGGATTGACAAAGACCACGACCGGGACCGCGCCGACCGGGATGACCGTAAAGGCCGGGATCGTGTTCGATGTTTTGATTGGGTCGGTGCCCGTCAGGTTGAAATCCAGAACGTGGAAGGAACTGCCGCCGCCGGCGCCCTGGAAGGTGGAGCCGGCAACGGAGACACCCACGTGAGCCTGCGCGCCCCCGACGTTGTAGCCGAGGCCGAGGTACTGCGAGCCGGCGACGATCGGCGTGCCGCAGTTGGTCAGGGCACGCAGTGTGGCAAATTTGGCGTCTTCAGGCCGGATGTCCGTCGCGGCTCCGTTCACAGAGACTCCGCCGCCGGCATTGATCGCGTTGACGATCCCCGAGGGCGGAGCAGTCTCATTTGAGGCAATCTGGTTACTCGGAGTCAAGCTGCCAGTCGCAATCGTAATCGTGCACCTCGGATTAGCGAAGTAGCACCGGTTTCCCACCACCGAGTCGGTGTTGACGTAAATCTGGATCGTCGAGCTGGCGGTAGGGCCGCCGCATTGAGTGACGCCGCTGACAATGGGCGCCGTCCAGGTCACCCACGCGTGCGCGGTATCCGTGACTGCAGTGGTCGGCCGGGAGTCGGTGAGCGTGAATTCTTTGGTGCCGTCGAGTCCGTCATCGTAGGCGCACTCCCCATAGAGAGTTCCACTGACAAGGGTCGCGGGCGTGCTGTACGATGCCTGGCCCATCTCCAGCCAGATTGCCGATGAACCGGAAATTGCAAGCGTGACGGTTTGAGCGTTTACGTTGGCGGCGGCGAATACCAGAACCGCAGCGACAGCGATGAGCGCTTGTTTCATTTTCATTCTGCTGCTCCTTGTGGGTGATCGTTGGGTTTTGCGGTTCTCACGCACAGCGAGGGAATCACCGCGACGGATTCAAATCGCGAGGTAAATTTGAGCCATGGCGGCACAACGTCCTCAGGCAACCCTTATACCCGTTGCGCGATGCGGTGAGTTTGAATTTCCAGCTAAAATCACTCCGCATCCGAGCGGCCCTCAGCGTCCCGGCGTCGCGCCAGTTTTCCATGCGGCAGTTGTCAGACATTTGTGTGACGCATCTCTGCAAATGTCAGACACTTGCAGTCATTTGCCGGACTGTTGTCATACCCTGCTGAGCAACCTTGCCGGGTTCCTGCTTTTCGTCTCCCGGCGACTCAGAATTGACCTCTTTTTCATGAACGCTTTTCGGCACCCGAGCTTAGTATTCTCCCAGGAATTCGCACAGCAGTTCATTCCATCGTTTTCGCGAGATTGACAGATTCCTACCCACAAACGGGAGAGTTCGCCGATGCGCGTTGGAGGCTTTGCATCCTTGGCTACCGATAAAAGCGGCAAGTATCGCGCGGTTTCGGAGGCAGGTTCTTTCAACTCGTAACAGCCCAATTCAATTTTGCCTCAACTCAACGAGACACAGACGGCCCGTGCAGGTTCGCCGTGAGTAATGCAAGGAGCAAAACCGTGAGTCAAACGAGATCTACCCACGTTCCTTCAACTGTGAGGGGTGTCCAGCGGCATGTCCTTCTTCCGGCAATGCTGGTGGCCTCTACGAGCGTGCTGCTCCTTTCCGGATGCAGTGCGTCATTCAACCCCGGAAACGCAACGGCGGGACCGGCGGAGCTTGGCGAGCTGCACGGCAACGTGCACGGCGGCCAGGCCCCTGTCCAGAATTCGATCGTGTCGATATACGAAATTGGAGCCGACCCCACGACGGCAGCCGGCTATGCGGCGGCTCTCGGCACCCCGCTCGGCGTCAGCACCGCGACCGACGCAAACGGCAGTTGGTCAATCCCCAGTCCCGCTTCCTGCGCCAATGCCGACGATGAAATTTACGTCGTGGCGGTAGGCGGCTACCAAGCCCTGCAGCCCACCAGCAACAACAACACTGCCCTCGTGATGACCTCGATCGGTGGGCCGTGCGGAGCCCGGTACACGCATTCCTTCAATATCGACGAAGTCACCACGGTGGCCACGGAGTATGCGCTGTCCGGCTTCTCCACCGACTATCAGCACGTCGGCACATCGGCAACGAACACCGTCGGCTTGACCAACGCCTTCGCGACCGTGACCAACCTGGTGAACCTGAGCACAGGCAAGGCACTCACGGTGACGCCCGCTTATGCCAACCCGGGGCCGAACTCCCCGCCGGACGTTTTCAGCTCTATCGTTCCGTCCGATGCCATCAATTCACTGGCAAATATCCTGGCCAGTTGCGTGAATGCCGCAAACGGCGCCAGCGATACGGCCTGCACCAGCCTCTTCTCTTACACCGGCGGGTCGAACTCCACGCCCGTGGGCGCATTCGGCGTGCAGGGCCCCGTCGCCAGCAACACTGCGGATGCGGCGCTGTACATTGCGCACAACCCGGGCCTTCCCGCCCAAGGTCTTATCTCGAACAACAATGTCGCCAATCTGTTCAACCTGCCGCAGCCCCAGGCGCCCTTTGGACCCGCGCTTACGGCGGCGCCGAACGACTGGACCCTTACCCTCAACTTTGTAGGTGGCGGTCTGGGCGGCGTCAATGGCAGCTCGGTTGACCAGGCGATTCGCATGGCCATCGACCAGCAAGGCGACGTCTGGGTTCTCGGTCCCAGGTTCCATGCGCTGACCGAGTTGAGCAACCTCGGCGCACCGCTCTCGCCTTCGACCACCATCACGGCCCCGTTCGTGTCCCCATTTCCGCCACTAGCGGTTGGCGGGTTTAATGGTGGCGGCTTGACCACCCCCAAGGCACTCACCATCGACACGACTGGCAACGTCTGGGTTGCGGACTCCACGAATTGTCTAGCGGAATTCTCCAATTCGGGAACGCCGAACCCAAGCTCGCCGTTTACCGGGGCATGCGGCACCGGGCTCGTTTCGACAGTGAATGGTATCCAGGCGGACTCCAGCAACAACATCTGGATCTCGGGCAACGCGTTCATCAGTTCAGCCACCAGTGCCGGGGCGAATCGGTCCACCACGACGAGCGGTTTCTCTACCCTCACTGGCTTTCTCGGCCAGGATTATCACGGATCCATTTGGTTCACTGATCAAGGAAATGGCAACGTCGGCGCGCTGACCGGCAGCGGAAGCCTTCAATACACGAGCTCCCTCCTCTCGCAGGTGGAGTACTATGCGGCCTTCGGCCCGCTTAGCGCTGGTTCGGGTGGAAATGGCGATCTCACTCTGTGGGCTCCCGAGCCGGCCAACCAGAACATTACTCTGATCGAGGACAATGGAGCTTCCAGCCCGACGCCCGCCAGCAGCGGCGCTCTTGGCCCGCAAAATCCGACTGCAACGTCCATTCTTCCGATCACCGTGGATGGACGCGCCAGGGTCTATTGGGGGAATCACGGGAGTTCCACGCAGACGACGAATTTCGTTCAGGTGTACGACAGCACCAAAACGCAGAATTCGCCCTCGCCGAACGCCTACCTGGGGGCAACGCAGTTGAGCTTCATCTACCTTCCCGAGTCGATCAGCGTCGATCAGTCGGGCAATGTGTGGGTGCTCAACCAGAACAACTACCAATCCTTGCATCAGGTGGGTCCGTATAGCACGAGCATGGGCGGTCCCGGCTACCTTGGCAACGGTTCGGGCGCGGCCAATGTGTCGGAGATCATCGGTCTCGCGGCTCCTGTGAATCCGGTCCTTTCGCAACAAGGGGCGAAGACTCCCGCCACTGGGTACGGGACGAGACCCTAGCCGGGCTCGTAGCGGGCCGATTTAGTATGCCGGCGCAGGCCGAGCGGGTGTTACCCTCTCGCCTGCGCATCGGCAAAGAGAATCAGGGCGCGGTCTCCTGACTCAGGTCTGGAGATTGAAGGAGACGGCAGCGCAAGAGAAACTGCAACATCGACCCATGGCCCGATGGCCATCGTTTTTAAAGGAGAACCACAGTGAAGAAACTCGGCTATATCCTTCCTGCGGCGTTGCTCATCCTGGCAGCGGCTGTGCGCGTACACGCGCAGGACGGCGGTTGCGTCGACTCGCCGGAAAATCCGACTGCGGTATTGGCTCTGGTCGCCATGGCCGCGGTAGGAATCAACCAACTGCGGAGCCGCTTTGGCGGTCGCAAGTAGACCCCTCATCGCAGATGCGGGGTTAAGTGAGGTAAACTCTCTATCCGTCGCTCCGCCTCGCCCACTTAGCGGCGAGGCAGGACGACGGACTGTCGTTTTCGGCTATTAACATGCCGCGCAATTAGTTCCTAAGTCCGCAAGAAGAAATCCACACGCAAAGACCTTGCGCCTCGCGCGGAGGCATTGTAGGATACGGGCAAGGTAACCTGGAGATTCATTGAGTACTGTGTTCCGCGCTGGAAAGAATGCAAGGCTGCGGGCGCGATGCGCTCCTGCCGGTCTAACCCTCGGGCTCGTTGTTACTATGTTGGCCGGCTGCGCCAACTCAAAGCGGCCCACGGTAGGCCCCATCGAGTTTGTCGACGCCACGGGCGCTCCGATTTCCGCCGTGACGACGTTGGCCATTAACCAGCCGGTCTACATGATTGCGACGGTTTCGAACGACAATGACTTCCTCGGTGTGACTTGGGCAGTAACTTGTGGCGCGGTTGGCACCGGCGGGTCGGGGGGCATCACAACCAACACCGCCTGCGGCGTCGCCAGCCCGTCGCAGACCGTAAGCGGCCCGATTCCGACCTATCCTTCAACGGGAATTATCACCACGTACACTGCACCTTCCGTGATCCCCAAGGGGGGCACGGCAACAATCTATGCACACGCAACAAGCTTGCCGTCGGCCTTCTCAAGCGTGACGTTCACGATCGTTGATAAGCAGGCGGCATCTCAGCGATAGCTCTCCTTGAGAGCGCTCGTAAGGCTTTTGCACTGCCCCGGGGTTTTGGTCGTGAGCGAAGTTATCGTGGATGGCGGAATGGGTCCAGGGGACGAGCGGCCATGGAAAAGGCGAGGAATGAGCAGAAGCGAAGCAGCTCAGCCATCCATCTTCTGGATTCGGCCGGCGCAAGAAATGCAGAGACTCTGGCCAATCACCCGCGCGGATAGGGCTGCCCTGTCTCATCGTCCGGCGAGAGTGCAAGTTCGGTCGAGTTGGCGAAAGATTCTGCTTCTTGTTCTTCTCTGCTGCGTTGCGCTCCTGATCCCGGGTTGCTCGAATGTCAAGCCGTCTCTGGCCGCAATTTCCGTCTCCGACTCCAGCGGCGCTAAAGTCACTTCCTTGATTGTAGCCACCTCAGTTGACGTCGATGTTGCAGTCAACGGCGATCCCGTTGGTCTTGGAGTGGATTGGAGTTTGTTCTGCGGCGGCAGTGCGGTCCCTGGATTTACCAAGGATGTCTGTGGAACAATAACTCCCGTTCATGTCGGCAGCAGCATTAATATGGTGTATCTTGCCCCGATTTATGTTCCCGTGGGCAATATAGTTACTCTTACCGCGACAGCGACTGGCGATCCGTCGCGGTCTGTGAGCGTTGCTCTCACCATCCTGCCCCAGCCCGCAACGATTCAATTCGCACCGGGGTTCTTGCCGCCGGCGACGTTGGGGACCCATCAGGAGGCTCAGATCGCCGCCATTGTAACAAACGACCCAAGAGCCCAAGGTGTCAAGTGGTCGGTGACCTGCGGGAGCAATTCATGCGGTTTGCTCAGCTTGGCGGTAACCGCCAGCGGCAGCAATCCCACCATCTATTCAGCGCCGGCAACTCTACCTGCGGGCGGAACTGTCACGATCACTGCGGCGTCTGTCTATGACAGCACTAAATCGGTTGCCAGCACTATCGAGATCAAGCCTCTCGCGGTGGCAGTTACCGCCACATCGCTCGCGGTTCCATTTAGGGGAACTACATCGTTAACTGCAACGGTCACCTACGACGCGGCCAACGCCGGCGTCAAATGGCTCGATCCCGAGTGCGGCTCACCGGGCCAATGCGGCTCGATCAGCCCGTCTCAGAGCGGGAGCGGGGAGGCAGTAACTTATCAGGCGCCGGAATCGATCCCATCTGGCGGAACTGTCAAAGTCACTGCGAAATCTGTGACTGAGCCGTCGAAGACGGCGTCTCTTACACTCACCATTGAAAAGCCCCCGCCGATCTCCGTAAGCGTGACGCCGGAAAAAAGCATGGTGCAACCCGGGGGCGCAATCTCCTTGACCGCGAACGTCGCGGATGACTTCACCAATCAGGGAGTGACCTGGCAGTGCCCGCCGGATGATTGCTATCCCCTCACGAGCACCTTCGCGCCCTATCTGACAACCTTTTCCGCATCGTCAACTGCGAGTCCTTCGACGACGCCGATAGTTGTGACGGCCACTTCAATAGCGGATCCGAGAAAAAGCGGCGCAGCGAAGATCACGATCGTGCCGCCGATTTCCGTGACGCTGAAGACGGAGCCGATCACCGCGGGAGTTCCGGCGACCTTCAGCGCGACTGTGACCAACGATATTGCGCCGGGCGGCGTGGACTGGGTGGCGACCGGCTGCCCGACCTCGGACTGTGGCATCTTTGTGCCCGCGCATAGCGCAAGCGGTAAGAACGTCACCTACAAGGCTCCGAACAATGTTCCATGGCCGGCCACAAATGCGACCGTCGCAATCACTGCCACGTCGACTGCCTCGTTGACAATACCTCCGTTGCGCTCCGCGACGGCCCAGGTGCCGGTGACCCCGGTGACTTACGCGTACTTTGTGCCGTTTGCGCCCGGCGCTCTTCCGGTCGGCAATCCGACCCTGTCTCCTCCGACGCTGATAAGTCTGGTCGGCGCGGCCGCAAATGATTCAACCAATGCGGGAGTCGACTGGACTGTTACCTGTCACGACGCGTCTGCGGCGGCGTGCGGACAAATCCTCAAGACGCCGGAGCGCGTGGCCACGGCAACCGCGCGTGATCTTCCCGCCACATTCTGGCCGTACTCCAAGAAGGTGCATACCGCCAGCGGACAAGCAATTGCCTATGAGCCGCCAACGCAGATGCCTTCGGACGGAAAGGTTACTTTGACGGTGACCTCGACAGCGAACCCGTCCGCCAGCTCGACGCAAACGGTCACGATTACGAGTGACCTCAGCGGTCCCGCGCTGGCCGGCAAAGTGCTGGTTGGGAGTCAACCGGTTTCCGGGGCTTCCGTAGAACTGTTTGTTGCCGGAAATACAGGCTATGGTTCGGCATCAACTCCGCTCGTCATCTCGAACGGCGGCGACAGCGTGACCACGGCAAGCGACGGCAGCTTCGCTATTCCCGAGGGTTATTCCTGCCCCAGCCTCAACAGCCTTCTGTACCTGGTGGCTCTGGGCGGCCAGCCGGGCGGTCCGCAAGGACCGACGAACCCTCAGCTTGGGCTGATGACAGCGATCGGTCCGTGCAGCGATTTGCCGTCGTCGTCCACGGTTTCGCTTGTCGTGAACGAAGTCACCACGGTGGCCGCTGCGCATGCCCTCGCGCCGTTTATCGCAGCCGACTATGCGCATATTGGATCAAGCAGCGCGAACTACAACAATGGGCCGAATCCGAGCAATGCTACTAACTTCAATAATGGTCTCGCCAACGCATTCGCGGCGGTGAACAACCTTGTGGACATTACTCTGGGGACGGCTCGATCGATCACGCCCGCAGGCAATGGAACACCTCCACAGGCTGAGATCAACACGCTTGCGGATGCAGTCAACACGTGCACAGCAACACAGGGCGGGGCCCCCGGAGACGGCAGCGCTTGCGATGCATTTTTCCGGGCTTCGAATGTCAACCCGCCCGGTGGGGGAGTCTCCACCACAGAGAATGCACCGACCAGCGTCCTTCAGGCTGTGATTGAGGTCGCGCAGGTCCCCAGCACGCTCGCGTTGACAACAGCCGTAAGCGGAACTCCGCTCTACGATCTTGTTGCGAATCCTTCTTACACGCCGGTATTCAGCCCAAATCTCACCGATTGCGGCCCACCCTGCAATATTGGGGGGCCTTACGATTGGAGCTTCGCAATCAGCTACACAGGCGGCGGTCTGAATGGCCAGGGCTTGGCTCCCTCACAGTCCTCCTCTATGGCAATCGACGCCTCCGGCAATGTCTGGATCTCGAATCGGCACACATCGAGCGTTTCCGAGTTAAACAGCCTAGGTGCTGCATTGTCCCCATTTGGTACTGGAATCACACCGGATGAAGGTGGCGGATTTGTGGGTGGGGGATTGGACTCGCCGCAAAAGATTGCGATCGATCCTTATGGAAATGCCTGGGTTCTCAACGGGATCGGTTTGAACAATTCCTTAAGTGTGTTCGATTCAGCTGGGGATCCAATTGCCGGAAGCCCATTCAGCGGCGCGGGGAACTCTGCAGACCTTGCCGGGGGACTGGCCATCGACGGATCAGGCAACGTCTGGGTCTCTCAGGCTGGAATTCCAGGTGACGTCGCGGAATATGAGGGATACATTGGCGCTCTCATAAATGGAAAAAATGTGAAGATGGGAGCGTCGCTATCGCCGGCCGGCGTCGGGTTTGTCAATGGCATGGACAATCCAAACGGGGCCATTGCCATCGATGGCTCCGGTGATGTGTGGGTCTTGAATCAGGGCAATTTCTCAGCGGTTCCACTGAGCGTCGTAAATGGACATTGGCTCAATCCAGGATATCCTGATCAAGGAGATACAATTGACCCCAGTTCGGGCAACCCGTACAACCCGCCGCAATACTTGTTGGGTAACGGCACGTTCGGCAATACTCTGGCTATCGACAGCGCAGGGAATCTCTTCATACCAGATAGTGCGTCTGGATCAGCGAAGCTCTTCGAACTCCTTGCCGGGGGATCGTCTGCGAATTTTGGCGGGATCGGACAGGCTGTCACTCCTTCGACTTCAGCTCTTTTCACCCCCGTGGCCATCGATGGGGCAGGTCACCTGTGGATGATGGTTCACCCCAACACCAACACCTCACCCGAAGAACCGATGGCCGTGGCGGAGATTACGTCGTCAGGAGCGGTCCTGAATTACAACGGTGCCGCTCAAGGCTTGGCATTGCCGAACATCAGCGCCAATGGACCGACAACAATCGCCACGGATGCCTCCGGCGATGTGTGGGTGCTGAGCGGATTCGTCCCGAATACCCTAATTGAGTTCGTTGGCGTCTCCACTCCTGTAGTCACTCCAACTTCGGTGGCATTGCAGAGGAAAAAGCTTGGAAAGGCGCCATAACGTACTGCCGATTGCGGAATTCGGTGCGCGCGCGGAGCCGCGGGTGCGCCACAAGTTATCAAGGCGCGGAATTGTGAAGAAACTATCGCGGCAGACGTGGGCCATTGCCTCGGGCCGGTTGATGCTTGGCCATGCCGCCAGGATGAACGGATCACGCCGAGGATGCGATGAGGGCTGAGAAAGAGCACGATTGGAGGGTTCCTCTTGTTCGGTTCGAGCGTATTGACTCAAATGCATGCAAGGCATCGCAAAGGAGAAAGCTTGATGAAGAAGGTTAGAAACGCATTTGGCGTCCTTATGCTCGCGTTCGGCGTTGCTTTCGCACAGGCGCAAAGCCCGGCCGATCGAGCTGCTTCCACGCCCGCCAAGACAAAGCACAAGACTCAGCAACAGCTGGAGCTCGATCTTGAGCAGTTGAGTGACAAATACGATCGGCTGGAAAAGGAATTGGCCGATATGAAGACCGAGGCCCAGCGCCGGGACGCGCAGCTGCAGCAGACGGAAAAGAAAGCGGAGGATGCGCAGGCAGCGCTCGAACATGAGGCGCAGGAGGAGAAGCAGCGCCAGGAAAGCGCGAATGCTGCCATTGCTCAACACGGCGAAGCCGTCGCCAGCTTGCAAAGCGCGGTCGCGGATCTCAAAATGTCAACGGTTTCATTCGCGGAGACGATCCAGTCCGATCAAATGCGGGTTGAAACGCCGAATGCCATTCCATTCATGGGCATCCGGCTCAAGCCAGGCGGATTTCTCGCGGCCGAAACCGTGGACCGCCAACGCGGTATCGGAGGCGATGTGAATACCCAGTTCTCCGGAATTCCGTTCTCGGGTCTCACGGCGGGAAGGCTATCGGAGTTCAATGCCAGCGGACGCCAATCTCGGGCATCGCTGCTTGCTGAAGGCAGGTTCTCGGGCAACATTCTGCGAGGCTACTACGAAGCCGATTTTCTTTCGGCGGGTACGACATCCAATAACAACGAGAGCAACAGTTATACCCTCCGCCAACGCCAGGCTTGGGCACAGGCTGAACTCAAGAGCAACTGGATATTTACCGGCGGTCAGATGTGGTCGCTGGCGACGGAATATAGGTCCGGCCTGTTGAATAGCAAAGAAGCCATTCCGCTGACGATCGACGCGCAGTACAACGTCGGCTTTACTTGGGAGCGTCAATATGGGTTTCGCGTAGTGAAGAAGATCGGCGACAGTTTCTGGGCTGGAGTTTCAGCTGAAGAAGCTCAGACGTTGAACGTCGGCGGGCACAATCTTCCTGACCTGGTGTACCAGCAAGCCGGCAATAGTGGGGGTCTTTACAATTCGACCGCGAACTATAGCTTCAATTATGCGCCAGACCTTATCGCAAAGATCGCTTACGAACCAAAGTTCGGACATTTCGAAGTCTTCTCCATCGGGCGCTTCTTTCGCGCCCGCGCCTTCCCAAACGGACTTCCCATGTTGGTAACCACGCCGTGGGGCCCAACTTCACCAACCACCGTAGGCGCGTTTACCTCGAAGACCGCTGGAGGCGGGCTGGGCGCGAACGCTCGCGTTGCGGTCTTCGGCAAGAAGTTGGAAATCGACGTCCACGGACTGGCCGGAAATGGGCTCGGCCGGTATAGCTCCGCAACGCTTCCCGATGTGACGGCTCACCCCAGCGGCACGCTCGAGCTTCTCGCAGGCGGGTCTGCCCTGGGCAGTCTGGAATGGCACGCCATGCGGCGCCTGGATCTCTACGCGTACTACGGCGGAGAGTACGTCAAACGCGCGTTCTATCCGACGGGATTCTTCGTCACGACGGCGCCTACGGATCCCACCCAGCCGCCGCTGGGCCAGCCCATCGTCGGCGGTTACGGCGCTCCCACCAACATCGAGTTCGGTTGCAGCATCGAGGTTCTGCCTCCGGTCTCGTCCGGATCAAGTACGGGAGTGCCGGGCAGCGCCCTTGGATGTGTCGCGGACAACCGGAACATCCAGGAAGCAACGGGCGGCTACTGGTTCCGCTTTTACAAGGGGCCCAAAGGAACGCTGCAGCAGGGGCTTCAGTACTCCTATGTCGTTCGTCATACATGGCAGGGCATTGGGCTTGCCGCAGACCCGATCTCGAATACTCCCGCCCTCCCCGGCTCGCCCAAAGCGAACGACAACATGATCTTCACGTCCTTTCGCTATTACCTGCCACAGTGAGCGGATCAGTGAGAGCAAAGCAGATTGCTTGATTGGCAGTTGAGGCAGGCATAAGTCGACAGGAGCTCTGAAAGATGTCCCGACGACTCTCGAAGTTATTGCAGGTGCTGATAGGCGTGGTGTTTCTTCTCACGGGCGCTTGCATGTTCGCTCAAAACGGGCAAATTAGTGGCCAGATTACCGACCCGCAGGGAAAGGCTGTTTCTAACGCGTCGGTGCACGTTGTCAATACTGCGGGTACTTTCCAGCGAGATACGAAAACAGACCCCGCGGGTGAATTCTCGTTCGCCGGCCTTGCGCCGGGTGATTATATGGTTGTCGTTGACGCGGAAGGATTTGAAACCAAAACCAGCGACCCGACGACTTTGATGGCAGGGCAGTCGCTAACCGTCAAACTCCAATTGGCCGCCGTTAAGGGTGTCACCACCAACGTCGAGGTTGTGGGTGGAGGCAACACCGCGATCGAGCTGGAAAACCCTACCATCTCGGGGACCATTTCAACCGTGCAAGTTCAAGGTCTGGCCCTGAACGGGCGTAACTTTTCGCAGCTCATCACAACCACAGCCGGCGTCAGCAATCAGTCCGGACAGGACGAGGCCAAGGTTGGCCTTGCGGGGAGCGCAAAGTTCAGCGTGAACGGCGGCCGCGTCGAGTACAACACCTTCGAGGTCGACGGAAGCGACGTTCTGAATACCAGCATCAATGCTAGCCGCGGCCAAGGGGAACCGCTGATCGTCTACCCCAGCATCGACGCGATCAGCGATATGCAGGTTATAACTTCCAACTATGGTGCAATGTACGGCAAGACAGCATCGGGAAGCGTGATTGTCAACACCAAATCGGGTACCGCGGCGCTCCATGGCAATCTGTACGCATTCCTGCGCAATGAATTCTTCAACGCGCGAAACTACTTCGATTTGCCGGGCCGCGCACCCCTCTACCGCAGGCAGGATTACGGAGGAACGATCGGCGGTCCGGTCTTCATTCCCAAGGGTTACAACACCAAGAAGGACAAGACCTTCTTTTTCTTTTCCGAAGAACTGCGCCTCGAGAAGACCCCGGTGGCTTACAACCAGGCGGTTCCGACTTCGGCGGAGCGGTCAGGTGACTTCAGCGATGTCTGCCCGCCGGCTGCAATTCAGGGAGGTATTTATTACCCCGGCGCGGCATATCCCGATTGCCCCATCGTAGAACCGAATCTTGAAAACTCGGTAAAGTCTCCCGGCTTTACATATGCCCATGCGAACGTCAGTTACACAGCGGGGTCGATGCTCGCGACCAACACCATTCCGCCTCCAAATTCGACCTCTGGATGCAACACCACCAATCCCACTTCGTTCAAGCGCTGCTATGTAGCCTCCGTTTCGCCCGCCACCTATTGGAGAGAAGAGCTCTTCCGAATTGACCATAACCTGACCCAGAAGCAGCAGCTCAGCTTCCGCTATATTCACGACGCGTGGAATACGACTACTTTGACGCCTCAGTGGGGCATAGTGAAGAACAGCTTTCCGACGGTGGAGAACAAGCTGGTTGGTCCGGGCTTGGATCTGGTTGTGAACCTTACCCAGCAGTTACCCCATGGATTTCTAAGCCGTGCCACGGTTGCCTATTCCGCCGCCCATATTACATTGACACCACAACCTGGAGTTGGAGTTAGCTCGCTGGCTAGACCCTCGATTCTCGATGCGTCGTGCCACACTGTGAATGGGCCTCAGCCCACTCCGCCATTTCCCGCCCAACAACTCGTGGAATGCCCCATGGGCTACATCTTCAATAACGGTTTTGGTTCACGGATGCCGGGGCTGGTCTTCCAGGGCAACAACGGCGCCTACGGCGGCCACGGTTTTGCAGTGGATACCGGTTATGCGCCGTGGGAGATGGCCAATCCCACGTATGTCGTTCGCGACGACCTCAGCAAAGCTGTCGGAAGAAAGCATTTCCTGCAATTTGGGGTCGAAGCGGACTGGGTTCGGCAGAACGAGTCGAGCGCCGTAAGTGGCGCGAACTCCGGCGACGTACAAGGTCTGCTCACGTTCAGTAATCAGCAGTCGAGGAACACTTCAAATAATGCTTTCGCGGATTTTCTTACAGGCCCCGGAATAGTCCCCTTGAATACGTCGGGTGGAGTTTCATCGCCGCAGTTTGGCGGTGGAACAACGGCGATAAAGAGCTTCCAGCAAGATAGCGGTCAGGGGCGATATTACGACAGGTACAAGATAGCTGAACTCTATGCGCAAGACGACTGGCACATAACGAGCCGGCTTACTCTTAATGCGGGCTTTCGCGCCAGTCTTTTCGGTACTTGGTACAACGCAAAGGGAACCGCGTACAATTGGGACCCACAGGCCTACAACCAGTCTCTCGGGGCATCCATCCACGTCGATACGAACTATGGATTTCTCGTTCGGAATATCGCAGGTTCCTCCGGAAACCTGGATCCGGTTTCCTTGAGCCGCAACGGGCCATACAGCTTGACGAATCTCGATCCGGTAATTACCAACGGGTTGGCACGCTGCGGAGCGGGGAACTTGCCCAAGAGCTGCATGTCAGGTCACCTCTTCAACCCCGCGCCGCGTGTCGGCTTGGCGTGGGACCCATTCGGCAATGGAAAGACTTCAATTCGTTCAGGATACGGACTGTTCTGGGAACATGGTACGAGCTATGAAGCCAATACCGGATCTCTCATCGGTGGTGCGCCGTTGGTTCTTAGCGAAACGCAGTCCTTCCCAGGTCCCCAGCGGAGTACCGCGTCTGCTAACCCGGCGATAGGCGTCAACCCCGGTGCATACAATGAAATCGGGTTTTCCTGTCAGCAAGGGACCTTTCAATGCAATAGTGCCTCCTTATATCCCAGCGGCGTCACCTTTCCTCTGAACGTGACATCCATTCCTACCAAAGCTGTGTATTCGTACACGCAGCAGTGGAGTTTAAGTATTCAGCGGGAGCTTGCCGCCAATCTTGTTGCATCCCTCGCGTATGTCGGCACCAAAGGGACGCATCTGACGACAGAACGCGACCTCAATCAGTTGCAACCCCTTCCGGCTTCTCTGAACCCGTTTCCTGCCGGACAACCCATCACTGCCGACATTTGCGAGGCGGGAGCTTCCGGGACCTTTCCCGTAGGTGGCACGACCCAGGGAAACGGCTCGATTACTTCGCCCGGAATTGGTCCCAATCAGCCCGGTTATATCAACATGGAGATCGCCTGTTCCGGCTCCCCGGGATACATCAGCAATGGAGGCGCACCACTCGGACTTAGCGCCGACGCCGTTCGCCCATATAACGGCTTCAGCAATATTCTTTCCGTTTCCAACATCGCGAACTCAAACTATAACGGTCTGCAGGCGACCCTGAACCGCACCAAAGGATCCCTGACTCTCGGGGTCGCGTATACTTACAGCCACTCGTTCGACGAAGCTTCTGACCGCGCCAGCGCAAATTTCGCCGATTCGCTGGATCTGAAGTCTAACTACGCAAGTTCCGATTTTGACGAGCGGAATCTGTTGAGCATTAACTACATATATGACTTGCCGCTGGTTCGATTGATCGACAGATTCGGGCACTTCGCCAACGCAGATCCTTCCGGCGAATCCGCTACTCCCGACCAGGAGAAGGCCGGGCCTGACTGGCAGAGCAGAAGGCTTGTAAGGAACCTGCTCGATCATTGGCAGCTATCCGGCATCGTCGCGCATCAGAGCGGCACCCCGTTTAGCGTAGTGAATGTGGGTAGTGCAAGCGGCGTTGGAACTTCTGACAACGCCGGCGTCGGAGATACGATCGGGCTCGGTTCCTATCCCGATCGAATTGGCAACTCGCGTGGCGTAAAACCAAGCGTTCCTGCTTCCGGGTCGAATATCGGACCATTGCTCCTCAATCCCTCCGCCTTTGCCGCTCCCCGTGGACTTACCTTCGGAAATGCCGGCCGAAACTCAGTGAACAACCCTGCGCGGACCAATTTCAACATGTCGCTTCTCAAGAAATTCTCTTTGTGGAGCGAGCAGGACCTGGAGTTTAGAGCGGAATTCTTCAACATCTTCAATCACACGCAATTCCGCATTTATGATCCTTCAAACCCCGGCAATACCGGTAACAATCAGATCAACTGCTACGGTCCAGTCTACGCGCAATACTCAGCCGGATTCACGGGCGATCAGAACAACGCAAGTTGCGTGGCAGGCAATTCATTTCTGCATCCGATCAATGCGCACGATCCTCGCATCATGCAATTCGGGCTGAAGCTTTCATTCTGAGCCTATTTTGGATCAAGGCGGACAATCCATGAAGACACTCACGAGTTGGGTTGCATTCTGCGACAAAGCGTCAGCAACTCGAAAGAACCGGAGATTCTCGCGATTGCCTGTGACGGCTCTGGTTGGGGTCGCCTTGGCAGGTTGCAATAGCCTTCCCGTCTCTACCAGCAAGCCCGTCCAAACGACAAATTCTGCTCAACTGTATCTTGCAGCCGGAGTTGGCAACCTCGAGACCTACGAGATCGATCACACTGCGAAGGATTTCGTGGCTACTTCGTATGGCGCGGGCGGCGGAACGATCCAGGCTTCGGGTTCACTATCTCAGCTTTCAAACGGAATTCTCGATTTGGATATTACTTATCTGCCCGGACAGACCATTTCCAGCCCGCCTTTGACAGGTAACTGGGTCGTGGAGATACCGGGGCAAGCCGCGCTCATGGAACTCGAAACAACCAGTTCAGTCGGAACGAATACGTCGTTTGCGCCGCTTGCGCCAACCCAGTCCTGCCCCAGTGTGAAGGCTGCAGAAGTGTTTCAGTTTGTTACCATCCCGAAGAGATTGAGCACGCAATCAACCGTAGTCGCCAACGGATGGAATCCAGAACTGGAAACTGCCTTTGGAAGCGTCAAGATCGCCACATCCGGCTCAACCGTGCAGTTCAGCAGCATAAGCCAATACACGCTTCCCGCCGCGAACGGTGGAACGGCGGGGCATCCAATCAATCCCGCGTCGGCGAGCGTCACATCCTCGTGCTCGCCTACTTTTTACGGCCAGACAATGAGCGTCCCGAACGCAGTTACAGTCATCAACCCGGGCCCAGGGGCTCAATCTATCCCTGCCTCCGCGACGATTGGCATTGGCCCCTCGGGGTTTCTTTCGGAAGATGCGGGTTCGCCCCAGGGCCCTTCCGATCCTACTATCCCTCCGTACGAGAATGTGCTTGGCGCGGGCTACGGGGCGATCGGAATGATGGAGCCCTCCGCCCAGATTGCTGCCTCTACCCTTGCTTCCGCTCATTACCAAGGCATCCTCTATGGAGCGGCCAGCGGATCAAGCGCGGACGTCGGGAGTCCCGGTTTCCGGCTTATGGGTTCCTTTGGGTACTCAAATCTGCAGGCTTCTTGTCCAAAATTGCCTGGCCCTTCCAAGCCGTCTGTTCTCTACGGTGGAGAATTTAGGAATAACGATCCATCGGCACATGCCTCTGGGAATTGCGATCTCGCTATCGATCTGGGCTCACCAGGGACCAGCAACGGCCTCTTTCCGGCAGCAACTGTGTATGTCTCCAAGACGTTTCCGGGCAACGGAACAACGGATGCTTATTCCTTTCCGGCCGTCGCCATTGCAGGACAAATCGCGGGTAAATATGCGATCTTCCTCATTGGGGCCGACACGACCGGTTCCCCCCAGCAGGCATGGGGAATCTATCTGCTGCAGTCGGGTAAGTAAAGCATTGGCTCAAGGCCGACTTTGCTGTTTGACAAATGGCTCCGGCTGCCGGATTAGAATATAGACAACTTGAGCCTGTGAGGTCTCCGCCGGCACGGTTTTGGAGCGCGTAAGCTCCACGGCTATATCGTCCGTGTCTTCCCCTTTAGGCCTGTTCCTCATCCATGTCTTGAGCTGTCGTTTCCTACAAGGATCAGACTAAGCGAGACCGGAATCTCGTCCGGCTGGATTGAATTCGGTTTGGAGGTCGGCATTGTCATTCCGCTGCGGAGCCCTTATTCTCCTTGCGTTTCTTTCGAAAGTCCCTCTAGGATTCGGCCTTCCACCCGCGGTCCATCATCCGCTCGACGCGCTGACGCCGGAGGAGTACTGGAAGGCTTATGCCGCACTTCGCGACGCAGGCAAAGTCGCCGAGAAGACGGTCTTCTCCAGCATCTTGCTCCGAGAGCCGGCAAAGGCCGAAGTGCTGGCTTGGAAGCCGGGCCAGCCGATCTCACGCAAGGCCGATGTCGTGCTGCTGACAGAAGGTAAGTCGTACGAGGCGGTCGTCGATATCTCCGCGGGAAGGATCGAATCCTACAGGGAGCTCACAGGCCAGCAGGCGCCGGTGAGCGAAGGCGAGATGCACAGCTTCGACGATGAGTTGAAGAAGGACCCGCGCATCATCGATGCGTTGAAGAAGCGCGGCATCACAGATATGCGTCTGGTCGTTTGCTACGTCACCCCGGCCGGATATGTTGGATTGCCAGAGCAGACAGAGGGACGCCGCATCGGCTGGGGTGGATGCGTTGACACAGAAAATTCTGCGACCTCAATGTGGGACCGGGAAGTGGCCGGCATCTTTTTCGTCGTCGACATGACGGCGAAGAAGATCGTCCGCTTCTCGGACTATGGCGCCGTGCCCATGCCTTCGAGCACGCTTGTCTTTGATGCCGATGGCGGACCGGCAATGCCGGGAAACAAGTCGCTTCTGATCGCCCAGCCTGACGGTCCCAGCTTCACCATTCAGGATGGCCAAGTGAGCTGGGAGAATTGGCAGTTCCGGTTCCGGCTTGATCCCCGAGTCGGGCCGGTTGTCAACCTCGTGACCTGGAACGACAACGGAAAGCGCCGCTCGGTTCTCTATGAAGGCTCGCTGGCCGAAATGTATGTGCCCTACATGGATCCTGAAGAAACTTGGAATTCGCACGTCTTTCTCGATGCCGGCGAGTACTTCATCAATACCGGTTCCGGCGGCATCGTCAAGCCGCTGCTGCCGGGCGTTGATTGCCCACCATACGCCACCTACTTCAGCGGGACGTTCTTCCACGAAAACGGACAACCCTACATCCGGCCTCAACTCGCCTGCCTCTTTGAGCGAGTTACCGGCGATCCCACCTGGCGGCACTGGGAGGAGGATTCGTATGCCGTCAGCGGCCGGCCTTCCCGCGAGCTCGTTTTTCGCACGGTGGCGACCGTCGGCAACTACGACTATCTTTTCGACTGGCGATTCGAGCAGGACGGCTCAATTGTCGCCGCAGTTGGAGCGACCGGCGTTCTCGAAGTGAAGGCAGTCCCCGACCAGCGCGCCGACAAGCCGCTCTCAGACAAGCTGGCAGGCAAAGACCCCGACGGCAACGAAGTCCAGTTTGGCCAACTTGTCTCTCCGGGAATCGATGGCGTCGATCACGACCACTATTTCTCGTTTCGACTCGATCTTGACGTCGACGGGGCAAAGAACTCGCTGATGGTCGACAAGCTGGTGCCGTATAAGCTTCCCGACAACGCGCTTGGACGCAAGTACATCTGGGCAATGAAGCCGGAAATGGTAAAGACCGAGAGCGATGCGAAGTTCGACGTGAGCATCGAGCATCCGGCCATGTGGAGATTCGTCAATGAAAGCGTGAAGAATTCGCTTGGTCAGTCGAGCAGCTTCGAAATCATGCCGGGCGAGACGGGTCTGAGTCTGCTGCCTTCTTCCGAGTGGCCGCAAAAGCGCGCCGGCTTCTCAGAGCACAACCTGTGGGTCACGCCCTACGATCCCAATGAGCGCTATGCCTCCGGTGTCTATGTGATGGGCAGCAAGGGTGAGGATAGCCTGCCAGCATGGACGAAACAGGGCAGGAACATCATGAATACCGACATCGTGGCCTGGTACACGGTGGGCTTTCATCATGTGCCCAGACCAGAAGACTGGCCGCAGATGCCGGTTATGTGGCACACGTTTTCGCTGCGGCCGTTCCAGTTCTTCAACAAGAGCCCGGTGATGAACCTGCCGATGACGCCGTGACCGGTGCACGATGGGTGAGGCAGCCCGGTTCGCTCGCCGCGTTCCCGCACGTTCAGGACATCAATTATTTGCTCTGGCCCGGCTTGCCGGTTGTCGCCTCCGCGGGTGTATGATTCCTCCGCCGCGGCCCCGTGGCGGCTTTCCGATTTCTAGCTGCACAGACGTACCTGGAGCGGCCTCCCCGAGCGTCAACCGCCCGCTCCTCCGGCAACAGAAAACCTCAGAATCGGGATCCGCGGCGGGCCGCATAGTACGGCGATTTCCCCAAGCAAGGAGAGTGCAAATGGCGACCATTGCGGCAGTACACCCGGGCAAGCTCAGCGAGCAGGTGAGTTTCCGCCCGCGCTATGGAAACTTTATTGGCGGCAAGTGGGTTGAGCCCGCGAGCGGCCAGTATTTCGAGAACATCACCCCCATCACGGGTAAGACATTCTGCGAAATTCCCCGATCGAACGCACAGGACATCGAGCTCGCGCTCAATGCCGCCCACGCTGCGCGCGAGCAATGGGCGCATACCCCGCCGACGCAGCGCGCCATCATCCTCAACAAGATCGCCGACCGGATGGAGGCGAACCTCGACATCCTCGCGCTGGCCGAGACGTACGATAACGGCAAGCCCATCCGCGAGACCACGGCGGCCGATCTGCCGCTGGCGGTCGACCACTTCCGCTACTTCGCCGGCTGCATTCGCGCGCAGGAAGGCACCATCTCGGAGATCGACCGGGACACCATCGCCTATCACTTCCATGAGCCGCTGGGCGTCGTTGGCCAGATCATTCCATGGAACTTCCCGATTCTGATGGCAACTTGGAAGCTCGCCCCCGCGCTGGCTGCCGGCAACTGCGTCGTGCTCAAGCCCGCCGAGCAGACGCCCGCCAGCATTCTGGTGTGGGCCGAGCTCGTTGGCGATCTGCTCCCGCCGGGGGTTGTCAACATAGTGAACGGCTTCGGTCTCGAAGCCGGCAAGCCGCTGGCTTCGAGCTCGCGCGTGGCCAAGATCGCCTTTACCGGCGAGACCACAACGGGCCGGCTCATCATGCAATACGCCAGTCAGAACCTGATTCCTGTTACGCTCGAACTCGGCGGCAAGTCGCCCAACATTTTCTTTTCCGATGTCCTGCAGGAAGACGACGACTTCTTCGACAAGGCAATCGAAGGCTTCGTGATGTTTGCGCTCAACCAGGGCGAAGTCTGCACCTGCCCCAGCCGTGCGCTCATCCAGGAGAGCATCTACGATCGGTTCATGGAGCGCGCGCTGAAACGGGTCGCCGCCATCAAGCAGGGCAACCCGCTCGACAGCGACACCATGATCGGCGCGCAGGCCTCCAGCGAGCAGCTTGAAAAGATCCTCAGCTATCTCGACATCGGCCGCCAGGAAGGCGCCGAAGTGCTCGCCGGAGGCAGCCGCGCGCATCTAGGCGGCGAGCTCGAAGGCGGCTACTACGTCCAGCCGACAGTCTTCAAAGGCCACAACCGCATGCGCATCTTCCAGGAAGAAATCTTCGGACCGGTTGTCTCCGTGACCACCTTCAAGGACGAAGAAGAAGCGCTGCACATCGCCAACGACACGCTCTATGGCCTTGGCGCCGGCGTCTGGAGCCGGGATGCGAATCGCTGCTACCACTTCGGCCGCGGCATCCAGGCCGGGCGCGTCTGGACCAACTGCTATCACGCCTATCCCGCGCACGCGGCGTTCGGCGGATACAAGCAGTCCGGCATCGGCCGCGAAACGCATGCCATGATGCTCGACCACTACCAGCAAACCAAGAACCTGCTGGTAAGCTACAGCCCGAAGAAGCTGGGCTTCTTCTAAACGCACCCCGATCCAGTATAAGAGCCCCATCCTTGCGGAGGTTTCTTGCCGCAAGGGTGGGACGCCGCATACTCAGTTGTTCGGAAATTTAGATGCCAGAGCTTCCCGACCAGGTCCTCGCCACCGATCTCGCCGTCCACCTGATCCGCATGCTGCGCGAAAAGCATGGGCCGCTGATGTTTCATCAATCGGGTGGCTGCTGCGACGGCAGCTCGCCGATGTGCTTCCCACGCGGCGAGTTCATGGTCGGCGACTCCGACGTGCAACTCGGCGAGGTCGACGGCGAGCCTTTCTACATGAGCAAGAGCCAGTTCGAATACTGGAAGCATACGCAGCTCATCCTGGACGTCGTGCCCGGCCGCGGCGGCATGTTCTCGCTCGAAGGCCCCGAGGGCCTGCGCTTCCTGATCCGCTCGCGTGTTTTTCAAGACAGCGAGATCGACGAACTCCGTGCTGCCGGACGGATCTAGCCCAATCACGACGCATCGCAGCGACCGCTGTCACATCTGATCTATATTGGTTGGCGGACGTTTCGCATGTGGAGAGCGCGTGTGTCTGAAGTAGTCATTGTTTCGGCGGTGCGTACGCCGGTCGGCAAGTTCCAGGGCTCGCTCACGTCATTCACCTCGCCGCAACTCGGCGCGCTCGCAGTCCGCGAAGCGATTCACCGGGCCGGGATCGAACCACGACAGGTTGACGAGTGCGTGATGGGCTGCGTGCTGCAGGCCGGGCTGGGCCAGAACCCCGCGCGTCAGGCGGCCATCCACGGCGGCATGCCGGCCGCCTCGTCAGCGCTTACGGTGAATCAGGTTTGCGGCTCTGGCCTGCGGGCCGTGGCGCTGGCCTCCCAGGCCATCCAGGCCGGCGACGCCGAGATTGTCGTCGCCGGCGGCATGGAATCGATGACCAACGCGCCCTACCTGCTGCCGCAGGCGCGAACCGGCTATCGCATGGGCAACGGAACTCTCGTCGACTCAATGGTCAACGACGGCCTGTGGGAGGCATACAGAGGCTTCCACATGGGCGTAGGCGCCGAGATGATCGCTACAAAGTACGGCATCACACGGGGCGAGCAGGACGTTTTCGCAGCGGAGTCGCATAGACGAGCCGCCAACGCAACCCGAGAAGGGCTCTTTCGAGATCAGATCCTTCCGGTCGGAATTCCGCCGGCGAAAAAAGGCGCCGAGCCGCGTGTCTTCGACGCAGACGAATCGGTCCGGCCGGACACTTCAGTCGAGGTCCTCTCGAAACTCAAGCCCGCCTTCCAGGAGGGCGGTACAGTCACCGCCGGCAACTCGCCCGGCGTGAACGACGGGGCCGCCGCCGTCGTGGTCACGAGCTCAGCGCGCGCAAGTGAGCTGGGTCTCACGCCGCTGGCCGTCATTCGTGCGCAAGCCGTCAGCGGCCGCGAGCCGGAGTGGTTCGGTCTGGCGCCCATTGAAGCCGTGCGCAAATGCGCACAACGTGCGGGCTGGTCGCTTGGCGAAGTCGATCTCTATGAGTTGAACGAGGCATTCAGCGTGCAGGCGCTGGCTGTGCTGCGCGATCTGGAACTCGACCCGGGAAGAGTCAACGTGCACGGTGGCGCAGTCGCCATCGGGCATCCCATCGGCGCCAGCGGCGCGCGAGCACTGGTCACGCTACTCTACGCCATGCGGCGACGCAATGCGAAGAAGGGAATCGCGGCGCTTTGTCTCGGCGGCGGAAACGCAGTCGCGCTTGCTGTGGAGCGGCCATAGGTGGCGGTTTGGGATACGGCTCAGGGCGCGAATCGGAATTCGCCGCCCGGCTAGCGCAGGCTCTTGATCTGCGCGCCCCATTCTTCCGGATCGACATCGGCAATCGTCTGCGAGAAGGTCCATTGATAGCCGCCGAGGTCTTCCGCCGTGTATTGGCGCTCGCCGAACACCGCGGTCTTCGGCTCGCGCACGATCTTCGCGCCAAACTGGCGGGCATGCGCGCAGTGCGCATCCACATCTTCGATTCGCACCAGGAGCGACGGCGCGGGATCGAGATTCGGCTGCACGCGATCGGTGGCGTTGTGTGTCCGCAGCATCACCGAGCCCTGGCCAGCGAAGACCTGCGCGAGATGGATGCTTCCATCCTCCTCCGGTGGTGTGCGCAAGCGTTCCCTGAAACCGAAAGCGCCAGCCAGCCATTCGATGGCGCGCGGCACATCATCGTACACAAGAAACGGGATAACGCCGCCGGGCGGCACTGAGCGGTTTTCCATCTTCGCATTTGCCCCCTCTTGGAGCTTCATGCGAAACAAAGTCTACATATGTAGATTATCTGTGTCAAATGGCGGGATTCACTTGCAGCAAATCGTCGACATCGACTGGAAAGCGTAGACGCCTGCAATTGACAAGCCAGGGAAATTTACATAACCTCAAAGCTATGAGGTCTCTCGCGAACAGGACGGCTTGTTGTTGTCGTCGTTGTACCTGCGCCGGTGTTCGCATGGGACTGCCCGCCTGAAGATCGCAAGCCTGATCGCAAGACAAGCGGATTCTCCTTCAAGCCCCGGCGCAAACGCGTAGACGGGGCTTCGTTCTTTCCGGCTCCGTTCGTTCCCCAAATCCCTCGAGAATCACGGAGCCATATATGAGTACTCCACCCGCCATCGAAGCACCCCAGCCAGCAGCGAAGGAAACCAAGGCGCAAAAGGCCGAGCGCCTGAAGCGCGAAAAGAACCCATGGGAGGCCTTCGACGAGGTGCGCCGGTTCGCCCGCGAAGGGCGCGGCAGCGTGCTGCCGGAGTGGGCTTCGTTCTACTTCAAGTGGTGGGGCATCTACACGCAGGGCGATGGCGTGGGAGCCACCGGCGGCGTAGGCGGCGAAGGCAAGGTCACCGAGTACTTCATGATGCGAATCGGTATTCCCGGCGGCCGCGCGACGTCGAAGCAGCTGCGCGTCATCGGGGCGCTGGCCCGCGCGCACGGACGCAACCTTGCGGACATCACCACGCGCCAGGCGATTCAACTTCATTGGCTCGACATCGAGTCCTTGCCTGAAATCGTGGATGGGCTCGATGCCGTGGGTCTTTCGCCGCGCTCCGCCTGCGGCGATGTGGTGCGCAATGTGACTTGTTGCCCACTTGCCGGCATCGATCGCGAAGAGATCGTCGACGCCTCGCCGCTCGCGCTCGCCATCTCGCGTGAACTGCAGGGCTCGACGGACTTTTTCAATCTTCCGCGCAAGTTCAAGATCAGCGTGACTGGATGCCCGGTCTGGTGCACCTACCCCGAGATCAATGAGATCGGCCTCACCGCCATCCGCAATGGCGATGAGGTTGGTTATTCGGTGCGCGTGGGCGGAGGCCTGTCATCGGATCCGCATCTTGGAGTTCGGCTCAATGCCTTCGTGCGCCAGGACCAGGCAATTCGCGTGGCGCGCGGCATCGCTGAACTTTTCCGCTCGCAAGACAGCCTGCGCCAGAGCCGCGACCGGGCGCGGCTGAAGCATCTTTTTCTGCGCGAGGGCTGGACGGCCGAGCGATTCCAGTCCGAGCTTGAGCAGGTCATCGGGTTCGAGCTTTCGCCCGCGGTTGCTGAAGTTCCGCCGGAGGACGTGCTGCGCGATCACGTCGGAGTGCATCCGCAAAAGCAGCCGGGCCTGAACTCCATTGGGGCAACGGTGCTTCGCGGCCGGCTCACCGGCGAACAACTCGAAGGAGTCGCCGATCTGGCCGATCGCCTGGGTAGCGGCGAAATCCGCACGACCATCATGCAGAACTTCATTCTCACCGGCGTTCCCGCTGCGAAAACTCAAGAGGCCGTTCGCGGATTGAACGACCTTGGCCTCACTGTGGAGGCTTCCAGCTTCTGGCGGGGCACGGTCGCTTGCACGGGGACCGAGTTCTGCAAGCTCGCCATTACTGAGACGAAGGGATTCGCGCGCTGGCTGGTCGAAGAGATGGAGGCTCGGCTTCCCGGCTTCGAGCAGCAGCTTCGCCTCAACGTCACCGGTTGCCCGAACAACTGCGGCCAGGCGTGGATCGCCGACGTCGGCCTTGAAGGCAAAAAGATCAAGCACGATGGCAAGCTGATCGACGCGTGGTACTTCTCGCTGGGAGGCGCGCTCGGCAAGCATGCGGGCCTTGCACGGCAGGTGAACTACCGCTGCGCCTCGCACGACGTTCCCGATGCGCTGGAACGGCTGCTTGGCAACTACCTGGCGACTCGTGGGTCCGATGAGAACCTGCGCGCCTGGTTTGCGCGCCACAGCAACGAGGCGCTACGAACGGTGCTGGCCACTGGAGTTGACGAAGTGGCTTCAGTCCCTGCGTGATTGGTCGACGCGATCGGCGAATCACGCCGCCAGCCGCTCGCCGCGATCGATCCGAGCTTCCAGTTCGCCCATCGCTTCGTAGATCTCGTCGAAGCTTTCGATGGCGAAGAGCAGCTTGTGCATCTCATCTACCTTTACCGGCGTGCGCAGCACCTCATCGAGCACGAACGGCTTCACTGCGCATGCGCCGCGAAACACGTTCGAGCACTCGCCATTTGAGCTGATGAGGCCGCTGCCGTAGACGCGCACCTTGCCGTCCTGGCGGACAAGGCCGAACTCGACGGTATACCAGAAGACGCGGCCAATACGCTCGAGAGTGGCTTCGTCTTCGATCCGCGCGCAGAGCTGGCCGTAGCGTTGCAGGAAGTCGGCAAAGACGGGATGCGCGTGCATCGGCACATGGCCAAACACGTCGTGAAAGATGTCCGGCTCCGGCGTGTATTCAAGCGAATTGCGCCCGCGCAGCCACGTGGTGGTCGGGAAGCGCCGCGCCGCCAGCATCTCGAAGAATGCCGGCCCGGGCATGAAGCCGCTTACCGCGGTCGTGTTCCATCCCGTGCGGCGATCGAGCTTCGCCGAGAGCATGCGCAGATTCGGCAACCGGATATACGACAGATCGAGATAGTCGAAGCCTTCCAGGTATTCTTCGGCGGCGTGCTGTTCGATCTGCGGCATCCTGCGGCGGACCAGCTCAGCCCAGACTGCATGCTGCTCCGCCGTGTAGGCGGAATAATCCTGTGCGACCAGGAACGGCGCGGATTTGACGAGTTCAGCTTCGACGGCTTTCATAGGTTCCCCCGCAGGGCCTGCTCGCGCTCGATGGCCTCGAACAGCGCCTTGAAGTTGCCTTTGCCGAAGCTGCGGCTGCCTTTGCGCTGGATGATCTCGTAGAACAGCGTCGGACGATCTTCGACGGGACGCGTAAAGATCTGCAACATGTAGCCTTCGTCATCGCGATCGGCGAGGATACCCAGCCTCTCCAGCTCTTCGATCGGCTCATCGATGCGGCCCACGCGATTGGCGAGCTCGGAGTAGTAGGTGTGCGGCACGGTGAGGAACTCGATGCCGCGGTTTTGCATTTCTCCAACTGTTTCCAGAATGTTGTCCGTCGCCAGCGCAATGTGCTGCACGCCGGGACCCTGATAGAACTCCAGATACTCTTCGATCTGCGACTTCCTGCGGCCCTCGGCGGGCTCGTTGATGGGGAACTTCACATAGCCGTTGCCGTTCGACATTACCTTCGACATCAGCGCCGAATACTCGGTAGAAATATCCTTGTCGTCAAAGTGCTGGTAGAGCTGGAATCCCATCACGCGGGCATAGAAGTCGACCCACTCATCCATCGAGTGCCAGCCCACGTTGCCCACCATGTGGTCGATGTGTTTGAGACCGGTCGGCCGGGCAACCGTGTCTTCCGCCTCCGCGGCGAATCCGGGCATGAACGGGCCGTTGTAGTGGCCCCGTTCCACAAACGTGTGGATCGTGTCGCCGTAGGCTGCGATCGACGAGACCGTCACGCGCCCATACTCGTCGGCCGTCTCGCGCGGCTCGGCCACGCTGCGTGCTCCGCGCTGCGTCGTTTCCATCCACGCCTGGCGAGCATCGTCCACTTCGAGCGCAATCACGCGAACTCCATCTCCGTGTTTCGCAACATGCGCAGCAATCGCCGACTCCGGCCGCAGCGTGGTCGTGAAGACGAAACGTACCTTGCCCTGCAGCAATACGTACGAAGCGCGGTCGCGCTGGCCGGTTTCGGGGCCGGAATACGCGACCAGGCTCATGCCAAAGCCGGCGCGATAGTAGTAGGCCGACTGGCGCGCGTTGCCCACGTAGAACTCGACGTGGTCGGTGCCCTTCAGCGGCAGAAAATCGTGCGTTGACTTGACCTTGCTGGGTGCAAAGGTTGCCATGAGGACCTCCGGGTTAGCTGCGGCAAGACCGGAATTTCGGGGCGATCTTAAGCGCAACTGTCCAAGAGCATAGGCCCGTCTAACAACGACCATGAAGAGCGGTTCTTAGGAAAAACTGTCAATCTGTTTCATGATCGAAGGTCCAACACGGGATTTCTGTTTAAGATCAGAAAGTTGCCTTTACGAGCTCGGGAGTACCGTTCCCCGGCATTCGCCCAACGAGATTCTGGGGTAGCCGTCGCGGCGGCAATGGCCGCGCAGGATGACTTCGTCGCCGTCTTCGAGCGCGATACGCTTTTCGCCGTTCGGAAGCAAAACCGGCTTGCCGCCCCCGTGGGAAAGTTCGAGCAGGCAGCCTGCCGAGCCCTCCTCGCTGCCGGAGACGGTGCCCGTGGCAAGCAGGTCGCCGGGCAGCAGATTGCACCCGTTGCTTGTGTGATGAGCGATCATCTGCGCCGGCGTCCAGTAAAGGTCGCGCAGGTTGCCGCGGCTCAACCGGTGCGGTTCCGTGCCGGCGGCGCGCATGGATTCCGTCAGTAGGAACACCTCGAGTGTCATGTCGATGGCGCCGCTGTACTGATCGGTCGCGCTCCAAAGATTATCCATCGGATCGGGATCGCCGGGCGTGCGCAGCCGTGCCGGCACGCGGAATGGATGGAGCGCCGCCATGGGCACGACCCACGGAGAAACGGATGTCGCAAAGCTCTTGGCCAGGAACGGTCCGAGCGGCTGGTACTCCCAAGCCTGCATATCGCGCGCCGACCAGTCGTTGACCAGTGAAACGCCGAAGATATGATCCCCTGCGAGCGCGATCTCCACCGGCTCGCCCTGCGCATTGCCGGTTCCCACGTACAAACCCACCTCGAGTTCATAGTCCAAATTCCGCGTCGGACCAAACTCGGGGTTTGAGGCCAGCGGATGCTTGGTTTGCCCGCGCGGCCGGCGCACCGGCGTTCCGCTCACGACGATCGAAGACGCGCGGCCGTGATAGCCGATGGGCACGAATTTGTAGTTGGGCAACAGTGGACTGTCGGGCCGGAACAGCCGGCCCACGTTGGTCGCGTGATCGATCGAAGCGTAGAAGTCGGTGAAGTCCGGCGGATCAACGGGCTTGAATAGCGCCGCTTCATCGACCGGAGTGAGCAACTCGCTCACCGCGGTCCGCGTGGCATGATCGGCGCCCGCGTCGAACAGCGTCTTCAGGCGATTGCGCAGGCCGGCATGCGCCACGGTTCCGCACGCCATCAGCTTGTTCAGCGTGCGCGATGCGCAGGCCGCGTTGATGGAGGAGTGCAGGTCTTCGAGCAATCCGGCACGGCTCAGCCGCTCCAGATCTACGATCTGCGATCCAATGCGCACTCCGGGCCGCGCGCGGCCGTTCTCCGCGCTGAAGATGCAATACGGCAGATTGTCCAGCGGAAAGCCGCCCTCAGGGTCGTTGGCCGACTCGACCCAGCTTGCCCCGCCGCGCGCAGTCATCGCATCCCAGTCGATCAATCTATGCTCCGCTTCACGCTCCGAATTGTCTCACGCGCCCCGAAAGTTCTTCTTCAGGCTCTGCCAGCACTCGTAGTACTCATGCTGCAGAATCTTCTCGTCGAGCGCAAAGCGCGTGGGCCGCACAGGCAACCGCGTTTCGAACATGAAGGCCAGCGTCCCGCCGATGTAATGCGGTTTCAGTTCTGCATTGCTTGCCTTCTCGAATGTCTCCGCATCCGGTCCATGGCCGCTCATGCAGTTGTGCAGGCTTGCGCCGCCCGGCAGGAAGCCTTCGGCTTTGGCATCGTATACGCCGTGGATGAGCCCCATGAACTCGTTCATCATGTTGCGATGGAACCACGGCGGGCGGAAGGTGTGCTCGGCGACTATCCACCGCGGCGGGAAGATTGCGAAGTCGACGTTGGCCGTGCCGGGCAGCATTGAAGGCGCCGTGAGCACGGTGAAGATAGAGGGGTCGGGATGGTCGAAGCTGACCGTGTTGATGCAATTGAATCGCGCCATATCGTATGTGTACGGCGCATAGTTCCCATGCCAGGCGACCACGTCGAGCGGCGAGTGATCGATCTCCGCGCGCCACAACCTACCCAGGAATTTTGCGATCACTTCGAAGCTTCCTTCGCGGTCTTCAAATGCCGCCACCGGTGTAAGAAAGTCGCGCGAGTTTGCCAGCCCGTTGGCGCCGATCGGCCCCAATTCCGGCAACCGAAATGTCTGGCCGTAGTTCTCGCAGATATATCCGCGCGCTTCGCTGTCGGGCAGCTCCACGCGGAATTTGATGCCGCGAGGAATCATCGCCAGCTCGCCAGGCGCTGCTTCAACGTTGCCAAGCTCGGTTCGCAGCAGCAGCCGGCCCTGTTGCGGCAGGATGAGCATTTCCCCGTCGGCGTTATAGAAGAAACGATCCATCATTGGCGAGTTGGCCGCGTAGAGATGAATCCCTACGCCGTCCTGCATCGAGGGGTCGCCGTTTCCGCCCATGGTGACGATGCCCTCGACGAAGTCGGTCCTTTCCGCCGGCGGGGGCAATGGATTCCAGCGCATCTGGTTCGGTGGTGTGGGAGCCTCGTCGAATGGCCCGCTGCGCAACCGCGTCGGCTTCTCGAACTCGCGGTACGGCTCGTGCATCACCGAGGGCCGGATTCGATAGCTCCAGGTGCGACGGTTTAGTGCGCGTGGGGTCGTGAAAGAAGTACCGCTGAGTTGTTCTGCGTAAAGACCGAGGGGCGCCTGCTGCGGGGCATTCTGTCCCCGGGGCAACGCGCCGGCCACGGCTTCGGTAGCGAACTCGTTGCCGAATCCGCTCTGGTAGTTGAGTTGCGCCATTTGGGGAGGCTCCATCGTCTCTTGACGTGCGGCAGTATCGCATTCGCGAGCAACGGCTGACAATTCGATTGCTATGCCAATCGGGTCTGCTGGTTTACTTTCTTAAGAACGAGAGCGATTGTCCCTGTAAACGAAAGGCGGACTCATGACCATCGGCCGATACAGCCAGCGAAACGAGCCGGCGGAGCTCGATCGCATTGACTGGAGAATCGTGGAAGAGTTGCAGCAGAATGCGCGTCTTTCCTGGGCCGAACTGGGCCGGCGCGTCGGCCTCACCACTCCCGCCGTCGCCGAGCGCGTACACCGGCTGGAAAAACTCGAGGTGATTCGTGGCTTCCACGCCGACATAAGTCTCGAACGGCTCGGCCTGCCCATCCTCATTTTCGTGCGGCTCTCTATGACCGGACCGGAGTCGCTGGTGCGCACCTTTCAGCAGCAGGTGAAGACCTGGGACGAAGTGCTCGAGTGCCATCGCGTCACAGGTTCCGACTCGTTCATCGTGAAGGCTCGCGTCATTTCGGTCGAGCACCTCGAAGGTTTTCTCGATCGCCTTGGCCACTACGGCACTACATCCACGTCCACGGTTCTCTCCTCACCGGTTCTGCAGCGGGCGATCAGCGAGAAAATCGTCGACCGCTTCCAGCACGGCAAGTGAACTCGCGAGCGTGTACTTCGCACTCCGCGGAATGTGCGGCACCCGGAGCTCACGCACACCGGGTCAGTCTATTGGCTCTTTGCTACCGTAACGCTCTGCACAAGCCCTGGCGCGGCTTGATAAATGTCGTTGCCACCCTGGTTGGCGTAAAGGAAGCAAGTGCCGGCGTACAGAAACGACACCGTGTTTCCGGATACGCTGCATACGTTATGGTAGTCGGAAAACTCCGAAGTGAACGTCACGGGGAGTCCGGAACTGGCCGTGGCCTGCAGGTTCAGCATCGTCCCGACGGCATATGTGCCCGTGATCCTTGGCCAATCGATCGTTTGCGGTTTGAGGATGTTGAAGGCGCCAGTCAGAGTGGCGCTTGTGTTGTACCCCGGCGCGGCCGCGATCGCATTCACCGTCTCCGAGTCGGTTACTGAAAACTTGCCCGTGTACTTCGGGGAGCGTGTCGTCGGTGCTTTTCCGTTTGTTGTGTAGTAGATCGCGGATCCCGGCGTGATGTCATAGATCCGCAGTGTCTGCGCCGTGTTGTAGTTCCCGGGCGCGATGCTGAATGTCGGAGTCGCGGCCGGCCAGGTGGTCGGATTCTGCGGCGTGAATCGCCACAGGTCGTTGTACATGCCAACGATCCCGGTTCCATTCACGTTCGCACCGGATCCTCCGAACAGCCAGAGATTGCCTTGCGCATCGGTCCAGGTGGAAGACTCGGTCCTCGGCCCCGGATTGCCGGCCGGCGACGCGACACCCTTAGTTCCCCAGGTTGCCGTGAAAGCACTCATTGACTTGTCGGATCCGTTGACCCATTCCCACTCGCGGACGACAGGATTCAGCACCCACAGATCATTCAGGTACCCGGAGCCGCCGGTTGCGTCGCCTGCGCCGCCATACAGCCAGAGGTAGCCGTCTCCACTTGTCCAACTCATCCCCGAGTTGCGCTGTCCGGGAAGATTCTGGGCGGAAGCAGCCCCCATCGACCCATAGGACTCCACCACGGCGTTCTCATCGGACCAGGGGCTCCCGCCCATATAGGCCCATCGCCTTGTGCCGGGGTCGAACTCCCAAAGGTCGTTCAGGTTGCCGAAGGTGTCATCGGGATCGTAGGCGGAGCAATCGAATCCCATCCCGCCAAAGAGCCAGAGGTGGCCCTTTGCGTCGGACCAGGAGTACGAGCCGATGCGGCTTCCAGGCGAATAGTCCGCATTGAATACTCCCGGATTGCCGCATGTGCCATAGACTCCCTTGTTCGGGTTGATGCTGACGGGGCTTGGAATGTATTCGTATCTCAAACTCCCGGCCATCATCATCCACTGCTTGTTCGCGACGTCGTATCTCCAAAGATCGTTCAGATAACCTTGGGCGCCGACCTGGTCCTCTCCCGTCCCGCCGAAGATCCACAAGTTTCCGTAACGATCGATCCACGATGCGGCCGGAGCCCGGTCCCCGGGGCATCTCGCGGCCTGCCGCTCGTTGGCGGGGCATTTCAGAACATTGCCAATCCAGGTCCACTGTCGCGTCGCGGGGTTGAACTCCCATAGGTCGGGCGAGTCATAGAGCCAATGGTTCCCGTCCGGATCGGTCCACGTGGAACCGGTTCCTCCTCCCGGCGTGTTCGATCGCGCCGGAATGCCTTGTTTGCCGTACACCGCCGCTTGGCCGGCTTTGTTGCTTCCGCTCATCCAGGTCCATTCGCCCGTCGAAGGATCGTAGACCCAAAGATCGTTCAGAAATCCCTGCCTACCGGTCGAATCGAACCCGTAACCACCAAACATCCACAGGCGGCCTTTGGAGTCGACCCAGGTGGCTGCCTGACTACGGCCTCCGGGCAGGCTCCTCGGCTCTGTTACACCCGCGTGGCCGTAGACTCCACCCCGGCCGCAATCGCCTAGGGACGGTCCACAGTTGTTCGGCAGCGTCCTGTTGCCGCTTACCCATTCCCACTCGCCCTTTTGGGAGTACGCCTGGGGGTTCGAAAGTAGTAGGGCAACCAGTACGGCAATCCACGACGGCGAGATGGATGAAAAGCAGCGGACCGGTGGATTCTTACGAAAGGAAAGAAACCATGACAATAAGTGCGATTGGTGGGGCATCGAGCTCCCTTCATTACCTTGGCACTGAGGTCCGGTTCAAAGCTGCCCTTCCGGTTCAACGCCTGCCAAGGATTTCGGCACAACCGGCTCGGCGTTCGGTCAAAGTATAGCGCCTTGTTGGGATTGAGAGGTTTCATCCCATTGGACGGCAAGCACCGGAAACTGGCTTACACTTTCCAAACCTCTGGCGTCTGTTACCAGGCGACGATCGTGGTTTTCAATCGGATTCGGGGATTCCGCTCCGCATCGCGGCTAAAGCTGGCTGTCTTGTGTTCGAAAATGGACAATCGGGCGCAGAACCGGTCACCAATATGCCCGCTGTTCGTCACAAAGTTCTCTCCAACTCCTTTGATATCAGCGATTGCCGGCCGCACTTCCTTTGGCATGGCAACTGCAACTTTTGTGGTCGCAATGGATATCGCACGCCCAGACATTAAGAGGAAGAAGCAACGCCAGATGTTCGTGTGGGCTGGCGCGGCGACCCTGGTTCTGGCCATTTCGGCCTTTGCCGTCTCGCGTCTCAAGCCGGCGGCACCGCCCGTGGACCGTTCGACAATCTGGCCGGATACAGTGAAGCGCGGCGACCTTACAATTCAGGTCCGCGGCTCGACGGGCACCTTGGTTCCGCGGGAAGACAGCATCCAGCTCATCCCGGCATTGACCGAGGCCACGGTGGTCCGGATCCGCGTACTGCCCGGCGCAAAAGCGACGCCGGATACCATTCTGATGGACCTCTCCGATCCGCAGCTCGATCAGCAGCTTACCGCCGCAAAGCTGGCGCTGCAGCAGGCGCAGGCGGATTATAAAAGCCAGCAGGCAACGTTGCAGAGCAGCTTGATGACTCTGAAGGCGACGCTGGCCCAGATCAACGCCGACTATGAAACAGATAAACGGCAGGCGGAGACCGACGCCCAGCGCTGCAAGCTGGGAACGATTTCAGGCCTCGTCTGCGCAGCATCCCAAAGCAAGTTCGATCAACTGACCTCGCAGAAGAAGATCGCCGAAGAGCAGATCGACGTGACGACCAAGGCGGTTTCGGTCCAGCTCGCGTCGGCACAGTCGAAGATCGACCAGGCCGAGACGCTGGTCGATCTCTATCAAAAGCAGACGGCGGCATTGGAAGTGAAGGCCGGCATCGCCGGTCAGGTCGCGGCGCTTCCTGTCGGTGTAAATGGCCCGATCCAGGTGGGCACGCACGTTCCCGCCGGGACGCCGGTCGCCGAGGTGATCCAACTCGACAAGCTCAAGGCGGCGCTGCAGATCGCCGAGACGCAGGCCCACGACATTCAGATTGGGCAGCCCGCCTCGATCGATACGCATAACGGAGTCGTTCCCGGGCACGTGATCCGCATCGATCCCTCGGTTCTTAACGGAACGCGTACCGTGGACGTTGCTCTCGACGGGCCGCTTCCGCCGGGTGCGGTACCCGGTCTGAGCGTCGACGGCACCATCGATCTCGCGCGGTTGAAGGATGTTCAATTTGTAGGCCGTCCGGCATTGGGCAATGAGAATTCGACGCTGAGTCTGTTCAGGGAGACGCCGGATGGCAAGGAAGCCGTGCGCGTGCCGGTGAAGGTCGGCCGGGCATCGGTGAATGCGATTCAGGTTCTCGAGGGATTGAACGTCGGCGACACGGTCATTCTGTCGGACATGTCGCGCTACGACAACGTCGACCGCATCCGTCTCGAATGAGGATAATCAGTCGGCGCGCGAGTGCCGTCTACGGCACTCTCGCGGTCTACCGTTTGTTTGCGGTCAGTCGAGTCCATGAAGAAGAAGGACAGTAAAATCTCGGGCGGATGAACCATTTGGCCTTGTTCCGCGTAACACGTCGAAGTAGAAATTCCTGGATGGAATTGGAATCTGCAACGCGCAACGTCAATCTGAGCCAATGAGGGGGATGGGATGGCATACAACGACACACTGATTGAAATCGAAGACCTGACCAAGGTTTTCTACACCGATGAAGTGGAGACACACGCGCTCTCCGGCATTCACCTCACCATCTCGCGGGGTGAGTATGTGGCGATGTCCGGGCCCTCGGGCTGCGGCAAATCCACGCTGCTGTCCATCCTTGGCTTGCTCGACACGCCCACCGGCGGCAAGTATCTGCTGAACAACAAGCCTGTCGAGAACCTGAGCTTTGGCGAGCGTTCACGGATCCGCAATCAGGAGATCGGCTTCATCTTCCAGAGCTTCAATCTCATCGGCGACCTCACTGTCGAAGAGAACGTGGAACTTCCGCTGACCTATCGCGCGGGCATGCCTTCGGCCGAGCGCAAGAAGCGCGTGAAAGAGGCGCTGGAACGAGTCAACATGGCGCACCGCATGCGGCACTATCCGGCGCAGCTATCCGGCGGCCAGCAGCAGCGCGTCGCCGTGGCCCGCGCGCTGGCCGGATCGCCTTCGATCCTGCTCGCTGACGAGCCAACCGGAAACCTCGACTCGAAGAACGGCGAAGCGGTGATGCACCTTTTGGCCGATCTGCACCGTGAAGGATCGACCATCTGCATGGTGACTCACGATCCGCGCTTTGCCAAGCACGCGCAGCGCGAAGTGCACCTGTTCGACGGCAAGGTGGTTTCGGAAGACGAACTGAGGAAGCTCACGCAAGAAGTAGAGGCGTAGGCCGCGCATCCGGTCTTCAGCGTCCAGAGTCGGGGGAAAGACATGATCTTTCAGGATCTGCGCCACACTCTGCGACAGTTGCGCAAGTCGCCCGGCTTCGCCATCACCGCAGTCCTTACGCTGGCGCTCGGCATCGGGGCCACGACCGCGATCTTCACGCTGGTTCATGCGGTCCTGCTCCGGTCGCTGCCGGTGACGCGGCCGGAAGAGCTGGTCCGCTTCGGGGACAAGGTTCACTGCTGCGGTTGGGGCGGGTACACGCAGTGGGAAGAGTTCTCGCTCTTCAATAATGAGCTCTACCGCAAGTTTCGCGATAACACGCCGGAGTTCACGGATCTGGCCGCGTTTCAGGGCGGCAGCATCGGCCTCGGCGTGCGCCGGACGGGGACGTCGCAGGCCGCGGAGACGCGCAACGGGCAGTTTGTTTCTGGCAATTTTTTCCGCACGTTCGGCGTGGGCCCGTGGATCGGCCGCGTTCTGACGGAAGACGACGATCGCGACGGCGTGACACCTGTCGCGGTGATGACGTTTCACACATGGCACGACAAATACGCGTCCGATCCGTCGATCGTCGGCGCCGTGTTGCAATTGAACGGCAAGCCCTTCACCGTGGTCGGTGTCGCAGCACCGGGATTCTTCGGCGCCGATTTGCGCGGCTGGGCCATGCCGGACTTCTGGATGCCGCTGGCGCAGGAGCCGCTGCTCGTTGGCAAGCTCGAGCGCCTGAACCTGGCCGATCAGAATTGGCTCGACATCATCGGCAGGGCGCGTCCCGGCACAGACAGGAAGGCGCTCGAAGCGAAACTCAAGCTCGAACTTCGCCAGTGGCAATTGAGCCACATCGCCGACATGAGCGCCCAGGACAAGGAATACCTGCCCAAACAGGAGTTCCATATCGGCCCCGGCGGCGCGGGCATCACCGATATGCGCGAGTACTACGGAGATGGTCTTCGCTTGCTGCTGGTGGCGGCCGGATGCGTTTTGTTGATTGCCTGCGCCAATCTGGCCAACCTGCTTCTGGCCCGCGGTCTGAAGAACCGCGCTCAGACATCCGTGCGGGTCGCGCTGGGCGCATCGCGCGGCCGGCTGGTGGGCAAGGCGCTGCTGGAGAGCATCGTGCTGGGCCTGATGGGCGGTGCCGCGGGGCTGGGCGTGGCCTACGCCGGAACGGCCGTGATCCTGAAGCTGGTCTTCAACAACCCGCATGCCTACAACCCGATCGATGCATCGCCGTCGCTGCCCGTGCTTGGGTTTGCCTTTCTCGTTTCGGTTGTCACAGGTATCGCCTTCGGCATCGCTCCGGCGTGGATGACCTCGCATGCCGAGCCCGTGGAGGCGCTGCGCGGCGCCAACCGCACCGTGGGAGGCGGCGCCCGTTGGCCGCAGAAGGTGCTGGTCATCACCCAGGCTGCGCTGTCGCTTGTCCTGCTGAGTGCGGCGGCCATGCTGTCGCAGAGCCTGAGGAACCTCGAACGCCAGAACCTCGGATTTGACCCCAAAGACCGCTATATTGCGTGGATCGATCCCCATCTCGCCGGATATCAGCCCGAACAGCTCGACCTGCTCTACAGCCGCATTCTCGAACGTCTGCATCGCATTCCCGGTACGGCGGGGGTGATGGCAGCGACCTACGCGCCGATGAGCGGCGACAGCTGGAATGAGGGCATTCGCATCCAGGGCAGGCCGGAGCCGCACGCGGACGACGACACCGGCGCCACCTGGACCCGCGTTACGCCCGGCTTCTTCTCCACGCTCGACAACCGTATCATGATGGGCCGCGCGATCGACGAGCACGACACCGCGACATCGCCGTTGGTGGCCATCATCAACGAAACCTTCGCCAAGAAATTCTTCAAGGGTGAGAACCCTATTGGCAAGCGCTTCGGGCTGAATGAAATGAGCCACGCGGCCGATTACGAAGTGGTGGGAGTCGCCGCGGACATGCGCTATGTGAACTGGGGCCTCAAGGACCCTATCCACCCCATGTTCTTCCTCCCGGCTGTCCAGCACACCCGGTTCACCAAGCAGGTGGAAATCGACGGAGAGCAGGGCGCGCACTATCTGTCGAATCTTGTGATCTGGGCTCCGGGCAGTCCTCAGAATCTCGAAACCCAGGTGCGGCGCGCCCTCGGCGAAATCGATCCCAACCTCGTACTCGTCGATTTCGCCAGCTACGCCGGTGCGATGCGGGTCGACTTCGGCCAGCAGGATATGATTGCCCGGCTCACCATGCTCTTCGGCGCGCTGGCGCTCGTGCTCGCGTCCATCGGCCTCTATGGTGTTACTGCATATACCGTCGAGCAGCGCACCAGCGAAATCGGCATTCGCATGGCGCTCGGCGCGGACCGCAATTCCGTGCTGGCCATGGTCCTGCGGGGCGCATTCACGCAGGTTGTGGTAGGCCTCGTCATCGGCATCCCCGCCGCCATTGGCGCCGGCAGCGCCATAGCCAGCCAGCTCTATTCGGTCAAGCCCTACGATCCGGCTCTGCTCGCGTTCGCTACAAGCGTGCTGGGACTCGCTGCTTTAATCGCGGCCGTTATCCCGGCGCGGCGCGCGGCAGACGTGAATCCCACACTGGCGCTGCGCAGCGAGTAAAGCTGATCTTCGGCCTTGCCGCTCAGGAATTGAGTCCCCGGAGGCGATCGAAAGAGGAGAACGCCATGCTGCTCCAGGATGTTCGTTACGCGTTGCGGCAGCTTCGCAAGAACCCGGGATTCACCGCGATTGCCGTTGCCACTCTTGCGCTCGGCGTCACGGCCACCAGTACGATTTTCAGTTGGATCAACTCCACTCTGCTTGATCCAATCCCCGCAGCCGCTCAGACCGGCGACATGATCACGCTGCAGCGCGGCGAGCGCAGCGAACATGCGACACCGCCATTCTCCTATCCAGATTTTGTCGATCTGCGCAGCCGCTCGCACAGCTTCTCGGGCTTTCTGGGCTATCACGACGACTACATGGCCTTCACGGGCGCAGGAAAACCGGAGCGCTTTTACGGTGCGCTTGCATCGTCGGACTACTTTGAGGTGCTGGGCGTCAAGCCTATCCTTGGCCGCACGCTTTTGCCCACCTTGGCCAACGAGCGCGCCGGAGCGGCCGAGATCGTACTTGGATACGACCTCTGGAAGCGCCATTTCGGCGGCGATCCGGCAATCGTCGGCCGGCCGGTTCAAATCAACCTTCATCCTTATACAGTCGTCGGCGTGGCGCCACCCGGTTTTCTCGGATGCAAGTCCGGCCTGCGTACGGAGGCGTGGCTTCCGCTGGCCATGGAGACGCAGATCTGGGGATCGAAGCGCATGGACTACCGCGGCGTCGCCTGGCTCAACGTGCTGGGCAGGCTTCGTCCCGGAGTCAGCCCGGCAGAAGCCGCTGCCGAGCTGAATACGCTGATGCAAGGCATCGTTGCTGCCTATCCTGACACGCATCAGGGCGCCAACCAGATCACCGTCGATCCACTCTGGCGATCGCCCTTCGGCGCCAACGTCTATCTCGCAGGAACGCTGCCCATATTGCTGGCGCTGGCGGCCGTGCTGCTCCTGTTGGCTTGCGCGAACGTGGCGAACTTGATGCTTGTCCGCTCGGTGGCGCGCCGCCGGGAGCTTGCTATTCGCATGTCGATGGGCTCGGGCCGCTGGCGCGTTGCGGCGCAGTTGCTGGTCGAGAATCTCCTGATCGCCCTCTTCGGCGGCATCGTTGCACTGACCTTAACCCTTTGGACCGCGCAGTTGCTTGGCATGTTCGTGCCCGGAAGAACGCT
>Ga0335069_10000388_pt1 | contig 74445 bp, 69 predicted proteins | sample Lox_Sample_11_FD_206714 | JGI IMG/M metagenome (GOLD analysis project Ga0335069, IMG submission 206714) | Soil microbial communities from Loxahatchee National Wildlife Refuge, Florida, United States - Lox_Sample_1.1 | ecosystem: Environmental > Terrestrial > Soil > Wetlands | place: USA...
ACTCGATCGTGGCTACCGTCGGCCACACGGGCAATCCGGGCAACACCCGCCACGACTACGTGCCGCCGCTCAACAACCAGACGCTGTTCCGCCGCGACGCGTACCTGTGCATGTACTGCGCGGCGCGCTTTCCGTCGCGCGAGCTCTCGCGTGACCACATCCGCCCTTTCAGCCAGGGAGGCACCGACATCTGGACCAACGTCGTCGCGGCCTGCCGCCGCTGCAACAACCAGAAGGCCTCGCGCACTCCCGAGCAGGCGCGCATGCAGCTGATCGCCGTGCCCTTCACGCCGACGTACGCCGAATACATCTTCCTCAAGGGCCGCCGGGTGCTCGCGGACCAGATGGAATACCTGGTCGCGCATTTCCCGCGCTCGAGTCCGCTGCACGATCGCATCCAGCGCTGGCTTTCCTGATTCATCGCCTGAGTCCTGCGACGGCGATGACGCCGTCCGCACGCGGCGTTAAAGTGACGCCGGGTCCTCTGGGGGAGCGACGCTCAGGTGATTTTCCTCGTCGACGCTTCGGTCTACGTCTTCCGTGCCTATCACTCCATCCTGCCGGACATGCGCGACCGTGACGGCAACCCCGCGCACGCAGTGTTCGGCTTCGCCCGGTTTCTCGGTGATCTCATCGAGCGCGTGCGGCCGCTGCACATGGCGGTGGCGTTCGATGAGCGCGGTGTCATCTCCTACCGCAGCCGCATCTATCCGCCCTACAAGGCAAACCGCGACCGCGCACCCTCGGACCTCGTCGCGCAGCTGCGCTGCTGCCGCGAGCTGTGCCGGCATCTGGGGGTCGCGGTGTTCGCCGATCCGGAGTACGAGGCGGACGATCTGATCGGCACCCTCGCGCAGCTCATGCGCCTCGAGGGTATGCGCGCCGCCTTCATCAGCCGCGACAAGGACCTCGCCCAGCTGGTACGCGACGGTGACCTGTTCTGGGATTTCGGCGCGCGCGGGCAGTTCGGCTATCACGACATCGAGCGGCACTTCGGTGTCGCGCCCGAGCGCTTTGCCGACTATCTCGCCCTCACCGGCGACACCAGCGACAACATTCCGGGGGTGCCGGGGATCGGGCAGCGTACCGCCGCCATTCTCATGCGGGCGTTCGCCTCGCTCGATGAGCTCTATGCGGACCTCGGGCGCGTGGCGGAGCTGCCGCTGCGTGGCGCGGGCACGCTCGGTGCGCGGCTCGCCGCGCACCGGGAGTCGGTCTACCTCGCGCGCCGGCTCACGCGTATCGCCTGTGACCTCTCCCTCGGCGCGAGCCCGAGCACCTTGCGACGGCGCCTGCCGGATCTCGCAGCGCTCGGCGAGCTCTACGACCGCCTCGGCTTCGGGCCGTTTCTGCGACGACAGGCCGAGCGGCTCGCGCAGCTGCCCGTCGCACGCGCGACGGCCACTGCGGCGTGAGATGCAGGCCGAGGCGCTCGCGGCGGTCGCGCGCGAGATAGCAGCGCTCACCGGCGCTTCCTGCGCCCCGGCACCGGCGCGCAGCGTCGGCGGCGGCAGCATCAACGAGTGCTACCGCTGGCCGGCGGCGGGTGGGGACCTGTTCGTCAAGGTCGCCGCGAGCGCCGCCCAGGATGCATTCGCCGCCGAGGCGGAAGGTCTCACGGAGCTGCGCGCGGCACAGGCGCTGCGCGTGCCGCGGGTGCATGCGCACGGGGTCGCCGGCTCTGCCGCTTTTCTGGCGCTCGAATGGATCGAGCGCGGGCCGGGAGGCGAGGCGTGCGAGCGCGCGCTCGGCGCGGGGCTCGCCGCGCTGCACGCGGTGACCGCGCGGCGCTTTGGCTGGCGGCGAGACAACACCATCGGCGCCACCGCTCAGCTGAACGCGTGGAGCGCGGACTGGGTCGAGTTCTTTCGCGAGCGGCGCCTGCGCCCGCAGCTCGAGCTCGCGGCGCGGCAGGGGTTTGCGCGGGCGCTTGCGGAGCGCGGCGAGCGGCTGCTCGCCGGGTTGCCCGCGCTCCTGCACGGCCACACACCGCGTGCTTCGCTCCTGCACGGGGACCTGTGGGGCGGTAACTGGCTTGCGAGCGCGACGGGAGAGCCGGTGCTCTTCGATCCCGCCCTCTACTACGGCGACCGCGAGACCGATCTCGCCATGACGCAGCTCTTCGGGGGCTTCGGCGCGGCGTTCTACGGCGCCTACCAGGCCGTGGCGCCGCTCCCCGCCGGTGCGGCGCTGCGGCGGGACCTGTACAACCTCTACCACGTGCTGAACCACGCCAACCTGTTCGGCGCCGGCTACGCGCAACAGGCGCGCGCCATGATCGACCGGCTCCTCGCGGAGCTTCACTGAAGACCGGAAGGCGCCCGTTCGGCTATGCTCGGCTCACACGCACCGGAGCGGCCCATGGCGGAAAAGAACATCAAATCGGTTCTCCACGAAGAGCGCACTTTCCCACCGCCCGCGGACTTCGCGGCGCGCGCGCGCATCAAGCCCGCGGACGCCGAAGCGCTGCGCCGGCGGGCGCGCGAGGATTACGTCGGCTTCTGGGCCGAGCTGGCCGAGCGCGAGCTCACCTGGCAGCGCAAATTCACGCAGGCACTCGATGACCGGGACGCTCCGAACTATCGCTGGTTCAGCGACGGGCGCCTCAATGCCTCGGTCAACTGCCTCGACGTTCATCTCGCCGAGCGCGGCCACAAAACCGCGCTCATCTTCGAAGGCGAGCCCGGCGATGTGCGGCGCCTCAGCTATCGCGAGCTGCACGCCGAGGTGTGTCGCTTGGCCAACGCGCTGAAGGCGCAGGGCGTGCGCCACGGCGATCGCGTCATCATCTACATGCCGCTGGTGCCCGAGATCGTCATCGCGATGCACGCCTGCAACCGCATCGGCGCCATCCACTCGGTGGTGTTCGGCGGCTTCTCGGCTCCGGCGCTGCGCGATCGCATCGAGGATACCGAAGCGCGCGTGGTGATCACCGCCGATGGCGGCTGGCGCGGCGGCCAGGCCATCGAGCTCAAGCTCGCCGCCGACAAGGCTCTCGCTGAGGGCTGTCCGAGCGTGCAGCGCGTGATCGTGCTTCGCCGCACCGGAAAGCCGATCGACATGCAGCCGGGCCGGGACATCTGGTGGCACGAGGCCATCCAGGGACAACCGGCATCGTGCGAGCCCGAGTGGGTCGATGCCGAGCATCCGCTGTTCGTGCTCTACACCTCGGGCTCCACCGGCAAGCCAAAGGGTGTGCAGCACGCCACCGGCGGCTACCTGCTGCAGACCAAGCTCACCACGCAATGGGTGTTCGATCTGCGCGATGACGACGTGTTCTGGTGCACTGCGGATGTCGGCTGGGTCACCGGCCACAGCTACGTGGCGTACGGACCGCTCGCGACCGGCGCCACGGTGCTGATGTACGAGGGCACACCGACGGTGCCCGATGGCGGACGCTTCTGGAGGAACTGCCAGAACCACGGGGTGACGGTGTTCTACACCGCGCCCACCGCCATCCGTGCGCTCATGAAGCTCGGCGAAGAGCTGCCGCGGAAGTACGACCTGAGCCGCCTGCGGCTCCTCGGCAGCGTCGGCGAGCCCATCAATCCCGAAGCCTGGATCTGGTATCACCGGGTGATCGGGCAGGGGCGCTGCCCGATCGTCGACACCTGGTGGCAGACCGAGACCGGAGCCATCCTGATATCGCCACTGCCGGGCGTGACCGACACCAAGCCCGGCTCCTGCACGAAGCCGCTGCCGGGGATCGAGGCGGACATCGTCGATGACCACGGGAACCCCGTGAAGCGGGCCGACGCCGGCGGCTACCTGGTGATCCGCAAGCCCTGGCCGGCAATGCTGCGCACCATCTGGCGCAACAACGACCGCTACATCGCGGGCTACTGGGAGAAGTTCGACAACCGCTACTACGTCGCAGGCGACAGCGCGCACCGTGACCGGGACGGCTACTTCTGGATCATGGGGCGGATCGATGACGTGCTGAACGTCGCCGGGCATCGTCTCGGCACGATGGAGATCGAGTCAGCGCTGGTCGCGCACCCGCGTGTGGCGGAGGCCGCCGTGGTCGGCAAGCCGCACGAGATCAAGGGCGAGGCCGTATTCGCCTACGTCGTGACGCGCGGGCAGCGGCCCTCTGGCGAGACGGCGCTTCTCATGAAGGAGTTGCGCGACTGGGTCGGCCAGCAGCTCGGCCCGATCGCCAAGCCCGATGAGATCCGTTTCGCGGACAACCTCCCGAAGACCCGCTCGGGCAAGATCATGCGCCGGCTGCTCAAGGCCATTGCACGCGGCGAAGAGATCACCCAGGACGTCTCGACGCTGGAGAATCCGGCAATTCTCGATCAGCTGCGCGGCACCGATACCGGCAACGAGCCGCCACCGCGCAAGGCTCCGGCAGCCCGGCGGACCCCTGCAGCGAAGCGGAGCAGCGCGAGCCAGCGGAGCAGTGCCGCGAAGCGGGGCACCGCAGTCAAGCGGAGCGCCGCAGCCAGGCGGAGCACCACAGCCAGGCGGAGCACCGCAGCCAAGCGGAGCACCGCAGCCAAGCGGAGCACCGCAGCCAAGCGGAGCACCACAGCCAAGCGGAGCCGCAAGACCGCGCGCAAGGCCGTGCGGGCCGCGGCGGTGGTGCGTGTCGTGCGCCGGGCGAAGCGCAAGGCGACGAGGCGTATGACCGCAACGCGCGGCCGCCGCCGCACCACCTCGCGCCGGCGCTGACGTCTACGCCCCGCTCACGGGGTCGCATCCAGCGCGAGGCTCACGAGTTTCCGCTGCAGCCACTCGGCCGCTCCGCGCGGGTGCTCGAGCCCCATGCGTCGCAACGCGGCGGCATGACCGGCCCGTGGGCCGCCACGCACGAGCGCAGCGAGCGCGAGGCGTGTCCGGCTCCAGACACTGCCGCTGCGCCCCTCGAGGTAGCGTAGCGCGCGCACCAGCGCCGCCTCCTCGACCGTGAGATCGGTGCCGAAGGGATACTCGCCGAACAAGCCTCGGGCGCGGTGACCGGCGAAGGTGTCGGCGAGACGTTGCGGCAGGTTGTTGCGGAATGCATCCGGTATGCGGTAGCCGCGGCTGATCTTGCCGGCCGCCTGGGCGCGCGCCAGCAACTGCGGCTGGAAGCGCGAATCGGCGATGTTCAGCAGCGCCGCGATGATCTCCTCGTCGGTGCGGCTGCGCAGGTCGGCGATGCCGTACTCGGTGATGACGATGTCGCGCAGATGGCGCGGAATGGTCTCGTGTCCGTAGCTCCACAGAATGTTCGAAGTGGTGCGGCCGTACTGGGTGCGCGTCGCGCGCACGCACAGGATGGAGCGGGCGTCGGCAAGCGCGTGCGCCATGGCGACGAAGTTGTATTGGCCGCCGACACCCGTCACGACGCGACCGTCCGCGAGCCCGTCCGAGACGGCCGCACCGAGGAGCGTCACCATCATCGTGCTGTTGATGAACCGCGCGGCGCGGCGCTGCAGGATGCGCAGCTCCTGGTCGGGCCCGTAGAGCTGGTTGATGAAGCCGACGCCGCGCATGCCGAAGCGCGCGCGCTCGCCTTCGGGCAGATCGCGCAGCGCGGCGTAGAAGCCGCGCGGACCGAGGAAGAATCCCGCGTGCAACACCTGTCCGTTGCGCAGCTCCCGCCCGAGACACTGCCCGAGCCGCGCACGGCTCGCGCAGTCGGCGAGGTCCGGCTCGAACCAGTCGCCAGCGCCGGCGCGCATGCGGCCGCCGGCAAACTGCACGTCATCGCGAAACACGCCGTAGTGCTGCAGCTCGTGAAACTGCGCCGCGTCGAGCCGCGGGCCGACACCGGCGGCGGCGAGCGAGCCGAGAATGCCCTCATCGAAGCGCTCCCCGATCTCGCCGGCGGCGAGCAGCCGCTCGAGTGGCAGGCACTCGTAGACCTTGCGGCGCAGGATGCCGGCGCGATAGAGCTCGAGGAGCTGATCGACGAACATCTCGGTCGCGGCGTAGAGTCCCTCGCCGAAGGGGGCGGCGCCGCCCTCCGCGTCGATGAGCGCGCGGATGGCGGGCTGCGCGGTGAGTGCCTCGAGCGCGCTGCGCCACGCGGCGTTCTGCTGATGGCGCAGCAGCAGCGCATAGATGAGCGCTTCGGCGAGCTCGCCGATGCCGACCTGCAGCGTGCCGCCATCGCGCACCAGGGTGCTGGCATACAGGCCGATCGCGTGGTGGACGGTGCTGAGCGGCGGGTTGGGCGGGCAATACAGATCGCAGTCGCAGCGCGCGTCGTCCAGGAGGAAATCGAGCTGCGCCGCATCGAGCTGTGCGTGCCCCACCATGAACGGCATCTGCGAGCTGATCTGCCCCACCACCACGATGTCGCGGCCTGCGCGGCGCTGCGTCGCGATGAGCGGCAGCAGATCGGCGGTGACGTCCGGGTTGGAGCCGAGACTGAGCTGCATCTCGCCGTTGTGGGTGCGCCGCGCCAGCAGCTGCGCGATCACGTTCACACCGCGAGCCAGCGCATCGCGCGCCACGTGCGTGTAGTTGCTGCTGAGATAGGCGCGCTGCGCCTGGTCGGAGCGCAGGAACTGGCCGAGCGTGAGGAAGAACTCCGTGACGCGAACGTTCGGCGGCAGCTCATCGGCGAGCATGGCGCGGGCGTAGGCCGGCTCGATGTAGTTGCCGAACACCCGCTCGACCAGCGGCGTCACGAGTCGCGCCTCGAGCGGCGAGTGCGCGCGGGGCTTCAGCAGCGACAGCCCGGTGAGGATGGTGAGGTCGATGCCGGGGTCGGCGAGCGCGCGGCGGTAGAGCTCGTTGACGAGCGGGTTCGGATTGCCGATGCCGAGCGGCGCGGCGAGCACGATGCGCGGTCCGACGCGGCGCAGTAGCGCATCGACGCAGTCGCCGACGGCGGAGAATGTCTCGGGCATGAGCTTGTGGCATGCTCCCCGAGCACCGCGGTGGCCGTCAACCGCGCCAACGCCAGCGGAGGGAGTCATGCCATTGCAGAAACCGGCGCTCGACCCACGGAGCGTGCCGGCGGTGAGCTCCAGCGGTTATCCCGAGCCGTACCGAGCGCGGGTGTTGCCCCGCTCGAAACGCCGCCTGGGCGATGCGCTCGGCCTGACGCGCATCGGCATCAACTACACCGTGCTGCCGCCGGGCAAGGAGTCCTCCATGCGCCACTGGCACACGCACGAGGATGAGTTCGTGTTCGTGCTCGAAGGGGAGGTGGTGTTGCGCACCGATAGCGGCGAGCAGCGGCTCACGGCCGGCATGTGTGCGGGGTTTCCGGCCGGGAGCAGAGACGGGCATCACCTCATCAACCGCAGCGGCGCGGACGCCGTCTATCTCGAGGTCAGCAACCGCGACAGCGCAGACGGTGCGACCTACAGCGACGCTGACGTCGATCTGGCCTGGAGCCCGCCACACGCGCCCGGGCGCTTCACGCGCCGTGACGGCTCGCCGGTGTAGGCGCGTCAGTTCAAATGCCGGGAAACGTGCATGTACCCGCCGCTCATTGCGGTGCCGCCCTGCAGCCGCCTAGATTCGCGGGCACGGGAGGGCGAGCTGCAACGAGGGATGAGGTCCATGAGCAAGCTGATCACCGCTGCCGACGAGGTTGCTGCCGTTTTCCTGACGGTCATGGTGCTCGCATTCGGCGCGCCGCGGGTGCTGACGGCCGCTGAGCCGCCGCGAATCTCCAAGGACGGCCTGGAGCTCAAGAGCCAGACGCGCGATCAGCTGATCTATCTGCGGCCGGGCGCGAGGTTCTCCCAGTATGACCGCATTGCTCTCGCCGCCTGCTACGTCGAGTTCTCCAAGAGCTGGCTGCGCGATTACAACAGCAGCACGAGCTGGACGCACCGCATCTCCGAGGGCGATCTGGAGCGCGCGAAGCAGGAGCTGGTCGCCCAGTTCAGGAGCATCTTCACCGAGGAGCTCACGCGCGGCGGCTATGCAGTGGCGGACAGCGCCGGCCCCGACGTGCTGCTCGTGCGGCCGGCTTTGATCAACGTCCAGATGAACGCGCCCGACCTGATGGATGCGGGCCGCAGCCTCACCATCGCCCAGTCTGCCGGTGCGATGACCCTGTACCTGGAGCTGTGGGACTCCGCCCACGGCGAGATCCTGGCGCGGGTCATCGATGCCCGCTCGGATCAGCATGACATTCCGCGGCCCATGAGCTCGGTCGACAACCGGGCCGCGGCGGACAGGGTTCTCAGGTCGTGGGCGGATGAGTTCGTCCGCAAGCTCGACCTCGCGCGGCGGCATCTCGGGTAGCGCGGCGGCATCTCGGGTAGCGACACGTCTCAGGAGCGCGCCGGCGGGAGCATGCGCTGCTCGCGGAACCAGCGCAGCGCGTCCTCGAAGGCCGCAGCCGGCGGCCGCCAGCGGTAACCGAGATCGCGCGCCGCTTTGGTGCTGGAAAAATACATGCGCTTGCGGGACATGCGCACCGCCTCGACCGTGACCCGCGTCGGACGCGCGGTGAGCCGCGCCAGCGATTCGGAGGCGTAGGCGAGCGGCAGCAGTGCAGTGTGCGGCAGGCGGATGCGCGGCGGCCTGCGGCCGGCGAGCCGGCAGATCTCATGGAGAATGTCCCTGAGGCTCATGTTCTCGCCGCCGAGGATGTAGCGCTCGCCGATGCGGCCCCGCTCGAACGCGAGCAGATGACCCGCGGCGACATCATCGACGTGCACGATGTTGAGTCCGGTGTCGACGTAGGCGGGCGTGCGGCCCGCGGCGGCATCGACCACCATCTGCCCGGTCGGTGTCGGCTTGACGTCACCGGGCCCGACGGGGGTGGAGGGGTTCACGATGACCACCGGTGCTCCTTCACGCACGAGCTCGCGCACCAGCTCCTCCGCCAGAAACTTCGAGCGCTTGTAGTGACCGATCATGTCAGCGAGCGAGCTCGGAGTGTCCTCGGTCCCCGGCGAGCCGTCGGCGGGTATGCCGACCGTCGCGACGCTGCTCGTGTAGATGATGCGTGTCACGGCCGCGCGCCGTGCGGCATCGAGCAGATTGCGCGTTCCCTCGACGTTGCAGCGGTAGAGCGGCTGCGGGTCGGACACTCCGAGGCGGTAGTCGGCCGCGACGTGAAACACTGCCTGGCAATCGGCCACGGCGCGCGCGAGTGACGGCGGGTCGGTGAGGTCGCCGCTCGCGAGCTCGATCGGGAAGTGCTGCAGGTTGCGTTGGTCGGCGCCGCCACGCACCAGCGCCCGCACCTGCCAGCCTCGCTGCTGCAGTGTCCGCGCCACGGCGGCGCCGACGAACCCCGTCGCCCCGGTGACGAGCGCTCTCATCCGAGTGCAGTCCCGCTCGCCCCGGCGGGCAGCGGTGGAGCGAGACTGCCGCTGCGCGCGATCACGCGCAGCGCGCGCAGGGCGCTGCGGTAGCGGCCGCCGAGGCGCATGAGCGGCGCGAGCTCGCGCGGTGCGCGCGCGAGCGCTACGAGCAGCTTCGCGACGCGCACGCCCGCCGCATCGATGCCGGCGGCCGCCAGCGCTGCCTGCGGCACGGTATCGTTCGCGGTATCCACGATGGCGCGCACCGCGAGGAACGGCAGCCGCGCGTCGCTGGCGACCTCGGCCACCGCAGCGCTTTCCATGTCGACGGCGACGGCGGCGCTCCGCCGGAAGGCCTCGGCCTTGGCTGCAATGGAGCCGAGCGGCTCCGGAGAGCTCAGAAGCCTTCCGGTGGAGAGGGCGAGCCGCGTCGCGATGAGCTGCGCGACCGCGGCGTGCCACCCGGGCTCGGTGGCGAAGGACTTTCCCTCCCGCGATAGCACTTCACGCGGCAGCACCACGCAGCCCGCAGCGAGCGAGGGATCGAGTCCTCCGGCCATGCCCCAGCTGATGAGTGCCCGCGCGCCCGCCGCGATGAGCCGCCGTGCGCCCTCGGTAGCGGCGCGCGGGCCGATGCCGCTCAGGACGAGCAGGCTCCCATCGGCGAGCGTGGCGGCCTCGCCCGGACCGCCCCGCGCGGTACCGAGCGCGCGCGATTCGGCCGCCAGAGCCGCGAGGATTCCGAGTCCATTCAATGCAGCGTTCCGACCCGCGAGCGGCTGCGGTAGGCCGCGAGCGCCCACAGCGGGAAGTACGCGCAGTAGCCGTGATAGCGCAGATAAAACACGCGCGGAAATCCCGGCGCCGTGAAGCTTGCATCGCTCCACAGTCCGTCCGGCTGCTGCATGCGCAGGAGATAGTCCACCCCGCGCCGCACCGCCATGGATTCGACGGCGCCGGCGGCGATGAGCCCGAGCAGCGCCCAGGCGCTCTGGTGCGGAGTGCTGGCGGCGGGACGGGCCGTGAGCCCGGGCTCATAGCTGTCGTTGCTCTCGCCCCAGCCACCGTCGGGGTTCTGCCGGGATTCCAGCCAGCTCACCGCGCGCTGCACCGCCGGATCAGCGCAGCTGATGCCGGCCTGCGCGAGCGCGGTCAGCACCGACCAGGTGCCGTATACGTAGTTCGTGCCCCAGCGGCCGAACCAGGAGCCGTCGGGGAGCTGCTCCGCGCGCAGGAACGCGAGCGCGCGCGCCAGCGGCGCGGCATCCTGCGGACGGCCGACGAGCGCGAGCGCGGTGACCACCCGCGCGGTGACATCGCTCGTCGGCGGGTCGAGCAGTGCGCCGTGATCCGCGAAGGGGATCTCGTTGAGATAGTAAGCCGTGTTGTCGACATCGAAGGCGGCGAAGCCGCCGTTGCTGCTCTGCATACCGGTGAGCCAGTCGAGCGCGCGACCGATCGCGCCCGCGTAACGCTCGCGATCGCCGGAGAGGTGCATCGACCACACGACCACCGCCGTGTCATCGAGGTCAGGATAGTGCGGGTTGGCGCGCTGGAAGGCCCAGCCACCGCCGGCGAGCTGCGGGCGTCGCACCCGCCAGTCTCCCGGCGCGTCGAGGAGCTGACGCGGCAGCAACCACTCGAGGCCGCGCCGCGCCGCCGCGAGGGCGCTCGCGCCACCTGCCTCCTGTAACGCGAGATTGGCGAGCGCCGTATCCCACACCGGCGAGAGGCACGGCTGACAGTAGGCGCTCGCCCCATCGAGCACCAGCAGCCGCTCGAGCGCACGCTGTGCGGCGCGACGCCGCGGATCGTCGGCCGGATATCCCCGCAGCACGAGTGTCTCGAGCGCGTTCACCATCGCCGGAAAGATGGCACCGAGGCCGTCCTCGCCGTTGAGTCGCTCGAGCGTCCAGCTCTCGGCGCGGCGCAGCGCGTGCGCGCGTAGCGCGGCGGGAATGAGGCGATCCACACTGCGCCCGAGCCGGTCGAGCAGCAGGAACAGATGCGTGAGGGCGGTGGTACGCCCGAGCGGACGCCGGAACCAGTTGCGCTCCTGCGCGGGCGCAACCGTGAACAGCTCCGCGATCTGCACCCCGCCCGGGTTGCGGGCGCGCGGCTTGAGGGTGCACAGAATGGTGAGCGGCACCATCACCGTGCGCGACCAGTAGGACACGCGCTGCAGATTGAAGGGAAACCAGCGCGGCAGCAGCACGATCTCCACGGGAATGTACGGTACGCCGTGCCACGGGACCTCTCCGAACAGCGCGAGCGCTATCCGCGTGAACACGTTGCTGGCCGCCGCGCCGCCATGATCCAGGATTGCGGCCCGGGCGCGCGCCATGTGCGGCGCCTCGGGGCTGTCGCCGGCGAGCTTGAGGGCGAAATAGGCCTTGACGCTGCAGCTGATGTTGAAATCACCGCCGTGGTACAGCGGCCAGCCGCCGTGCCCCGCCTGGTGGGCGCGCAGGTAGACCGCCAGCTTCTGCTCGAGTGACGCATCGATCTCGCCGAGGAAGTGCATCATCATGATGTACTCGGCCGGGATGGTGCAGTCGGCTTCGAGCTGGAACTCCCAGTACCCCTCGGACGCCTGGCGCGCAATGAGCGCCGCCTGCGCCGCCTCGATGGCCAGCGCGAGCGAGCCCGGCGAGGCAGCCGCAGGCGCAGGTGTGGAGAGACGGCTGTCGAGGGGCGTCGCCGCGCGTACGGACAGATCGGTTGCCGGGCCGGGGCGCGTCACCGGGCCTGACTTTCGCTGCGATCCGCGCGGCGCTCGTGCCGTGGAGCGAGCGCGAGCTCCTCGCGCGCCGCGCGGGCGCTCGCCGCTGCACGCGCTGCGGCGCGCCGGGCAGCGAGCGGCGGTGCGAGCGGCAGTCCGCGCGCCGCCTGCTCGAACAGTCGCCGCAACAGGCGGTCGTTACGCACCGCCGCACTCGTCGAGAGCCGCGTGAGCAGCACCGCGGAGTGCGACACCTTCACCTGCCGGCCGGACGTGTAGTCGCGATGCGCATCGATCTTGCGCAGTGTCAGCACCGCAAGCCCGATGGCCCACAGGCAGAACAGGCGGATACCCCGCTCAGCCGAGGGCAGCAGCAGCGCATAGGCGAGCGCGTTGCGCAGGTGCCCGTGAGCCACCGCCACCAGCTCGTGCACACCCGCCTGGAAGCCCGGGTCCGGGCGCTCCGGGGTGACCTGCGCAAGCTCGACACCGTGGCGCGCAAAGACCTCGCGCGGAAACCAACATGCACCGCGGCTGCGGTCCTCCCAGAAGTCCTTGATGATGTTGGTGAGCTGCAACCCCTCGGCGAACGAGGTCGACAGCTCCTGCATCGCGGTGCGCTGCGCGGCGACGCTCGCTGAATGACAGCAGAACAGCTCCGTCAGCATCTCGCCGACCACCCCGGCCACATAGTAACAGTAGCTGTCGAGGTCGCTGGAGCGCGCGAGTCCCGCGAGGCTCGCGGTCTGCTGGAAGTGATGCATGCCCTGGCACATGAGCTCGATGCAGCGCTCGATGGCGGCGCGCTGCTCACCGAGTCCCTCGGTGACCGTTATCACCTGCTCCATGCCCTCGACCAGCTGCCGCTCGGCGGGCAGCGAGCGCTCGGACAGGCGCCGGCTGAGCTCGCGCGCGAGCGGCGCGGCCGGCTCGCTGCCGCGCACCACCGCGGTAAAACGCTGCAGGAACACACGAGTCTCGGCCGGCGGCAGTGCCGGCTCGTCCTCGATGGTGTCCGCGATGCGGCACAACAGGTAGGCGTTGGTTACTGCAGTGCGCAATGGCTGTGGCAACTGCGGAATCGTCAACGCGAAGGTCCGCGAGACGTGGGGCAGTATGCGGTCCTGAAAGTCGGCGGCGGGGTTTCCGGTATCCATCTGGGAGCTCGGGCAACGCGAAACCGTCGGGGGGCGCCTCGCACCGCCAGTCTGCGCAACGCCGCAGTTCAAGGCAAGCGTTGCGGCTCCAGGCCGCACCTGACCCTCATGACAGCGGGCCGCCTCAGTCGCCGGGGCGCATCTCGAGCAGGCACTGCGCGAGCTCCCGCAGCGAATGCGCGGCCGGACCGAGCGGCTCGAGCGCGCCGAGAGCCTGCGCCTGCAATCGGCCGAGCTGCTCCCGGGCGCCGTCACCGAGCGCTGCGACGTAGTGCGCCCGGCGCGCTGCGCCGCCGTCGTCCGACCCGGCCAGCTCGCGTCGCAGCCGCAGGGCGAGCGCCAGCTTCGACGCGAAGTCGGCGAGCGATTCGTGCGGCGCTGCCGCGGGTGCCGCCGCGGATCGGGAGGCGCAGGCAGCTGCCATGAGCACACTGGCTTCGATCAACGCTCCGCAGCGCCGGGAATACCAGGCCTCGATCTCCCGCACGGAGAGTGCCTCGCCCCGCGCCGCGGCATCGAGCGACTGCCCACCCGTGAGACCACTCACGCCGATCGCCCGTGCGAGCAGTGCTATCAACCGCAGCCGTACTTGCGGGGCCGCCGGCAGCGCCGCATCGCTGGCGAGCAGCTGGAATGCCAACGACTGCAGCGCATCCCCGACCAGTACCGCGGTGCCGGCATCGTAGGCTGCGTGACAGGGCCCGCGCCTGCCTGCATCCGCATCCTCCTCGACACCGGAGAGAGCGTCATGCACGAGTGCGTAGGCGTGGACCAGCTCGATTGCGCACGCGACACCCTCGACCTGCGCTTCCGCGAGACCGAGTGCGCGCGCGGTGCCGAAGACGAGCACCGGCCGCAGACGCTGGCCGGTATTCAGCACACAGTAACGCATGGCATGGTGGAGGCGCGTCGGCTCGGCAGCCGCCGGCGGCAGCCGCTCGGCCAGGGCATTCTCCATGCGGGCCTGCCAGGCCCGTACCTGGCTCGCGCACGCGGCGCGTCCGGTCACTGCAGCTCCGCAGTCTGAGCCCTGTCGCTGCGTTTCACCGCGCTGACGGGAATCGCGACCGTCGCGCTGCGCTCCTGCTCGGCATACAGAAGCGGCGGATCGGCTGCCATCGGCCCGCTGAGCCGTGGGCCGCGCAGCGACACGCCGAGCGCCTTCAAGGGATGCGCGAGCGCGTCGTTGACCGCGGTTCCCTCGAACCCACAATGCGCCATGCAATTGTCGCAGCGCGGATTGCGTCCGACGCCGTAGCGCTCCCAGTCGGTTTCCTCCATCAACGCGCGGTAGCTGGGTGCCGTCCCCTCATCGCTCAGGAGGTAACAGGGGCGTTGCCACCCGAAGACGTTGTAGGTCGGGTTGCTCCAGGGAGTGCACTGATAGGACTGATTGCCGGCGAGGAAATCGAGGAACAGCGCCGAATGGTTGAAAGACCAGCGCCGGCGCGCAGCGCGCTCGCGGCCGCGCCGGAAAACCTCGCGGAACAGCGTTTTGCTCGCCTTGCGTGCCAGGAAGACGTCCTGCCGTGGTGCGTGGCTGTAGCTGTAGCCGGGCGACACCGTGATGCCTTCGATGCCCTGCTGCATCGCGATGTCGAAGAACTCGGCCACCTCCTGCGGATCGGCACTGTTGAAGAGCGTGCAATTGACGGTGACGCGGAAGCCGCGGCTGCGCGCGAGGCGGATCGCCGCAATCACCTTGTCGAACACCCCTTCCTGGCACACCGACTCATCGTGACGCTCGCGATTGCCGTCGAGATGCAGCGAGAGCGTCAGATACGGCGAGGGTTGGTACTCATCGATGTGCCGCTGCAGAAGAATCGCATTGGTGCACAGGTAGACGAAGCGCTTGCGCTCGATGATGCCGGCGACGATCTGCGGCAGCTCGTGATGGATGAGCGGCTCGCCGCCGGCGATCGAGACGATCGGCGCGCCGCATTCATCGACCGCGCGCAGCGCGTCCGCGACGCTCATGCGCTGCTGCAATATCTCTTTCGGATAATCGATCTTGCCGCAGCCGGCACAGGCGAGATTGCACTGGAACAGTGGCTCGAGCATCAGTACCAGCGGATAACGCCGCTCGCCGCGCAGCTTGCGCGTGAGCACGTAGCGGCCGACGCGGTACATCTGCAGCAGTGGAATGGCCAACATGCCCTCCTACGGGTTCGTCAAAAGCCGAAGCCTACCGCAGCGCGAGGAGCGCCGGGCGGTGTTCGCGCCAGATTCGCTCCCACTCGATGCGGAACCAGGGCGTGAACGAGGTCGCGCCGGCGCCGCGCAGCTCGGCCTCGAGCGTAGCCGTACTGACCCACCGCCAGTCGTGTATCTCGGCAGGATTCGCCCGCACGCGCCCCTCACAACGGCCGATGAAGACCGAGCACAGCTCGCGTTCAGCGCCGCCGGCATCGAACTGTGCCTGGTACTGGAACTTGAAGAGGAAATGCAACGGGCAGGCAAGACCCAACTCCTCCATCAGCCGCCGGTGGATGGCGTCCTCCATCCGCTCGGCACGGCGCGGATGGCTGCAGCAGCTGTTGGACCAGTACAACGGCCACAGGCGTTTGCCGGGCGCGCGCTGCTGCAACAGCAGCTCGCCAGCGCCGTTGAAAATCAGCAGCGAGAAGGCGCGGTGCAGTATGCCGGTGCCGGCATGACAGTTGGCGCGGTCGAGATGACCGATCTCGCGGTCGGTATCGTCTACGAGTATGAGCGGCTCGTCGAGCGCGCTATCCTCCACCCCGGCCTTCGCGGGCCGAATCTGGTCCGTCAAAGAGAACTCCGACTGCTAGCGTCGTGTACAGTGACATGATAATAACTCCGACACTGCGAACCGACACAGGGATGTTGCCATGAATCCCGCAGAGCTCCCGCTGAACGCACTCGGTACCGCTATCGCCGCGTTGGGTATGGGTTATGCGATCGCTGCAGCACTCGCGGTACGCATTGGTCGTGCGCCGCGCGCACAGCCGCCGGCGGCGCTCCCGCCGGTCACCGTGCTCAAGCCTCTGTGCGGCGCGGAGCCCACGCTATACGAACATTTGCGTACCTTCTGCGAGCAGCGTTATCCGCGCTGGCAGATCGTCTTCGGGGTGCGCGAGCCGCACGACCGCGCGCTGGAGGCCGTGGAGCGTCTGCGCAGCGAGTTTCCGCACCTCGACCTGCAGGTGGCCGTCAACTCCGAGCAGCACGGGACCAGCAGCAAGGTCAGCAACCTCCTCAACATGTTGCCCCTAGCCCGGCACGACTACCTCGTCATCGCCGACAGCGACATCTGCGTGGAGCACGACTACCTCGAAAGAGTGATTACGCCTCTCCTGGATGAGAGAGTCGGGCTGGTCACCTGCCCTTACCGCGGACGCCCCCGGCCGGGACTGTGGTCGCTGCTCGGCTCGATGTTCATCAATGAATGGTTCATGCCCTCGGTGCGCGTCGCGGCCGCGCTCGGCTCGCGCGCCTTCGCCTTCGGCGCGACGATTGCTCTGCGCCGCGACACGCTCGCCGGCATCGGCGGCTTCGCGGTGATCGCCAATCAGCTGCCTGACGATTACCGCCTCGGACAGCTCACGCGCCGGCTCGGCCTGCGCACCGTGCTGTCGGAGGTGGAGGTCGAGACCAGCGTCCATGAGGGCGGGTTCGCCGAGCTGGTGAGGCACGAGCTACGCTGGCTGCGCACCATCCGCACGGTGCGGCCGCTCGGCTATGCGGTCGGCGGCGGCATCACCTTCGGGCTGCCGGTGGCGTTCCTCGGCTGCGTGCTCGCCGACGGCAGCGTGACCGCGGTGACGATGGTCGCCATCACGGCGGCGGCCCGACTCATGATAAATTCGGCTCCGCGCAGCGCGCGCTCGCTTGCGGCGCAGCTCGGACTGATCGTGTGCAACGATCTGCTCGGCTTCCTGCTGTGGTGCTGGAGCTTCGCCACCCGCCGCGTGCACTGGCGCGACGGCCTTTACCAGCTCGCTCGCGATGGCACCATCGTCCCGATTCCTGAATGAGTAAGCGGCCGTGAGAACACTTTTCCTGCATCCTCCGTCCTTCGACGGCTTCGATGGTGGCGCCGGCGCGCGCTACCAGATGACGCGCGAGGTGCGCTCCTTCTGGTATCCGACCTGGCTCGCGCAGCCGGCCGCGCTCGTGGAGGGCTCGAAGCTGATCGATGCGCCGCCCGACGGCCTGACGTTCGAGGACATCATCCCCGAGCTCAAGAACCGCGACCTGGTGGTGATGCACACCTCGACGCCCTCGTTCCGCGCGGACGCGCGGACGGCGGAGAAGATCAAGGAGGTCAATCCGCACGCGCGCATCGGCCTCATCGGCGCGCACGTCGCGGTCGAGCCCGCCAAGAGCCTCGAGGATGCGCCGGCGGTCGACTTCGTGGCCCGCAACGAATTCGATTTCACCATCAAGGAGGTGGCGGAGGAGCGGCCCTGGGCCGAGATCAAGGGCCTCTCGTTCCGCAACCGCCACGGCGTCATCGTGCACAACGAGCCGCGCGAGACGCTCACGAACATGGACGAGCTTCCGTGGGTGACCCCGGTCTACAAGCGCGACCTCACGATCGAGAACTATTTCAGTGGTTACCTCAAGCACCCGTACGTCTCGTTCTACACGGGACGCGGCTGCAAATCCCGCTGCACGTTCTGCCTGTGGCCGCAGACGATCGGCGGGCACCGCTACCGCGTCCGCTCGGTCGAGGACGTGGTCGCCGAGATGAAATGGGCGAAGGCGGCGTTTCCGCAGGTGCGGGAGTTCTTCTTCGATGACGACACCCTCACCGACAACGCCCCGCGCGTGGAGGCGCTGGCGGTCGAGCTCGGCAAGCTCGGCGTCACCTGGTCGTGCAATGCCAAGGCCAACGTCGCGCGCAGGACCCTGGAGATCATGCGCGACAACGGACTGCGGCTGCTGCTGGTCGGCTACGAGTCCGGCAATCAGCAGATCCTCTTCAACATCAAGAAGGGCATGCGGGTGGAGTTCGCGCGCCGTTTCACGCGCGACTGCCACGAGCTCGGCATCCTCATCCACGGCACCTTCATCCTCGGGCTCCCGGGGGAGACGCGCGAGACGATCCGCGAGACCCTGGAGTTCGCCAAGGAGATCAATCCGCACACCATCCAGGTATCACTGGCGGCGCCTTACCCCGGGACCTTCCTCTACCGGCAGGCGAAGGAGAATGGCTGGCTGTACCAGGAGGCGAGCGCGCTGCTCACCGAGCAGGGCACGCAGATCGCGGCGCTCAATTACCCGCATCTGAGCCATGCGGAGATCTTCGAGGCCGTGGAGGACTTCTACAAACGGTTCTATTTCCGCCCCTCGAAGATCGCCTCCATCGTCGCCGAGATGTTCACCAGCCCGGAGATCATGAAGCGGCGTCTCGCCGAGGGGGTGGAGTTCTTCCACTTCCTGCGCTCGCGCCGGAACGCGGCGTGACGGGGCTGATCGTCACGGCGGACGATTTTGGCGCCGCACCCGAGGTCAACGAGGCGGTCGAGGCGGCGCATCGCGAGGGCGTTCTCACTGCCGCGAGCCTGATGGTGACCGCACCCGCGGCCGGCGATGCCATCGCGCGCGCGCGGCGGCTGCCGCGACTGCGGGTCGGCCTGCATCTCACGCTCATCGAGGGCGTGCCTGCGCTGCCACCCGCCGCGATTCCGCACCTCGTGAACGAGGCGGGAAGATTTCCGCGCAGTCCTGCCCTGCTCGGGGCACGCCTCGCGCAGAGCCGCGCGGCTCGCCGCGAGCTGGCGGCGGAGATGACCGCGCAGCTCGCGGCCTTCTGCGACAGCGGCTTGACGCTCGATCACTGCAATGCGCACCTGCACTTCCATCTGCATCCGATCATCGGCCGGCTGCTCATCGCGCTCGGCGGGCATTTCGGACTGCGTGCCGTGCGGCTGCCGCTCGAGCCCTCCGCGGTGCTGCGCGCGGTGGAGCGGCGTGGCACCTGGAGCGCCGCCGCGGCGCTCACCGTGCCTTTTGCGCTCGCGTTGCGCCGCCGGCTCGCCGCCGCGGGGCTGCTGGTTGCCGAGCGCGCCTTCGGGTTGCGCTGGTCGGGGCACATGACGCCCGCACGCCTCGCGGGCATCATCCGCCACCTGCCCGACGGAGTGAGCGAGATCTATCTCCACCCCGCGACCGGACCGTATCGCGGTGCCACGCGCGGCTACCAATATGCCGAGGAGTTGCGCGCTCTCACCGCACCGGAGGCGATGGCGGCCTGTCGCGAGCGCGCTGTGCGTCTTGGCGGCTTCGGCGATTTCGCCTCCCCGGGCGCGCCCGTGGCGTGCGTGAGCGCATGAATTCCGTCGAGGCCTCCGGCCGGCACATGCGCATCGCGCCCGGCAGCGAGGCGCACAAGGCGCTGTTCTGCCGAACGCTGCTCGATACTCACAATCCCTACAAGCCCTCGGTGATCGACTGGCCGCAGCTCGATGCGGATGCGCGCGCGCGCCTGGTGAGCCTGCCGATCTGGGATGTTGCCGTGCAGACCGAAGGTCGCGCGCGGCTGAACGTCGCCTCCTATGCCGCCGTGACGCGCGACCCGTTGCTGCGCGAGGCGATCGAGCTCAACGCCTTCGAGGAAGGCCGCCACAAGCACGTGCTCTCCAATCTCGTGCAGGCCTACGGCATCACGCTCGCTCCCGAGCCGCCGTATCCCGCACCGCGCGACCCGGAATGGGCGTTCATGCTGACCGGCTACAGCGAATGCATCGACAGCTTCTTTGCTTTTGGCCTGTTCGAGTCCGCGCGCCGCTCGGGGTTCTTCCCGCCGGATCTGGTCGACACGTTCGAGCCGGTGATGCAGGAGGAGGCGCGTCACATCCTGTTCTTCGTCAACTGGGCCGCCTGGCACCGTCGCACCATGCCGCTGTGGCGCCGGCCGTGGTTCGAGCTCAAGGTGCTCGGCATCTGGATCTTTCTGGTCTGGGAGCGCGTGCGCATCGCGCGCGATGTGGGCCACGGCGTGCAGGACAACAACTTCACCCTCAGCGGCGCGAAGTCGGTGAGTGCGGATATCAGCGCGCGGCAGCTGATCGGGCTGTGCCTCGATGAGAACCTGCGCCGCATGAGTCGCTACGATGAGCGGCTGATACGACCGGCGGCGGTGCCGGCGCTGGCACGCCTGGCACGCAGGCTCATGCGATGAGATGAAGCTGCGCTTCGCCATTCTCGCGGCCGTCGGGGTGGCGCTGGCTCTCTATCTGGTGCGGTATGTCGGTTGGCGGGCGGTGCTCGCCGCGGCGGGCGCCATCGGCTGGGGCGGCTTCTTCGTGTTCTGCCTGTGTGCGCTCGCGCTGTTCGTGCTGCTCGGCGGCGCCTGGCAGGTGCTGTTCCCGGCAGGCTCGGCTCCGCCGCTCGCACTGCTGGTGCGTGCACGCCTGGTGCGCGATGCGGGCGCGGAGGTGCTGCCGCTGTCGCAGCTCGGCGGCATCGCCCTCGGTGTGCGCGCCGCGGTCCTCCAGGGCGTAGCGGCGCCGCTGGCTGCCGCCTCTATGATCGTCGATGTCACCACCGAGTTGCTCGCGCAGATCGCCTACGCAGCCGCCGGCATGGTCATACTCGCCGCCCGGGTTCCGCACACCTCGCACGTTGCCGCGATCATCAGCGGCTGCATGATCGGCCTGGTGCTGTCGATCCTTGCTGCGGGACTGTTCATCGCGCTGCAACGACACGGGGGGCGCATCAGCTCGCGCCTCGCCCGCAACCTGCTGCGCGGCCGGGGGCAGAAGCTCACCGGGCTCACCGCGGCGCTCGAGACGCTCCATCGCTTCCCCCGGCGGGTCGCCGCCTCTTCGGTGCTGCACCTGGCGGCATGGATCGGCAACGGCGCCGCGGTGTGGCTGGGCTTTCGCCTGATCGGCTGCCGCATCGATCTGGCAGCGGCCATCGCCATCGAGAGCCTCGTGTACGCGATCCGCAGCGCCGCAGTGTTCGTGCCCAACGCGCTCGGGGTGCAGGAAGGCGCCTATATGCTGCTCGCGCCGCTTTTCGGCATCGGCGCGGATGCCGCGCTCGCGATATCCGTGCTCAAGCGCGCGCGGGACATCCTCATCGGGGTGCCGGTGCTTCTCGTCTGGCAGGCCGCGGAAGGGCGCCGCGCGATCGCTCGCGCTCAGTGAGAGGCGGCGAGGCGTAACGCGAAGGACACCCCAACCTCGTTGCCGACCTGATCGGTCGCCCTCCAATCCCCCTGACCGACGCCGTAGTCGAGCCGGCGCACGCTCGTCCTGCCGGTCATATAGCCGACCGGCGCACCGTTCTCGGTGGCGGTGCGGAACGTGAACGGCACGCGCGCAGCGCGCGTCGTGTCCCGGAGGGTGAGCTTGCCAACGGCCTCGTAGCCGCCCGGCGTGCGCACGACCTGGCTCGCGGCGAAATGTGCCTGCGGGAACTTCGCGACCGCGAACAGGTCCGCGCCGCGCAGCGTGTCGTCGCGCTCCGGGTCCCCGGTGTCGAGGGAGCTCACCTCCACGATGACGTCCAGGCGGCTCGCGGCGAGATCATCCGGCGAGAAATCGAAGCTCACCTGGAAGTGCCGGAAGCGGCCTTTGTTCTGAGCGCCGGCCTGCAGGAAGCTGAATTCCAGCGAGCTCTTCGCGAGGTCGAGCGCATAGTGGGTCGGCGCGGCTGCGGCGGCGGCGTGCCCGGCCGGGGCGCCGAGAGGCGCCAGCGCGAGCAGCAGTGCAAAGGGCAACATCCGCCGCAGCACGTCATCGCGCAGCATGAAGTGGTGCTTGAGCGCGGCGGCGACGTGCAGCACCACCACCGCGGCCAGTACCCAGGCGAGTGCCTGGTGCATGAGGATGAAGGCGTCATACAGCGGCCGGCTCTTCGGCACGAGGTCCGGCAAGGTGAAGAACCCGAACCAGCTCACCGGAAACCCACGCGCCGAAGACATCATCCAGCCGCTGAGCGGCATGGCGAACAGCAGCAGATACAACAGCGCATGCGTCGAGCGTGCCAGCGCGCGCTCGTAGGGCTTGAGCGTCGTCGGCAGCAGCGGTGTCGGATTGAGCGAGCGCCACAGGAGCCGCAGAATGACCAGCATCAGTATGGTGATACCCACGGATTTGTGCCGTGCGAGCAGCGCGAGCTTGCGTGCACCGGGCGGAAGGTCATCGGCGAGGCTCGCGAGCGTCACCTGCAGGATGAGCAGCACGACGATCAGCCAGTGGAACAGCTGGGAGAGCATGCCCCAGCGAACGTGGGTGTTGCGCAGCGCCATGCCTGCAAGCTTATGCGGCTGAGTCAACGTTGCAAACTGCTGCTGCCGACCGCGCTGGCGGCGGCGCTGCTGAGTGGCTGCCCCTCGCCGCCGCGGGCGCCGCCTGCTCCCGCGAGCTCCGCCGCGGGCACTCCTGCCCCAGTGCCGCTGCATCTTGGCACCCCCTACGAGGTCCTGCCCCAGGCGTCGCTCCTCACGATCCTCGTCTACCGGGCGGGGCCGCTCGCGAGCGCGGGGCACAACCACGTCATCGCCTCGCACGACATGAGCGGCACCTTCTACGTGGTACCCGGGATTCTGCAGAGCAGCTTCGAGCTGCACGTTCCCGCCGCCACGCTCACGGTCGATGAGGCCGGGCTGCGGGCGCAGCAGCCGGCCGCGGATTTTCCCGCGGACGTCTCCGCAGGGGCGAAGGAAGGAACGCGACACAACATGCTGGGCGCTGCGCTGCTCGATGCCGAGCACTACCCGGAGATCACGCTGCGCTCCCTGCAGCTCGAGCCTGCAGGCGATGCGACGCCGGCGACGGTGCGGGCGCGAGTGGAGAGCTCGGTGCGCGGTCAGCTGCGCACCTTCACGCTACCGGTGCATTACGCCCTTTCCGGCAATGGCATGCTCGAGGCCACAGGCGCGATAGAGCTGCGTCAGACGGAGCTCGGACTCACACCCTTCAGCGCGATGCTGGGCGCACTGCAGGTGCAGGATGAAATGCACATCAGCTTTCACATCCTGGCGCAGTCCGCCGACCTCGGGCGCGCGCCCTGAGCGGACGGGCGCCGCACCTCAATCCGCAGCCTCCAGCAGCAGCAGCGGCGTATCGCCCGGCGCCTGCAGCACCGCGGCGGTGCCGGCGGCGCGCATCCCCGGCGGGGCGGGGGTGATCGCCATCCCGAGCTCGCTCAGGCGCTCGAGACGCGCCGCCATGTCCGCGGCGCGGAACACCAGCATCGGCCGTGCGCACAGTCGCGGGGAGTGGAACGCGAGGTCGAGATGGTCGCTCGTGAGTGTCAGGTGCGGGTAGGGCAGCTGCGTCTCCTCGGCCGCGACGAAACCCAACGGCTCCCAGAAGTTTTTCGCGGTGGCGAAATCGTCGGCGGGCAGGCTGACTTCCGCGAAGTCCCCGCACAGGGACACCTCGCGCGGATCGCGCGCCATGGGCGAATAGGTACGCGCCTCGAGTATCGCGACCTCCTGACCGAAGGGGTCGTTGAACGCGATCTCGTTGAAGACCTCCTCGGCGGTCTGACATCGTGTCAGATGGATGCCCGCCGCGGCGAAGGCGGCGACGCTCGCGGCGATCGCCGGTCGGACGAAGGTGAGCGTCGGCGAAGCGCCGCTGCGCTGGTGCAGGCCGATGAACAGCCGCCCGTCGGTGAGCACCCCATAGGGATGCACCAGGGCGTCCGTGGTGGTCGCCTGGCTGAACCCGAGGCGCTCGTAGAACTCGACGGCGCCGCGCACATCCTCGACCGCGACGCTGAACTCGTGAAAGGTCCCCGCGAGGGGGAGCGCTGCGGTCCTCATTCAGGCAGACGCGCCGTGCGCCGCACCCGGGAGATGCTCACGCAGCCCCTCGGTCCAACCCTGACAGCGCTGCGCCACCAGCGCGGCGAGACACTGCGCATGAGCAGCGCCCGCATTGAGCGCGGGCACGTACTCGAAACGCTGTCCGCCGGCCTGCAGGAACACCGCACGGTTCTCGATCGCGATCTCCTCGAGAGTCTCGAGGCAGTCGACGGCAAATCCCGGACACACGACCGACACCTCGCGCACACCGCGCCCGGGCATGCCGGCGAGCAGCTGCTGCGTGTAGGGGCTCAGCCACGCCGCCGGGCCGAAGCGCGACTGAAAGCTCACGCTCCATTCGCCCTCCCGCAGCAGCAGCTCATCGGCGAGCAGGCGCGCAGTGGTGTGGCAGCGCTTGTGGTAGGGGTCACCCTGCACGCAGTAGCGCTCGGGGATGCCATGGAACGAGATGAGCAGATGCGGCGTGCGACCGTGCGCATCCCAGTGGGCAGCGATGCTCGCGCGCAGCGCCTCGATATAGCCCGGATGATCGTGGTAGTCGGCCACCAGCTGCAGGTCCGGCAGCCAGCTCATGGCGCGCAGCGTCGCGGTCACCTGATCGAAGGCGGCGCCGGTCGTCGTGCCGGAGTACTGCGGGAAGAGCGGCAACACCAGCAACCGTTGCGCACCGCCGCTGCGCAGCCGCTCGAGCGCGAGGCGCACCTCGGGGGCGCTGTAGAGCATGCCGACCTCTACCTGCAGCGGTGCGAGCATGCGTTGCGCCAGCACTCCGGCGAGCTCGGCGCGCAGCTTGAGCGTGAGGTCGCGCAGCGGCGAGCCGGATTCCGACCAGATACGGCGGTACTTCGATGCGACGCGCGCCGGGCGCCATGGCAGGATGACGCCGTAGAGCACGGGCAGCCACAGCACGCGCGGCAGGTCGACGATGCGTCGATCCGCGAGGAAGCGTGCCAGGAACGCACGTACCGCGGCCGGCTCCGGCGCCTCGGGCGTACCGGAATTCACCAGCAGGATGCCGATGCGCTCGGTGTTCAACGCAGTCCGACGCACACGAACTTCAGCTCGGTGTAGTCGAGGATGCCGTGACGCGAGCCTTCGCGGCCGATGCCGGACTCCTTGACGCCGCCGAAAGGCGCCACCTCGGTCGAGAGGATGCCGGTATTGAGCCCGATCATGCCGTACTCGAGCGCCTCCGACACGCGCCAGGAGCGCGCCAGGTCGCGCGTATAGAAGTACGCCGCCAGGCCGAACTCGGTGTCGTTGGCCATGCGGATCGCGTCGGACTCGCTCTCGAACCGAAACAGCGGCGCGATCGGCCCGAAAGTCTCCTCGCGCGCGACGCGCATGGCCGGCGTCACCTCGGTGAGCACGGTGGGCTCGAAGAAGGTGCCGCCGAGCGCGTGGCGTCTGCCACCGCAGGCGACACGCGCCCCCCTTCTCACGGCGTCCGCAATGTGCTCCTCCACCTTGGCGAGCGCAGCGGCATCGATGAGGGGCCCCTGCTCGGTCGGACCCTTCAGTCCATCACCGACACGCAGCTGCGCGACCGCGTGCACGAGCTTCTTCGCGAAGGCCTCGTACACGCCCGCCTGTACCAGCAGCCGGTTCGCGCATACGCAGGTCTGGCCGCTGTTGCGGTACTTGCTGGCGATGGCGCCGGCGACCGCCGCATCGAGGTCGGCGTCATCGAACACGATGAACGGTGCATTGCCGCCGAGCTCCATGGTGAGCTTCTTCACCGTGCCGGCACACTGCGCCATGAGCTTCTTGCCGACACCGGTCGAGCCGGTGAAGGTGACCTTGCGCACTGCCGGGTTCGCCGTGAGCTCGCCGCCGATCGCGGCGGCGTCCACGCCCGTCACGACGTTCAGCACGCCGGCGGGAACGCCGGCACGCGCCGCGAGCGCAGCCGCCGCGAGCGCCGAGTAGGGCGTCTGGCTTGCGGGCTTGATGACGATGGTACAGCCGGCGGCGAGCGCCGGGCCGGCCTTGCGGGTGATCATCGCGAACGGGAAATTCCAGGGAGTGATCGCCGCGACCACCCCGACCGGCTGTCGCATCACGAGGAGCCTGCGGTCACTCTGGTGAGTGGGGATCACCTCGCCGTAAAGTCGCTTGCCCTCCTCCGCGAACCATTCGATGAAGGAGGCGCCATAGGCAATCTCGCCCTTGGCCTCGGCGAGCGGCTTGCCCTGCTCGGCGGTCATGAGCGTGGCGAGATCCTCCTGATTCGCCATGAGCAGCTCGTACCAGCGGCGCAGCACGACCGCGCGCTCCTTCGCAGTGAGCGCGGCCCAGGCGGGGAACGCCCGCGAGGCGGCCTCGATGGCGCGACGCGTCTCGGCGACGCCCATGTCGGGCACGGTGCCGATGCGCTCGGCGGTTGCCGGATTGTGAACCGCGTGCGTCGCGCCGCTCAGCGCATCGAGCCATTCACCGCCGATGAAGGCTCGCGTGCGCAGCAGATCAGGATCGCGCAATTTCATGGATCAGTCTCTCCCTCGGTCGAAGCTCGCGGGTCGTCCGGCGTGCGCACGACATGGCGCGCAAAGAACTCGAGGGTGCGCGTGCGCGCAAGCGCCGCGGCTTCCGGGCTGTAGGTGCTGCGTTGCTCGCAGTTGAAGCCGTGCCCGGCCCCCTCGTAGGTATAAAGCGGAGCCTGCGGGTAGGCGGCGCGTATCCGCTCGATCTCTGCGGGCGGGATGCTCTGATCCTCAGTCCCGTAGTGATACATCACCGGGCAACGTGGCTTGCGGTCGAGGTGATCGGACACCTTGCCGTAATAGACCACGGCGCACGCGAGCGGCAACTCACAGGCCGCGAGATAGGCCTGGGCGCCCCCCCAGCAATAGCCGACCGCGCCGGCGCGGCCGGAGTGTTTCACCACCGCCAGCGCCGCAGCGATATCGCGCAGCGTCGCCGGCGGCTCGAGCTGCTTGGCGTAGCCGCTGCCTTGCTGCCGCTCGGCCTGCGTGTAGCCGAGCTCGATGCCGCGGCGGATGCGGTCGAACAGCGCCGGAGCAATCGCGGTGTAGCCGGCGGCGGCGAAGTCATCGGTCACCCGGCGGATGTGACTGTTGACGCCGAAGATCTCCTGCAGCACCAGCACCGCGCCGCGCGGACGGCCGGGCGCGGCGGCGAGCCAGGCCTGAAACTCGTGACCGTCGCGCGCCATGATGGTGGTGAATTGACCCATGGGGTGGCATTCTAACGCGCCCCGCCAAGGGAGGGATTCATGCTCGTCGGATCCGGCGTCAAGCGAGTCGCCATCGTCGGAGGCGTGCGCATTCCGTTCGCGCGCTCCTATTCCGCTTACGCCACCGCCAGCAACCAGGAGATGCTCACGGCCGCGTTTCGTGCGCTGGTCGAGCGGTTTCACCTCCAGGGGGAGCGGCTCGGCGATGTCGCGGCAGGCGCGGTCATCAAGCACTCGCGCGACTACAACCTGGTGCGCGAATGCGTGCTGGGGAGCGGCCTCGATCCGCATACCCCCGGACTCGACATGCAGCGCGCCTGCGGCACGAGCCTCGAGGCGGCCATCGACATCGGCAACAAGATCGCGCTCGGCCAGATCGAGGCCGGCATGGCGGGCGGCACCGATTCGATCAGCGATGCTCCGATCGTCTATCCACGCTCTTACCAGCAGCTGCTGCTCGCCAGCTACCGCGGCCGCAGCGCCTGGCAGCGTTTCTCCCCCTGGCTCGGGCTGCGGCCCAGGCACTTCAAGCCGGTGCTGCCGGCGGTGCTCGAGCCGCGCACCGGGCTCTCGATGGGCGAGAGCGCCGAGCTCATGGCGAAGCGCTGGCAGGTGACGCGCGCCGAGCAGGATCAGCTCGCGTACGAGAGCCACATGAAGGCCGCGAGCGCCTGGCGCGAGGGCTTCTACGACGACCTGGTGGTGCCGCATCTCGGCCTGAAAACCGATAACAACGTGCGCGCCGACAGCTCGCTCGAGAAGCTCGCGCGGTTGCGCCCGAGCTTCGCCGCGGACGGCACACTGACGGCCGGCAACAGCACACCGCTCACCGATGGTGCGAGTGCAGTGCTGCTGGCGACGCCCGAGTGGGCGGCACGACGCTCGCTGCCGGTGCTCGCCTATCTTCGCTACGGCAAGGTGTGGGCCGTCGATTTCGCCGCCGGCAAGGAGGGCCTGTTGATGGCGCCGACGTATGCGGTGCCGGCGATGCTGCGCGATGCCGGCATCAGGTTGCAGGACTTCGACTACTACGAGATACACGAGGCCTTCGCCGCACAGGTGCTGTGCACGCTGCGTGCCTGGGAGTCGCCCGAATACTGCCGCGAGGTGTTGGGTCTCGCGGAGCCGCTCGGCAGCATCGATCGCAGCCGCCTCAATGTGAAGGGTGGCAGCGTCGCCCTTGGGCATCCCTTTGCCGCCACCGGCACCCGCATCGTGGCGACCCTGGCCAAGCTCCTGGCGGGCGCTGCCGGCGCCCGGCGTGGACTGATCTCGGTGTGCACCGCCGGAGGCATGGGCGTCACCGCGATCCTCGAGCGCTGAGGGTTTGCGCCGACGCGGGCATTGCGCCGACGCGGGCATTAGGCTGACGCCGGGATTTGCGCGGACGCGGGGCGAGACGGCAAGATGCCCGGACAATGGAGCAGCCGCGGTTTGCCAGCTTTCGCGAGTTCTATCCCTATTACCTGCAGCAGCACACCGAGCGCATCTCGCGCCGCCTGCACGTCGCCGGCACCCTGCTGGCACTTGCGCTGGCGGTGGCTGCCATCGCTCTTCGCCGCTGGGCGTGGCTGTGGGCCGTGCCGCTCGTCGGCTACGTGCCGGCGTGGCTCGGACACTTCCTGTTCGAGCGCAACGCGCCGGCCACCTTCCGCCATCCGCTCTACAGCCTGCGCGGAGACTTCACGATGCTCATCGAGGTGCTCAGCGGGCGCAGGCGCTGGTGAGCGAGCCGGCGGCGCGATGCCATGAGCCGTCCGGGCATCGACCGCGCGTTCGAGCGCCGCCTGGCCGCGCTGGTCAATGGCGGTGAGCCGCAGCGGCTCCAGGGCGGCCACAAGGGTGTCGAGAAGGAATCGTTGCGTGTGCAGCCGACCGGCAGCCTCGCGGCCACTCCGCACCCGCTGGCGCTCGGCTCGGCGCTCACCAACGAGCACATAACCACCGATTACTCCGAGGCCCTGATCGAGCTCGTCACCCCCGCCTTCACGCAGGGTTGGGAGCTGCTGCAGTACCTGCTCGACCTGCACCAGTTCGTGTACCGGCATCTCGGCGATGAGCTGCTGTGGGCCACCAGCATGCCTTGCGCGATCGAGAGCGATGCGGACATTCCACTCGCCCAGTACGGCAGCTCGCACGTCGGACGGATGAAGACCGTCTACCGCAACGGCCTCGGCCTGCGCTACGGGCGCATGATGCAGGCCATCTCGGGCGTGCATTTCAACTACTCCTTTCCGGCGCAGTTCTGGGAGGCGTGGGCTGCGGCGCGCGGCGCCTCCGGCCACGGCGAGGGGTTCGTGTCCTCGTGTTATTTCGAGCTGCTGCGCAACTACCGCCGTTACGGCTGGCTCGTGCTGTATCTGTTCGGGGTGTCGCCGGTGGTGTGCAAGTCATTCCTGCGCGGCCGTCGCTTCGGGCTCGATGATTTCAGCCCGGGCACGGCATTCGCGCCCTACGCCACCAGCCTGCGCATGAGCGATGTCGGCTACCGCAACCGCAACCAGTCGGGGCTGTCCGTGTCGGTGAACACTCTCGAGGAGTACGTGCACGACCTGACCCGCGCCATCACCACGCCCTATCCGCCCTACGAAGCTCTCGGCGTCAACGTGAACGGCGAGTGGCGGCAGCTGAACGCCAACGTGCTGCAGATCGAGAACGAGTACTACAGCTTCATCCGTCCGAAGCGCGTGGCCCGCTCGGGCGAGCGGCCCACCAAGGCGCTGCGGCGCGCCGGAGTCGAGTACGTGGAGGTACGCGCGCTCGATGTGAGCGCCTTCGATCCGGTCGGCGTCAACCAGAACAAGCTGCGTTTCCTCGAGGCATTCCTCGCCCTGTGCCTGATGAAGGAGAGTGCGCCGATCGCCCCGGCGGAGCAGGGAGCGCTCGATGAGAATCATGTGACGGTCGCGCGGCGCGGCCGCGAGCCGGGCCTCACGCTGTGGCGCGAAGGACGCAGCGTGCCAATGCGCGAATGGGCGCGCGAGCTCCTGGACGGCATGCTCGGAATCTGCGAAGTCCTGGACCACGCTGACCCCGCCAGGCCGTACTCGCAGGCTCTCGCTACGCAGGCCGCCAAGATCGATGACGTCGAGCTCACGCCTTCAGCGCGCCTGCTCGCGGAGCTGCGGGCGGGGGAATCGTTCTTCGACCTGGCGCTGCGCATGTCCGCGACGCACAAGGCGTATTTCCTCGACCTCTATCCGCCGAACGAGGAGCGGCTGCGCGAGTTCTCGAGGGAAGCGCGCGAATCGCTTGCAGCGCAGCAGTCGATCGAGGCTGCCGATCAGGGAACCTTCGAGGAGTATCTCGCTCGTTACTTCGCGGATTGACCGGTCATGCGCTGCAAAAGAGGGAACGCGCGCCCCACACCGACACAACCTTCGGATTCGGCTGACACAACCAAGCGCCCCCCTGACATAACGTTAACATAATCAGCGACTTGATAAGTTAGCTTTTGGCTCGCGGACGACATAGACTCTGTGAGCCGCGTCGCACTATGGATGGTACGACGCGTCAAGGAAGCGACATAAGAGTTCCGATCGACATAAGCAGGAGCGCGAGCAGATGAAACGGAAAGGCGCGGAAGGGATCCCCGCACGTCAGCAGCTGTTGCCGGCTGCAAATGAAGAGTTCGCCGGGGCGGGGAGCGATTTGAGCGGCGGCCGATCCGATCCGGACAGACTCGCGACTGCGCGGTCCGGCTGGGATCCCTACGAGGTCTGGCGTACGCGCGTGAAGGCCTCAGCGAAGGAGAAGCGCGGGCGCGAGCCGTTGCGCTAGTTCTCGATCCAACACCGCAGCGAGGGACTGCGGATCGCGCACCGGGTACGCGAATCACTCACCGGCATGCGCATGCTCCATGCGCATGATTCCACCGCGTCAATACCCCTGCGGAGGCAGCCTTTGCGGGTGCCTGTCACTTGCGCCCGGGGACGCGAGACCCGATCCTCCTGCCATGAACGCTCTCTCGGTACGCGGGCTCACCAAGACCTACAGGAACGGCGTGCAGGCACTGCGCGGCATCGACCTGGACGTCGAGCGCGGCGACTTCTTCGCACTGCTCGGTCCCAATGGCGCCGGCAAGACCACGCTCATCGGCATCATCACCTCCCTGGTGAACAAGAGCGGCGGCAGCGCCGCCGTGTTCGGCCACGACATCGATCGCGAGCTCGAGGCGGCCAAGGCCTGCATCGGCATCGTGCCGCAGGAGATCAATTTCAACATGTTCGAGACGCCGTTCACCATCGTGGTGAACCAGGCGGGCTTCTACGGCATCCCGCGCGCGGTGGCGCGCGAGCGCGCCGAGAAATACCTGAAGCAGCTGCAGCTGTGGGACAAGCGCAACGGCATCTCGCGCGGTCTCTCGGGCGGAATGAAGCGCCGTCTGATGATCGCCCGCGCCCTCATGCACGAGCCGCGCCTGCTGATACTGGATGAGCCGACGGCGGGTGTGGACATCGAGATCCGCCGCTCGATGTGGGATTTCCTGCGCGAGATCAACGCACGCGGCACCACCATCATCCTCACCACGCACTACCTGGAGGAGGCCGAGACCCTGTGCCGCAACATTGCCATCATCAATGGCGGGCGCATCGTCGAGCGCGACCGCATGAGCAGTCTGCTGCGGCGCCTGCATGTCGAGACCTTCGTGCTCAACCTGCGCGAGCCGCTGGCGGCGCCGCCGCCGCTGCCCGGATATCTCGTGAGGCGGGTGGATGACCACACCCTCGAGGTGGAGGTTTCCAAGGACGAGAGCCTCAATGGGATCTTCGCGCGTCTCACCGCGCTCGGCATCGAGGTGCAGAGCATGCGCAACAAGGTGAACCGCCTGGAAGAGATCTTCATGCAGCTGGTCGAGGGCCGCGGCGGCCCGGCCGAGGCAGCGCGCCACGGCACCCCGCCGGCCGCCGAGGTGAGCCGCGCGCCGGCGCGTGTGGTGACGCGCACATGAGCAGTGTTGCAGATATGGCCGCAGCGCCGCTGCGGCTCAACGTGGTGCGCTGGATCGGCTTCAAGACCATCGTCATCCGCGAGTACGGCCGCATCATCCGCATCTGGGGTCAGACCATCGTGCCCTCGGTGGTGACCTCGGTGCTGTACTTCACCATCTTCGGCAGTCTCATCGGCCGCCGCGTCGGTGCGATGGGGGGCTTCGATTACAAGCAGTACATCGCGCCTGGCCTGATCATGATGTCGGTGATCACCAACTCCTACGGCAACGTGGTGTCTTCCTTCTTCGGCGCGAAATTTGGCAAGCACGTCGAGGAGATGCTGGTGTCACCGCTGCCGAACTGGGTGATCGTCGGCGGCTACGCAGCCGGGGGTGTGGTGCGCGGGCTGCTGGTGGGGATTGCGGTGAGCCTGGTGTCGCTGGTGTTCACTCACCTGCAGGTGCATCACCTCCTCGTGGTGCTGAGTGCGCTGCTGCTCACCTCGCTCACCTTCGCCCTCGGCGGATTCCTCAATGCTCTCTTCGCCAAGAACTTCGACCAGGTCAACTGGATTCCCTCCTTCGTCCTGACCCCGCTCACGTACTTCGGCGGGGTCTTCTACTCCGTGAGCCTGCTGCCCGGGTGGGCGCGCAGTCTTTCCTATGCCAATCCGATCCTCTACATGGTGAATGCGTTTCGCTTCGGCTTCCTCGGTGTGTCGGACGTGGACGTGGGCGCCGCTTTCGCCCTCATGAGCGGCGCGGCCGTGGTGCTGTTCGCCGTCGCCGTCGCGCTGATGAATCGCGGCGCGGGAATCCGCGAATGACGAGGTCGACTCCCGAGCGGCTGCTCGCCGCGGTGGAGGAGCGCGCGGTGCGAGGCAGCAAGCACGACATCGGCCATCCGCCGGCGGTCGCACTCGTCACCGCGCGTGCCGCGCGTGGCCTCGATGAGGACATGCCGCCGCTCCTTGCAGCGTTCGCTGCCGCCGGAGCGGTTGCGGAGATCGTCGACTGGGACGACGCCGCGGTGGACTGGCGGCGGTTCGACCTGGCGCTGCTGCGCTCGGCGTGGGATTACGCCGAGCGGCTGCCGCAGTTCCTCGCCTGGGTCGAGCGGACCGCGGCGGCCACATTGCTGCTGAATCCGCCGCCGGTGGTTCGCTGGAATTCGGACAAGCACTACCTGCGCGAGCTCGCGCAGGCCGCAGTGCCGGTGGTGCCGACGACATTCCTGGAGGCGGGCGTGGATCCGCAGCCGCTGCTGGCTGACTTTCTGCGCCGCGAGCCCTGTGCCGAGCTCGTGGCGAAACCTGCAGTGGGCGCCGGCTCACGCGATGCGCGACGCCATGCGCGCGGCGACACCGCCGAGATCCTCGCGCACCTGCGGCCGCTGCTCGATGCGGGCCGAGCGATGATGCTGCAGCCGTACCTCGAGAGCGTGGATCGTGACGGGGAGACGGCGGTCGTTTTCATCGACGGCCGCTTCAGCCATGCGATACGCAAGGGGCCACTGCTGCCTGCGGGCGCGCCGTCGACCTCGGGACTGTTCGCCCCGGAAGAGATCACCGCGCGCGTGCCGGGCGCGGATGAGCTGCGGGTCGCCGAGCAGGCCATGGCCGTGGTGCCACAGGGCAAGCTCCTCTATGGGCGCGTCGATCTCATCCGCGATGCCGAAGGAGGCCCGCGCGTGCTCGAGCTCGAGATCAGCGAGCCGTCCCTTTTCTTCGCGTATGTGCCGGCGGCGCCGCGCTTCGTGAGCGCGGCCCTGAGACGCCTCGCCGCCGCACGCGAGGCCTGAAATATGTGAGGTACAACACACGAAACAGCCCCTAACCCCTTGGGGCAACAAAACTTTCATATTTCCTTCATGGGAGTGACGCGCGCCCCGCCGAAGCTGTAGGTGTCCAGTCATGGGCCATTCCAGCGGAGGACGAGGCCACATGAAGGCGACCGGGTTGACCAGCTTCATGGCACGCATCGATGCGGCCGAATACGGGCTGTGTTGCCGGCTCAATCGCGGCGCCGATCGGCCCCTGCCGCGCCGCGTGTTCCAGATCGCGAGCCGCCTGGGCGATGGGATCGTGTGGTACGTGCTGATCCTCGGGCTGCCGCTCCTGTACGGCGCTGCCGCCGTAAGGCCCGCGATCGGCATGGCGGTCACCGGTCTCGCCGGGCTCCTTCTCTATACCCTGCTGAAGAGGCTGTTCGTGCGCGAGCGTCCGTTCATCACGCATGCGGCCATCAGCCGCATCGGCGCACCCCTCGATCGTTACAGCTTCCCCTCCGGACACACCCTGCATGCGGTGTCCTTTACGTGGCAGGCGTGCGCGCACTTTCCCGAGCTCGCCTGGGTGCTGCTGCCGCTCACGGCGCTGATTGCCGGCTCGCGCGTCGTCCTCGGCCTGCACTATCCCTCCGACGTGCTCGCGGGCGCAGGCATCGGGGCGGTGCTGGCCGCGCTCGGGCTAGCCCTCGGCTGAAGTGCAGCACGCGCCCGCCCCAGCGTGGTCCTGAGCGCTGCGCGTGCGCGTGCTGTTGATCTCCGACGTCTACTTTCCGCGCGTCAACGGGGTCTCCACCTCCATCCGCACGTTTCGAGCGGACCTCGCCGATTGCGGGGTCGCGACACTGCTGGTCGCGCCTGCGTACGACGCGCCGGATCCTGCCGATGAGGCTTCGGCGGTGCTGCGCATACCGGCCGCGAGCGTGCCCGGAGATCCGGAGGACCGGCGCATGTCCTGGCGTGCCTTGACGCGCAGGCTCGACTCGCTGCCACGCGGCGCGTTCGACCTGGTGCACATCCACACGCCGTTCATCGCTCACTATGCCGGCGTGCGTTGCGCGCGACTTGCCGGGGTTCCGAGTGTCGCCACCTATCACACCTTCTTCGAGGAATACCTGCATCACTACGTGCCGATACTGCCGCGCGCTGCGAGCCGCTACCTGGCGCGCAGCTTCACCCGCTCGCAATGCGCCGCCGTGCGGGCACTCATCGCGCCTTCCGAGCCGATGCGCGCGGTGCTCGAGGCCTACGGCGTGGCGACACCGATCCACGTGTTACCGACCGGGCTCGCTCCCGATCGCTTCCGCCATGGCGTTGGCGCGGCCTTTCGCGCGCGCGCCGGCATCGACCCCGACCGCCCGCTCTGCACCTATGTCGGCCGCGTGGCCCACGAGAAGAACATCGGCTTCCTGCTGCAGATGTTCATGCGGGTGCTGAAGTCGGTGCCCGACGCGCTGCTGGTGATCGCGGGCGAAGGACCGGCGCGCGCCGCACTGCGTGCGCAGGTGAGCTCACTCGGGCTCGGCGCGCAGGTCCATTTCGCGGGCTACCTCGAGCGCGACACGGCGCTGCTCGACTGTTACGCGGCGGCAGACGTGTTCGTGTTCGCCTCGCGCACCGAGACGCAGGGACTCGTGCTGCTCGAGGCCATGGCCCAGGGCGTGCCGGTGGTGTCGACGGCCGAGCTCGGCACGCGCTCGGTCCTGCCTGGCAGCGGCGCGCTGATCGTTCCGGAGGATCGCGACGCATTCGCTGCGGCGGTGGTGCGGGTACTCGGCGATGCGGAGCTGCGCGCGCAGATGGGCACGCAGGGTCGTGCTCATGCACGCACCTTCTCTTCAGCCGCGATGGCGCGGCGCCTGGCCGACATCTATCGGGAGTTGCTGGCGGCACCACGCGCCGCGCGCGCCGCCGCCTAGAGAGCGCGCCTCATCCAACGCACTCCGCCGACGCGGACCGTCGACTGCTTCTCAGTATTTGCAGTCGCCGGGCAGTTGAACGCGTGCGGTTTTTCCTTACACTGCCGAACGGTAGCTGAACCGCAGCGTTTGGGAGCGTGCATGGGCGCAAAGCGGGCTTTGATCGTGGACGACTCGAAGTCCGCGCGCCTGTTTCTCGCTCGAGTGCTGGAAAAGTACGACATCGACGTCGACAGCGCCGAGAGCGCCGAAGCCGCGATCGATTATCTGAGCAGCAATCGCCCGGACGTGATCTTCATGGATCACCTGATGCCGGGTATGGACGGCCTGCAGGCGGTGCGCGCGATCAAGAACGATCCGCGCACGGCGACCATCCCCATCATGATGTACACCTCGCAGGAGGGTGAGGTGTATCTCGGGCAGGCGCGTGCGCTCGGAGCACTCGGGGTGCTGCCGAAGCAGATCAAGCCGACCGATGTGTCCAAGGTGCTCTACCAGCTGCACCTCGTGCCCGATCGCCGCACCAGCGAGCAGTCGAGCTTCACGGCCGTGGAGCCCCGCACCGAGCGTGCCGCAGAGCCGGCCACCCCCGGGACACGTGCGCTCACCGAGACGACGCTGCGGGAGCATTTCGCGGAGCTGCGGCGCGCGCTGGTCGCGGGCGTCGATACGCAGACCGATCGCATCACCGCCGAGGTGCGCGCGCTGCTGCTCGAGTCGCTCCCGCCTCCCGCACCCGCGCCAGTGACGCCACCCGAGCCGCCGCGCGGCGCACCGTTTCCCTGGGCATGGCTCGTCGCTTCCGCGGCGCTCCTCATTGCACTGACGAGCAGCGCCCTGTGGTGGCGCAGCCTCAGTCTCCTCGAGCGTCTCGAGGGGGAGGTTGCGCGCTTGCAGGTACCCCGGCCGGTGCCGCCCTCTCCGGGGCCGCCCGCGGGCGCAGCCGCCGACACCGCACAGCCCCCGGCTACGACAGAGGCACAGGGCGCGAGCGAGAGCAAGCCGATCGTCGTCCCGGTGCCGTACGGAGCCGAGCCGCTCGGAGGCGCGCGACTCGATATCATTCGTCAGCAGCTCTATCGGCTTGCACGCCAGAAAGGGACGGCCGGTGCGGAGATCAGGACTTTCGCGGGACGTTTCTGTCTCCTCGGCAATGGGCTCGAGGGATACTCCCCCGCACCCGAAGAGACCCTGGTCTCCCGCTGCGACCTGGTCGGAAATCCCTCCGATGACGCGCTCGCGACGAGCCAGCGCACGCCCATCGCGCTCGCCAACCTCATCGGCGAGCTGCGCAGCAGCACCCATGGCGCGTTCGACGTCCAGGTCACCGCGGGTGATCCGACGAGTGTGCTCTCGCCTTACCCCGCGTCGAGCCCTTACCTCACCGCCGGTGAGTGGAATCGTGCCGCGATGGCCAACAACAGGGTCGAGATCCGGGTGCATTGAAGAAGAAGACGGTTGGTGCCGTGCCGACCGCTGACGATGATTTCCGGCCGGCACGCTGGCTCCGTAACCATCATCTCCAGTCGATCCTGGCGAGCACCTCGTGGCGCCGAGCGCGGCTGCTGCGGGAGTCGGCCTCGCTCCTCGCCGCGGCGCGCGAGACAGTACTCGACTGCGGTGAGGGCGTACGGCTGCAGTGCTTCATCTCGACGCCGGCACATCCGCAGGGTGCGCCGGTCGTAGTGCTGCACGGCTGGGAGGGCAGTGCAGACTCGCTCTATGTGCTGTCGCTCGCGCGGCAGCTGTTCGCGCGGGGCTTCGAGGTGATGCGGCTCAACCTGCGCGATCATGGCGATACGCACCACCTCAATCGCGACCTGTTTCACTCCTGCCGCCTGCCGGAGGTGATCGGCGCCGTCGCGGCGCTGCAGCGGCTCGCGGGCGGCCGCCCGCTGCAGCTGGTCGGCTTCTCGCTCGGCGGGAACTTCATGCTGCGGGTCGCCGCGCAGGCGCGGGCGGCAGAGCTCAACCTGGCGCGCGTCGTCGCCGTCTCCCCGGTGCTCGATCCGGTGGAGACGCTCGCGGCGCTGCAGAGCGGGATGCCGGGGTACGAGCGGTATTTCGTGCGCAAGTGGCTGCGGAGCCTGCGCAGAAAGCAGGAATGCTGGCCCGACGCTTACGATTTCACGGAGCTCGCACGGCTGCGCGACCTCAAGCGCATGACCGCGGAGCTGGTGCGCTCGCACACCGAGTTTCCTTCGCTCGAGGACTATCTCAATGGCTACGCGATCATCGGCGAGCGCCTCGCGCACCTGGAGGTGCCCGCGCATATCCTGACGGCGATCGATGACCCCGTCATCCCCTCGGGCGCGCTCGCGAGGCTCGCCCGCCCGCCGGCACTGTCGCTGACCGTCACGCGCTATGGTGGGCATTGCGGCTTCTTCGAGCAGCTGGCGGGGCCCACCTGGCTCGAACGCCGCCTGATGCGCCTGCTGGGCGCGGACGCCCCAGCGCCCGTGCCGCACCCCCAGGAGCCGGCCGAGCTGCCCAGCAGCTGACCTCAACGGACCGCGCGCTTCTCCTCGAACTGCACGACCGGCTGGCCGCTCGTCACCGTCACCGCACCATCGATGATGGCGCCCCGGGCGACCGCAATGCTGCGCGCGACGATGTCCGCGCGGATGACGGCCGTCATCCCAACCTCGAGCTTGTCCTCGACAACGAGCTTCCCGGTGATCTTGCCGGCGACGATCGCAGCGCGGGCATGGATCTCGCCCTCCCATTGCGCGGTCACCGCCATGCGCAGGGCTCCCCCGATCCGGCCGTCGCCCCGGATCGCACCGCACACGACCAGCGGACCCGCCGTCTCGAGGTCTCCGGTCACCCGTGACCCCTCGGCGACGAAGGTCGGTGAGTCGCCGATCTGGTCGATCAGCCTGCGCCTCGATGTATCGGTCATCCGCAGCCCCTGCGCCCGCGTCATAATGTCGAGTCATAATACGGAGCCCGTTCCCCGAGGATGCCGACCATGGTCACATTCCAGGCAGGAAGAGCCGCTCTCGCGATGCTCCTCGTCCTGGCTGTGGGCGCCTGCAGCGGGGAGCAGCAGGACTGGCTCTCCGCCGAGAGCGCGGATACGGGGGAGGCCTGGCAACGCTTCATCGAGCAGCATCCCGACAGCGAGCTCGTGAACGAGGCGCGCAGGCGGCTCGATCAGCTCGAAGCGCGGCGCGACTTCGAGCATGCCGATCGCATCGGGACCCTCGACGCCTACCGTAACTTCCTGGCGCATCACCCGAGCGGCAAGTGGTCCGAGCACGCGCGGATCCGCATCGAGTCGTTCTCGTTTGGATCGGCACCGCGGCTCGCACCGCCGACGGCCGAAGAGGCCGCTGCCGTCCGCGATTCGGCGGTCCGCGCGCTGCACCTCGCGACGGCGCCACCGGCGCTGGCACCGGTGCCGGCGCAGGATGGGGCCCCCCTCGCCGGCGAAAGGCAGGCCGAGCCGCAGGCGATTCCAGTGAGTGCGGTGCCGGCCGAGCCCGTCGCGTACCAAGAGGATGGCGCGGCACAGCCTGCGAGCGCTCACGCGGTGCCCGGCGAGGCGGCGCAGGTCGCGGAGGATGTGGTGCTGACACCGAGGTCAGCGACGGCGGAGGTGGTGCAGGGCGCTTATGGCGTACAGCTCGGCGCCTTCGGCAGCGAGGCGAGCGCCGACCGCGAGTGGCGCCGGCTGCAGGGCCGTTTCGGCACCGAGCTTGCCAATCTTTCGCCCCGCATCGTCATCGCCGAGAGCGACTCCCATCAGCTCTACCGGCTGCAGGTGCCGGCCTCCGGGGAGGCGGAGGCGCGCGCCATCTGCGACTCGCTGCGGGAGCAGGACCAGGCTTGCATACCGGTGGTGCCCCGCTGATCTGACCGTCCCCTATGGGGCCGACAGTGACTGTCCGGGGCTCCAAACTGACAATTCGTGTCACCTCACCCCGATCAGGGGTGGGCGTCTAAGCCATTGTTTCCGAAGGATTTAGCCATTTGGCACGAGCTTTGCTGAGTACAGGGCAGTTGCGAACAATTCCCCGTGTTCGCTTCTGCGCGCCGCGATGCGACTTCCCCCGCCTCGCGGCGCTTTTTTTTGCCCGAGTGATCGGAGGGGAGACGGGTGCCGCCCGAGGGGGATCGAAGCCTGACACCCGTCTCCCACTCCGGTCGTCCGAGGTCCATAGCGGGTGACGCAACCCTACGAACCGGCGCGGCAGGAGACAAACGAAAGAATTGTTCCCATGCATGAGGTGCACTCAAGCGGCGTACTGAGCCAGCGCCCAACGGGTGAGTGCCTTCACCGGAGGACGTTCGGCATCGCGCGGGCGGCTCACCACGTAGTAAGCCTCGGGTGTGGGCAGCTCGACGGCAAACACCCGCACCAGCGCACCGCTGCTGATCCACGAATGGCAGAGCACGACCGGCACGAGTGCGATACCGAGACCGTGCTCGGCCGCCCGTACGGCCGCGATCATGGTGTCGAATTCGATGACCTGCCGCGGCTCGGGCCGCTCGAGGCCGACTTCCGCGGCCCAGCTGCTCCAGGCGAGCGGCCGGGTTCGATCGACGATGAGTGGCAGAGCGGCAAACACCTGACGCCCGAGCCGCGCGACCCGTCCTGCATGCTGGGGAGCGCAGACCGCCGCGAGTGGACTGGAGAACAGCCGCGTGCTGCGAACGCCGGCGGGCGGGAGATCCGCAATGACGATGGAGACATCGGCGGTCGCCGGGTGGGTGTTGGGTCGCGGGTCGCGCGTGTCGAGCTGCACGTCGATGAGTGGATGCGCCTCGCAGAACTCATCGAGTCGCGGTATGAGCATCTCGTTGGCGAACAGTGCGGGTGCCCGTACACGCAGCGTCTCGCGACCGTCCTGGCGGGCGAGCTGCGCCATCGCCCGGTCGAGCCCGTCGAGCAGCGGCTCGACCTCCTCGAGCAGCCGCGTGCCCGCGGGGGTGAGCTCGAGCGAGCGTGTCCTGCGCTCGAAGAGTCGCATGCCAAGAAGCGTCTCGAGCTCCTTCATCTGGTGGCTGACGGCCGAGGGTGTCAGGCACAGCTCATCCGCCGCGTGCTTGAAGCTCAGGCGGCGCGCGGCGACGCAGAACGCGCGCAGGTTCTTCAGAGGTGGAGGTCTCGAAAGACGCATAGGGTTGAGGAAGCAAGTTCCGTGCCCCATGTACCCGAAGGCTGCCGACCACCCTCCGGGCAGCAGCGCGGGCTATCCGCCCCATGGCGGTGCGGCGTGCGCCGACTCGCGCCCCGGGGCGGTGCAGTCTGCGGCTAGAATCGGGGCTGTCGGACGCGGACGGGTGTTGGATGGAATTTCGGGACTATTACAAGATCCTGGGTGTCGAGCGCTCGGCCACTGCGGACCAGATCAAGACCGCGTACCGGCGGCTCGCGCGCAAGTATCACCCCGATGTCAGCAAGGAGCCGAACGCCGAGGCGCGCTTCAAGGAAATGCAGGAGGCGTACGAGGTGCTGCGCGACCCCGAGAAGCGCGCCGCTTACGATCAGCTCGGCAGTGAGTGGAAATCGGGACAGCCGTTCCGTCCACCGCCGGATTGGGGCAGCGGCTTCGAGTTCTCGGGCCGCCCCGCGGGCGCAGGTGGCGCCGGGGCGCGGCGCCGCCACTCCGGCAGCGCGGGTGCGGAGGACTTCAGCGACTTCTTCTCCTCGCTCTTCGGCGGCGGCTCGCCCTTCGCCGGCGCCGGGGGGCGCGCGGGTGGTCGAGACCATCACGCGCGCGTCGAGATCACGCTCGAGGAAGCGTATCGCGGCACGACGAGGATGCTCGAGCTCAAGCACCCGGAGCTGAAGCCCGATGGCTCGATGGAGCTACGCTCGCACACCGTTCGTGTCGCGATCCCTGCGGGTGTGACCGAGGGTCAGCTCATCCGCCTCGCGGGACAGGGCGAGCGCGGCTCCGGGGGCGGTAGTGCGGGCGACCTCTACCTCGAGGCGCACATCCTGCCCGACCGGCTCTACACGCTCGAGAACCGTGACGTGACCCTCACCTTCCCGGTCGCTCCCTGGGAGGCAGCGCTCGGGGCGAGCCTCACGGTTCCAACACTCGGGGGGCCCGTCGAGATGCGCATTCCGGCCGGCGCCCAGTCAGGGCAGAAGCTGCGGCTGCGCGGGCGCGGACTGCCGGGCCAGCCCGCCGGCGATGAGTACGTGCAACTGAAGGTCGTGCTGCCGCCGGCGGATTCTCCGGAGGCAAAGGCGATCTATGAGGAGATGCGGTCGAAGCTCAACTTCGACCCGCGTGCGAGCGAGGCGAGGTGATCCCATGGTGCGGGTGACTCAGGTGCTCGAAGCGCACATCCTCGGCGAGGGCGACTGGATCGCGGTGCGGGAGATCTGTGAGCTGTGCCGTCTCGATCCCGAGGCGGTGCTCGAGCTCGCCGCACTCGGCGTCGTGTCCTCGCGCGAGCAAGCGCCCGGTGAGCTGCAGGTGGCGGCGACTCACCTGCCACGGCTGCGTGTCGCCGGCCGTCTCATGCAGGATCTGGGCGTCAATGTCAGCGGCGCCGCGCTCGCACTCGAGCTGCTCGAGGCGCAACGCGAGCTCGAGACCCGGCTGCGACGGCTCGAGCATCTCGCCCATTACTGACCGAAGCTCCCGCCGCCGGCGCGCAGCCACGCGAGCTCCTCGGGAGTGCTGTCGCGGCCGAGCGCGCGGTTGCGCTGCGGAAAGCGACCGAAGCGGTCGATGATCGAGCGATGGTTCTCGGCCGAGCGCAGCGCGCCGGCGAAGATCTGCCGCACCGGCTCGGGCGCCTCGGCGAGCAGCCGTCGATAGGCCGCGACCGACTCCTCCTGCACCTCGGGACTCTCGGCATGCTGCAGGGGCATGTAGAAAAAGATGCGCTCGACGGCCGTGAGCGCTGCGTCCGCGCCGGCCTGCATGCCCGAGAGCGCGAGCGCGAGCGCCTGCGTGTCGCACGCGAAGGCCCGCGCGGTGCCGCGGAACAGGCTGCGCGGAAACTGATCGAGCACGATGATCAGGCTCAAGCGCCGTCGCGGCCCGTCGGCCCAGGCGGCGAGTTCGCCCTTGGCGGCCCGCTCGAGCAACGCCCCGAAGCGCGTCTCGATCTGCGCGTCGCGCCGCTGCCGCAGGGCTGCGCTCGGGTCACCAAACCAGAAACGGATGCGGCGATTGAGCGCATCGGCCGACAGCGGTGCGCTGCCGAACCAGAAGTCGCGGATGCGGCGCGCCTCATCCATGTCGCCGGGTCGCTTCGGAGCGCGCCTCGTCGGCCTCGAACAGCCGCTCGAGCTGCTGAGCGGCGGCGCGCGTCGTGGCGAGGAACTTCTCCTCGTCTTCCTTCACCTCGTACTGCGCGAGCAGCGTCAGCTGATCGTGCTGCCGGAACCGCCGCACCGCTTCGCGCGCGGCGGCCGGCGTCTGCCCGAGCGCCTCGAGCACCGATCCGGCCATCTCCAGGCTCGAGGCGTAGGTCTCGCGAACGATCTCGCTGACGCCCGCGTCCATGAGCGCGAAGGCATGCTGTCGGCTGCGTGCGCGCGCGAAGATGCGCAGGTGCGGGAACTGCTCGCCCACGACGATCGCGGTACGCACCGAAGCATCGACGTCGTCGATGGCGAGCACCAGCACGCGGGCACTCTGCGCACCGGCGGCGCGCAGCAGGTCGAGGCGCGAGGCGTCGCCGTAATACACCTCATTGCCGAAGCGCCGCACGAAATCGACGTGTGTCTGGCTGTTATCGAGCGCGGTGAAGCGCTGGCCCTTCACCTGCAGCACGCGGGCCACGATCTGTCCGAAGCGTCCGAAGCCGGCGATGATCACGGCCGTGTCGCGTGGCTCGATCTCATCGTACGGCGCCGCCGCAGCCTTGTGCCAGCGCTCGCTCCACGCCTCGTAGGCGATGAGCAGCAGCGGCCCGAGCATCATCGACAGCGTTACCGAAAGAATCAGCAGGTCCACGGTGTCGGTGTCGAGCAGACGGCCGCGCCCGGCGAGCGTGAACAGCACGAAGGCGAACTCGCCGCCGATCGGCAGCGTGAAGCCGAGCCGCAGCGGCGCATCCGCGCGCAGGCCAGCGAGCTTGCCGAGAGCGCCGATGGCGATGATCTTCACCACGAGAAAGCTCACGGTGATGGCGAGGACCAGCAGCGGCTCGGTGCGCAGCAGTCCCAGGTTGGCAGCCATCCCGACCGAGATGAAGAAAAGTCCCAGCAGCAGCCCCTTGAAGGGCTCGAGGTCCGCCTCGAGCTCGTGACGGAACTCGCTGTCGGCGAGCAGCACTCCGGCGAGGAACGCGCCGAGCGACATCGACAGGCCCGCTCGGTTCGCGAGCAGCGCGGTGAGTATGACCGTGAGGAGCGCGGCCGCAGTGAACACCTCGGTTACCTGCACCCGTGCCACGAGCCGCAGTGCCGGGCGCAGCAGCAGCCGCCCGCCGATCAGCACCAGCGCGCCGACCCCGATGAGCTTGAGCAGCGACAGCCACCAGGGCCCCCCGTGCGGGTGAGCCGCGTGCACCGGCTCGAGCAGCGGCAGCACCGCAAGTGCGGGCAGCACCGCGAGGTCCTGGAACAGCAGGATGCCGAAGGCCGCGCGTCCCTGCTGGGTCTTCAGCTCGCGCCGCTCGGCAAGCACCTGTAACACCAGCGGGGTGGAGGAGAGCGAGAGCCCGAAGCCGATCACGGCGGCAGCGGCCAGAGTCTGTCCGAGCGCCCAGGCGATCGCGCCGAGCAGCAGCGTACACACCGCCACTTGCGCCGTGCCGAGTCCGAAGACGATCCGGCGCATCACCCACAGCCGTGTCGGCTGCAGCTCGAGCCCGATGATGAACAGCAGCAGCACGATCCCGAACTCGGCCACCTGCATGATGCGGGACACATCGCCGATGAGATTCAGCCCCCACGGCCCGATGACGAGCCCCGCCGCCACGTAGCCGAGGATCGAGGAGAGCCGGGCGAAGCGAAACAGCGACACGGCCAGGACGGCCGCTGCCAGCAGGATGGCGGTTTGCGTGAGGCTGATCATGAAGCGACCTGCGCGATTCTCGCAGGAATCGCCGCGGGAAGCGCGCGGCGCCCGGCCGGCGACCTGCACAGCCGCCACTTGAGTTTCCTGCCCAAGCCCCCATGCCAACGCGATGCTCGACAATGAACTGACCGCGCCCCAGGACGCGCCGGCGAGGGATGAGTCGCTCGATGCCTACTCGGCGGCGGTGGTGGGGGCGCTCGAGCAGGTGGGACCCGCGGTGGTGAGTGTCTATGTCGGTGGGGCCGCCGAGGCCGAGCGCGCCCGGGGCGGCGCCGGCTCGGGCGTCGTCGTGACGCCGGATGGCTACCTCCTCACCAACGGGCACGTGGTACAGCGCGTCTCCGCTGCGCGCGTCACCTTCGTCGACGGCCGCAGTGTGCCGGCGGTCGTCGCAGGGCGCGATCCCGCCACCGATCTGGCGGTGCTGCGCGCTCAGGCGGCATCGCTCCCCTGCGCGCGGCTGGTTCCTGACCAGCGTCTGCGCCCTGGCCAGCTCGTCGTCGCGGTCGGTAACCCCCTCGGCTTCGAGTCCACGGTGTCGGCGGGAGTGGTGAGCGCGCTCGGTCGCTCGCTGCGCAGCCGCCAGGGACGGCTCATCGAGAACGTGGTGCAGCACACCGCCGCGCTCAACCCCGGCAACTCCGGCGGCCCGCTGGTCGACTGGCGTGGCCACGTCGCCGGAATCAACACGGCCATCATCGCGATGGCGCAGGGAATCGGCTTCGCCATCCCGGCATCGACCGCGCAGTGGGTGCTGACAGAGATCCTCACGCAGGGCCGGGTACGCCGCGCCTGGCTCGGCATTGCCGCACGCGATCGCCCGCTCGATCTGCGCCTGGTGCGCGCTCTCGGGCTCACCGCGCGGCATGCGGTGGAAGTACTGTCGCGCGAAAGCTCCGGGCCCGCGGCGAGCTCCGATCTGCGACCCGGTGATCTCATCGTGACGGTGCAGGGCGAGCCGGCCGATGGCATCGATGCCCTCCACCGGTTGTTGAGTCGCGTGCCGCCAGGAAGCGAGCTCACGCTGCAGGTGGTGCGGCGCACGCAGCTCCTCGATGTCGGGCTCGTGGCGCGCGAGCCGCCCTGAGAGCCGCCGGCGAAAAACTCAGTCCTCTCGCGCCAGGCGATAGAGGAGGTGGCGGCGCAAGCGATGGCCCGGGGGCAGGCGGGGGTGATCGAAGTCATCATCGGGATCCCGCCTCATTCCGAGGCGCTCCATCACGGCGCGCGAGCGGCGGTTGCCGGGCACCGTGAAGGAGACCACCTCGCGCAGGCCCAGTGTCTCGAAAGCGAATCGCAGGCACTCCCGCGCTGCTTCGGTGGCGAAGCCGCGGCCCCACAGGGTGCGCTCGAGCCGCCAGCCGATCTCGACGCAGGGGGTGAAGTGAGCCTCGAACGAAGGTGAGCGCAGGCCGGCGAAACCGATGAACGCAGCGCCCTCGCGCAGCTCGACCGCCCACAATCCCCAACCCTGACGGGAGATCTCCGCCGCCGCCTCCTCCGCGAACCGGTCGCTCGCTGTGCGGTCGAGCGTGGAGGACATGAACTCCATCACCGCCGGATCAGAGTTCAGCCGCGCAAAGGGCTCGTGATCACTCGCGCGCCACTGGCGCAGCAGCAGCCGCGGGGTCGAGAGGACAGTCATCGGCATCGACCCTTGCAAGGGTTTCGCGGGCCGGTATTATCGGGCACATAGTGATGGTGTAAGACAGCCGTTCGGCGGACTGCCCTGAGAAGGCCCGTTCGTGCGCGGCTGCGAATCTCCTGAGCGAACGAATTGCCGGTGTGCGCCCGAGCCTCCGGCCATGAGACGGTCATGGCCAGGAGCAGCTCGTGCGCGCATCCGCATTGATGCGCACCACCAGGACCCTCACCATGCACGCCCCCACCCGCGGACTCTGCAAAGACAGCTACGAGCGCGACAGCTGCGGCTTCGGACTCATCGCCAGTCTCGATGACGAGCCGAGCCACTGGCTGGTGCGTACGGCGGTCACCGCGCTCAACCGCCTCACTCACCGCGGCGCCATTGCCGAGGACGGCAAGACGGGCGATGGCTGCGGCCTTCTGCTGAAGCGCCCCGAGCGATTCCTGCGCGCCGTGGCGGCGGAGGTCGGCATGCGGCTTACCGAGCGCTTCGCTGCCGGACTCGTGTTCCTTTCCCATGAGGAGCAGCGCGCCGGCGCCGCACGCGCGGCGCTCGCGGCGCAGCTCGCGCGCCAGGGGCTGGAGGTGGCCGGTTGGCGGCTCGTGCCGAGCGATGCCGCGGCCTGTGGCGCGGAGGCGCTGAAGTCGCTGCCGCGCATCGAGCAGCTCTTCGTCAATTGCCCGGAACCGCAGCTCGATGAGGCGTCGTTCAACCGACGGCTGTTCCTCGCACGGCGTCTCGCAGAGAAGGCCTGCGCCACAGACCCCATGTTCTATGTGCCGAGTCTTTCGGCCAGCACCCTGGTCTACAAGGGCATGGTGATGCCGCAGCACCTGAGCCAGTTCTATCCCGATCTCGAGGATGAGCGGCTCGAGAGCTCGGTCGCCGTGTTTCATCAGCGCTTCTCCACCAACACGCTGCCGCAGTGGCGCCTGGCGCATCCGTACCGTTATCTGGCGCACAACGGCGAGATCAACACCATCCAGGGCAACCGCAACTGGGCGACCGCGCGCGGTCCGCTGCTGCACTCGCCGCTCCTGCCGGGGCTGCAGGAGGTGCTGCCGCTCGTATCGCTCACGGGCTCCGACTCGCAGAGCCTCGACAACATGCTCGAGGTGCTGCTGCTCGGTGGCCTCGACCCGCTGCACGCCATGCGGCTGCTGATGCCGCCGGCCTGGCACGGACTCGACACCATCGACCCGGAGCTGCGCGCCTTCTACGAGTACTACTCCGTGCACATGGAGCCGTGGGACGGACCTGCGGGAGTCGCGCTCACCGATGGTCGCTACGCACTCTGCACACTCGATCGCAACGGGCTGCGCCCGGCGCGCTACGTGCTCACCAGCAACCGCTGCCTCACCATCGCCTCCGAAAGCGGGGTGTGGGACTACCGGCCCGAGGAGGTGCTGAAGCAGGGCAAGCTCGGTCCGGGCGAGATGATCGCGCTCGACCTCGAGAAGCGCGTGCTGATGTCCTCGCAGGACATCGACCAGCTGCTCAAATCACGCCATCCCTACAAGTCGTGGCTGAAGCAGGGGGTGCGGTATCTCGAGAGTGACCTCGTTGATCCGCGGCTCGCGGCCGAGCCGATGGATGGCGCGACTCTCGCTCTCTACCAGAAGATGTTCAACGTCACCCAGGAGGAGCGCGACGACATCATCCGCGTGCTCGCGCAGGATGAGAACGAGGCGGTGGGGTCGATGGGCGATGACACACCGCTGCCGGTGCTCTCGAGCCAGGTGCGCTCGCTGTACGACTATTTCCGCCAGCAGTTTGCGCAGGTCACCAACCCCCCGATCGATCCGCTGCGCGAGACACTGGTGATGTCCTTGCAGACGCAGATCGGTCCCGAGTGCAACATCTTCGTGCCGGCCCCCGAGCATGCGCGGCAGGTCGTGCTCGGCTCGCCGATTCTCTCGCAACGCAAGCTCCGCCAAATCCTCGCGATCGAGGAGGTGACGCACGAGTTCCTCGATCTGCAGTACGAGCCCGGGGAGGGCCTGCGACAGGCAATCGAGCGACTGTGCGCGCAGGCCGAGAATGCGGTGCGCGAGGGCAAGCTCGTGCTGCTGCTCTCGGACCGTTACCTCGTGAGAGGTCGCATTCCCGCGCACGCACTGCTCGTCACCGGCGCCGTGCACCAGCACCTGGTGAGAGAGGGGCTGCGCTGCAAATGCAATCTCCTGGTCGAGACCGGCACCGCGCGCGAGCCGCATCACTTCGCCTGCCTGATCGGCTACGGTGCGACGGCCGTGTATCCCTACATGGCCTATCAGGTGCTCTTCGAGATGATGCGCAAGGGGCGCGTGAAGCTCGATTTTGCCGCGCGCCTCGAGCTCGGGCGCAGCTATCGCGCCGGATTGCGCAAAGGTCTCTTCAAGATCATGTCCAAGATGGGCATCTCCACCATCTCGAGCTATCGCAGCTCGCAGCTCTTCGAGATCGTCGGCCTCGCTGAGGAGGTCGTGCAGCTGTGCTTCACCGGCACCGAGAGCCGTGTGCAGGGCGCTGATTTCGCCGATCTGGAGGCGGATGGGCTGGCGCTCGCGAGCCTCGCCTGGGATCCGCGCGAAGCGATCGCCCAGGGGGGCTTGTTGAAGTACGTGCACGGCGGGGAATACCACATGTACAACCCCGATGTGGTCGCGGCCCTGCAGGCGGCGGTGATCTCCGCCGATCGCGACCGCTACCGCGAGTTCGCAGAGCTCGTGAACAACCGCCCGCCCTCGACGTTCCGCGACCTGCTGGGGTTGCGGGCGCTCGGCCCGCCGGTACCGCTCGCGGAGGTCGAGCCTGCGGAGGCGGTGCTCGCGCGCTTCGACAGCGCCGGCATGTCTCTCGGTGCGCTCTCGCCGGAGGCGCACGAGGCGCTGGCGATCGCCATGAACCGTCTCGGCGCCCGTTCGAACTCGGGGGAGGGGGGCGAGGACCCGGCCCGCTACGGCACCGAGAAGAGCTCGAAGATCAAGCAGGTGGCTTCCGGACGGTTCGGGGTGACTCCGGAATACCTGATCAACGCCGAGGTGCTGCAGATCAAGATCGCCCAGGGCGCGAAGCCCGGCGAAGGTGGCCAGCTCCCCGGGCACAAGGTGAACGACATGATCGCCACGCTGCGCTTCGCGCGGCCGGGGGTCGGGCTCATCTCTCCACCTCCGCACCACGACATCTATTCCATCGAGGATCTCGCGCAGCTGATCTTCGATCTCAAGCAGGTCAACCCGCAGGCGCTCGTATCGGTGAAGCTGGTCGCCGAGCCCGGTGTTGGTACCGTGGCCGCAGGAGTGGCGAAGGCCTACGCGGATCTGATCACCATCTCGGGCTACGACGGCGGCACGGGTGCCTCGCCCCTTTCATCGATCAAGTACGCCGGCACCCCCTGGGAGCTCGGCCTCGCCGAAACCCACCAGACGCTGCGGCTGAACGAGCTGCGTCATCGCGTGCGGCTGCAGGCGGACGGGGGACTGAAGACCGGTCTCGATGTGGTGAAGGCCGCCATCATCGGCGCCGAGAGCTTCGGCTTCGGCAGCGCTCCGATGGTGGCGCTCGGCTGCAAGTACCTGCGCATCTGCCATCTCAACAACTGTGCGACCGGCGTAGCGACGCAGCACCAGGTGCTGCGTTCGAAGTACTTCGTAGGCCTGCCGCAGATGGTGATCAACTACTTTCGCTTCCTCGCCGAGGAGGTGCGCGAAATCCTCGCCGCACTCGGAGCGCGCAGCCTCGCCGAGATCATCGGCCGCACGGAATGCCTGCAGGTGCTGCCCGGCATGACAGCGAAGCAGCGTAAGCTCGATCTCACCCCGATCCTCTCGACCGCCGGACTGAGCCGCGAGGTACCGCAATTCTGCAGTACGACGCGCAACGCGCCCTTCGACCGGGGGGAGCTTGCCGAGCGCATGGTGCGCGACATGCTGCCGGCCATCACAGCGCGCACCGGCGGCGAATGGCATTACGAGCTGCGCAACTACCACCGCTCGATCGGTGCGCGCATCTCCGGGGAGATCGCGCGGCGCTGGGGCAACTACGACATGGAGGAAGCGCCGCTCATCGTACGCTGCAGCGGTCACGCCGGTCAGAGCTTCGGAGTGTGGAATGCGGGCGGTCTGCACCTGTACCTGGAAGGTGATGCCAACGATTATGTGGGCAAGGGCATGGCAGCCGGCCGGATCGTGCTGCGGCATCCGACCGGCGTGCGCTTCGCCGCGCGCGACACCATCATCATGGGCAACACCTGCCTGTACGGCGCGACCGGTGGTGAGCTGTACGCGGCCGGCGTCGCCGGCGAGCGCTTCGCGGTTCGCAACTCCGGTGCCGTCGCGGTGATCGAGGGCGCCGGCGACCACTGCTGCGAGTACATGACCGGCGGTGCCGTGTGCGTGCTCGGGCGCACCGGAGTCAACTTCGGCGCGGGGTTCACGGGCGGCTTCGCCTACGTGCTCGATCTCGAGCGCAATTTCGTCGACCGCTACAACCATGAGCTGATCGACATCAGCCACATCCACCCGGAGGCCATGCAGTCGCACGTGCAGCACCTCGAGGCACTGCTCGAGCGGCACGTGGAGGCGACGGGCAGCGCCTGGGCGCGGGAGATCGCCGGCGACCTGCGCACCTTCCTGCCCAGGTTCTGGGTGGTGAAGCCGAAGGCGGCCTCGATCGACTCGCTCATCGAGAACCTGCGGCGCGCCGCATAGGGAACTGCTCCAGATCCATGGCCGACAAGCACCTGCAGTTCCTCGACATCCCGAGGGCAGAGCCCGCCAAGGCGCAGGCGGAAGCGCGCATTGCTCACTTCGGTGAGATCTATGGGCGCTTCGATGCGGTGAGCGCCGCGCAGCAGGCGGGACGCTGCCTCGCCTGCGGCAATCCGTTCTGCGAATGGAAGTGCCCGGTGCACAACTACATCCCCAACTGGCTGAAGCTCATCGAGGAGGGGAACCTGTTCGAGGCGGCTGAGCTCTCGCACAAGACCAACTCGCTGCCGGAGGTCTGCGGGCGCATCTGCCCGCAGGATCGGCTGTGCGAAGGCGCCTGCACGCTGAATGACGGGCTCGGCGCGGTGACGATCGGAGCCATCGAGAAGTACATCACCGACGAGGCGTTGCGGCAGGGCTGGAAGCCCGACATGTCCCGCGTGCAGCGCACCGACCGGCGCGTCGCGATCGTCGGCGCGGGCCCGGCGGGGCTCGCCTGTGCCGACGTGCTGGTGCGCAATGGGGTCCAGCCGGTCGTGTTCGACCGTCAGCCGCGTATCGGCGGCCTGCTCACCTTCGGTATTCCACCGTTCAAGCTCGACAAGGAGGTGGTGGAGACACGGCGCGCCCTCATGCAGGAGATGGGAGTCGAATTTCGCCTCGGCTGCGAGGTTGGGCGCGATCTGCCCTTCGCGCAGCTGCTCACCGAGTACGACGCTGTCTTTCTTGGGATGGGGACCTACACCGCCGTGCGCGGCGGTTTTCCCGGGGAGGATCTGCCCGGAGTCTACGAAGCGCTGCCTTACCTCATTTCCAACATCCGGCACGAGCTCGGCTTCGAAGGAGCCGCACACGAGCTCCTCAGCATGGCCGGGCAGCGCGTGCTGGTGTTGGGCGGTGGCGATACCGCCATGGACTGCAATCGCACCGCGGTCCGCCAGGGAGCGCAGAGCGTCACCTGCACGTACCGGCGCGATGAGGACAACATGCCGGGCTCACGGCGTGATTACCGCAACAGCCGCGAGGAGGGCGTCGAATTCCTCTTCAACCGCCAGCCGATCGAGATCGTGGGCGCGGAGCGGGTGGAGGGCGTGAAGCTGGTGGAGACGGTGCTCGGACCGCCCGATGCGCGCGGCCGGCGCGTGCCGCAGCCGCTCGCGGATTCCGAGCAGGTCGTGCCTGCCGATGTGGTGATCATCGCTTTCGGCTTTCTGCCGAGCCCACCGCCGTGGTTGCCAGCGCACGGCATCCGTCTGCACGAGGGCGGCCGCGTGCGCGTGTCCGCCGCTGCCGAGCGTGCTTTTCAGACCACCAATCCGAAGGTATTCGCGGGCGGTGACATGGTGCGCGGTTCGGACCTGGTGGTGACCGCGGTGTTCGAGGGACGCGAGGCAGCGCGCGGAATACTCAGCTATCTCGGTGTTCGGTAGCTAGCCGCGCGCATCAGGCATGCCCGGGAGGCATGCGCATGAACCATGCGCATGGTCGGTCAGCAATGGTATTCGTACCAGGCATGCGCATGAACCATGCGCATGGCCAGTCGGTAATGGTGTTCATACCAGGTATGCGCAGGAACCCTGCGCATGACCCAGCCAGCACTCAAAAAAAACCCCGCCAGGGGGCGGGGTTTTATCGATCGTCCTCGAGTGACCCGGTGGTTCGCTGTCAGCTCCGGCCTTGCGCGCGTAGATCACTCAAACCGAGTGGGCGCAGCGCCCGGCAAGTCGCGTCATCACGAGCATCTATCTTTTGCGGCTGAAACGGTTGGAGCTGTGAGCTCCGGCTTCTATCGTGAAGGCCCGCGTGTTCATCCACGCGTTGTGTCGTTCCTGACAACCCACAGCAAGTTAGTGGCTGCCGTACCCGTGCCCGCGTCGATCCCCGAGCTTTCTGTTGTAAGTTCCCTCCTACTGGAGCAGCTTGTACGCATCAAGCGGCAAGCGCGTATCCGGGTTGAAACCAAAAATTCTTTTCCGGACAGTAGCTTCCTGAGCTAATTATACTCATTCCTGCGCCAATTACCATGTCGCAGTTTGTCGACAATGAGCCGAGGAGTATTGGCGTCTACGCAACAAGTGATCACTGACGGGGCAGCCGGACGCTGACTCGGACACCGGCATCCCCGGGAAGGCTCGCAGCGGACGCCTCTCCCCCGTGAAACTCCGCAATGAGGCGCACGATATAGAGCCCGAGTCCGAAATGAGGTCGGCTGTCCGCGTCGGTCCGGGATTGCCACAAGGACTCGAACAAGCGCCCTTGCAGGTGCTCAGGGAGCGGGGGACCCGGATTTTCGACCTCGATCACCGCTGCGGACGCCTCGAGCAGCAGGCGGACCTTGAGCGTCGCCCCGGCCGGACTGAAATCGACCGCGTTGTCGATGAGCTTATCGAGCATCTGGACGATCAGATCCGGTGCCCCATGCAACATAATCGGCCCGGCCGGTTGCTCGAGCGTGAAGATCCGGTCCGGGAACGCCGTGCGATACGCTGCGACCGCGGAGTCGAGCACGGCCACGAGGTCGAATTCGATGCGCTCCGCACTGCCGATCGCCTCCTCGACCCGGCTCGCGGCTCCCATGGCGAGAACGATCGCATTCAGGCGCTCGCTACCCTGGCGTGCACGTGCCAGATACGTGGGAGCGGCGTCGCCGGTGGGCTCTGCCTCGAGGTTCTCGAGCGAGGAGCGCACGATGGTGAGCGGCGTGCGGATCTCGTGAGCGAGCTTCCCGGCGAGGGTCCGCAGGTAGCTGGTGTACTCATCGAGCCGGCCGAGGAGCGTGGAGAAGCTGCGGGCGACATCGCCCAGCTCATCTCTCGAGGCAGTCTCGGGAAAGGCCGTCACCAGGCCCGAGCGGGTCAGCGCCGACTCGCTCGCCCGGCGCAGGCGTGCGAGCCGCAGCGCAAGCCACGCGGCGAAGGCGAACGTGAGGATCACGGCGGCGACGCTGGTGCCGAGCGTGAAGTTCAACATGCGCGTCAGGGCGCGGTCGCGCAGGCGTAACCAGCGATCCGGCGTCTGGGTAACCTCCAGCGCACCGATCTGCTGACGGTGATCGCGATCGTAGATCGGCGCCTGCGCTTCGAGGAGCGCGGGCTGGCCGGGGCGGTCGATGAAGCGCCGGTACAGCCGCGCGAGCAGCGGGGAGCCGCTACTGAGGGTGCGCGCCTGAGCGAGCGCATCGATGCGTGCCAGCGTCTGCCCATCGGAGGCGTTGATCGAGAGCTTGAGGCCCGGCTGCATGAACTGCGTGAGATAAGTCGCGAGCTCCGGAGCTGCCACGATCAGGCGGCCGAGCGTGTGCAGGTCATCGCTCCGCAGCGTGCCGTAGCTGAGGGGTGTTGTGCCCCGGGCATCGCGATCATCGACCAGCACGCCGAAGCGCTCGCCGAGCATCGACAGCGGCATGCCGATCTCGACGCGGTAGCCGCCGCTCATCGGCTGCCAGGCCGCGCGCACGCGCGGCTCGATGACTGCGTGCTGCTCGCCGTACTCGCCCGGTTCGACGCGCCGCGCGCTGAGCGTCCCGGGGGCACTCGCCGCGAGGAACAGCTGCTGCTCCGTCCCGAGGCTGTCCTGATACCCGATCCACACACGGTCGCCATAGCTCGACGGGTCGAGCCAGTTGTTGCCCGGCGCATCGAATACCGGATGCTCATCGTGTACCTCGAGGAGCACATACAGCATGCGCTCGTAGACGCCGCCCAGCAGCTCGAAGTGATGCCGCGTATCGCGGTCGATGTGCAGCCACGCGGTCGGCGCGCGTGGCCAGTCATCCGCATAGCCATCGATGAGTGGCGCCGCGGAGAGCGCGAGTGGCCTCAGGTCGTACGGACTCGCGGCCGGCGCAGGCGCAGGCCCGGGCGCAGCGCTGGCGCTCGGCTGCGGCAGCGCATCCGCTGGCGCGTCCTCGGCCGGCAGTGACTCGCGGTAGAGCAGATCCGTGCGGCCCTGGAGGGAAGCCGCGATGGTCTGCGCCACCGCCTGGAGCGAAGTCTGCTCGCCCTCGCGCAGCGCGGCCTCCATCTCGCGGGCATAGCGGCAACCCGCCCACGGCAGCCCGAGCGTGGCGAGGCCGAGGGCGAGGAGCTTGAGACGCAGCGACATCGCGCGGGGCGTTACTCGACCCAGCGATAGCCCATGCCGTAGACGGTCTGCAGGCAGTCGAATTTCGCATCGATGCCCTGGAACTTGCGGCGGATACGCTTGACGTGCGAGGTGATGGTGTTGTCATCGAGCACCACATTGGCCGCATCCATGAGCTGCTGGCGGCTGCGCACGTGGCCCGGATGACGCGCGAGCGCGTGCACGATCCAGAACTCCGTGAGCGACAGCAGCACCACCTTCCCGTCCCACTGTGCCTGCATGCGCTCGGGATCGAGCGTCAGCGCACCGCGGCGCGTGATCTCGCTCGCTGCCGCGGGGCGGCGCAGCGCATCGACGCGGCGAAACAGCGCATTCACGCGCGCGGTGAGGTGCGCGAGGCTCAGGTCCTTGGTGAGAAAATCGTCCGCTCCGAGTCGCAGCCCGGACACCGCGTCGAGCTCGCTGTCGCGTGCAGTGAGGAAGATGATCGGCAGCTCGGCCGACAGCGCACGCAGCTGGCGGCACAGCTCGAAGCCGCCTTCCGGCTCATCTTCCAGGGAGATATCGATGACCGCGAGGTCCGGCAGCCGCGCGCTGCAGGCAGCCATCGCCTGCGCGCGGTTGGCATAACAGCGCACCGCATAGCCCTCGCGCGTGAATGCGGCCGCGTAATTGTCGCGAATGGCCGCTTCATCCTCGATGATGGCGATGACACGCTTCATTGAGAACTCAAGGCTACCGCCTGTCGGCGCGCCGCGGAAGCGCTGCACGCGTGCCATTTTTCGCCACGATTGTTCCGCGCCCGGCCATGATCGTGTCCTGCACGCTGCCGCTGTGCGCCGTTGTAATGATCAGGGTCAACGGCAACGGGTATCTCCATGTACGCAACCATCGCGCGCGTCGCGCTCGCCGGGCAGCTCACGGTCGCCGGGCAGCTCATGCCGCGCTCTGCCCCGCGAGGTCGTGGTGAGCGACTCGCCAACTGGCTCGGGCTCCTCGCGCTGCTGGCGCTCGGCATCGTCTGGCAGTAAGGTCGGCGGCCTGCGGCAGGGAGGGGAGCAGCCCATGAGCGATGAAGTCGTTTTCTACAGCAGTCCCGTGTCCCGCGGGCGCATGGTCCACTGGATGCTGGAGGAGAGCGGCGCGCCGTACCGGTACGAGCTCGTGAACCTCGAGAAGGGCGACCAGAAGACTCCCGCCTACCTCGCAATCAACCCCATGGGCAAGGTGCCCGCGATCGTGCACCGGGGAACGGTGATCACCGAGTGCGGTGCGATCTGCGCTTACCTCGCGGATGCCTTCCCTGCGGCCGGGCTCGCTCCGCCCCTCGGCAGTCCGCTGCGCGGGACCTACTACCGGGGGCTCTTCTTCGGGGCCGGCTGCCTCGAGCCCGCGGTCATCGATCGCATGCTCGCGCGGCCGGCGGGCCCGAGGCCGAGCGCGCTCAGCTACGGCTCCTATGAAGCCACCGTGGAGACACTCGAGGGACTGCTCAGGCCCGGGCCGTTCCTTCTCGGGCAGCAGTTCAGCGCCGCCGATGTCTACATCGGATCGCAGATCGGCTTCGGGCTGATGACGAAGGCTCTCGAGCCGCGGGCGACGTTCGCCGAGTACTGCCGTCGGCTGGAGGAGCGCCCCGCACATCGGCGCTTCATGGAGAAGACCGAGCAGCTCATGGCGCAGATGAAGAAGGCCGGCTGAGCTGTCAGCCTCGGCTTTGCCGTTGTCCTCACGCCGATTGAGCCGCTCTGCTGGCCGTGCTAGGTTTGCCGCGCGCCGGTACAGAACAAGCAACCCGCGGCCGCGTCGACATCCAACACGTCTCGGCCGCCTGCGCACTGGGGGACGCTCATGTTCACGCAGCTGATCGACCCGCTCGGTAACCTGACACTCACCTGCCTCGTGGCCCTCGTGCCGGTGGTGTCGCTGCTGGTGATGCTCGCGGTGTGGCGGCTGCCGGCGTGGCTCGCGACGCTGCTCGGCTCGGTGCTCACTTTCGTACTGGCCGTGTGGATCTGGAAGATGCCCGTCGGTGATGGCTCGCATGCCTACGTCTACGGCGCCGCCACCGGTGTGTGGAACGTCGACTGGATCACTTTCTGGGGGATGGTGCTCTTCAACACGCTGGCGGTGAGCGGCGTATTCGAGAATTTCCGTCGCTGGCTGATCGCGCAGGGCAGCATGGACGTGCGCGTGCAGACGATGCTGTTCGCCTGGGCCTTCGGCGCACTGCTCGAGGGTCTGGTCGGCTTCGGCTATCCCTGGGCGGTGGTGGCGCCGATCCTCATCTCGCTCGGCATCTCGGACCTGAACGCCATCCGCGTCGCGGCGATTGCCAACAATGCACCGGTCTCGTACGGCGCACTCGGTGCGCCCATCATTGCGCTCGCCGCGGTGACCAACTACCCGCTCCTCGCGCTGTCGGGCTCGGTCGGGACCATCGTCGCGGTGCTCGCGCTGCTGCCGCCGTGGGTGCTGCTGTATCTGGTGTCAGGCTGGAATGGGCTGAAGGGCGCCTGGCCGCTCGCCATCGTCGGCTCGCTCGGCTACATCGCGGGCCAATACCCGGTCGCCGTCTACCTGGGGCCCTACCTGCCGGACGTCGCCGGCGCGATCGTCTGCTTCATCGCGCTGCTGCTGCTGTTGAAGGTGTGGCAACCCGCCAGTGTGCTCGGCTACGGCGGCGTTCCGGTCGATCAGGTGAGCGCCCAGCAGAGCCGTGGTCACGGACTGTCACCCGGAGAGGTGCTGCAGGCGTGGCTACCGTTCCTGGTACTGCTCCTCGTGGTGGCGGCCTGGACCGGTCCCTGGTCACCGTTACCCAAGGTCAGCTGGTTCAAGACGCAGGCGGTTGCCTGCTCGGCACTGGCGGCCAGCTGCCCGGCGAAGGGCAACGTGACTGCGGTCTTCAACTTCGCTCCCTGGATCGGCGGCACTGCAATCCTGGTGTCGTGGATCATCGTCGCGGTGCTGCTGGTCGGCATGGGGCGGCTGCGGAGCTCGCAGATCGGCGAGGTGTTCCGCCGCACCTTCCATCAGATGTGGGGGGCGCTGCTCGTCGGTGTCTTCATCTTCGGGCTCGCCTACACCTTCAACTATTCCGGGATGGCTGCCTCGCTCGCGAAGGGCTTCTCGAGCATGGGTACGGCGTTCATCGTGGTGGCGCCGATACTCGGGTTCATCGGGGTGGCGCTCTCGGGCTCCAACACCTCCACCAACGCCATGTTCGGAAAATTCCAGGCGCTGGTCGGTACGCAGCTCGGGCTGCCACCGCTGCTGCTGCCGTCACTGAATTCGGTGGGCGCGGAGATTGGCAAGCCGGTCGCGCCACAGACGGCGAGTGTCGGAGTCTCGACCAGCAAGTTCGTGCGCAAGGAGGGCGACGTCATCCGTCACAACATGGGGTGGACGTTCATCCTGCTCGCGTATCTGGTCCTGATCGCGATCGGCTGTTATCTGCTCCACCCGCGGGCGATGAGCCTGCCGTAGCGGTCAGATAGCGGTCAGAAGGCGTTGATGCCGGTGAGCTCGCGGCCGAGCGTGAGCTGATGGATCGTCTCGGTCCCTTCGTAGGTGATGACGCTCTCCAGATTCAGCATGTGCCGGACGGGGGCGTACTCCGCACTGATGCCGGCGCCGCCCAGCATGTCGCGGCAATCGCGCGCGATGTCGAGTGCCATGCGGCAGTTGTTCCACTTGGCGAGCGAGACCTGCACCGGCAGCATCGTGTCCGCATCCTTCAGTCGCCCGAGCTGCAGCGCCAGCAGCTGCGCGGTGGTGATGCGCCGTGCCATGTCGGCGAGGCGCACCTGAATGGTCTGGTTCGCGGCGAGCGGCCGCCCGAAGAGGCTGCGGCTCGCACTGTACTCGAGCAGCTGCTTGAAGCACGCCTGCGCCGCCCCGATCACTCCCCAGCAGATGCCGTAACGCGCCTGGGTGAGGCATGACAGCGGGCCCTTCAGGCCCACGACCCCCGGGAGCACGCGGCTCTCGGGAACCAGCACGTTGTCGAAGAACAGCGCCGCAGTCACCGAAGCACGCAGCGAGAACTTATGTTGGATCTCGGGCGCGGAAAAGCCGGGCGTGCCCTTATCGACGAGGAAGCCGCGAATGCCTTCGGGAGTCTGCGCCCAGACGACGGCGACATCCGCGATGGTCCCGTTGGTGATCCACATCTTCGAGCCGTTCAACACCCAGTCGCCACCGCGCCGCTTGGCATGGGTCTTCATGTTGGCGGGATCGGAGCCGCCGTGCGGCTCGGTGAGCCCGAAGCACCCGATCAACTCCCCACGTGCCATGCGTGGCAGATAGTGTTGCTTCTGCTCGGCCGAGCCGTACGCGAAGATCGGATACATGCACAAGGATGACTGCACCGAGACGAAGCTGCGGATGCCGGAGTCGCCGCGCTCGAGCTCCTGGCAGATCAGCCCGTAGCTGATCGCGTTGAGCCCGGCGCAGCCATACCCCTCGATGGAGGACCCGAGGAGCCCCAGAGCGGCGAGCTGCGGTATCAGCTCCTTTGGAAAGCGGTGCTCCTCGAAGCAGCGCTGGATGATCGGCAGCACTTCGGCGTCGACGAGCCGCGCCACCGAGTCCTGCACCATGCGCTCCTCTTCGGTGAGCGCCGTGCGCACCCCGTAGAGATCGAGCGGATCGAGCGCACTGGCGGCGGCCGTGCCTGCGGCTGCGGGGCTGGAAGCGGCGGCTTTGGCCACGGTGCGCGTCTCCTGTGGAAAGCGGGTCCCCCCGGTGGGGGGCGCATGATAGCGGGTCCGGGCGGCACCGGCACCTCGAGCCCGCCCGACCCCTGAAGTGGATTCGCATCCGCCCTTGGCGCAGGCTTCCCCCATGAAAATCCCCGAGATCATCATCGTCGAGACCGTCCACCAGCCCGGCAGTCTCGCCAAGGTGCTGCAGGTGATCGCCGAGGCGGGGCTCGCCATCGAGCAACTGGCGGCGCTGCGGCGCGATCAGGGCCGCACGCTCTGGGAAATAACCCTCGAGATGGATGAGGAGGCGGACCGGTCGCTCTACGAGCGCATCGACCAGCTGCCCACCGCGCGTTTCGTCGGCAAGTCGGATCGCGTCTTCAACCGTCACCGCGGCGGCAAGATACGCATCGTGTCGACACTGCCGATCAACTCGCGCGAGGTACTGCGCGATGTCTACACCCCGGGTGTGGCACGCGTGTGCCTCGCGATCGCCCGCAACCCCGCGGCAGCTTACGAGTACACCGCGCTCGGCAGCACTGTGGCCGTGGTGACCAATGGCACCGCGGTGCTGGGACTCGGCAACATCGGAGCGCTTGCGGGGCTTCCGGTCATGGAGGGGAAGGCCGCGCTCTTTGCAGAGCTCGTCGGCATCAACGCCGTGCCGATACTCATCGATGACACGCGCCCCGCGCGCGTGGTCGAGCTGGTGAGCGGCATCGCGGCTTCCTTCGGTGCGATCCAGCTCGAGGACTTCGCTGCCCCCGAGTGCTTCGAGATCGAGGAGCAGCTGCGCGCGATGCTGCAGAAGCCCGTGCTGCACGATGATCAGCACGGCACCGCCGTCGTCACACTCGCGGCGCTGCTCAACGCCGCGCAGCGCTCGGGCGTGGACCTGCGCGCGAGTGTGATCGGGCAGATCGGACTCGGCGCCGCCGGCAGCGGCATCGTGCGGCTGCTGCAGGCTTATGGGGTGCGCCAGGTGCTCGGTACCGACCCCAACCCGCGCGCCATGGCACGACTCGCCGCCTCAGGCGGTGAAGGAGTGACGCTGCCGGAGCTCATGCAGCGCGCCGACATCGTGATCGCATGCACCGGCGTCAAGGGCCTCATCCGCCCCGAGTGGGTGCGCAGCGGTCAGGTGATCCTCGCGTTGTCCAATCCCGATCCGGAGATCGAGCCGCTCGCGGCCCGCGCCCAGGGTGCGGCTTTCGCGGCGGACGGCAAGGGCATCAACAACGTGCTGGCGTTTCCGGGACTCTTCAAAGGCGCGCTGGAGGCACGCGCCCGGTGCTTCTCCGACGCGATGCTCATGGCGGCGGCGGAGGCCATCGCGGGGCTCGCCCGGGGAGATGAGCTCGTCCCGTGGCCCCTCGACAAGGAGCTGCACGAGAAGGTCGCGGCTGCGGTGCGCGCGGCCGCGGAGCCGACATCATTCGGTAACGGCGCTCAGTAAGGGAGGCTGAGGCGCCGATAGGCGGCCGCCAGCAGCCACAGCGGACCGATCAGCAGGAACTGCAGGTCCTTGAAGAACGACGGGCGCTTTCCTTCCAGCGCGTGGCCGACGAACTGCCCGACCCAGGCAACTGCGAAGATCACGATCGAGGTGAGCCACAGCGGCCAGGGCAGCTGCGACAGCATGCGTGTGATCGCCAGCAACGCAATGAACACCACGAGTATGCCGAGCGCCAAGGCCGGTGAGAGGAACAGGTAATACGCGACTGAGGCAGCCGCGGCGAGCGTCGCCCAGTTGAGCCAGGGCGAGACCCTGGAGAATTCAGCCGGCACCGGCGTCGCCCACAGAAGTCCCATCACCGAAAGCACGATCGGTGGGACGCAGATCCAGTGCAGGAGCTTGTTGGTGGGATTCTGATGGCTGGCACCATATTCGCCCAGCCACTCGGTGAGGGTGCGCATCGCGGAAACGCTACGCGCCCGGTGCGGCACCCGCAAGGGACGCCGCAGCCGGACGCCGGCTCGCTCAGGCGGCCATCAGGCCGCGGCCATCAGGCCGCCACCATCATGCCGCGCAATTTGCCGAGCGCACTCGACTCGATCTGACGGATGCGCTCCGCCGATACCCCGTACTTCTCTGCCAGCTCGTGCAGGGTTGCCTTGTCTTCAGACATCCACCGGCGCTGGACGATATCCCGGCTGCGCGTATCCAGGCGGCCGAGCGCGCCCCGCAGCCGCTCCGAGTAGTCATCGGCGCTCTCGGCATCCTCCACCTGCTCGGCCGGGTCCGCGTCGGGCGCCGGCAGATATGCAGCGGGACTGTAGAGCTCCTCGTCCTCGGCCTCGGGGGCGGGATCGAACGACAGATCTCGCGCCGCGAGCCGCTTCTCCATCTCGGTCACTTCACCCGGCGACACCCCGAGGTCACGGGCGACTGCGAGTGTCTCCTCTGCGGTGAGCCAGCTCAGGTTCTTCTTGAGGCGGCGCAGGTTGAAGAAGAGCTTCCGCTGCGCCTTGGTCGTGGCGACCTTCACCAGTCGCCAGTTGCGCAGCACGTACTCGTGGATCTCTGCACGGATCCAGTGCACCGCGAACGACACCAGCCGTACGTTCAGGCTCGGATCGAAGCGCTTCACCGCCTTCATGAGCCCGACGTTGCCTTCCTGGATCAGATCTCCCATCGGCAGTCCGTAGCCGCTGTAGCCACGCGCGATGTGCACGACGAAACGCAGATGCGAGAGCACCAGCTCGCGCGCAGCCTGCAGATCGGCCTGCGAGCGAAAGCGCTCCGCGAGCGCCCGTTCGTCCTCCCGGCTCAACACCGGAATACGGCTGACACGCTCCAGATAAGCATCGAGACTCCCGAGTGGACCGGCCAAAGCCAGATCGCCCGGGCGGGCAACCAGTGCGCCTGCAGTCATTGGGTCTCCCGTGTTTTGGGTGGGCATTTTAGCAGTCACGCCGTTAGAGTGCTAAACCCCCTCGGAGTTCCCTGGCCGGGTGGCCCGAACCCCTTGTCGAACAATAGCTTGGACACTGGCATGGCCGGCGGAAGCCTGCGATTAACGGTGAGGGCCGTTTCAGGGTAGAGTCCCGCCAAAGCCCCGGGTTCCGCGCCGAGCCGGGAGAAGAACGAGGGGAGAGCAGATGGTCACTATTGCCTCGCTGTGGCTGCCGATCGTGCTGTCGGCGGCCATCGTGTTCATTGCGAGCTCCCTGATCCACATGGGGCCCTTCTGGCACCGGACGGACTTTCCGCAGATGCCCCGCGAGGCCGAGGTTCTCGGCGCGCTGCGACCGCTTGCCATCCCGCCGGGCGACTACTTCATCCCGCGTGCGAAGGGGATGGACGAAATGCGCGCGCCGGAGTTCAAGGAGAAGATGAGGCAGGGCCCGGTGGCGGTGCTGACGGTGATGCCCAACGGCCCGATCTCCATACAGCGCAGCCTCCTGCAGTGGTTCGTGTTCCTGATCGTGGTGAGCCTCTTCTGTGCCTACATCGCGGGTCGCACGCTGCCCGCCGGCACGCTCTACCCCCGGGTCTTCCAGATCGTCGGAGCAACGGCCTTCATCGGCTATGCGCTCGCGCTGTGCGAGCTCTCCATCTGGTATCGCCGCTCGTGGCGGCTCACGGTCAAGGGCGCCCTGGATGGCCTGATTTACGCCGCACTCACCGGCGGCACCTTCGGCTGGCTGTGGCCGCGCTAGCGTGGGCAGTCCATCACGCCCGCCCCATGTTATGACCACAGCCCCGATGCGGGCGGAGAGCTCGCATCGCGGATGCGATTGAAAAACAAAGAATGCGTCACGAATGCATGACATAAAGCATGCTCTGATACACTCAACTTCAGCAGGGGAGCGAGGCGCAGGGTCGATGAATCGGGTCCGCCGGTCGGGTCTCACCGCGATGGTCTTCGGACTGTCGCTCGTCAGTGCGCTCGCGCAGGCGGGCACTTCCGGCGCCACCGCGCTGCGCACGCATCTGCGCTACAGCACCCGGCCCTCGCTCGCCGAGCCTGCTTTGCGCTCGAGCGCCGCACTGGTGCTCGATATCAACAACTCCACGGTGCTCTATTCCCGCCACTCCAACGTGGCGCTGCCGATCGCCTCGATCACCAAGCTCATGACGGCGCTGGTGGTGATGGAGGCCGGCCAGCCGCTCGATGAGATGCTCACCGTAAGCGAGGAGGACCGGTACTTCCCCAAGGGCTCGTACTCGCGACTCACGCCCGGCACGCAGCTCTCACGCGCCGACCTCATGCATCTGGCGCTCATGGCCTCCGAGAACCGCGCCGCGCACGCGCTCGGGCGCAACTACCCGGGCGGCATCGCAGCCTGCGTGATTGCCATGAATGCCAAGGCGCGCGAGCTCGGCATGACGAGCGCGCACTTCGTCGAGCCGACGGGCCTTTCCGATGAGAACGTGGCGAGCCCCGAGGATCTCTCGAAGCTCGTGATGGCGGCCGCCAAGGTGCCGGAGATCCGCGATTTCTCGACCGACAGCGACTACGCCGTACGTGTCGGCCGCCACATGGTGCAGTTCCACAATACGGACTCACTCGTGAGCAAGCCCGACTGGAACATCGTCGTGCAGAAGACCGGCTACATACACGAAGCCGGACGGTGCCTCGTGATGCAGACGGTGATCGACGAGCGGCCGGTGGTGATCGTGCTGCTCAACTCCTACGGCAAGCGCACCCGTGTGGCCGATGCGCGCCGCGTGCGCCGCTGGGTGGAAGCGACCCTGCTCGCCCACACCGCCACCGCCGCTACGACCTAGAGTCGATCGCCGGTCGCCACCGCGCCCCACCGGGGTCCCCGACGAGTGCAAGGTCCTGGGTGGTCAGGCGCGCGGCTCGATGCTGCGCAGATGGCGTGCCGCTGAGATCCACGCCCCGAGCCAGCCGAGCAGCGCTCCGCCCCCGAGCAGCACACCGATATCCTCCGGGGAGGGACCGCGCAGCAGGTAGCGGCTGCCATAGAGCCGCGCCAATGTCGCGACCGGCTCACCGAGCACGGCCACCGACACCGCGATGATGGCCCACGCGAGCAGCGCTCCGCCGAGGCCATAGAGCACGCCGGTGTAGAGGAACGGCCGGCGTACGAAGGCGTTGGATCCACCGACGAGCTTGGTGACCTCGATCTCGGCGCGCCGCGCGGCAATCTCGAGCCGGATGGTATTGCCGACCACCGCGAGCACGCCGATGCCGAGCAGCACCGCGGCGATCAGCAGCAGCCGCTGCAGTACCTCGAGGATGGCATTGAAGCGCATCACCCACTCGGAGTCGACCTGCACCAGGTCGACCTCCGGCCAGGCGGTGAAGTAGCCGCGCAACGCCTCGAGCGCCACCGGGGAGCTGTTCTCGGCCCGCGGGCGCACGTGCAGCACGTGCGGCAAGGGGTTCTCCTTGAGCGCCACCAGCGCATCGCCGAAGCCCGAGTAGGTCCTGAAATCCTCGAGTCCCTGGTCGGCGGGTATGAGGGTCACCGCAGCCACATCGTGACGCCGCTGCGCTGCCTGTGCGAGCTGCTGCGCCTTCCCGAGTGACACGTCGGTCTTGAGGAATACCGAGAGGTCGACCGCGTTGGCGAAGTTGCCGGTTGCGAGCTGTGCGTTGCTGACGAACACCCGCAGCGCGGTCGGCAGGGCGAGCGCCAGCGCGATGACGAGCAGTGTGAGCACGGTCGCGAGCGGGCTGCGCGCCAGCCGCCCGACCGACCCCAGCAGAGCCTGCAGATGGCGCCCGCCCGCGACCGCGACGCTCATCGGTACGCCAGCACCGAAGGCAACGGATCGGGCGCTGCGCCCCCCTGCACCTCGCCGTTCTCGAGCACGATGACACGCTGGGCGAACTCATGCACCAGATGGTGATCGTGGCTCGCGATCACCACCGTGACGCCCACATCCTGGAAGCGACGGAACAGGCGCATCACTTCGAGCGACAGATCGGGATCGAGATTGCCGGTGGGCTCATCGGCGATCAGGAGCGGCGGCTTGCTCACCACCGCGCGCGCGATGCCGACGCGCTGTTGCTCGCCGACCGACAGCTCCTGCGGCAGCACGCGCTCCCTGCCGAGGAGTCCCACCTGGTCGAGCGCAGCGCGTACGCGCCGGTCGATCTCCTTGAGCGGAGTCGCTGCGACGGCGAGCGGCAACGCCACGTTGTCGTATACCGGGCGGTCCGCGAGCAGCTTGTGATCCTGAAAGACCACGCCGATGTGGCGGCGGAAGGCGGCGACGTGCCGCGCCTTGAGGGTGTGCGTGTTACGGCCCGCAACCACGACCGCGCCGCGCGTCGGCCGCTCGAGCAGCGCGATCAGCTTCAGCACGGTGCTCTTGCCGGCGCCGGAGCGGCCGGTGAGGAACACCATCTCGCCGGTGTGGATGCTGAAGCTGACGTTGTTGAGGGCCTCGCGCCCATTCGGGTAGCGCTTGCTCACGCGATCGAAGACGATCATGCCGCGCCCGCCTCGCTGGCACCCTCGCCCCGGCCCTCGGGACCTTCGGTGAGCGCCGCCGCAAACGCCGCCGCGTCGAACTCGCCGAAGTCCTCGAGCGCCTCGCCGACGCCGACGAAGCGGATCGGGATCTTCAGCTCGTTGGCGATCGCGATCACGATGCCACCCTTCGCAGTGCCATCGAGCTTGGTGAGCACGAGTCCGGTCACTCCGACCGCCTGATGGAACTGCCGCGCCTGCACCAGCGCGTTCTGCCCCTGGTGCGCATCGAGCACCAGCAGCACCTCGTGTGGTGCGCTCGCATCGAAGCGCTGAATCACACGTTTCACCTTCTTCAGCTCCTCCATCAGGTGGGACTGGCTGTGGAGCCTTCCGGCAGTGTCGGCAATGACGATATCGCTGCCGCGCGCGCGCGCGGCGCTCAGCGCGTCGAACACCACCGCGCCGGGGTCGGCGCCGGCGACTTGCGCCGCGAACTCCGCTCCGGTGCGCCTCGCCCACACCTCGAGCTGCTCGATGGCCGCCGCGCGGAAGGTGTCTCCTGCCGCGAGCAGCACCGAATGGCCCGCCGCCGCGCAGCGCCGCGCCAGCTTGCCGATGGTGGTGGTCTTGCCCGAGCCATTGACCCCGACCACCAGGATCACGAAGGGACGATGCGTGGTGTCGATGCGCAGTGGCACGGCAACCGGGGCGAGGATCTCCGCGATCGCCTCGCGCAGGGCATCGATGAGTGCACGAGCGTCGCCAAGCTCGCGCCGCGCCACGCGCCGCCGCAGGCCCTCGAGAATGCGCTCGCTCGCCTCCACCCCGACGTCTGCGGTGATGAGGCGCGTCTCGAGCTCCTCGAGTATCGCGGCATCGATCTGCCGACCGCGCAGCAGGTCGGCCAGGTCGTAAGTGAGCCAGGAATTACCGCGGTTGAGGCGGTTGCGCAGCCGGCGCAGGAACCCCGGAGGGTCATCCGAAGCGGGGGGCGGATCTTCGCGGTTGCGGCGGAACATACCGCGCGCATTGTACCGGCCTCGCGAGCCGGGGCGTGGGGCTCGCGCCGCGCCGTGCTACGGCTGAATCACCGTCGGATTGCCGATCACCAGCTTCGTGCCCGGTGTCGAGCCGGGCGGATTGATGAGCGGTGGTACCGGCGCTCCCGTGAAGCTGATGGCCTCGAGCTGCATCTCCGCGGTCACGGCCGGGACCTTGTCGTCGATGAACGAGCCATGATCACCTTCGATGAAGTTCACGTACACGGGGCCACTCACGCTCACCACTCCGGGGCCGGCGGCGGCCTTGATACGCGTGAACGGTGCGCCGGCTGCACCGGTCGGCAAATAGGGTGCAGCGTCGATCAGCGCCTGCGTCGCGGAGTTCGGTATCACCTGGTCCGGACAATTGACCGGCGGTGGAGCGTTCGGCGTGCAGCCCGCCGGTGGCGGTGTGCCGCCCACGACCTGCAGAACGTGAACGGGGTGCTGGACCACCGCGAGGGCAATGTAATTGATCGGGTCGCCCGCATCGATCACCGCCTGTGCATCGCGGAAGTACTGCGCGTAGGGGGTCGTTCCCGGTGTCAGCAGCCCGTTGCTCAGGGCCTCGAGTCCGGCGTTGATCGATGGTGCGAAAGTCGGCGAATCGAGCAGCAGCCGGGTGATGTTGCCGCCCGGGTTAGCGAGGGTGGCCGTGGTGATCGCCGGGCCTGCCACCGCCACGAACGTCGTGCCCTCCATGGCCCCGAGCGAATGGCCGAGGTAATGAACGGCGGCCGGGTTGATGCTGCCGGCAGCACCGAGGCTCAGCGCGGGCAGCAACCGCGAGAGCATGACGAGGTCCGCAGCCCCTTCGCGGAGGTTGTCCCGCGAGGTGAGCAGGCTCGAAAGGTTGATGAAATGGGATCCCGAAGGATCGATCACGCCATCGGGCGCAGATCCAGCCACGACGCTGCTTCCCTGGTTGGTGTTGAGATCCAGATCGAAGGTACGCTCGATGGAGGCGGTCGCGGCGGGAATGATTCCGGTGTAGGCCGGGTTGGCACCGCTCGCATACAGCGGATCCTTGGTATTCGTCACACCGTGCAACGGCAGATCGATCGCCGCGACCACGAACCCGGCATCGGCAAAGGAGTCGGCTACCGCGACGATGTCCTCGCGGCTGCGCGTGATGCCGTGCTGGTAGATCACGACCGGCCAGCCCCCCGGCGGCGGCACGGCGGTGCCACCGATCGCCTGCGCGTACAGCGAGTTGTTGTTCGGCACCGTCACGATGAGCGGAATCAGCAGATGGCTGTCGGTCGGCGCCGGCAGCGGGTTGAAGCGCGTGACGTTGGTGCTCGTGTGATCGAGCGGAAAGGGTGGCGCCTGCCACCAGTCGGTAACCGGCGCGGTCGCGCCCTGGGCCGGCGTGCCGAGATAATAGGGAATGCTGAGCGCGCCGACGTAGATGTCTGCATGGCCGGGGAGGTTCAAACCCGGGAGCTTGCTGGTATCGAGTCCGGTTGGATTCACCTTGATCGTCTGGCCGCTGGTGCTCGCGGTGGCGGACAGGAGCTCCAGCGTGTCGAGCGTGCCCTGGGTCGTGAAACTGAAGGTGAGCACGATATTGGCGGGGTTGATACCGAGGGCTTTTGCGAGCTGCAGGTGCGCCCCTGTGAGCTGACATACGCCGTTCAGCGTCGGATCGGTGATGCCCGGACAGGTTGCGCCGCCGGCGGCGAGCGCCTGCAGGATGGCGGCGTAGTCGGTGTCGGGAGTCGCCGGATTTCCCGCGGCGTCCTTGATGCCGTTGGTGAGGATGACCAGGTAGCCCGTGCCGGTCTTGCAGTTCGCCCCGAGGAACTGGCCACCGCTGATACAGGTGCTCGGCAGGAGCGGGTGAAGCGGCGTGATCTCGAGGATCTGCGGCCCGACCCCCGCATCGGTAGCCAGGGCGGCGGTGTAGTCGGTGCCGGGCTTCAGCGGCGAGGGGACGCCGCCCAGGAAACCGGTCGTCGCTTTGGTCATATTGTCGGTGACTACCGGGACGATGATCACCGAGCTTGCCGTGAAGGAGTTGGGGTCCAACGCTCCGCCAAATTGCTCGCGGATGACGCCGTTGGTCGAGAACCCATCGAGCGCATTCAGGAACTGCTGGTTGACCCAGACCGCATTGGGCGGTTGGATGTTGAGTGTGCCGTCAGTCGAGCCGGCGAAATACAGATCGGTCGGAAAGGGCAGCTGCCCGGTGGCGAGATTGAAGAGTGCCGTGTGGCTCGTCGGCGTGGACGGTGGGGTGGATCCCGACGGGTTACCATTGAGCAGGGTGAGGTTCGCCTGCGTGGTGGCACTGCCATAGCCGGTATTGTTGCAGCCGCTGACGAGCAGCAGCACACCCGAGACCACTGCGGCGCCAATCAGTCTTTTCATATCCCTGGTAGCTCCTCGTCGACCTCTGGCGCGCAAGTCAGGTGCGCTCCCCGTCGATGTTCTGCTGTGGTTCGCGAGCCATCCGAGTTCTTGTGGCTCACCGGCCGTGAACCCCCCTCTGCCGGTACTGCTCGAGCGCTGTCGAACGAGCCGAGCTAGAGTACGCTCACGGCCAGAACAGTGGCAAGGTGCGGCCGCGAAAGGACTGCAGGCGCGCTTGGCGTTGAGTGGCAAGTCGAAGCGCAGCACGTCCGCCCGGGTCATGCGGGCCGGCCGCTCGCGCGTCCTGCGTATCATCGGGGGCACCTGGCGCGGCCGCAAGCTGCGTTTTCCGGCCGGCAGCGCCATCCGCCCGACACCGGACCGCGTGCGCGAGACGCTGTTCAACTGGCTCGGCGCTGCGGTATCCGGCGCGGCGTGCCTCGATCTGTTTGCCGGCAGCGGTGCGCTCGGGCTCGAAGCGCTCTCGCGTGGCGCGACGCACGTCACCTTCATCGAGCGCGATGCGGTCGCCGCGCGTGAGCTCGCGCTGCGGCTCGCGGAGTGGCAGGCCGCCAATGCCGAGGTGATCCGCGCCGACGCGCTGCGCTACCTCGCGGGTGTCGCCCGGCCGCTCGATGTCGTGTTCCTCGATCCGCCGTTCGCCTCCGGGCTGTTGGGCGAAGCGGCAGCGCTGCTCGAGGAGCGCGGCTGGCTGGCGCGCGGCGCGCTCATTTATGTCGAGCGGTCCGCCCGCGAGAACCTGCCGGCATTGCCCGCGGCCTGGCAGCCGCTCAGGGCGAAGCAGGCAGGGGAGGTCGGTTATCATCTGTTCACGCACGCTGCGCCGGGCATACGAACCACATGAAACGCCACGCCGTCTATCCGGGGACCTTCGACCCGATCACCAACGGGCACCAGGACCTCGTGCGCCGTGCCGCCTCGATCTTCGACCACGTCGTGGTCGCGATCGCCGCGAATCCCAACAAGACGCCGATGTTCAGCCTCGAGAAGCGCGTCGACCTCGCGCGCCGCGTGCTGCACGACCTGCCCAATGTCGAGGTGCAGGGCTACGCCGGACTCACGGTGGATTTCGCACGCCGCTACCAGGATGCGGTGATCGTGCGCGGACTGCGGGCAGTCTCCGATTTCGAGTTCGAGTTCCAGCTCGCCAACATGTCGCGCCATCTCGATCGCAACTTCGAGACCGTCTTCCTCACTCCGCAGGAGCCGTTCTCCTTCATTTCCTCGACCCTGGTGCGCGAGATCGCGGTGTTCGGCGGGGACGTGAGCGCTTTCGTGCACCCGCTCGTCGAGGCGGAGCTGAAGAAATACCGTCGCGCCTGAGCGCAGCCCGACGCGCCGTGCGCGTGGATTGACGGCCGGCGACGCTGCGTCGGCGCCTGCGGATCCGCGGCAGTCGAATCCGCTCGGGCGGGACGGGGAGCGTCCCGGCCCGCTTCAGCTCGAGTGCGCGCCACAGATACCAGGCGGCGGTCGTGCGATACGGCTTCCAGCGCTCGCCCCACAGCGCGAGCGCCTGCGGCCGCGGCAGTCGCCGGAGGCCGTACGCCGCCTGAAAGCCGCTGCGGATGCCGAAATCATCCACCGGCAGCACATCGGGCCTGCCGAGCTGGAACACCAGCAACATCTCCACGGTCCAGCGGCCGATGCCGCGCACCTCGGTGAGACGCTCGATGATCTCGGCGTCCGTGAGCTGCAACAGCGTGGCGGCATCCGGGACCACGGTGGCGACGGTCTTCTCCGCCAGGTCCCGCAAGGCCGCCACCTTGGCGGAGGAAAAGCCGGCAGCGCGCAGGCGCTCGCTCGACGCCGCAAGCACCTGCGCAGGCGTCGGAAACGCGCCGGCACCACAGGAATCCACGAGCCTGCGAAGTATGGTGTTGGCGGCCGTGCCGTTCAGCTGCTGATGAGCGATGGCGCGCGCCAGGGTCTCGAACGGATGACAGTCGCCTTCGATGGCGAGCCGGCACGGACCGACTGCGCGGATCAGGCCGCCGAGCACGGGGTCCGCGCGCGACAGATGCTCGATGATGTGCCGGCTCACGTGCGGCTCGCTCCAGGGACGTCAGAGCTGACAGCGGGGGCAATAGTACGTGGAGCGCTGGCCCTGGGTCACCGCCCGCACCGCCCCGCCGCAGCGCCGACAGGGCTTGCCGCGACGCTCGTAGACATAGAGTCGCTGCCGAAAATAGCCCGGCGCTCCGTCGGCTCCCAGGTAATCACGCAGCGTCGTACCGCCGGAGCGGATTGCCTGGCGCAGGACCGCTCGCACCGATCGCACCAGGCGGCCCGCATCGGCGTGCGAAAGGCTGCTCGCGCGGCGCCCCGGACGCAGGCGCGCGCGGAAGAGCGCTTCACTCGCGTAGATGTTGCCGACCCCGACGACGAGGCGGCTGTTCATCAGCAGCTGCTTGATCGCGACGCGCCGCCCGCGGGTGATCCGGTAGAGATAATCCGCATCGAAAGCCTTCGAGAACGGCTCGGGTGCGAGGTGGGCCAGCAGCGGGTGCTGCCGTGGCTCATCGCTCGTGTACAGGAGGCTTCCGAAGCGTCGCGGATCGTTGAAGCGCAGCGCCACATCCGAATCGAGCACCAGGTCGAAATGGTCATGGGGCCGCCGAGGGGTGCTGGCGGGCACCACACGCAGGTTGCCCGACATGCCGAGATGCAGCAGCAGCGTGCCCGACTCGAGCTCCAGCAGCAGATACTTCGCCCGCCGCCGGATGCCGAGGATCCGCTGGTTCGCGAGCTTGCGCGGCAGAGTGGCGGGTACGCGCCAGCGCAGCCGCGGCTCATAGACCCTGAGCCGCGCGATCGACCGGCGGCGCAAGTGCGGCGCGAGCCCGCGCCGCGTCGTCTCGACTTCGGGCAGCTCCGGCAGAGTTACTTGATCTTCGATTCTTTGTAGGCGACGTGCTTGCGCGCTACGGGATCGAATTTGCGCACTTCCATCTTGTCCGGATGCAGGCGCTTGTTCTTGGTGGTGACGTAGAAGTGGCCGGTTCCGGCCGAGGACAGCAGCTTGACCTTCTCGCGCATGATGGCTCCTTCGACCGCGACCTCAGAGCTTGTGGCCCTGCGCGCGCAGCTCCTCAACGACCTTGTCGATGCCCTTCTTCTCGACCGTGCGCATGCCGCTCGTGGTGAGGCGCAGCGTTACCCAACGCTTCTCGGTCTCCAGCCAGAACCGCTGCGTGTGCAGGTTCGGCAGGAAGCGCCGACGCTTCTTGTTGTTGGCGTGGGAGACGCGATTGCCGACACCCGGCCTCTTGCCGGTGACCTCACAGACGCGCGACATGCAGCACCTTGAATTTCAGTGACTTACCAAGCGAGGAAGGCGGGCTTCCCCGGCTCCGGGCCGGGCTTTATACCAGCCTCGCGCGGTGATCACAAGGCGAGGAGGGCTCGCTCTGCGCCGCCATGCCAGAGCCTTCGGGCAGGGATCCCGGCGCTGGCGGAGCTCGGGTGAAGAGCGTAGCTTGGGACGATTCGCAGGCTGGAGGTCGCTCCCGGCTGCGAGCCAAATACCAATAACCACACTCTCAACTGCTCCGGGAGATATCTATGCGCTCGACTCGAGTTTTTTGCGCCTTCGCGGCGCTGCCTGCACTTGCCGCTCTGACGAGCTCCGCCTGGGCCGACGGTCGCGACTACAACGACGGGCCGGTGGTGAACGTCTCTGCAATCCGCACGGTCGATGGTCATTTCGATGACTACATGCATTGGCTTGCCACGGGCTGGAAACAGCAGGAGGAGGCTGCCAAGAAGGCCGGGCTCATCCTCAGCTATGACGTGCTGCTGGTCGAGCCGCGGGCGCCGCAGGATCCGGACATCTATCTGGTGGTCCGTTACAAGAACTGGGCGGCCCTCGATAATCTCGGCGGCAAGCTGGATGCGGTCAGCGCCAAGCTCTCCGGGTCCGTCGAGAAGGCCAATCAGGAGGAGGCGGACCGCGGCAAGCTACGCACGATCCTCGGCTCGCAGACCATGCAGGTGGCGGAGCTGAAGTAAGCGGCGCGCACCGGCGGGCGGCTGATATGGCATCCGCCGGTGCGATCTCCCAACAGCCGCCGCTCAAAGGAGTCCTGCCTCCGAGAAGGAGTAGCAGAGCCCGTCGCCGACGATGAAGTGGTCGAGCACCCGCACATCGACCAGCGCCAGCGCGTCCTTCAACCGTCGCGTGATGAGCTGATCCGCCTGGCTCGGCTCGAGCACACCGGAGGGATGGTTGTGCGCGAAGATGACCGCGGCCGCGTTGTGCAGCAGCGTCTGCCGCAGCACCTCCCGCGGGTGCACCCCGGCGCGGTCGATCGTGCCGCGGAAGAGCTCCTCGAAGGCGATCAGCCGGTGGCGATTGTCGAGGTACAGACAGCAGAAAACCTCGTACGGCCGGTCGCGCAGCTGTGCGAGGAGAAAGGTACGTGTCGCCTCCGGCGCGGCGAGCGGCGGCCCGAGGCGCAGGGCTTCCTGGAAATGACGACGGGCGAGCTCGAGCGCCGCTTTGAGGATGGCGTAGCGCGCCGGCCCGATTCCCGCCTGCGCGAGGCAGCGATCCGCCTCGGCGTTGAGCAAGGTGCGCAGTGAGCCGAACTGGCCGATGAGCCCGCGTGCCAGCTCCACCGCGGAGAGGCCGCGCGCGCCCGCGCCGAGCAGCAGCGCCAGGAGCTCCGCGTCCGAAAGGGCATGCGCGCCGCGCTCGAGCAGCTTCTCGCGGGGGCGCTCCGCCCGCGGCCACTCGCGGATGCTCATCGGTGCGGATCGGCAGCCACGATCACCGCAGTCTAGGGAGCCTGACGGGCGCGGGGACAGCCGAGAAACCGGTGCAAGT
>Ga0335069_10000389_pt1 | contig 74369 bp, 92 predicted proteins | sample Lox_Sample_11_FD_206714 | JGI IMG/M metagenome (GOLD analysis project Ga0335069, IMG submission 206714) | Soil microbial communities from Loxahatchee National Wildlife Refuge, Florida, United States - Lox_Sample_1.1 | ecosystem: Environmental > Terrestrial > Soil > Wetlands | place: USA...
GCGGTCGATGGCGTCGGTCTTCGGGGGGGCGGGTTTGGGGGGGCGAGCGTCGCGGTTCGTTGGCCCCTTAGGAAGCCCTCGGAAGGCTAAGAAGCCAGCCGACGCCGCCTCCGCTGGGTCGGTAGCGGCTTCGCTTGCCTCGGCCCTGTCCGTGGCGTCCTCGGGAGGCGGCGTAACCACCCCGTCGCCGCCTTCCGCGCCATCGGCGGGCGCGGCGGCCGAGGGCGACGTGAGCACCTCTTCGCCCTCTTCCGGCTCGGGCGCGCCCATCTTGTCCTGCACCCACTTGCGCGGGATTTTCAGGCCCATCGGGACCAGGGTGCTGAGAGAGGTGGCCAGCAGCTGCATGTCCACCGCCTCGGGCAGCGGCATGACGATCTTGGGATAGACGCCCCCCGGCGGCGGCCCGTGGTTGAGATCGACCATCGGCCGCACCAGGTCGCGGTTCAGCGTATAGGTCAGCATGACGACGTCGGCCGCCATGATGTCGCGCCGCACCTCGTTGTGGACCTTGCCCACCGCATGGCCGCCGGCGATCGCGTCGGTGGTGGCCGTCTGGCCGAGGACGACCTTCGACATTTGCTGGTCGAGGTACTCCGCCAGCGACTTGTAGAGCTGCCCGGTCCCGCCGGCGCTCTGCCCCTTGCCGTCCAGGAACTCGATCTCCATCGACTTGGAGATCACCGCCGCCGCGTCCGACCCGATGTCGGCCACCGCGCGGGCCAGCTTGCGGATGTTGTCGCTGGTCTCGCCCACGTCGTGCTTGCCGATCCTCAGCGGCATGCCGAACACCTCGGCGAAGGCGACCCAGTCCTTGATCGTGTAGTTCTTGAACAGCCACGCCCAGGCGACGCAGCGGCCCAGGCCCGAACGGACCGGCAGGCCGCTCTTGGCAGGATGGCGATGGTCGATGAACTTGAACGGCGGCAGGGGCTGGGGCGCGACGGCGTCGCGCAGCAGCACGGTCTCGCCGTCGATCAGGTCGAACTGGAACCACCGGGGATCGCGCCGCTTCAGCGCGGCCGGCATCCACTGCCGGGCGCTCATGTCCCAGATGATCTCGGTCTCGGAAAAACCCTTGCCGACGGCGTCCAGCACGTCGAACAGCTCCATCTGCAGCTGGTCGCGCTTGAGCCAGTCGCGCACCAGGTCGGCGTCCTTCTGGGAGCGCGCGTCGGTCCCGCCCTCCTGGACGGTCAGCTCCAGCTGGGAGACCGCCCGCTTGCGGGTGCCGAGCACGCCCAGGTAGTGGAGATCCTTCTCCTCCATCTGCTCGGCCAGTTCGAGGTAGGTCAGCGGCCAGCCGTACTCGGCCTCGCGCAGCATCGCGGCCAGGCGCTGAGGCGTCAGGCCGTCGGCCGGATGCCCCGACCAGATGGTGCGGACGCTCATGGCCGAGGGGCCGGCGATCTCCTCCTTGAGGATGGCGGTCTCGATCGGGCGGCCGAGGTAGTCGACAAGGGCCATCAGATCGCGCCTTTCCTGCGGATCGCCCGGCGGAAGCTGGCGTTGCGCGTGTTGCGGTCGTCGTCGTCCCAGTCGCCGGCGCGATCGAGCGCCGTGCGCTTGGGCACGGGGGTGTAATCGAAGGACGCCGGGCCGGTGTCGGCCGCGCGGCACGCCAGGCCGGCGGCCCAGAAGCGGTCGGCGTGGACGTCGCCGTCATTGACCAGGCGCACCTGGCCTTGGGGACCGGACACCTTCTTGATCGCCCGCAGGTCTGAGCGGATGACCGGATCGGCGGGGACGCGGATAAGGCCGCGCTCGAAGCGCTGGACGAGCGATGTCGCCAAGTCGAGACGGTTGGGGCCGGTCAGGAGCACGCCCACGACGCGGTAGGCGCCATGACGCTGCTGGGCGTCCTCGACCACCTTCTCGCCCATGCCGGTCTGGTCGATCCAGCAACTGGCCACCCGCCGGCTAGCGAACAGGGCGTCCATCGCATCGTCCTGCGCCCGGAAGCTGACCCCATATTCCTCGTAGCGGTCGCGCAGCCACAGAACGTCGCCGACCAGCTCGAAGCCCCAGATGATCGCCCCGTCCTTGCGCCGCGCCACGTCTCGGCCGCCGTACCAGAGGCCGCCGGTGTACAGGCCCGGCTTTCCGGCGTCGGGGTGCTCGGCCGCCGCCAGGTCTTCCGGCTTGATCAGCGACCCCGAGCCGGCCCGGGGGATGCAGTCCAGCTCCTCGTCCGCGTTGTCCGAGTAGAAGGCGCGGATGTCGGCCTCGTATTCGAGCTTGCCCTCCGGCGTCGGCGTGTCGCCCTTCACCAGGCACACCCGCTCGTAGAGGCCGTCCGCCATCGCGTCGGCGAAGGTGATGCGGAGGGTATGGCCCTTCTGTTCGCCGGACTTGATCTTGTCGAGCAGCTCGTTGAACGCGTTGGAAACGCCGTCGTGGGTGGACACGACGATCACGTTGCCGCCCCATATGAGCATGGCCATGGCGGCCTTGAGCATCTCGGCCAGGTTGTCGTGGAAGGCGGCCTCGTCGAGGATGATCTGGCCCTGCATGCCGCGCAGCGACCGCGGCTTGGACGGTAGGGCGACGATCTTGAAGCCCGAGGCGAACTGGATGCGGAAGGCCTGGACCGGCTTGCCGTTGTCGTCCTCGAAGATTTCCTCGCCGGTCTCCACGCCGATGTGGCCAAACGACGTGGCCCACATGCCGCAGACGTCGATGAACTCGCGGGCCATGTCGAGGTTGTAGCCGATGTAGAAGGTGTTCTTGCCCCGCGCGGCCCGGCTGCGGGCGGCGCACAGCACGGCCAGGGACGCCAAGCCCCAGGTCAGGCCGATGCGCCGGCTCTTCTCGATCACCGCCAACGGCGAGGACGCACACAAGGCCACCGCCCTGCGCTGGTAGGCCAGCAACACGCCGTCCACCGGCCGGCCCCGCAGGGCGTCCGGGATCTCGGCCGGGGTCTTTTCGAAGGGACCCTGGATCACGCCGGTTGCTCCGACGGGACCAGGTGCGCCGGCAGCTGCCGGCGGAAGCGCCAGCACAGCCGTTCGAGATAGGCGGCCTGGCGCTCGGTCAGCTCCGGGGGCGCGGCCAGGGCGGCGCGCGCGGCCATGTCGCGGCAAAACCGCTTCTCCGCCGAGCCGGGCAGGAAGCTGCAGCGGCCGAGGGCTTCGGCCTGACGGCGCTGGCGCTCGTTCACCCCGCCACCCCCAGCACCTTGGCCATGATGAAGTCGGCAGTCTCCTGGCTGAGACCCTTTTCACCGGCGGCCTGCTTGACGGCGCCCACGGCCTTCTTGAGGGCTTCCTTCTGGATCGCCAGCGAACGGTCGGCGTCGGTCTTGAGGGCCGACGACAGGTCTTTGATCGACTTGGCGAAGAACATCAGGTTCTCGGGGTCGAGCGCCTGGTCCTCGCCCATGCCGGCCAGCATGTCGAAGGCCAGGGACTGGAAGCCCTGGGCCAGCACCTGCAGGCCCTTGCCGTCCGCGACCTGGGGGCCGATCTGCGCCACCAGGCGGTCGGTGATGTCCTGGCTGCGCTGGATGCGCGCCGAGATCGCCTCGAACTGCTGAGCGTAGCGGCCGATCGACGAGCGCGACGGCAGCTCGGCCTCGTCGGCCGTCAGGCCCTTGAGGTGCGCCACGATCCGGTCGAGCGGCACGCGGTCGCGCAGGAGGCGGTTGATCTCCTCGCGCAGCTCCGGCGACAGGTCGTAGACTTTGGAGCGCCCGGCCATCGGTCAGCCGCCCGGCGAGGGACGTTGCACCCCCGGCTGAATGGCGCGGCCGTCGGCCACGTCGAGACCGCGATCGGTGATCCTGGCCACCACCACCGTGGCCACGTCCTTGGTCGAGATAAGGCCCTGCTCGGCCAGCCACGCCAGCTCGGTCCTGATCTGGTCGCGGGTCGCGCCGATGCCGAACTCGGTGGTGACCGAGTGGATCATCGAGCTGTTGGCCGAATAGCCCTGAGCGCCCGCCAGCATGCGCAGGATCGTCAGGCGCAAATGTTCGGTCGCCGCGCTCATGTGTGGGCCCTGTTATCGAGGGCCTGGCGGATGAGGATGTTCTCGATCCGGTCGATGCCCGCCTTGGCGTCGCCGACGACCTGGCCCAGCTCCTTGACCGAGCCTTCCACGCGCGCGACGTCGGCGCGGCTCGCCGAGTGCTTGATCGCGTTGGCGTGGTCCTGGAGCGTCAGGGCATGTCGATCCAGGTCGGCGCGGATGCGCTCGGCCGGGGGCGTCTCATGCCAGCGATCGGCCGCCAACTGCGCGGCGTCGATCCGATTCTCCAGCTGCTTGGCCAGGCCGTTCTTGCGCCAGCGGGCGTCGCGCTGGGCCACGTACACGGCGCTGGCGCAGGCGACGAAGGTGCAGCCCGCTTCGAACAGGGCGAGCCAGCCGGGGAGATAGTTGGGGGGCGGCGTCAATCAAGCGCTCCGATACAGGCGGCGGCCCCGCTCAAGGGCCTCCTGGCAAAACAGACAGCGGACGGCGGACGGGATGGCCTGGCGCCGCTCCGGCTCGATCGGGTCGGCGCAGTCGGCGCACGCCTCCGCGCCTTCGCAGCGCAGGGCGCTGACCACCTGGTGGACGGCCATTTCGCGGGCCTGCTCGACGCGGATCTGGGCGAGGTCGACGTCATCGGCCATCAGCCCGTGCAGCCCTTGAGCAGGGCCCTCACCACCAGGTCGTCGGCCGCCAGGTTGTCGCCGTCCTCCAGGAGCACGCGGACCCGGAACAGCATGTTCGCCTCGACCTGGGCGTAGGCGGCCTTGTCGGCCGGGTTCGCCTTGAGCGCCGCTTCGGCCCCGGGGAACGGAACGCCGCTCACCAGGCGCGGATCGAGGAGCGCGGCCAGCGGCGCGGCCCCCGGATCGGCGGCGCACTTGGCCGTGACGATCACCGAGGTGGGCGTGGGATCGGCCGTGGCGATGACGGTCGCGGGCTTGGGCGGCGTCGGGGCGTCCGCGCAGGCCGCCAGGGCTAGCGCCGGGACCAGGACGGCGCAGAGGGCGAGCAGGCGCGTCAACGGGCCATCTCCTTGAGGATCAGGGTGTTGGGGGCTAGGCAGGCGTCGTCGCCGGCGGCGGCCGTCCGGTCGGAAGCCGCGCCCTGGCGCAGGGCCTGGACCTGGGGGGCCGTCTGGGCGGCCTGCACCGCGGCGGCCTTGGCCCGCGCGTCGCTGGCGGCCTTGTAGGCGGCGATCGAGGCGTTGGCGGCCACAAGCCCGGCATTCAGCTGGCCATTGGCGGCGAGGTAGCTCTTCGAGGCCGACGCGGCGGCCAAGTACTCGGCCTGCCAGGTGGCCTTGGTGGCGGGGTCGATCAGGGCGGCCTTGGCGGTCGCGAGCAGGCCGCACAGATGGATCAACAGCAGGACCAGCAGGGTGATCAGCGCGCCGGCGACGGCGGCCAAGGCGGCCGGGCTGGCGAAGATCGCCTTGGCCATGTCGCTGATGGCCGTGGCCGCGCCCACCGTGGCGGCGCGCGCCGGTTGCCACAGGGCGGCGACGCCGCCGATCACGGCGGCCAGCACCGGGCCGACCACCGGGATGAAGGTGACCGCGTGGGTCAGAAGGGCGAGGATCGCATCCATGTCGGTGCACCTGGTCGAGCGCCACCCTGGCGACCGCGAGGCGTCCCGCGATCGCCAGGGCTTCGCCCCCGAGGCTTAGGCCGCGCCGCCGGCCGGGTCGGTCCCGCCGGCCGCGTCGCCGGACGCGCCGCCGCTGTTGTCGGCCGCCCCGTCCTGGGAAGCGGCGTCGCCCGCAGGGGCGGGCGCGATGGCGGCGACGGCGGCGGTGACGGTGTCGGCCGCCGTGGTCACGGCGGTTTCCGCGTCGGCCAGGTCGGCCGTGCGCGCCGCCTCGGACGCCGTGACGGCGGCCTGGACGGCGGCGGCGGTGTTCTTGGGGATTGCGGCGGCGGCGGCGTTGAGACGATCGATCTGCGCTTGCAGGGTGGCGCTGATGCCCATGAGTTCGGCTTCCACGTCCGAGGATGAGAATGCTTGGCCGCCAGCGGACGATCCGGCGGGAGCGTTGATGTGAAGGCGCACGGACGTGACCGGCCCGGCGGCGTCGTCCATGGCGGAGCCGCTGCGGCGCCCCAGGCGATGGCCGAGGGCGAACGCGGCCACGACGGTCGGCACGGCCGCGAGGGCGAACATGTCGATCATCAGTCCATGCCCTCCGCGATCTTGCGCAGCAGCCAGAACGGCGCGTAGACGACCGCGCCGGCCAGCACGGCCGCGCCGAAGCCCAGGGCGAAGGAGCCGAGGTCGAAGCTCATTGCGGGCCGCCCGGGGGGCGCACGAAGCGACCGAACAGGCTCTTGCTTTCGACGGCCGCGCCCAGGCGGCGCAGGTCGGTGACCGTGGCGCCCACCACATAGACCAGCACGAGCAGGACGATGACGAGCAGCAGCCCCGTGGCCAGGTAGCGCAGGGTCTCGGCGTCCTGCACGCGCGCCACCAGCAGGTAGAGCAGCGCGCACATCAGGGCCGTCAGGGCGAAGGCGTAGACGCGCCGCCAGACCCAGCTGACCTCGGGCATTTCAAGGGCTTCTTTTGGGCCGCCCTGGGGGTTCTGAACGTCAGACATGGCCGAGCGCCTCCGCGCGATTGAGCCAGGCGTTGAGGAAGCGAAGCTGCGCGGGATCGGCGACGCAGATGGACCGGTAGTGGTCCATGGCCGCCTTGCGCACCGCCTCGACCACCACGTCGCTGTGGTGGACCAGCAGGGCCTGAGCCAGGGCGTCGCGGGTGATGTCGCCCAGGTCGCCGTCCACGGTCACCGTCTGAGGGCCCACGGCGTTGATCGCCCGCTGAAGGATTCGGTAGGCGCCCACCAGGCCGCAGTTGATGGCCTGGTCGAGGATCATGCCGTCGATCGGCGCGGGCAGCGTGCAGATCGCGCCGCGCACCCACAGGCAGCGCTCGTAAAGCTCGGCCGCCAAGTCGGGCGTCAGGTCGCGGATGTCCGCGTCGTCCAGATCGTGGTTGCCGTCCAGGTCGAACGCCTGGGCCACGACGGGGTCGATTTGTCCCTGCGCCTGCAAGAAGCGCAGCGTGACGCCGCAGTTGGTCAGGCCGCCGCGATCGCCGGGCGTATCGGACAGGCCGCCCTCTTCCGGCGCGATCGGCGCCCACACCACCAGGAACCGCGCGTGCTGCGCGGCGGTGTCGTCGGCGATGATTTTGGCGATGGCCCCCATGGGTCCGAAGGCTAGAGCCTTGGCCGTGGGCGTATCACCCTGAACTAATTCAGGGTGAACTCAGAATAGATCGGGCTGGGAGGAAGAGGTTTTCTCGCCTTCTTCAAGCACCTTGTAAACCCAGCGCTCGGTGATCTTGAGGATGCGGGCGGTCTCGGCCCTCGTCTTGCCGGCGCGGTCGAGGCGCAGGATCTCGGCCCGGCGCTGGGGCGACATGGGCACATCGATGTCCACGCCGTGGAAGGCCCCGGCCAGTTGCTCGGCTGCTTCCTGGCCGATGGCGACGGTGATCGGATGGTTCGGCCCAGGCCGGGCGCGGATGTACAGGCGACGGCCGCCGAAGGCCTCGGTCAGGCGGTGGAAGGCGTCATTTCCCAGAAGCCGGCGCAGGTTCGAGACCGTTGCCTCCAGGCCCTCGTAATACTCCGCGCTCATGCCGCCCATCCCGTGGGCCAGACGTCGAGCGGGATCTGCAGGGTGCGGTCGGTGCCCTCGAACCCGACGATGGCGTAGAGCCGCCCCTTGCGCACGAACACCGTGGCCACCGGCAGCGGGGCGCGGCCGTCCTCGCGCTGCTCGACCAGGATCCGCAGGCGCGCGGAGGTCAGGCGCAGCGCCAGGCCGATCGACATGGTCTCGAAGGTGGCGACGGGCTGTTCGGAACGGTGGATCGAGGCGTTCAATGGACAATCCCCTTCACCCGGTCGAGATAGGCTTCGGCCCGCAGCGCCTCGGCCGTGGCCTGGCGCAGGGCCGCCTCGCGCTGGCGGATCTGTCCATAAGGGGCGCAGCGGAGCTTGCGGGCCGCCTCGGCGCGCGCCCGGTGCGCGGCGTCGACGTCGGCCAGGGCCTCCTGCTCGTCCTTCCAGGTGAATAGATCGGCGCGCACGGCCTCAGGCCTCCGGGTCCGGCTGCAGCGCGCGGATCTCGGCGGCCAGCTGATGGATCGTGGCGTCGAGGTCGGCGCAGCTCTTGGAGATGTCGGGGCGCCCCAGCTTGGCGCACATGGCGGCGACCAGGTTGCGGCGGAGGGTCGGCAGCTGGCGGTCGCCGGCCGGGACGATTTGCGACCAGCCCGCGCGCTCGGCCATCGCCTTGAGCGCCTCGATCAGCTTGTAGGACTGGCCGGCGTCGGCCCACTCCAGCTTGTCGACCCGCAGCTGGCGGCGGCCGAACGACTCCAGCGCGCGGTCCGACGGGTCGCGCACCACGCCCAGCTGGTGGAGCGAGATCCACATCGCCCGCGCCTTCTTCGCCATGGGCGTGCTGGCGGCCTTGGGCGCGGTCGGCCGGGGATCTGTTTGTTTGCCGGTGGCCGGCTCTGTTTGTTTGTCCGGGTTCACAAACACGGCCGGCTTCCAGCCCTTGGCCCCGAACTCCTTGAGCACGGTGGCGAGCTGGCCCATGGAGCAGAGGCTGGCGCTTTGCTGGCCCGTGATGCGGAGAAGGACCGCCCGATAAGTGGCCTCGTCCAGGCCCAGCTCCTTGCGGGCGATATGGACCTTGCCCAGCATCGCCCGGCGGATCTGGGCGGTGGTGTTGTAGGGAGCTGGGGCGGTCATGCGGCCACCTGTGGCCGAGCGTCATGGATCACGCCGTCGAGGGCGCGGCCGGCGGCTTTCTTGCCGACGCGGAAGACCTGATCTGGCAGGGCGGTACGATCGGGGCAGAAGCCCCACTCCCCGTTCTGCTTGTGGTGGTAGGGAACCCCCGCCGCCGCACACTGATCACGGATTGCCCTGAACCAATCTGGATGGCTCGGCCGGGCCTTATGCTTGCCCTGGTCGGTCTCGCCGCCGGTGATGACCCAGTCGATGCAGCTTGTGTCGGGATGGGCATGGACAGTGTCGCCGTCGCAGTCTGGGCAGATGCCGACGAACTCCGCGCCACTGCAGGCTGGGCAGAACTCACCGAACCCCGATGAAATTCCGTCGCAGCTCGTGCAGCGCTCCTCAGGAGGCGATCGCCAGGAGCGCCAGCCGCATTCGGCCCTGCACTCGTATCCGCCAGGAAGCCAACGCATCAGATCCACCGGCTCCAGCAGCGGCTCCATGCTGACGAAGGCGAAGGCCGGATGCAGCCCGGCCTTCGCGTCCAGCAGCTTCGGGATGTCGCGGTCGGCTTCCGCCTGGGTCACGACCGTGCAGCCGATGGCGGCGTTACGCGGCCACAGCGACTGGCCGAGCCCAACGGACTTGGACCATTTGGCCCGCAGTTCGGGCGTGATCGCCTGGGCGAATAGCGCCGCGATGTTGCCCGGCCGCTTGGTCAGCAGCAGCCAGGTCAGATGCGGCGTCGCGTGGATCAGGTCGAACAGGTCGCGGCGCCACTCCCACGGCACAGCGTTGTCAAACACGTCGGCCAGGGAGGCGCAGAACACGAAGCGCGCCGGCGGCGCGGGCAAGCCATTGTCGTTGGCATACTTGACCTTGGCCGCCTGCTCCCGCTCCCACTTCAGCGGTTCGGCCCAATAGGCCTCCGACGTGCGCTGGCGCTCGCCGTGCGGTCCCCACGTCACCCGCTTCAGGCGCGTGGCCATCAGGTTCTCGGCGTAGCAGCCGTCGCACGCGGGGCTGAGCTTGGTGCAGCCGATCCACGGGTTGAACGTGTCGTCGGCCCAGGAAATGGCGGTGTTCTGGGCCATCAGCGTTCCCCCTTCGTCGCGTCTCGGGCGCGGTCGAGGATTTGCAGCGCCCGGGCGATATCCGGCTTCTCGCCGGTCAGGGCGTCGATCGCGGCGTCGATCTGGGCCCGGGCGGCGTGGAGTCGGCCGGTCATGTCGTGACGGCCGATCTGATAGGCGAGGAACTCCCGCTCGCTGGGCACGGCCTCCAGCGCCCAGTTCCACGCCCGCCGCGCCAGCTCGGCCGCGAGGTTCTTCCGCTCGGCCTCGGTCAAGTGCCCGGCGTTGACCAGGCGCTTTTCGGGATAGGCGTCCATCCGGTCGGCCTGCTGCAGCGCCTGCTCGACCACGGCAGGGTCGGCCCCGGCCTTAGCGATCAGGGCGGCGTAGGCGCGCAGGGTCGCGGACGCCTCGCTGTCACGGCCGCGCAGGAAGAAAGTCGGCTCCTCGGCGGGGATGCTGCTGAGGTGAAGGCGGTGGTCGAGATCGTCGCGGCCGGTTTTCACGCTGCGGCTCCTCTGAGGGTGAAAGCTATGCCCAGGCTTTCGGACACCTGGGTCCACCGGCCGCCGGCCTCGCGGCAGCGGGCGGTCGCGGTGAAGCGGACGCCGTCGGGCGACACGAACAGCGCGGTGACCGTGGCCCCACGCGCAGTGCGGCGGACCTTGATGGTGGCTGGGCGCTGCCAGTCCGCGCCGACCAGGTCGAACAGCTCGATCATGGTCTCGGACCAGGCGCGCTCGTAGACGACGGAGGTGCGTTGGCGGCGCTTCATGACGCCTCCGCCCGGCGAAGGACCGCGAGACGCTGGAAATCGCGCTTAAGCTGTTCGAGCCGGTGGCTGCATTCGGCGATCTGGGCGGACACAAGCCGCATGCTTTCGGCGACGTCTTGCCGGGAGACGATCTGGTCGATGGCCTGGGAAATCAGCCACCTTTCCTCGTCGTCGCCTTGAGCCAGGCGCAGGCCGACCTGCGCGATTCCATACCGCACGGTGGCGCGGTCGCGGTTGATCGGGCGGCCGATCATGCTCGGCCCTGCGTCCGGCCGGACGAGGGTGCAAAGGTACATACCGCGCTGCCGAACCCGGACAACCGGGGGAAGCCGGGAGCCCCCTCCAAGCTCGCCGTGGGTAAAGCCACTCAGTGCGCCGGCGACCCGGTACACTTCCCTCAGGTTGATCATGACGCCATCGCCCTTTGCACGGCCTTGGCGTTGCGGCGGTCCCAATCGGCCGCGGACATGCCCGCTCCGCCGATGGCCGTGTGCTGGGCGCAATAGGGGCCGTCTCCGTCGCGGGATTCGGCGCAGAACAGCTGGTCCGCGCCGGTCGCCAGACCCACCGGCCAGCGGCAATGGCGGCCCTGCAGCTGCACCAGGCGCAGGGGCTCGGGCGAGGACCACACGACGCCGGGGGGCTCGATCGGGGGCGCGGGCGGCTGCTCCGACAAAGCCCGCTCGCGGGCGACCTTCGTCTTGACGATGGCCGCGCCGATCAGCCCCGACGCGCGCTTGGCGGGCGCTGGCGCGGCGTGCCGCCCCGACTTGGAGAGCCCGAGGCGATGCACCTTGGAGATCACCGCGTTCCTGGTGGTCCCCGGCAGTCGCTTGGCGATCTGGCTCGCGGACAGCCCCTCGACCTGCCACCAGGTCGCCAGCTGCTTTTCGTTCTGCTCGGTCCAGATCACGCGACCCTCCCCACGAGGGGCTCGGCGCGCTTGAGCATGTCGAGGAAGGCCTGGCGCGCGGGATGGAACAGCCGGCGCACGTGGGCCTCGATGCCCTCCAGGGCGTCGAGCACGACGGCCTGCTCGGCCGGGGTGACCGGGGCCTCGTCGCCGAAGGCCGCGCGGCGGCGCGCGATCTCCTCGACCAGCTCCTGCTCGAAGTCGGACAACACGTCGCCGAACGCCTGGGACAGCACGCCCAGGCGGGTGTGCTTGATCAGGAAGTCGCGGGACGGCGCCGCGAGGACGGGGCGGTTCGGGGCGCTCATAGGTGCAGCCCCAGGGTGCGCAGGGCGACCAGGATCACCACCGTGGCGACGACGCCGCCGGCGATGGCGCCTTCCATGAAGCCGGCTTGGAGACGGCGCCTCATGACGCCACCTCGACCAGCTGGGCCTCGAAAGGCTCGATGATGAAATCCTCGCCCTCGGAGCCGATCGACACGCCCGCGACCCGGCGCGCGACGTCCGGCTCTCTGAGCATCGCCTCCTTGTCAATTTCCTCGCTGGTGCGGATGAACTGAAACAGGCCGTAGCGCTTGAAGGTCTCGATGATCACCTCGACCCCGCGCACCGTCACTCTAGGCGGTCGGGTGCGCCAGAACACCTTGCCGGTGGCCAGCTGGACGGTCTTGGTCTTGTCGCCGGTCAGGGCGGAACGGTTGGCCTCGCACCATCCCTGGACCTGGCTCTGGGCCAACTCCAGCTCCGCCTGCAGGGGCAGAGCGGCGCTCTGATGCCGCTCCTTTACGGCGGCAAGCTCGTCGCCGAGGTCGGCGTCGCGGCGCTTCAGTTCGCGCTGCAGCTCGCCGATCCGGGCGACCAGGCGCTCGGCTTCGGCGCGGGATTGGGCGGCCGGCGCGGCGGGCGCCTTGGCCTTGGAACGAGCCATCAGAAACTCCTGTGAGAAGGCCTGCGCACGGCCAGGGGCCGATGCGTCCAGGCGAGGAAGAGGAAGGTCAGCCAGCGGCGCAGGGGGCTCATGTCCGGCCCCCATCGATGACGACCAGGTGGCCGCTGAAACGCACCGGCTTGCCGCCCTTGTGCAGGGCCGACAGGCCTTCGAGCGTGATCTCGAAGTGCTCGTCGTCGCGGAGTTTCTCGTCGATCTCGGCGAGGCTGCGGTAGGCGCGGTCCTTGATGGCCGCGAGGCGTTCGGGCGAGAGCTGGCCCGTCTGAGCCAGGGTGACGATCTGGCGCAGGTCGCGGCGCAGGGCGTCGGTGGGGTTGACGAACAGCATGGCGCCCTCCCTCACGCGGCCTGGCGGGACTGCTGGGTCCACGCCTGCTTGAGGTGATCCAGCACGCGGTCCTCGCCCTGGCTGGAGGCCAGGAAGGTGGCCATCTCCATGACCTGGGTCAGGTTGCGCAGGTGGCCCGGCTGGGCGGCGACGGCCGCCAGGAACTCCAGCTCGCGCGGGTGCTTCACGCCCCAGGCCGCGCACAGGACGGCCACATCGTTGGCCGTGGGCTTGCCGTAGACGTGGGGCATGGACACGCGGCTGAACAGCTGGGCGAACTCGGCCTTGCGCGCGCCGCCCTGCAGGCGGGTGAGCACCGTGGCGTTGCCCCCGAACACGATGCCCGCGCCGATCTCGTCGTGGATGGCGCGCAGCACTTCCAGCGAGACGTCGGTCAGATGCTGGGCTTCATCGACGATCAGAAGGGCGTCGGAGCCCGCCAGGCGGTCGCACAGGATGCTCATCAGGTTCTGGGTGTTGGACCCGGGCTGGTGCGCCCCCAGGGGCTTGAGCAGCTTGTTCAGCATCGCGCCGGGCGCCCGCGTGGCGGGGTTCATGGCGCCCAGGTGCACGTTGGGGTGCGTGGCCTGGTACTGCAGGAACGAGGCGGTCTTGCTGATGCCCGGCGGCCCGCAGACCACCGCGATCTTGCCGCGCTGGGCCCAGGAGCACTGGGCCATGATCTTCCTGGACGTCTCGGTCGGATGGAAATGCGGGATGTCCGGCGCGTCGATCTCAAGCCGGGTGCGCTCGTCGTGCGAGCGGAAGAACCGCGCGACCTTCCACGCCACCTTGCGGTTGTCGCCGGCGTAGCGGCCCGGTCCCCACTGAGACAGGGTGCTGCTGGCGATGTCGGTGGCGATCCCCAGCTGGCCCCAGCTGTATCCGTTGGCGTCCCGGAAGGCCATCAGCCGGACGCGCAGGTCTTCGACCTCCGCATCGCTGAAATCTTCCTGTCCTCTATCGACGTTCATGGTACCTATTCCTCTGCTGTACTGAGGGCCGCGAGGCCCGGAGACGGGCGCGGGGGTGCAACCCCGCGCCCGAATTTCATGGTCGGGTGCGCAGGCGATCGATGCCGGCGCTGAACATGTCGATCACCGAGGCGGGGTCGCGCGTCGGCGCGGGCGACGCCGCCGCAGCGGCCTGAACAACCACTCCTCGACCGCGCACCGCGCGCACCACCGCCGGCGGTTCGGGCTGGTCGTCCTCGATCGTGCTGGGCAGGAAGGCCGCCAGCTTGTCGGCGTCCATGATGCGGGCGATCTCCTCGGCCCGACGGGTCGAGCGGCGCAGTTCGCTTTCCTGTTTCGCCCGCCGCTTGGCGGCCTCCGCGTCCAAGAATGCGGGCTGCTCGAGCAGCGGGGCCGTGCCGATGAACTCGCCGTCGACGCTGTAGACGTGGACCGGCAACAGCAGGTCGTCGGGGTCGAACCGCACGATGGCGCGGCGGCCGGCGATCGCGTGAAGTTCGGGCGTGAAATAGGTGTTGCCGTAGAGGCGGACCGCGCCCGAGCGCCGATCGACCGAGGTCAGCTCGCCCGCCAGCAGCGCCAGGCGCATCTGCGCCTCGGTGGCCATGCCGATCGGTGCGGTGCGGCGGGACTCCTCGTAGACCTGGTCGAAGCTGCGGCCGTTGGCGGTCTCTGTGCGCCGGCCGAGGCGCGCGTTGTGGGCCTGGATGCCCAAGGCCACCACCGTCTTGAAATCGGCCAGGGCGACGGCCTTGGCGCCGTAGTTTTCAGGCTTGGCGTCGGGCTTGTTGCCGGTGTAGGCGCCGTCGCAGGCCGGGTGTTTGCCCACCGCCTCTTCCAGGTCGCGGAACGAGCGCTCGATCGGCTTGGATTGGCCGCGGTACGGGGTGGCCCAGTGGATCTTGACGCCCAGCTGGGTCAGCAGGCCGGTGGGCTCTTCGGGCAGAGGCTTGAACCGGAAGCGGTTGGACACACCGCCGGTGATCCACTTGGAGGCGAAGGCCCGGCCGTTGTCCATCAGGCAGCCCTTGGGGATGCCGTGGGTGCGGATCAGGTCGCCGAAGGCCAGTCGGGTGAGCACCGCCGACTCGCTCTCGCCGATGCGCCAGGCGAGAATTTTCCGCGAATAGACGTCCTGGATCATGACCATCATCGGACGGGCGATGCGGCTCTCTGGACCCGGCCATTTGACGAACACGTCCCAGCGGTGGCCGTCGATGTTGACCAGCTCCAGGGCGTGGAGCGCCGCGACGCTGCGCTGCTGGGGCGGGATCACCTGGCGCAGGGCCTCCTGGCCGTTGCGGCGCATGATCACCACGCGCGGGTCGATCTCGCGCTCCAGGCGGCGCTGGAAGGTCTTGACGTGGGGCAGCTCGCCCCAGCCCTGCTCCTTGGCGGCCTGTTGGGCGCGGGCGTAGGACCCCGCCCAGGTCGGCTTGGACGGGCGCAGATAGTCGGCGACGAAATAATCCCAGGCCTTGGGATGGATCGCGGCCTCGGCGCCGCCGCCCTGGCGGCGCGGCGCCAGGTGGGCCAGCCGATCGTGGACCGATACGCCGGCCACCAGGCCGATCCAGTTCCATAGGGTGGCGTTCGAGACGCCTTGGGCGGCGGCGGCGGCCGAGATGGCGGCCGTGCGGGTCTGGCCCTGGCGCTCGAGCGCCTCGACGGCGTCCACCGCGCGCTGGCGGCGACGGGCCTCGGCCTTGGTTTTCTCGGTCTGCTGCTCGTACCAGGACCACAGCTGCCCTGCGGTGACCGGCTCGCCCCGGTCAGGCTCGTTGTCGGGGGTGAGCAGGCCGCGCCGGGCCAGTTCGGTGGCCGCGCGGGGCGGCAGGAGCGCGATGTTGTACTCGAATCCGCCGCCGCGTCCGGCCCGGGCCCGGGCGAGCGGCGCGCCGCCGGCGTCGGTGCGGAAGGCCCAGCGATTGTCGCTGGCCAGTTCGTTGATCTTCCGCTTGGTCTGCGGAAGCCCCGGCAGGGCCAGCTCGGCCAGTTCGGCCGCTGTGAACCACGTCTTGTCGCCCCCCCCAGGACCCATCAGCGTCGCTTCCTCGTGAGGTTGATGGCGGGCGCGACCTTTTTCAGGACGCGTTGGCGCTCTTGCAGCTGATCGAGGAGCACCTGGATGTGGCCCATCTCGACCGTGAGCACTTCCTCGCCGACCACCAGCTTGCAGCCGATCAGGTGCAGGAGGCTGTCCAGGATGTCGAAGCGCTGGGTCTCCGCGATCAGGGCCAGCATGCGCGCGAACGAGATGTTGTGGCCCTCGCGCGCCTCGGCCGCGTAAGCGTCCAGCATCATCTTGGTGACGTCGTCTTCCAGCAGCGCCGAGACGCCGCCGGCGATCTCGAAGCGCGAGCGGGGGTCGTCCTTGAGGATGCGGCCCACGGCCGAGGCGATCTTGCGCTCCAGGTTCGCCAGCGAGCCCTCGCCGGCGACTCCGGCCGGCGTCTCGAAGTCGAAGCCCAGCTGCTGGGGGTTGAAGGCGGGGCGGCGCTTAGTCATCCGCCGGTTCCTGCAGCTGCTCGTAGCCCTCGGCGATCGCGGCCTGCAGCCGATCGACCAGGCGGTCGATCTCGTCGATCACGAGGGAGTCGACGTCGCCCCAGTCGGCGGCGAGCTGGAGCAGGATGCGGCGGATGCTGGCGACGCGGCGATTGGTCCGCGTGCGGAACGGCGCGAGCTGGATGCCCAGCCATTGAGCGTGGGTCTGGCGCTTAGCCATGCGACTGCCTCGCGCGTTCGGCCGCGAGCCGGGCCTTGCGGTCGGTCCAGGTTTCGAACAGGTGCTCGTCCCAGTTGTTGGGGACGCTGCGGCCGGGCTCGATCTCGTAGGCGTGGACGGACTGCCCCTTGGGCGGCTCCTTGCGCGGCGTGCCCCGGGCCGTCAGGCCGGCGGCCAGATAGGCTTTGCGCTTGCCGCCGGGCATCATTCGGCGTCCCCCCGCCTGGAGGGCGACGGCCGGCCGTCCCGGCCTAGCGCTTTGGCGGTCCGATCAACCGTTCCGTGATCGCCGCCATGCGTCGAAGTCTTCGGCTTTCCCGTGTGTCCGGCGCGCTTTGCGCCGCCTTTCGCAACGCCGCGTCGGCGAGCGTCAGGGCGAGGAAATACGTCGATCGCGGCTGGTTCGCCGGCGGCGTCCTGGTCCACAGATGGGTCAGCAGGTAGGCGCTGTATCCCATCCAATTCGGCGATTTGCGAGCCATCGGCACTCTCCTGGGCCAAGGGGGCCAGAATAGCCCGCAAGTCGGCCGGTAGGCGCGGGTCGCGAACAACGACGTCGGCCAACACGGCGCGAACGGAGCGGACCGAGAGCCGGCTCCATAGCGCCGCGAACTGGGATTGAAGCTTGTCTTGTCCCTGCAGCGGCAGTGGTCTCTGGCGGATGATGTCGAGGGCGGCCGAGACGGTCTTCGCGCCGGCGACCAGGTGCTCGACGACGGCCCTTTGATCGGCTTCCGAGAGCAGCGCGAGGGCGCGCAGCTGGCCCGCATTGGAGGCCACCGGCAGGCCGCGTAGCCGGGCGGCCAGGTCGGGGCGCAGGCCCCGGTGCAGGGCCAGGTCGCGACGAATGGTGCGGGCGTTCAGCCCCAACTTGTCGCCGACCTGCTCAGACCAGCCGTATGCAACGGACATCGTGTCCGTTGCATCCTGGGCATCGGCGGCGAGGGCCTTTGACCAGCGGGTTTCCGCCGATACCGCGCGACCGTCCTTCTGGGGATCGACACCGGCGCGGACCTTATGGATCGTCACCAACTCGGCGACGAACGCGGCGCGGTCGATCGGGTCGAGCCCCTTGCGCCACAGGTTTTCGGAGATCTCGGCCGCGCGCCGGGCCAGCGCGTCGGCGTCCACCAGGACGACCTTGAGCGCAAGGCCGGCCGTCAGGGCGCCATGATGCCGGTGGCCGCCTGTGACGAGACGGAAGCCCGCCTGCCCCGGCAGGCGGCAGACCTTGCACGGGTCCTGCTGGCCTTCGGCCGCCATGATCTTGCCCAGGGCCTCGCCCCAGGCCGAATCGATCGGCCGCAAACGGTCCACCACCTGGATCTCGCGCGGGTCGATTTCGAACACCTGATCGACCGGAACGAGAGCCGAAGAGGCCTCTTTGACGCGCAGGGTTGTGGCGGGGGCCATGTCTAGGCCGCCCCGCCATTTAGACGGTGCGTGTCCCGGTTTCGGGACGTATTATCCGCCTTGGTTCCCTTGAAACGCCCGGGAAAGAGACGGTCGATGGGTTTTCCGACATATGCGGCGATGGCCTCGGCGGTCCGTCGCGAAGGCTTGCCGCGCAGGACGTCGCGAACCGAGTCGAGCGGAAGATTCTCGGCGCGCTCGAACGCGCGAGCCGAGCCATACCCCTTCCTCAGCTGCGCCTTGATATCTTCGGGGTGCATTCGAAATCGACTCTCTGAATGAGGGCGCCAAGAAAATCCCAGTCACGGGATTTAGAGCCCGAAAACTCGAATGGTCAAGTCGAACCTTCGGGGCGGCGGGCGCTGCTGCCCGAATTTCAGGAGCGCCTGAGGCAGGCGTTGGATGGAAAGGTCGCGGCGCATGTCGCCAAGGGGGCCGGCCTTCCGCCCCAAACACTCGATGGCTATCTGAAAGGGTCTTTCCCCAGCGCCGATCGTGCGTTCGCCCTGGCCGACTCGCTCGGCGTGGATCCGCGATGGCTCGTTCTTGGCGTGGGCGAGCCGCACCGCAGCTTCTCCGACAATTCGGATGACGACTGGCTTGTGCTCCCGCACTTCGATGTCAGGGACTTCGGCGAGCACGGAAAGCCCGAGCCGAAGGAGCATGTGCGCCTTCGTCGGGACTGGCTTCAGGGGATTCGAGCCAGCACCGGCCTATGGCTGGCCGACATGCCCAGCGACGCCATGCCAGAGATCGCGCGCGAGGGGCAGACGATCGTGTGTCAGGACCCGACGTCGCCGCTGGTCGACGGGCGGGTCTACATCTTCATGCTCGACGGGCGACTGGTGGTCCGCAAGCTTCAGTTTCGACCGGACGGCATCGCACTAAGGACCAACGATCCGTCCACGCCGATGATCACCTTGACGGGCGACCACGCTAATACGTTAATACCGGTCGCCCGCGTCCTTGGAACGATCAACCTCAGCCCGGTGTGAACAGAGATGACCGCCAAGGCCCCGCCCGCACTCAGCGCGCGAAATAAAACCCTGCTCGGGACGGCGGTCATCATTGGCATTTCGATACCCGTGGCCGGCCGAATGTTCACCGACTGGCTCTTTTCTCCCCCTGCCCCAGTATCCGCGCCCGCGCCGGTCAAGCCTGTTGGTCCCCCAACGCTGAGCAGCCTGAGCCCCGACATCAAGTCGGTCACCGTCGATGGGGACTTCCTATTCATCGACGCCGAGATCAGCGCGGCCTCGAACGATGGCTATGTCGAGCGCATGGCTGACGTGGTCGAACCCGTCGCCAAGGCGTTCAAGAGCGGCGTTGCGGATAACGTGGCCGGGGTGAAATCCGTGGCGATCACCTTCGACACGCCCGTTGTCGATCGCCTTGGCAACAAGAGCGATGGCCAGCTCGTGACGATGGGGTTCAGCGCCTCCGACCTGAAGGCGGCGCACTATGAGAACCTCGGTCCCTACAGCATCATGGCGCTGACCAACCACGTCCAGTTCGCCGACCAGGACGCCGTCGATGGCGTCGCCGCCTGGTGCGTCAAGAACGCTCCGGTGGGCGCCTCCTTCTGCAAGGCTATGCTAGCCCAATAGGGTCCCAGTTCGGACGCGCCGCCTGACCGCGTGGCGCCGCCGCGCGCGTTGCTTTTCCCTTATTCCCCTTGGGATTGAGAAACTGGGCCCCGATTCCGCGAACTGGGACCCCTCAGGTCCCACTTCCGCCTGGCCGCGCCCAGTTAGCCAGCGACCGCGGCGCCCGCCGCAGCCCCGCCGCGCAGCTCTGGTTTTCCCTTGCTGGGAAAGCGTTTGTGCGTTCCTCGGAAGCCCCTCACAGGGGCGCGGCGCCCGCGCGCCGACTCTAACCGGTCCTGTCCGAACCACTGTCTAAACGGACCGGGACTCTAGACAGCGAAACGCATTTTCGATTTCGCCGAATTTTTCTGGAGCCCTTGCCCGGTAAGGGTTTCGTCCCGCCCCATCCCGTCCAGTCCCGCCTTATCCCGGACTCTAATCACTCCTGTCCCCTAACATCGACGATCATATTAGCGCTGGGATTTCTATCAGCAGTATACTCTATCAAGTTAATCAATATATCATGGACTACACGTCCAATTCGAATTCTAAATTCGGCACATCTTCATCAGAACAATGCTCTTTCAAAATTGGAGCAAGGTCCATCAGCTGATTTGCACTACGATAAAACGCATCCAGCATTAACAATGCGAATTGGTCATTCATCGTTTCTACCTCGTAGAGAGCCCTAATCTCTCTTTACAATCATTAAGGCGCCTATGAAAGTCATTGAAATTGTTTCCGACGCCAGGTGGGCGATCCAATATCCTCCAGCACTCCTCGATGCATTGGTCGACGGGGAAGCGTCGTCACGCAGGGTTGGGTGAAAAAGCAGCCGCCCTCTCCCGGCGGCCCCGCCTAAAACCTCAGCCATCCCCACAACCCGGCCGGCCTTGCGGCCCCCGCCTTCGCCCGCTCGGCCTCGCAGCGCGTCTCGATGTCGAGCACATCGCCCAGGCGCCCGTTGGCCTGGTCCAGGCGCGCGGTCTGGCCGTCCAGGGCGATCCACAGCGCGCCCGCCGTGGCGTCAGCCGCCGGCAGCGGGGTCGGCGGCACCGGCGTCCGATAGGCCTGCGGGATCAGGGCCGAGCAGTTGAACGCAGGCGGGGTCGCCTCGATACGCGCCATAGAGGCACAGCCCACGACGGCCGGCGCTGTTGAGGCCAGGATCAAGGCCCTGGCCAGAGCCGGGTGCGGTTTGGATCGCATGGTCGTTCTCCTCGTGCCGGGCCTCGCCGGCCGCATCGCGGGCCGCGCCGGCGGCGATCACGGTTCCGGCGGCTTGACTGGCCTTGGCGTCGGCGTTCGCCATCGCCGCCGCGCCCTTGGCCGCCTCCAGTTCGGCCTGCAGCCTGGCCGCGTGACCGGCTTCCGCGCGCCATAGCCACAGCGCCAAGGCCAGCAGCGACGTGAGCAAAGCCATCGCCGCCGCCCGCCAATGAGTCAGGATCAGCGCCCAGGTCATGCGGTCGCCTCCTGCGCGCGCGCCGCCGCCAGCGCCTCGGCCGTCACCGTGTCCACCCGCTTCAGCCAACCCGCGCCGAACGCGGGAAAGCCGGCCAGGGTGCGATAGCGGGCCGCCCGCGCCGCGCTCATCCGCCCGATACGCTCGCTCGCGCTTCCCGCCCCCGCGGTGGCCAACAGGCGCCGGGCCTCGCCCACGCCCATGTTGACCGCCGCATCGAACGCCATCAGGTCCAGCCCGGCCGCCAGTGCCTCGCACCCCGCCGGCCGCCAGTAGAAGGCGCGATAAAGGCTCGCCGCCTCGCCCAGGGTCATATCGCGCAGCGAGTCGGGGGTCGCCGGGCGCCCCAGCGCACGCGAATAGGCCGCCAGGGTCACGCCCATATTGGTCGGGCCGCCCCGGTCGCGCGGATCGTCGACATAGCCGCCCTCCAGGGCCAGCACCGTCTGCAGGCACGCCTCGAACCGGCCCTCGGCCGGCGCGGCGCTCATGCGCCGGGCTCGGTGGGATTGGTCCAGCGGATCAGCCCGGCGATGGCCGCGATCATCGCCGGCGCATAGGCCGTCAGCGCGGCCAGCAAGCCCGCCCAGGTGGCCCAGGCCGCCTTCTGCAGCACCAGCGCCCCCACAATCACGGCGGGCAGGATCACCAGCAGGTGCACGCACACCAGCGCGCCCAGCACGCGCCCGATCGCGGGGGTTGCGTTGTCGGCGCCGGACAGCAGCAGCACGCACCAGCCGCTCCAGGTCGCGGGCGCGCGCGCCGGCGCGCGTGAAGGCGCCGCCGCGGATGCGTCGGTCATGGCAGTCTCCAAGATTGAGGGAAGGCGCCGGCGGGGCCTAGGCCGCCGCGTCCTCGTTGCGCTCGCGGAAATAGTCGCGCGCCTGGTCGATCAGCCGGCGCTTGTCGGTGGCCCATTGCAGCAGGCCATGCCGGTCATAGGCCACGTCCCGCGCGGGATCGTAGGCGTTGCCGGTCAAGATCTCCCACCGTTCCACATAGCGCCGGTCCGCCTTGTGACCGTGAAAGCGGTGGTGGATCGCGCCGGGCAGATAACCGATGTTGCGCTTGACCGCCGCCTCGGCCCGCGCCTGCCACGCGAGCACCATCTCCTTGTAGTTGCGGTGAATTCCGCCAGGATAGGACTGCTCGCCCTGCCCGATCAGGGCGCACGCCATATGGTGGTCGCCCGCCCCCATCACCGCCCGGTCGATCATGCCGCCCACCGCGTTCCACGCCTCCATGCGCCAGAACCAGGCATAGCCGGGATGCCAATAGGGCCCGCCATAGCGATGCCCGCCCAGCCGGTTGTTCGGCCCCAGCCGCGCGCCCTGACGCCAACAATAGGCGAAGCCCTTGTGCGTCTGCATCGGCTCGCCCTGCGGCCCATAGTCGATCGCATGGCTGAACGGCTGCACCACGTCATAGTGCTGCAGATATTCCACCGTCTCGCTCGCCCAGTCGTCGCGCTCGAACGCCACATCGCCGTCGACCCAGCCCAGATAGCGCGCCTCGGGCGGCAGGTGACGCGCGCCCACATTGATCAGGTTCTCCTTCAGCCACAGCTCGCTGTCGCAGCGCACGCGAATGTGGCGCGGATTTTCCGGGTCCAGCACCGCCGGCTCGCGCTCGCCGAACGTCGCCTCCACCACCCACACCGTCGCGCCCGAGGCCTCCATCCGGGGCAGGAACTCCCGAAACAGCCGCACCCGCGAGCGATAGCGCACGGGGTTGGACATGACCGCAATGACATGCAGGTCCGACGCGGAAAGCATGAAGGCCTCGCTTGATGCAAAAATAAGGAAACGGGATGTGACGGCGGCCTTGAGCGCTGGCTCCGGCGCCCACCGCCTGGTCAGGCGCCGGCGGCTCTGACCGAAAGCCGCCGGACCGGCCGCCGAAGCGCCGACGGGCCGCCGCGCAATTGATCGGGGTCGGGCGCCGGGCTAGAAAAGAAGCGCCCAGTCCGGGCGGTCAGCGTTGGGCGTCATCGATGGACGAAATTCAATCGCCGCCCCCGCGAGACCGCATGTGTGGGTCGACGCCCTGCGCGGCCTGGCGGCGTGCCTGGTCGTCGTGTCCCACTATCTGTGGACTCCTTTGGCCGCCTACGAAGGCGTGTGGCACTACATCATCAGCCCGGGCGAGGCCGGCGTGGCCGCGTTCTTCTGCATCAGCGGCCTGGTCATTCCCTTCTCGGTCCGCAAGGACAGCGGGCCCAAGGGCGCCGCCGGCTTCCTGATCAACCGCGCCTTCCGCCTCTACCCGGCCTATTGGATCGCGGTCCTAGTCGCCGTGCTGGCCAGCCACCCGCCGCTGCGCAACGTGCTGATCAATCTGACCATGGCGCACCGCTTCGTCGGCGTGCCCGACGTCATCGCCGTGTTCTGGACCCTGCAGGTCGAGATCGTGTTCTACGCGATCATCACCGCGTTCCTGGTCCTGGGCGTCAACAACCGGTCCAAGGCCTATTGGGTGTCGTGGATCGTGGCCCTGTCGCTGGCCCTGGCGTGCGGCCTGACGCGGTATGTCCTCCACATCAAGGCGCCGGTGGCCCTGTTCGCCGGCCTGACCGTGATGTTCGGGGTCGCGACCTATTTCGAGAACGGCCTTCGCCGGGCGCTGGGTCCCCGCCTGCTGCACGCCGTTCTGGCCGCCTCGGTGCTCATCCTCCCGGCCACCTGGATCATGTCCTACATGCAGAACTGGGGCTACGGAGAGGTCAAATACCTGTCGGGCATAACCTCCATCGTCAACTACAGCGTCGCCACCCTGACCTTCGTCCTGTTTTCCCGGATCAAGAAGGTCTGGGGCGTCTTCGTCTTCCTGGGCGACATCAGCTACCCGCTCTATCTGTTCCACGCGCCGATCCACGACCTCATCGTGGCCAAGCTGTCGTCCCACCTCGGTTTCTGGGGCGCCACCGGCCTCAGCGTGGTCGCCGCCCTGATCCTGGCCACCCTGGTGCACCGGATCATCGAGCGCCCGATGATCGCGCTCGGCCGACGCCTCGCCAAACCTCTGCGCATGGCGTCCAGCCAGCCCCCGCCGCCCCTCGGCCAGCCCCTCCCCGACACGCCTGCGACGGCGGACGCGTAAGGGGTTGGGGGCGGCCAGACAGGGGGCTTTTTGAATGACGTCTAGCGGCGCGATCATTTTGACACTGGTGCTAGCGGCCATGGCGGGTGCAGTTCTGGGAGCAAAAGTCCGTTGTGACGACCCGCGGCGACGAATGATCAATGCCGCCAAATGGAGCGGTCTATTCGCGGTGGGCGCAGCTGCCGGTTGGATTTTGCTCAAGCTCATTTCAACGGTTGCCGGGGGCGGATGAGCCGCAGCTCAGTATCGCTGAGAGCGCCTCGCCTATTGCGCTCGCCGCTAGAACGCTCCCACCAAGGCCCGCGTTACGCCGGCGGCGATGTCCTCGTAGCCTGCAATGGACGGGTGATATTGGGCCGCCGATCCTGCCCAGCCCTGGCTTTGCGCCTGCGCCATGCCGCCGACCCGGCCGTTCCAATCGATCATTGGCACGTTAAGCGCTCCGGCCACGCTCCGCACCGACGAAACGTATGGAGCCTGGACCGCTGCAGTAACGACGCTGGTCAGGGTTGGAAACGGCGTCATGATGATAACGTCAGACTTACCCAGCGTCGTCACAGCACCGGCGATCGCCGTCAGATTGGCGGCGGTATTGGCCGCGCCGACGCCGTAAATCCAATCGTTGATTCCCAGGCTGATGATGTTGAGCGATGCCTGATAGGCGGTCGACTTGAGCACGAGGCCAGGATTCCAAGCCGAAGCAGTCGCCGCCCATTGCGTAGTCGTTGATCCACCCGCGCCCATGTTGCGGATGCGCACTCGGTGAATAGTCGAGTTGTAGAAATCGACACCGGCGATGTAGAGCGTGCCAGAGCCTGTCCGCTGGAGGCAAAGCGAATGCGTCGCTGACGCGCCGAGGCTGATTGTCAGGGTGTTGATGCCGCTACCGGTCGTGGAATTGGCTCCGCTGACCGACCCGCTGTCCACTTGGTAGGTGAAAGACGCCGAGCTTCCGGTGCTGATGTAGAAGATCGTGGCGTGATCTTCGGCGAGGGCTGTAGTGGTCGTCAGACAGTTGGTGGTCGTGCTGTTCTGATCAGGTTGACCGCCAGGTATATTGGAACCCAAAGCGCTCGGAGCCCACCCGGAGCCGTCGCTGACGTTCGGATAATAGCCTGCCAATGTCGAGCCGTGCGCCCCGGCAGAGCCGTCCCCGAACCAGTTATCGGCCGAGGCTGGAATGCCGCTGGCGGTGAGTTGCGCGGCCAAGTCGGTAGGAAACGAAGTGACCCGCGCATTGGCATAGACTGCATCGGCCGCCCCCGTGGAGTTGACGCCCGCTGACGTGCTGTCGCCGATGATATTGACAACTGTGTCGGAGACGCCCGCGCGAGTATTGGCAAGCGCCAGCCGAAAGTTCGCTAGGTTGGCATACGAGAGGTTATAAGCCCCGGGGATCGCGTCAGTGTTGCTGAACATGGGCCCCATACCCACCGGCACCGCCCACGCCGGCTTGGCGACGGCGAGGAGCGCCGCGAGGGCGCAGAGAAGACGCTTCATGACGGCGGCCCTCATTTCAGGTTGGCGTAGGCGCAGGTCGCGGTCGTGCCGCTGGCGTTCACGGTGGTGATGGCGATGGGCCAGGTCTGCTGGCCGGCCTGCGCCGCCCACACGCCGGTCGATCCGTCGGCGTAGGTCACGCTCACATTGCCCGCCGCGGTGCAGGTCGCCTTGAGCGTGCGGCGCGCCTGGCTGTCGGCCGCGCCCACGGTCAGGGCCACCTCGCCCTGGAACGGCGCGTTGTTCGAGGCGCCCCCGACATCGGTCTGCGGCAGGGGCGTGGCGGCGGTCACCGCCACGGCGTTGACGCCGTCGGGCGCGGTATAGCCGATCGGGCCGGGCGCGGCCTGGGCGGCGCCGGCGGCGGCCGAAGCCAGGGCGGCGAGCGCCAGCGCGACCGCGGCGCAAAGCCGTGTCTGGGTCATGATGTCCTCGTGGGTGGGGCCGCCGGGAGGGCGGCGGGGAATTGAGCCGGGTCAGTCGCCCGCGGCGCCGCGCCGGGGACGCGCGCGCAGCATCAAGTGGGTCACGCTGTCCTCCACCTGCTCGAAGCGGCGAGCGAAGGTAGTCTTGATCTCGTCGACGCTGGCCTTGAGCGCCTGCAGCGTGGCGGTGATCGCCGCCAGGGCCGCGCCGCTGTCCTCGCCCTGCCGGGCGCGCGCCTCCAGGCCCTCGACCCGCGCCGACAGCTTGCCGAGGTGAAAAGCGAACAGCGCCGCCTGGATCACCAGGCCAAGCGCGGTCAACGCCACGCCGGCCAGGGCCATCACATCCACGCTCGGCGCCATGGGCTATAAGCCGCTCAGGACGCTGCTGATCAGGGGGTTAAGCCAGGAATTGAAGCTGCCGCTCTCATTATCGCTCGCCGTCTCGTTGGTCCTGTCGATGTTGCCCGTCGTGCTCGTCGTCCCGTCATTGTTCGGGAACGTCCCAAGGGTCGAGTTCATCAGGCCCTGCATGGTGATCGGATACTGCTGGGCCAGTTGCCACTGCTGATAGGCGTCGTTCAGCGCCTGTTGCTGGTTGGCCTGCTGGGCGTCGCCCGCCGCGCCGATGGCGCCGGCCCGCTGCAGCGCCTGGGTCAGCTGGGTGTTGCCGAGCGTACCCAGAGTGTTGGCGGCGTTGAGATTGAGCGACGCGCCCTGCAGGCCCGCGCTCTGGTTGGCCTGGGCCGCCTGCATCTGCCGGGCGAGGTCGCTCTGGGCCGCGCTCTGGGCCTGGGCGTAGTTCGACTGGTTCAGGCTGGCCAGAGTGGCCGCCTGCTGCCTCGCATAGCTGTCGTCGGTCAGGTTCTGCAGCACCGCCGAGCGCGAACCGCCGAACGCTCCGGCCTGGGTCGCCTGGGCCTGGTCGCCCGCGTCGGCGATGGCCTGCTGGCGGTTCAGGTCGCTCAGCGTGCTGTCGATCACGCTCTGCTGATAGGGGTTCATGTAGCTCGACAGGTCGGCGCCCGCCAACTGCGGCGCCGAGATCGTCTGGGGCGTATAGGCGCCCACGCCCTGCGCCAGGTTGATCGCGCCGCCCACCGGCGCCGAGCCGGTCTGGTTGTCATAGACGCCCGCCTGGGCGTTCTGCGCCGCGATCTGGTCGGGCGTGAAGCTGGCGACCATCTGGCCCGTATAGGGCTGAAACGGCGTGCTGGTCAGGGCCTGGGCGTGCGCCAGATTGCTGTTCAGCGCGGCGTCCAGCGTCGGATTGGGCGTATAGGTCGAGGTTCCGGAGGAGCTCTGCTGGCTCCCCCCGAGGGACAGGCTCATGGGGTCAGGTCCTTGCTATAAACAGTCCAGCCAGTTCGGTAGCCGAGCGCCGCCAGCGCCCGCGCCCACCCGGTCCGTGGCCCGCCGCCCATCAGGCGCGCGCAGCCCTGCGTTCTCGCCCACGCCACGATGGCCGGCTCCATCGCCAGCAGCGCCTTGAGGTCGCCGCCGAGCAGCCAGATGTTGCAGGCCCGCAGGCGCGGGTAATCGTAGAATTCCGTCACCACCGCGCAGCGGCGCCCTGGCCAGAAGTGCGCCCGCCCCTGCTCGATCAGCCGCGCCACGTCCTCGATGTCATGCGTGCCGCCGGCGTGCGCCAGCGCCGCCTCGATGTACGGGAGGCAACGCGCCCAGGCCTGGGCCGGTGTTTCGGGCGCGGGCGATTGATCCGTGTGCGCAGGCTGAGCGGCGAGCCGGGGCGGGACCATGCGATGCCTCTTTGTTAGACCAGACGGGATAGGCCAGCCCGCCGCTGCAGACGTTCAGATCGCCGTCCAGATCAGCGCGCCCGAACTGTCCACCGTCAGTCTGCCGACCGTCCCGTCGGGCTTGGCCAGCAACACGAACGGCAAAGCCACCCCGCGCTTGAGGTTGTCGGCGTCGGCCTGCTCCAGGGCGCCGCGCAGGCGGGCCTGGTCGGCCGCATCGTAGCGGGCGGGCGCGGCGGCGAGCTTCATGGGCAGCCTCTTATTGGGGATCGCCCGGGATCAGGTCCAGGCGGATGGCGCCGATGCGCCAGTCGTCGCTCGCGGCGCCGGTGAAGCGCACGCGGATCTGGCGGGCCTGGAACAGCACATCGGTCGGACTGGTCAGGGCGAAGGGGCCATAGGCGGTCTCCGGTCCGTCGGGCCAGGGGCGGCCATAGAAGGTCGCGGTCACGTCGCCGTCGGCCGAAGCGTCGGGGATCAGGCGTTGCACCTCGACCTGCGTATCGCCCTGCCCCAGCTCGATCGGGCCGCTCTCCAGATAGGGCGCGGCCGCGCCGACATAGGACACGCCGGTCTCGTGCTCGTAGAGCAGGCCCTCCGCGTCGACCATCAGCGGCGTGGGATAGACCCCGCGCCCGCTGCCGGCCAGGCGCGCCAAGGCGCCGATGGTCCAGACGTTGCGCGACTGGCGGCTGCTCTCGCGATAGGCCCAGGCCACATAGCGGTCGCACTCGGTCGAGGCGGCGGAGGGATAGAACCACCAGACCTCGCCGTGGTCGGCCAGGTGAACCGCCGACACCTTGCTCGACTGATCCAGGTTCAGGTCGCCGAACACATGATCCTGCACATCGCAGTCGAGCGGCTGCACGCTCTGGCCATCGAACAGCCAGAAGCCGCCGCGTCCCATCCACGCCGCGATGGAATCGCGCGCCGCGACCGCGCCCTTGCTGATCACGCCGCAGCCCGACCCCACTCTCTGGAATCCGAACACCAGGGGCGTGCCGATATAGCCCGCGCGCCATACGTCCACGTCGGTGAACAGCAGCGCGCCGCCGGCCACCGCCTTGCCGCACTGGAGCGTGCCCAGGGTGGCCAGGTCGTAGTCTCCGGCCTGGTTGGTGGCGTCGGCCGTCCACAGGCTGATGTTCTGCTGGTCGCACCACGCGACCTTGCGCCGGTCGCCGCCCGCGCCCAGGGCGAACAGGAACCGCTCCTCTGACACCACCAACCCCTGGCACCCGGTCGGCGCCCCGCTCACCGCCGCCGCCGCTGCAGCAGGGTCCAAGGCCCACAGATAGATCTTGCCGTCCGTGTCGGCGCAGGCGACCAGATCCTCCCCCCAGCCATCCAGGGACCAGGTGGTCGCGGGCAGATAGGCCGTGGTGTTTGGCCGTGGCTCGCCAAACACGTCCGCGCCATAGGCTCCCCCGCCATAGCCCAGGTTCTGCGCCGCGTCCGCGCGTCCGACCGTGTAGCCAGTCGGCGTGATGTCGGCGTTGTCGCCATCCTCGGCCTGGACATACAGCTTGGCGTGGGTGCCGACCGCGATCCAGCGGCTGTTGGAATTGTCGCGCCACGTCAGCAGCGCCCGCGCCGCGCCGGCGAACGCCGCCGCCCCCGAGCGCACCTGCCAACCGCCCACGGGCTTGATCTGGTCCTGCTGGAACCGCACCAGATGGGCGTCGCACCAGCGCCCTTTGGACTGGTAGGTCGTCCCGTTCCTGAAGACGCCGGCCGGCGGCGCGATCGTCGCGAACGCCATCGCCTCACGCGGTCTTCATGATGAAATACAGGCCGTAGTACGGCGGCAGATTGGTGCTCGCCGTCGCCGTATGGGTGTGCGGCGCGCCCGCGCCCGTATCGCCCACGCTGATGTCGGCATAGCCCGTCTCGACGCTGACATTGGCGTTGCCGGTGGCCACCGTGATGTTGGCGGCCGCGCTCTGGGTGTCGGCGCCGCCAGGATTCTGGCCGACGTTCGCGCCGCTGGTGTTGGAGCCATAGGCCCCGCCGTTCAGCACCATGAACTGGCCGGACGACGCCGCGTGGGCGTGGCCGCTGTCGGTTGCGGCGTGTCCGTGGCCGCTGTCGCTGGCGCCGTGGCTGTGGCCCGAGTCCGACGCGCTATGGCTATGACTCGGCAGTTGGTCGACCGTCAGGGCGGCGCCATTGACCGTGATGGTCTGGGTGGCCGAACCGCCGCTGTCGCTGAGGCCATGGCTCGCGCCCGCGCCGACGATGAACCGGTCGCGCAGGTCCGGCGTGCCGTTGGTCCCGTCGCAGATCGCCCAGCCGCTCGGGCAGTTCGCCGCCAGACCGTACCAATGGATGATCATGCCGGCGGTGAACACGGCCGCGACCGCATCGCTGACCGACTTCATCTGCGCGTCGATGCTGTCCAGGTCGCCGTTGAGCTTGGTTCCCCAACTGTCGGACGACGCGCCCACCTCGGGCTTGGTCCAGCCATAGTTGGCGGTGGTGGTGTCAGCCATCTCAGCCTCGGATGATGTTGAATCGGCCGCCGCCGCCAACCGGCGCGTCGGTCAGCAGTTGCGCGGCCGACCCCGTCCGGTCGGCCGTCTCGATGTCGGTCAGCGCCGCGCCGAACAGCGAGCTCCAGGTCTGCAATCGGTCGTCCGCCCGCAGGTAAGGGGCCGACTGGGCCAGCGCGCCGTACAGGTACGCATCCGGATGGCTGGCCAGGAGCCAGTTGCTGGGATTGCCCTCCGACAACGCCGGCAGGGCCTGCAGATAGACCAGCTCAGCCGCATAGGCCCCGTCCGGCGCCGGATGCAGCCGTATCTGCTGGCCATACAGGGCATAGAACCGCGGCCGCCCGCTGCTGGCCGACCGCACCATGGCGTCGATCTTCTCGGGCGTCAGGCAGCGCAGCACGCCCGGCGAAGCGCCCGTCAACTTGACCAGCCGCTCAGACAGAAAGTCGCCGGGCAGGTCGACGTATTCGGCCGACCAGCTGGCCGCCAACCGCGCCGTCATCGGCCGCACGCGCAGCCGCCGGTTCATCTGCGCCTCGGCCAGGGCGATGAAGCTGGGGATTTCGTCGGTCAGATCGGTGCGCCGCAGCCAAGCGGCGATCTCGGCCTTGAGGCCGTCGTAAGTGCTCAGCGTCACGCATGCCTCCGCGCGAAAGGGCGCGCCGGAGAGCGCATTGCTCTCCGGCAAGGTTCAGGGGCCTTAGGCGGTGATGCGGCACGCCATCTGCGGGCGGATGGTCTCGTAGCCGTAGAACACGTCGATCCGGCACGGGAAGGCGTCGTTGTTGATGTCGTAGGCGCGCACGATGCGCATCGACACCCCGTCGTAGACCTCGCGCGCCACGAAATCGACGCCGCGCGGCAGCACCAGGTCGGCGGTGGCGAAGGCGAAGGCGTCGCGGTGGAACGCCATCTCCTGCTCATAGCCGGTGTTGGCCGCGCCCACGACCGTCAGGGCCGCGCTGTTGGCCGGCGAGGCGGTCACGCTCTGCGCGGCGCCGCTGGTCACGATCGCCGGGCTGATCGGGATTGAGCCGCTGGTGCCGGTGAAGGTGGTGTCCGACGTGCACACGAACTGCTGCAACTGTTGGGTCGCCGCCTTGGTCTCGGGATGCACGCGGTAAACGCCGGCGATGGTGAACACCGTGCCGTCCTTCATCACCTGACCGTTGGTCACGCCGCCCACGGTCAGGCTCGAGCCGGTCTGATTGGCGCCGGAGACCGTCACGCTCGAGCCCGATCCGATGTCGCCGTTGGTGTGGGTGGGCACCAACGGGTTCTCGTACCAGTCAAAGCCCGCCGTGCGGCCCATCGCGCCCTCGCGGTACTGCTCGCGGATGGCGCTGGAGTCCTGGAACAGCCCCTTCAGCGCATCGACGATCGTGGCCGTGGCGAGCGGCGACAGGTGCGCCGTGCGGTTGGCGTCCATCGGCGTGAGGCTGTTGTTCAGCTTGGCGCGCGACTGCAGATAGGTCAGCAAGGTGTTGGGCGTGGTGCCCGCCGTGCCGACCTGCTGGTACACGTCGCGGTACATGGTGAAGGCGTCAGCCTCCAGCGAGGCGGCCAGCACCGCCATGGCCGGCTCCAGGATGCGGCTGGAGAAATCGTCCAGCGACATGGTCAGCTCGGCCGAGGAGAAGTTCACGTCCACGCCCTTTTGGGTGGCGATCTGCAGCGACACGCTCTGCTCGGCCACGTCCTGGGCCGACAGGGTCTTGCCGGTGCGCACCGTGTACTGGTTGGGCAGGCGTATCTTGAGGGTGTCGCCGATCTTGGCGCCGGCCTTGGCGAAACTGTCGTCGTACTGCCGGTTGATCGCGCCGATGAAGGTCAGCTTGTTGTGCAGCACGCGCAGCGCTTCGCGGGTGATCTGCTGGGGAGTGAGAAGGGTGTTCGCCATGGTCTATCGGCCTTTCTTGCGCAGCTGGCCGCGCCGGTGGCGGATCCAGTCTTCGGTGGACATGCGGTTGGGGTCTTGAGGGGCCGAGCCGCCGCCGCCCACCTGGATGGCGGGGCGCACGGCCTGGGTCTTCGCCAGCGTGTCGCCGGCGGCCTTCGCCTGGCCGGCCTGATGGCCAACCCAGGCGTGGTGGAGCAGCATCACCAGGCGCGGATCGTTGATCGCCTGCACCTCGCTCGGCTGAAGGCCCTGGCTTAGGGCGAACCCGGCCAGACGCGCGGCGTGCTGGGGCGACCATCCGGGCAGGCGCTGGGCCAGTTCGGCCTGCGCCTGCTCGGTCTGCAGGGCGCGTTGGCGCTGCTGGTCAAACGCCTGCACCTGCTGACGATGCGCCAGCTGACTCGACGCCAGTTGATGCGCCTGCTTCATCTGGAACAGCTGATGCAGTTGCTGGGCCGCGGCCGCCGGATTGGCCCGATGCAGCGCGCCCCAGTTCTGGCCTTCCATCTGCGCGATCTGGTCGCCCAGGGCGACGATCCGCGCGCAGTCGGCCAGATTGGCCCCATGCGCCTCCGCCGCTTGCTGCAACGCCTGATGGCCGGCCTGCAGCGCCTGCCCATGCGCGTCCAGCGCCCGGACGTGGCGCGTCAGCGCGCCGTGCAGCGCCGCCGGAATGGCGTAGGTCTGGCCCTGATGTTCGATGGGAACCAGGCCGTCCGCGTCCGGCTCGGGCGGGGCTTCGGCCGCGTCATCGTCCTCCGGCGCGCCGGCATAGCCGTCCGCGCCCGCATCCGGCTGCGCCGGCGGGTTCTGTCTCATTGAGGTCCTCTGGGTTACGGCGGGTTTAGGCCGCCGGCGTCTGCAGCTTCTGCACCGCTTCCATGCGTTCGGTGCTGGCGCGGTATTGGTCGATGTCCAGCTTCTGCTGTTGCAGGTCGCGCGCGCCCTGCAGGGCCGCTACCTGCTGCTGCAGCGCCTGCACCTGCCCCGTCACGGCCGCCGCTTGCGGATTGGGGCCAAGCCCGCCCGCGCTGGGCTGCAACTGCGGCGGCAACAGCGCTTTCAGCCGCTCGGCGATCTCGTCGGCGCCCGGCCAGTCCAGGTTCTTGGCTAAAAGGTCGCCCAGCACCGGCGCGGCCTGCGGGAAGGCCTGGATCAAGGCGATCATCTGGTTGGCGGCTTCCTCGCGCCGCGTGGTGAAGCTGGGGCCGGCCTCTACCGTCAGGTCGTACTTGCCAACGGTCAGGTCGAACACCTGCTCAAGCGCTTGGGCAGAGCCGCCGCTCGCCTGCGCGCCGTTCACGGTCACCACCTGGGGTTCCCCGCCCGGGCCCAGCACGCGCAGCATGCGCGGCGTGGAATAGACCCGTGGGATCAGGTCGATCATGATCCGCCCCGCATGGCGGATGGCGCGCGACAGGTTGTCGATGAAGTGGAAGGTAGAGACGTCCCCTTCCCTCTGCCGCGCCAGGATCGCGCGGCCGGAGTTCTCGTTCGAGGCCGCGCCCAGCGACGCATCGTAAAGGCCCAGGATCGACTTGATATCGTCCGAGGCGTTCATCGCCTCCTGCAGCGCGCCCGCCGGAACCCGGCGAAGGCCTGCCGTTCGGGCGCCGCAGGGCCGTCGAACTCGATATAGGCGTGGCTGTCGGTATTGGCCGTGGCCCACTTGTCCGCATCGCTCTTGAACGCGCCCTTGGGCCCGATGAACGGCGCGCGCGGCGCCAGCGCCACCAACTCGGTCGAGGTGGTGCGCCAATAGTTGAACATCCGCTGCGGGTCCTTGGCGTCGCGCACAAGCGAGCGCAGGTGCCGCCGGCCCTCCACGAACACCTCGTCGCCATAGACCGGCACGATCGGGATGAACTTGCCCGCCCAATCAACCGTGTCGATCACCTCGGCCCCCGTCAGCAGGTGCTGCTTGACCGCATAGCTGAGGGCCTCTCGCGGGCGGCCGATCACGCTCACCCCGCCCGCGTCGAACAGGGCTTTGTTGCGGGCGTACTCGTCGGCGTCCACCGTCTCGCCGTTCGACAGGGCCAGGATCTGCCGGCGCACCTCGTGGCGCACCCAGTATTCGGCCGCCATCACACGCTCGTCGTCGATCCACGGCGAAGCCAGGCCGCCATAGCCCAGCCCGTCCCAGTCGATCGCGCCGGCGCCCTTGTACTGCCGCGCGAACCGGCCCTTGGGCATCAGGTCCACCACGAAGGCGATGTTCCAGTCGGCGCTGTCGGCCGCGGTCGAATAGGGGTCGGCGTAGATCGAAAAGGGATTGGCCACACGCTGGATGACGATGTCCTGCTCGAACCCGTCGTCGGTCGCGTAGCGCGTGTTGATGCGCAGATAGCCCAGCCCCGAGGTCACCGCCGCGTCCAGCGCCGTGTCGTAGGCCACGTCGGCGTCCGAGCAATATTCGATGTTTCGGATCAGGCCATTATAGATCTCGGCCACCGCCGGTCCCGCCGCATCGTCGGCCGGATGCACCTTGATCGCCGGCCGGTTCTGGCGCGCGTCGTTGACCACCTGGCGGATGAAGGCCGGCAGTCGGTTGATGGTCAGGCACGGCCGCGCGTCCAGATCGCGCTGCTTGCGCACCTCCAGCGGCCATTGCTCGCCCAGCCGCGCAAAGCGGATGTCGTCCAGCGCCTCGGCCCGCGCCTCGGCCTCGTGCGCCACGCACAGCTCGAACGCCTCCTTGGCCTCTTTCAGCAGGTCGTCCATGCCAGGTCCGTCAAAAAGAGAAAATGGGTGCGCCCCGGCCGCGTCCCGCCTTGGGGAATGCGCCGCTCACGGCCGTGCGAGGAGCCGGGGCGATGGTGATGTGCGCCGACAAATCAGTTCTTGATTTGTTCGAAATCCCGACTTCTAATATTTGGAGGGCGGGAGAATGAGCATGTCAGGCATCGGCTGGGTATGGCCGCTGGGTTTCTTTATCGCGATAACTGGCCTCAAGATCGTTTGGCCGAGCTACGTCCGTTCCAAGCCGCCGCCGTGGCCGAACCCGGAAGTCCGGCGCGGGTTCCTGGTAGCGGGTGCGATCGTTTTTCCGATCGGCCGCTTCGTCTATTCAAGATTCAAAGACGAACCCCACGATCCCGCCACGATCTGCCTAGACGCCATCCGTTCAAATATCGACGACGCCCAGGGGCTGGCATTGTTTGGGGCCATCTTGAGCGGATCGGCGCCCATGTGGTTTTTGATCGGCGGAGGCTTGCTCATGCTATTTCAGCTCGGCCGCGCCTCCGGCTTTTGGAGCGCCCTGCGCAGGATCGAGAACGCACAGCGACTGGCTCCCCAATCTGTTTCCGCCAATGGTTAGGTTGACGACTGGCCTTGCAACTGCGTCAGACGGGCCTGAATGGCTTGGATCTCATTTTGAAGCATGGGGCTCTCGACTCCCGTCATATAGGCGCTCGTCGCGGCGCCGGCGGCGCCCACCGGATTGTCGGACTTCAGGAAATTGAAGACGTCTCCCAGTATTCCGCCTGGCGACGCCACGCCGGCGCGCTTTGTCACCACGCCGCTAGCCCGGTTAGCCATGCCGCCAAGCGCAGCCATCGTGCGCGCTTGCGCCAATTGTTCCTCCTTACGCTGCAGGTCGTAATTCAACGCGTCGGGGTCATTCCAGCGCCAGCTGTTGCGTTCGTAGTCCAGGGCGCCGGATGGGTTCATCGGGGCGCCGCCAGCCGTCTTGATCAGCCGTGGATCGTTCGGGCCTGCGAAGGACGCGGCGCTAGTGGCTTGACCGTCCGGGGGAACCCGCACCATGCCCAGCACGCCGCCGTTCTGATCCGACGCGCCTGCTCGCCATCCCCAAGCCCCCCGGACTGGAAAGCCCGGCAGGTCATCGCCCGCCCCGGTTGAGGCCCCGCCCTGCGCGCTGTCGACGGGGAGGGTGCTCGGATCGGCGCCGCCATATTCGTCAGGGTCCATGGTTCGCGCTCGCATGTCGCCTCCCTGGCCGCCAACGCCTGTGCGCCAGCGCGGGTTTAAATGAATATCGGGAGCCGCCAGTCCCACGCCGCCGTAGCCGCGCATCTGTCTGGAGTAGGTGAATGATGGTCAAACCTGCCTGACTCGTCAAGCGGAAGTTCTTTATTTGTTCCCATGGACGCCCCGCGTCGTTCACGGCGACATGAGCCACATAACCCCGCCGGCACGACCCAATCGAATAGGCAATCGGCACGACGCCGCTAACGCGTCCCCTGCTCGGCCACATCGACAATGGCCAAGGCCAGGTCGTGCTGCGCCGCGGCGAGCCGTACGGCCAGCACCGTCGCGTCGTTGTCCTCGTCCATCACCGCCAGCCCCTCAATCGGTTCGCCCGATTTGGCCAAGCGGCTCATCGTGCCCATGCCGTCTTTCCTGGCGGGCGTGACGAACGCCACGACATCTGGACCAAGCCGCCGAATCCGATCGTCGGGATATGGGCCGAACACGAAATCCGCCTTCGGCTCCAGTTTTTCGGCAATAACGGCATCCACAAACGCCCTGCGGCGGGGAAACAGCCGCGCCGCTATCCTGGCCGCCTCGAAGCGCCCCGAGGTGTCGCCGACGGAAACGCTCAGTTGGACCGCAGGGCCGGCCACGGGGCCCTTGGAGGCGTCCCCCAGCCGGGCCGGGGTCACGAGCAGCGTGGCGCCGTTCGAACCGTAAAGCTCGATGCAGCGCCAGCCCCGCGGGGCCAGAACGCCCTTCACATAGTTGCCAACGTACCACCCTAGCCGCGCTGCGAGCGCCGCCGATAGCTCCGGCGCCTTGCCATCGTCCTTCGGCGCTGTCTGCGGACCCAGTTGGCCGTCCGAGCTGCAGCCGATGAAGGGGACGCGCACCGGCTGGGCGTGAGCCCCGCCGGCGAACGCGAGGCCAAGCGCACAAAACATCGACGCTACCCGCATGGCGACAATCCTCCTTTGCGGACGTTAGGCGCCTTGAGGTGGGCGATGCAACGCCCTCACCCCATCCACCCGCCGCCCCCGCCACGCCGCCCCGCCTTCTTTGCCCTGCGCCCCGCCTCCGGCTCCTCGTAGGCCGTCATCAGATAGCGCAGGGCGTCCGCCGGATGGCTGGTCCAATCGTGCAGCGGCCCCAGCGCCACGCGCCGCTTGGGATCGACCCGCTCGCGATAATCGCGCAGCGCCCTAAGACCGGCCTCGCACCGCGCCGCGTCGATCCAGGTCCTGGGCAGCATGCGGCGCACCGTCTCGATCCCGTCGGCCACGCCAACGCGCGGCGTGATGCGCACGCCAAAGCCCAGACCCTCCAGCATCTCCGCCCGGCTCTTGCCGGTGCCCAGCTCGCGCGCCCGCGCGTCGTGCGGCAGGATCAGGGGCGCATAGACATAGGGCCGTTCGCGCAGGGCCCGGGCGTACCAGTCCAGCCCCACGCCTGAATTCTCGACATAGTCGATCAGCCGGATCTCGCGGCCCACGAACTGCGCCAGCCAGATGGCCGTGGCGTCGCCGATACCCAGATCGAACGCCGCGTGCACCTCCGACGCCGGATCGTGCGCCACGCGGCCGATCCGCCCCTCCTCCTCCGCCGCCGTCAACGCCGCGGCGTAGTAGGCGCCGGCGATGGCGGCATCGAAGCTGGTCTCCAGCTCGCGCGCGTATTCGTCGGCCGACAGCTCGGCCTTCAGCGCCTCAAGCTCCGCCTCGGCCAGCAGCCCCGTCTGCGACGCTCTCAGCCGCAAGGCGAACCAGTCGTTCGACGCCTCGGCCCGCTCGTAGAGCTCCCAGAAAGCGTTGCGGCCCTTGGGCGTGCCGATGAAGGCGGCCCACCCCTGCCGGTCGGCCAGGGCCGGGCGGATGACCTCACTCCACGCGCGCGGATCGATATCGGCGAATTCGTCGAGCACCACGCCGTCAAGATAAAGCCCACGCAAACGGTTATAGTTATCTGCGCCGTACAGCCTGATGCGCCCGCCGTTGGGCAGATCGACCCTCAGTTCCGATACGCTCACCACTACGCCCGGTATGGGCGCCGTGTATTGCTTCAGATAGCTCCAAGCCACATCCTTGGCCTGGCTGGTGAAGGGCGCGACATAGGCAAGACGGGGCTCGGGCCGTTCGCACGTCAGCGCCGCGCGGATCAGGTCGTTGACCGCCGCCACCGTTTTGCCCGCGCGCCGGTGCGCCACGATGCACGCCCAGCGCTCCGTGCGCCCGTGAAAGGCCGCGAACGCCGGCCTCGGCGCATAGGGGATCAGGACTTTGCGGGATCGAGCCATGTGAACGTCAGACTGATTTGCCCTTCGTCTTCGCCGCCCATGCCGCCCGCAGTTTGGCCGCCCACCCGCACCGCTTGCGCCGCCCGGCCATAGGCCCGGTCGATCAGGGCGTTGGCCGCCGACACCCGCACGGCCTCCGAGTTGGCGCTTTTCACCAACTCGGCCAGCGCCTCCAGCGCGGCGGCGGCATGCGTCTGCGCGGCCTCGCGGAAGGCGACGGCGGGATCGGGCGCGGTGGGGAGCGGCCCAGGGAGCATGGGCGCGGGCTCGCTCGGGGCCGGCAAAGCCGTCACCGACGCGGCCCGCCTTCGGTTGGCGGCGGCCATTGATAATCCTTTTGGGGGAAGCTGATCCTGCGCCTCAAAAGGGCTTCCAGGAATGAAATCAGGCTATGGATAGGCGCCTGAGTTGGCAAGACGTCCGCCTCACCCCCTCAGCCCCCGATCCCGTGCGATGGCCTCCAGCACCGCTGTCAGCGCCTTGGTGTTGGCCAGCCGCGCCGAGCCGCCCGGCGCGATGGAGTTGATGGTGCGGCCCTCACCAGCCACCAGCCGCAAGACCCACAATTGCCGCCCAGTCCTGGCCAGCGCTTCCCAAGCCTGCAGATTTTCGGCGCGGCCGGCGCGCAACTCGGCGAAGGCCGCGGCGCCCGCCTCCGAAAAGCCGCGCACGGGGGCGGCGAAGTCGCGGTTCAGGTTCGAACGCGGGCCGGCGGCCAGGGCCTCGAAACAGCGGCGGTAAAGCAGTCCCGCATCATATTCGGTCCTGGGCAATCCCCCCTGCTCGAACAGCGTCTGCAGCCCGTCGCGCGAGGTCACGCGCAGCCCGCCGCCACCCCGATCCACCGCTTCGCCCCGCAGGCGCGCCAAGGCCACCGTCTCGTTCAGGCCCGCTTCCACCGCGCGCTCCTCGGCGCGGACTTTGGCCCGCTCGGCGGTCAGCCGCGCCAGATCCTCGCCGCTCAGCCCCCGTCCCTTGCGTTTAGCGGCCATCTTCACGCCGCCCTGCGCGCGATGGCGACGATCGCCTCAACATCGTGCGCGTTCAGCGGCCCGCCCTGCACCATCAGGCCGCGGTGCGGCGGGCAATACGGTCCGCCGCCGGTCGGCGCCGCGCAGCACATCTGCTGGCCCGGCGCGGCCGGTTCGCCCAGCGGATAGCAACATTCCCCCCTCAGCCGCGCGGTCCAGGGCTTGGGATTGGACGCCGCTTCCACCTCGCGCAGAGGCGGCAGCGGCCGGTCGGGCAGAAGCCACGCCCGCGCGATCGATCTCTGCCGGACCTTGGCGAAGCTGCGCGGCGGCAAGGGCGGCGGCTTCTCCGCGGCGGGCTTGACCAGCCCCATACGCTGGACCTTGCCCAGCACCGCGTTGCGTGTGGGCGCGCCGCCGAGGGCGAGGTCGAGCGCTCGCGCGGTCTGGGCCGCACTCAGCCCCTCGGTAAGGTAAAAGCGATTGAGCAATTCAACGGCTTGCTCGGTCCAATCGAAGGACATGCGGAGGCGCCTCTCCAAAGGGGAGCGAAAAACGATGGGGGTTTGGGGAGCCGGCGGCCCGCCCTCATCGAGAGCTCAAGCGCCAGAACCAGAAGGCCTTGCCTTCATTGTAATTTGTATAGTATGCATTATTGCATGGCAAGCAAATTTGCATGGAGCGCAAATTTCTTGGCCTCATGAGAGGATCGCGCCATGCCGCGCAAGGCCCGCCCGCATCCCAAGCCCGCCCGTCGGCCGACCTATATTCGCGCCTGGCGCCGGCATCGCGGCCTGACCCTGGCCCAGTTGGCCGACCGTCTGGCCGTCGAACTTGAGGTCGACATCTCGGAGGGTCAAATCTCGCGCATTGAGCGCGGAGAAACCCCGTATTCGCAAGATATTCTCGAGGCCCTGGCTGGGGCCCTTCGCTGCCAGCCCGCCGACCTGCTCGTGCGCGATCCCACCCAGCCTGACGCGATCTGGAGCCTGTGGGAAACGCTCAAGCCCCTGGAGCAGGCCCAGGCCGTGGAAATTCTCAAGACTCTCCGCCGAACGGGCACGGAGTCTTAGGCGCGCTTGCGGCTCAGCTTGCACTTAGTACAAGATTGTCGGCAGCAATCGCAGGCGCCGATGACCGAAACTCCGCCGCTCCCCGACCGCATCCTCGCCCGCTTCCAACACGGCGGCGAGCCGATGACCTTGAACCGCGCCCGGCGTCTGGCGGACGAGATCGAAACCTACAATGGCCTCGATAGCGCCATCGCCGCCCTGGCCCATGATCAGGCGTTCGCCGCCCTCGGCGACGCCCTCGCCTACCGCGCATTGCTGGCCGACGCGGACCGGCCCGAGGCCCTGATCGAGCGTTTACAACGGCAGGCGGCCGACCTCGACGCCCGCGCCTCGCCGGCCTGGGCCGAGGCGGCGTCCCTTCGCGGCCGCGCCGCCTATCGCGTCCGACAGGGGGAAATGGCCCTCGCCGCTCAGATGCAGGCGCAGGCCGACGCCGCCGAGCGCTTCGCCGCCGATCTGGAGGCCCGAGCCTTCGGTCTGCGCCTCAGGGCGGCCGCCCTGCAGGCATCGGCCTCGGTGCGCGCCCTGCTGTTAAATCTGGCGGCCTGAAATCGCGGCCGGCCACCCTACCAACCCATCGAAATCAGCCTATATTTGGGCGAACATGATCTGAGGGGATCGTAACTTGGCCAAGGAGCAGGATCGGCCGTCTGCGGACGCAAGGTCGGCGTCAGCACTTGACGTGGCGTCGGTCGCGCCCTGGGTCCTGTTTTGGGGCTGGGTGGCGCTCGACAGCGCCCTGGCTTACCGCAAGAGCCAAGCGGCGCTTGAGGAAGAGGCAAGCGCGCCAGATCTCGCCGAGTCCTTGTCCCCGCCGCCCACAGAGCGCCGTATCCGCCGCTGGCTGCCGTCGTCGCAGATTTGTCCGGAAGGGCTGCGCGCGGTGCAAAAGCGCGCCCGAACCGCCATGATTGGGGCCCCGATTCTCGCCGTGGCGGCGCCCATGCTGCTGGGCAAAATCCTGCGGCGTAAAAAATCCTGAGAAGGATCAATCCGAACCCGGATGAAATCGGGGCTGGAACACTTGAGCCGCGACGCTAAACCCCTGATGGAAAAGCGCCAAGACGGCTTGACCTGACTACCAAAGCCGGTCATTCGCCACTCGTTGTCGGCGCGCTGAAAGCCTCTTGGCTAAGCACCGGGAACATCAGACAGGTTCGAACGACAAGCCGTGGCGGGGGGCGACGGAGCACGTCTTAGCTCCGTCTCGCCATCGGCTTGCGCTGGGCAAAGAGGCGCGCATGGTTTTCCTGCAGCCCCGGGGGCGCTTTACCGTCAATCCCACCCTGGCCGCGCTCGGCCGGGCGTACTTGCCCAATGGTTTCGACATTCTGGCCTTCTGCCTGATCGCCGGCGTCGGCGTCATGATCGCCCATGGCGGCCATGAGATGGATCGGCCGCTGTCGGCGCTCAACGCTGGCATGACGCTCGATCTGAAGCAGTTGCCCGGCTATGCGGTGCTCACCACCCTGCGCATGTTCGCCGCGCTCGGAGCCTCGCTCATTTTCACCTTCGTGGTCGCCACCCTGGCCGCCAAGAGCCGCAAGGCCGAGTTGGTGATCGTGCCCGCCCTGGACATCCTGCAATCGGTGCCGGTGCTGGGCTTCCTCACCTTCACCATCACCTTCTTCATGAACCTGTTTCCGGCGCGCGAACTCGGGTTGGAGTGCGCGTCGATCTTCGCCATTTTCACCGCCCAGGCCTGGAACATGACCTTCAGCATGTACCAGTCGTTACGCACCCTGCCAGGCGACCTCGAAGAGGTCAGCCAGATGTATGGGCTTTCGCCTTGGCGCCGGTTCTGGCGGCTCGATCTGCCCTTCGCCATGCCCGGCCTTATCTGGAACATGATGATGTCCATGTCCGGCGCCTGGTTCTTCGTGGTCGCCTCCGAGGCTATCACGGTCAAGGGCCAGACCGTGGCCCTGCCCGGCATCGGGTCGTGGCTGTCCATGGCCATTGAGCAGCGTAACTTCGGCGCGGTGGCCTGGGCGGTGGGCGCCATGGTCGTGGTCATCCTGCTTTACGATCAGTTGCTGTTTCGCCCCATCGTGGCCTGGGCCGACAAGTTCCGTTTCGAACTGACGGCCTCGGAGAGCCAGCCCACCTCATGGCTTTACGACGCCCTGCGCCGCACGCGCCTGTTCCGCCGCCTGCGCGAGTCGGGCGAGCGGCTGATCTGGCGTCTGCAGTCGCTGGAAAAGCCATCCGCGCCGCGGCCGCCCAGCTTCAGGATTGATCCCAAGGTCGACCGCGCGGTCGATCGGCTGTGGCTGGCGGTGGTCATCCTCGCCGCCGCGGGCGGCGCCTGGGAGGTGTTCCTTTACATCCAGGCTCACCTGCACTGGAGCGACGTGTTCACCGCCGTGGGGCTGGGCTTCCTCACCCTGATCCGCGTACTGGTGCTGATCTTCCTGGCCAGTCTGGTGTGGACGCCGATCGGCGTATGGATCGGCCTTCGGCCCGCCTGGGCCGAAAAGGTCCAGGCGATCGCCCAGATCCTGGCCGCCTTCCCGGCCAACGTCCTCTTCCCCTTCGCGGTCATCGCCATCGTGGCCTGGAAACTCGACCCCAACATCTGGCTGTCGCCGCTGATGGTGCTGGGCACCCAGTGGTACATCCTGTTCAACGTGATCGCGGGGGCCAGCGCGCTGCCCGGCGACCTGCGCGAAGCGGCCAAGGTCTACAAGGTCAAGTCCTGGGCCTGGTGGCGCGACTTCGCTATTCCCGGGATCTTCCCTTACTATGTCACCGGCGCTTTGACCGCCTCGGGCGGCTCGTGGAACGCCAGCATTGTGGCCGAGGTGGCTAGCTGGGGCAAAACCCAGGTCCAGGCGGCCGGCCTGGGCGCCTACATCGCCAACGCCACGGCGGCGGGCGACTTTCCCCGCGTCGTCACCGGCGTCGCGGTCATGTCGATCTTCGTGATCGCCCTGAACCGCAGCCTGTGGCGCCCCTTGTACGTCCTGGCCGAGCGCCGTTTCCGGCTCAATTAGGAGGCCGCCCATGCTTGACGACGCCATGTCCGATCAGCCGCTGGTGGACATCCGCCACGTGCGGCACTTCTATCAGAAGGGCGGTTCGCCCGACCTTCTGGTGCTCGACGACGTCAACCTAGAGCTCAAGAACAACGAGATCGTCGGTCTGCTCGGCCGGTCGGGCTCGGGCAAGTCCACCCTGCTGCGCTCCATCGCCGGGCTGCTCAAGCCGCGCGAGGGCGAAATACTGTTCCAGGGCAAGCAGATACACGGACCGGCCGAGGGCCTGTCGATGGTGTTCCAGTCCTTCGCGCTGTTTCCCTGGCTCACCGTCCAGCAGAACGTGGAACTGGGGCTCGAGGCCAAGCGCGTTCCCCCGGAGGAGCGGCGTCAGCGCGCCCTGGCCGCCATCGACCTGATCGGCCTGGACGGGTTCGAGAACGCCTATCCCAAGGAATTGTCGGGCGGCATGCGTCAGCGCGTGGGCCTTGCCAGGGCGCTGGTGGTGCGCCCTGCTCTACTCCTGATGGACGAGCCGTTCTCGGCGCTCGACGTGCTGACCGCGGAGACCCTGCGCACCGACCTGCTCGACCTGTGGTGCGAAGGCCGCATGCCCATTCGCTCGATCCTGATCGTCACGCACAACATCGAGGAAGCCGTCCTCATGTGCGACCGGGTGCTGGTGTTCTCGTCCAATCCCGGCCGTATCGCCGCGGAAATCCGCATCGACCTGCCCCAGCCGCGCAACCGGCAATCGCCCGCCTTCCGGGCCCTGGTCGAGGAACTCTACAGCCGCATGACCGCCCGCTCGCCCGATGCGCCCGCGCGCGAGGGCCTGTTCCCTGGCATGGGCATCGGCATGGTGCTGCCCGAGGTTTCGACCAACTCGATGGCCGGTCTTCTGGAAACCCTGCAGGAAGCCCCGCACAACGGGTCGGCCGCGCTCAACGAACTATCCGACGATGTCGGCCTGGACGCGGACGAACTTTTCCCCATCGCCGACACCCTTCAGTTGTTCCGCCTGGTCGAACTGGAGGGCAACCGCATCCGCCTGACCGGACCCGGGCGTCGCTACGCGGTGTCGGATGTTGACGCGCGCAAGCAGCTGTTCGCCCAGCACCTGCTGTCGTTTGTGCCCCTGGCTAGCCATATCCGGCGGGTGCTCGACGAACGCCCCAACCATCAGGCGCCCGCCCGCCGCTTCCGCGACGAGCTGGAGGACTACATGTCCGAGGACTACGCCGACCAAACGCTCAAGGCAGTGACCACGTGGGGCCGTTACGGCGAGGCTTTCGCCTATGACGAGGCCAGCGACCTGTTCAGCCTGGAGAACCCGACTTAGCGGTGATCGCGCCGAACTTGGACAGCAGGTCCGGGTTCAGCACGCCGTCCGGCGTCTGCCCCAAGGTCTTCTGATACGACGCGATCGCCAAGTGCAGCGCCGGAGAATTGGCACCGTCCGTCGGCCCTTTGTAGTAGCCGAGCTTCGACAGCGCCTGCTGAGCCATCGCCAGATTGGCGTCAGGCCCAGGCGCGGCGGCCGCCGTCGCTGGCGCCGCGCTTTCCGCGCGGAAGCCCGCGGCGGCGCGTTCCGCCGCCTGTTGGGCGCTGGCGGACAGCTCCGGCTTCAACCGATCGGCGCTGGCTTTGGACTCGCCATCACCCGACTTGGCGGCAATTAGGAACCACTTGTAGGCCTCGGCTGGATTCTGGCCGACCCCCAGCCCCTCTTCGTAGAGCTGCGCCAGATTGTATTGGCTGTCGACCAGGCCCAGATCGGCCGCGCGGCGGAACCATGACGCGGCTAGGCCCACGTTCTTAGTCCCACCATCGCCGTGGAAGTAATAGAGGCCAAGGTTGTGCATCGCCTTAGGGTCGCCGGCGTCGGCGGCTCGCTGGGTCCAGCGGCGCGCTTCCACCATGTCCTTCTTGATGCCCGCTTCGCCGTCTTCGTACAGCTTGGCCATGTAGAACTCGGCCGGGGCGTAGCCCTGATCGGCGGTCTTACGCATCAGGTCCACGCCGCTGGGGTCGTTGGCCTTGATCTTGTCTTTGGCCTGGTTGTAAGCCTCCGACTGGTCGGCCGTGACGGGGGCCAGCGACGAGGCGTCGTCGGCGCCCACATCCGGCGAGCCTGTGGCCGGGCCGGTGGTCAGATTGGCCGCCAAAGGCACGCTGGACGCGGCCGGCGTGGTCTGGGCCGGCGTCGTATTGGCCTTGTCCGCATCGCCCTTGGCCCAGCCTGAAATCATGTCCGGCCGATAGAGCACATAGGCCGCCGCCGACATCCCCAACAAAGCCACCGCGCCCGAAGCGAGCATGGCGTTGCGCACGCTGTGGTGTTCGCGCTTCTTGCCGAACCGCGCCAGCGGCCCGCCGCGCTCCTTGCGCTCCTTTTCCGGCGGTTGCGAAGCCTGCCGGGCGGCGGCGCGCGCCGCGGCGATCAGTTCGCGGGTCGACGCGCCGCGCAGGGCCGCCGCGTCGAACGCGGCGGGTTCAGGCGCCGGCTCGCCGATCGAGTGGCCGAAAGGCGCGTCGAAGGCAGGCGCCTCATGAGCTGATGTTTCATGAACCGGCGCTTGATGAACCGGCGCCTCATGGACCAACGCCGTTTCGGCGAAGACATGGGCTGCGTCAAAGTCCTCGTCAGCGAAAGCCGGCGGTTCGGGTTCGGCCGGAAAGTCTGCTGCGAAGGCAGAAGGATCGTCGAAGGTTGCGTTCGCCCCGAAGCCCTCGTGGTCGCTTAAGACCAGGGGTTCGTCGAAGGCCTCCGGCTCAGCCGGAAACGCCATCGGCTCAGCCGGTTCATCAAACGCGCGGGCGATAAAATCGGGCGCCTCGAATGCAACATCTCCGAACGCCGTTTCAATCGAGCGCGTCGACTCGGCGTGAAACACGGCCGGTTCGGCGACGGGCTCGGCCCGCTGGTCGCCGAAGGCGGCCTCGGCGGCTTGGCTCTCGGCGAACGGATCATAGCCGGCGGCGAACGGCGTGCCGGCGAACGGGTCGTGGATGATCGGACCGGCCGCTTCCGGCTCGATCGGTTCGACGACGGGCTCGGCGACGGGGAACGGCGCGGCGTCGAACGCGGCGGGCTCAAGCGCTTCCGGCTCGGCCTCGACGGACCGGGCCACCTGACTCAGGCGCTTGTCGATCCGCGCGCGCGCTTCGTCCAGCAGCCGCGCGGTACGCTCCTCGCTTTGGCGCATGCGGTCGAGCAGTTCGGACGAGGTCTTCTCGTGGCGCTGGTTGATGCGCTCGCTCACGCGCGCCACGTGCTCGCCGACATCGTCCATCGCCTGGGCCGAACGCCGTTCGGCGTTGGCGATCCGCTCTGACAGCCGCTCGGTGATGCGGGTGATTTCCGAGCCGAGCTTCTCCAGCGCCTCGGCCTGGCTGGCGTCGGCCCGGTGCAGCTTTTGCTCCACGGTGCTGGCCATACGCTGGACGTCGGCGCCGAGTTGATCAATCGCGCCAGAGTTTCGGTGCTCTGCCTCCTGGAGCTTCTGATTGAACGAGTCGGCGATCAGTAGAACGTCGCGCCCGATCTTCTCGATCGTGTGCGTCTGGCGCTGTTCGCTGAGCGCGACCTGGGCGGCCATGTCGCGCACAGTCTGGTCGAGTTGGTCGATACGGTCGTCGCCGCCGGCGAAGGTGGTGAGGCTGGCGCGCTCGGCCATGTCCAGACGGACCTGCTCGACCTGGCGCGAAAGGTCTTCCGCCAGCTGTTCGAACTTCTCGGCCGCCACGCTGGGATCGAGCTTCGCTTCGGTTTCGCGAAGACGGCTCTCAAGGCTGGCGAATGAGCTTTCCAGGCTGCTGATCGCGCTGGTGGCGCCCGCTTCAGCTTGTTCGAGCCGGCCGGCGATGCGCGCCACCACCTCGTCCACCAGGTTTTGCGAGGCGGAGTCGGCGGCCAGGGCCTTTTGCGCGATCTGGTCCAGGTCCACGCGCAGCACATCGATCGCTTCACGCGTGCGGGTCTCGCCCTCGTACAGATGGCCGGCGACCTTGTTCAAGGCCGACTCCAGCGCGCGCATAGCCTCGGCGGAACGGTGGCCGGTGGCTTCCTGCTCGACACGCCGCAGGCGCGCCGCCAACCGCGCCTGGTCGGTTCGCGCCTCGTCCAGCGCCCCCTCGAACCGGGCCGCGACCTGCACTTGCTCGCGCTCGGTGGTCTCCAGACGGCGCAACATGCCTAGAACGGATTTGTCGATGCCGCTGATGGCCAGGGTTGAGCGGTGTTCGGCCGCCTCGACCCGAGCTGACAACCGCTCGAGCGAATTGAGCACCCGCGACACCTCGTCGGCGCGCATCAGCCCTGCCTCGGGCTCGGGTTGCATACTACGCCGCGGGGCCGCGTAGGCGGTCGACAAGGCTTGGGGCGAGACCGATGCCCCGAGCCGCTGAACCGGTTCCGCCTCAGGCGCGCCCGCGTCCTCCAGGATCATCTGGTTGAGCCATTCGCCGAGGGTCATCCCCGAACGCCTGGCCAGATCCTTGGCGATCTCTCGCGCCTTAGGATCGATTCCCTTTACTGACCAGGGCGCCCCTGCAGACATCGAATCGAACTCCTAGCCGTCTTCGCTGAACGCTACTCATCGATTCCTAGTGTGTAAACGTGGCCGCACCCCAAGATGTAGGGGTGCGACGATATCTCCTGTGGATGAAGCTGGACCGGGCTCACGACAGGTCGCAACCGGACGCCTCCCGCCAGCGTCTCCAGTCTGCTAAGCAGCGCTTGAGCAACGACGAGACCTGCGATGAGCCTGGACGGCGATTATGACCGCGACAACATCTTCGCCAAGATCCTGCGCGGCGAAGTCCCGGCGGCCAGAGTGTACGAGGATTCGCACGTCCTGGCCTTCATGGATGTGTTCCCGCAGTCGCCCGGGCATCTTCTGGTCATCGCCAAACACTCTCATGCCCAGAACCTTTTGGAGGTGGAACCTGAAGTTCTGTCTCACCTGATTTTAGGCGTGCAGCGCCTCGCGCGAGCGGTCCGCGCCGCGCTCCATCCCGACGGAATCGTCGTCACCCAGTTCAACGGCGCCGCCGCCGGCCAGAGCGTATTCCACCTGCATTTCCACGTGATTCCCCGTTGGGAGGCCCAGCCGCCCCGCCCGCATGGCCAAGGGCCGATGGCCGACCCGGCGGAACTGGCCGCCCTCGCCGAGCGCATCGCGGCGATGATCGACTAGAGCCGCTGCCCCGCCAGGGGACTCAACGAAAAAGCCCGGCCGGCGCGGGGCCGACCGGGCTGATTCCAGACGCGGCGACTGGACGACTGTTACTGGGCGAGCGCGGCCTCGCCGGCCGCGCCGGCGCCTGGATCGGCGTCGCCATCGACGTCGATGTCGAACGCCAACTTCCCATCGACCAGTTCAACCTTGACGTGCCCGCCACGAGTTAGGCGACCGAACAGGATCTCGTCGGCGAGCGGCTTTTTGATGTGCTCCTGGATTACCCGGGCCAAAGGCCGGGCGCCGTAGAGCTCGTCGAAGCCGTTCTTGGCCAGCCAGTCCGCCGCTTCCTCGGTGGTCTCGATCGTGACGTGCCGATCGGCCAATTGCGCCTCCAGCTGGATAATGAACTTCTGCACGACCTGACGGATGATGTCCTGCGTCAGGCCACGGAAGGCCACCACCGCGTCCAGACGGTTGCGGAATTCCGGCGAGAACACGCGCTTGATCGCCTCGCTCTCCTCGTCCGACGCCCTGCCCCGGCCGAAGCCGATGGTGTTGCGCTGGGCGTCGGCGGCGCCGGCGTTGGTGGTCATGATCAGCACGACATTGCGGAAGTCGACCTTCTTGCCCACCGCGTCGGTCAGCACCCCGTGGTCCATGACCTGCAGCAGGATGTTGTAGACGTCCGGGTGCGCCTTCTCGATTTCGTCCAGCAGCACCACCGCGTGCGGATGCTGATCGACGGCGTCAGTCAGAAGTCCGCCCTGGTCATGGCCGACATAGCCCGGAGGCGCGCCGATCAAACGCGACACCGTATGCCGTTCCATATACTCGGACATGTCGAAACGCAGCATCTCGATGCCCAGGGTCTGGGCCAGTTGCTTGGCGGTTTCGGTCTTGCCCGTGCCGGTGGGACCGGAAAACAGGTAGCAGCCGATCGGCTTGTTGGCGTCGCGCAGGCCGGCGCGCGCCATCTTCATGGCGGCGGACAGTTGCAGGATCGCCTCGTCCTGGCCGAACACCACGCGCTTGAGGTCCGCCTCGAGCTGCTTGAGCGACTCGGCGTCGGACTTGGACACCGACTTAGGCGGAATGCGCGCGATCTTGGCCACCACGGCCTCGACCTCCTTCACCCCGATGGTCTTCTTCCGCTTGCTCTCGGTCAGCAGCATCTGCGAGGCGCCGGCCTCGTCGATGATGTCGATCGCCTTATCGGGCAGCTTGCGGTCGGTGATGTACTTCGCCGACAACTCCACCGCGGCCTTCAAGGCGTCGGCCGTGTATTTTAGCTTATGGAAGTCTTCGTAGTAGGTCTTCAGTCCCTTGAGGATCTTGATCGTATCCTCGATGGTCGGCTCGTTCACGTCGATCTTCTGGAACCGGCGCACCAGGGCGCGGTCCTTCTCGAAGTGCTGCCGGAATTCCTTGTAGGTGGTCGAGCCCATGCAGCGCAGGCTGCCTGAGGCCAGGGCCGGCTTGAGCAGGTTGGACGCATCCATAGCCCCGCCCGAGGTCGCCCCCGCGCCGATCACCGTGTGGATTTCGTCGATGAACAGGATCGCGTTGGGATGCGCCTCCAGTTCCTTGACCACCTGCTTGACGCGTTCCTCGAAGTCGCCGCGATAGCGCGTGCCGGCCAGGAGGGCGCCCATGTCGAGCGAGAAGATGGTCGCACCAGCCAGCACTTCAGGCACCTGGTGATCGACGATCTTGCGCGCCAGCCCCTCGGCGATGGCGGTCTTGCCCACGCCGGGGTCGCCCACCAGCAGCGGGTTGTTCTTGGTGCGGCGGCACAGGATCTGGATCGCGCGCTCAACCTCGCTGGCGCGGCCGATCAGGGGATCGACCTTGCCCTGCTTGGCCTTGTCGTTGAGGTTGACGCAATAGGCCTCCAGCGCCTCGCCCGCAGACTTGGGCTGGGCGGTCTTTTCCTCCGCGTCCGGCTCGGCCGAGCCCTTGACCGCACGCGTTTCCGAGGCGCCCGCCTTCTTGGCAATGCCGTGGGCGATGAAGTTCACCGCGTCGTAGCGCGTCATGTCCTGCTCTTGCAGGAAGTAGGCGGCGTGGCTTTCGCGCTCGGAGAAGATCGCCACCAGCACATTGGCGCCAGTCACCTCTTCGCGGCCCGACGACTGCACATGGATGACCGCGCGCTGGATCACGCGCTGGAAGCCCGCTGTGGGCTTGGCGTCCTCGCCGTCGTCGACCACCAGCGATTTCAACTCGGTGTCGAGATAGTTGAGGATGTTCTTCCTCAGGACCGTCAGGTCGACCTCGCACGCCTGCATCACACCCTTGGCGTCGGGATCGTCGGCCAGGGAAAGCAACAGGTGCTCGAGGGTGGCGTATTCGTGCTTCCGGTCGTTAGCGAACTTGACGGCCTTATGCAGGGTATCTTCAAGGTTGCGCGAGAAAGACGGCAAGAGAAGCCTCTCAATCCTTTTCCATGGTGCACTGCAGCGGATGCTGATGCCGACGAGCGGTGTCGATCACCTGAGCAACTTTCGTCTCGGCCACCTCGTAGGTAAACACGCCGCACACGCCGACGCCGTGCTGATGCACATGCAGCATGATACGAGTCGCGTCCTCCCGCGATTTGTTGAAAAACCGCTCAAGCACGTAAACAACGAACTCCATCGGCGTGTAGTCGTCGTTCAGGAGCAGGACTCGGTATAGAGACGGCTTCTGCGTTTTTGGCTTGGCCTGCGTGACGACGGCGGAACCGGTTCCGGTCCCGTTGCCACTGCCAGGCTCGCCAAGCTTGCGCTCAGCCATTTACGAAAACTCTCCGCTGGGGCGTCGAACCGTCGACGTCCGAATGACATATGGGATCGAATTCGCCCAACGCAAAGGCCCCTGTTTTTCCTAAGGTTTTTGTCATTTCGCCAATCACCTTGAACCCTGCTTCACCAAACTGCTCGCGCTTTCGATCCCGACGCCGCGGCCCAGGATCCGATCCTGCACTGCGCCGGGGCCCCATGGGCGACCGACCGGGACGGACGGCGGCCACAGCGGCCTCATGCTCGAACCGGCGACAGGGCGCCGGCGTTCCGAGAACGAAAATTCATCACGGCTCGCCCGACTGACTCACCGACGAAGCCCATCGTATGACGGATTGGCGGGGGCGTCACTGCATCCGCGACGGTCTTGAGCCGGACCGAACGCCCCGACGCTGGGCCGGAACCGCAGGCTGTCAGATAGGATAAAGCCGAGGTCATGCAAGTCCGCTTCGCCGCACTGCAACCAACGCGCCGCCCCGTCCCGCGCGCTCAACTTTTACGAATTTCTTAGGTTGAACGCCGCGCCGGCGGATCGTCCGCAGCGGAAGCTTGGCCGCCTCCGCGTGGCCCGGCCAAAGGCGGCCTGCTTGCCCGTCATCGCCGCGGCCGGCCCGGGCTGCGCCTCGCGGCAAAAAGTAATAGGGCCCGGAACGTCGCCGTTCCGAGCCCCTACGCGACTGACTTCAACTATACGCCTAAGCCCGAACTGAACGCGGGCGGAAAAACTTAACGGGCGGTCTGGAACTGCTCGACCGCGGCGCTCACGCGCTCGTTGATCGGACGCAGCGATTCGCGAACCGAACCGGAGACGATGTCCGACCACTTGTTCATCTCGGCCAGATAGGCGTCGAGCGAGGTCTTGGCGAAAGCGGTTTGCAGTTCGACCGCTTCTTGCAGGCTCTTGGCCGTGCTCAGGGTCTTGGCGGCGGCCACCTGATCTTCGACGGACTTCTTGGAGAAGGCCATCGCCTGGGCGCCCAGGGTCTCGGCGCCCTTGGTCGCGGCCGTCACCGAGGCGACGACGGCTTCGAGGTTACGCTTGGCGTGGGTGTTCATGTCAGCGAAGGTCGACATGGACTTCTCAACGCTTTCCTTGAACATTTGATTGCCGGTTTCGGCAAACCGCTCAGCGGTGGCCTTTGCGGTCTCAGCAGCAGTCGCCATCGGGGTGTCTCCTGGGGGTGAGGCGAATTTCGTTGACGATCGCGGCGGCCAAAAACGAGATCGTCCGTGCGTCGCGCACTCTCAATAGGCGAGTTGAAACCGTGGGTCAAGGAAAATTTGTGCAGTGCACAATCGCAACTGCGAAGGCTGTTTCGCACCGCGATCAGCTTGGCCGGTCACCAGTTGTTTACTTTAACGAAACGCCTCAGACATCATGCTATAGGCCTGATTTGGCGGCGCGGAGGCCGCTGCAGCTCCCGACGGATGCCGGCTGATGCATATGTTCGCCCGCCGCGTGTTTTACGCACTGTTCGCGACACTTTTGGTCGCGGCCCCTCTCGCGCCCGCGCGCGCCGCGATTCCCTTCTTCACCTCCCAGCCCAAGTACGCGGCGATCGTGGTCGACGCCAAATCGGGCGAAGTGCTCTACGCGCACGAGGCCGACAGTCCGCGCTACCCGGCGTCGATCACCAAGATCATGACGCTCTATCTCACCTTCGAGGCGCTCTCGAATGGCCGGCTGTCGCAGAATGACATGATCACGGTGTCGCCCCGCGCCGCCGCCCAGGCGCCAAGCAAGCTCGGTCTGCGGCCGGGCCAGACCATCTCCGTGTCCGACGCCATGCACGCTGTCGCGGTCAAGTCCGCCAACGACATGGCGGTGGCGCTGGCCGAGAAGGTCGGCGGCAGCGAAAGCCGCTTCGCCGCGATGATGACGCTAAAGGCCCAGGAACTGGGCATGAACAACTCGCACTTCGTCAATGCGTCGGGCCTGCCCGACACGCGCCAGCTGACCTCGGCGCGCGACATCGCCATCCTGTCGCGCGCGGTAATGCGCGACTATCCGCAGTACTATAGCCTCTTCGGCACCAAGCAGTTTGTGTGGCACGGCCAGCAAATCAAAAATCACAACGGTCTGCTGGGCAAGATGCAGGGGCTGGACGGAATCAAGACCGGCTTCACCAATGCCTCAGGCTTCAACCTCGCGGCCTCCGCCGTGCGCGATAATCGCCGTCTGATCGCGGTGGTGATGGGCGGCTCCTCAACCGCCGCCCGCGACGCCCACGTCGAAGACCTCCTTGAGACGGGCTTCATGGTGCTGCGCAAGCGCGCCATCGGCGAGAACACCACCATCGCGCAAAACCTGTCCGAGCCCGCCCCGATCGGCCCGGTCGACCGCCCCCCGGTCGAACAGGGCGACGGCGAGCAGGACAGCCTGAAGATCGTGGTGGGCGAGAACAATCTGCACGCCGCCCCTGCGCCGGCGGCGACGCCCGCGCCCACAGTCGTCGCCTCCGCGCCCGACGCCGACGCCCAGCCGGCCAAGGGCGCCGGGCGCACCACCCAGAAGGACCTCGTCCAAAAGCAAGACAGGCCGTCCCGCGCCGAGCGTGGCCAGCAGCGCCTGGAACTGGCGGCGGCCAAGGGCGCCTGGCAGGTCCAGCTTGGCTCTTACAAGAACCGCCGCATGGCTCAGGACGCCCTGGCCAAGCTGAATTCGAAGTTCGCCGCCGAGTTGCGCGCCGCGCGCGGCCGGGTTGACCGGTCGGCCGGAAACTACCGCGTGCGCTTCGCCGGCCTGTCCGAAGGCCGGGCCCGCGAAGCCTGCGAGACCATCAAGTCCAAGGGCGCCGGTTGCCTGGCGCTCGGCCCGGGCTAAGGTCTAGCCACCGCCGAGCAACCGGTCGCGCGCGGCGTTGAGCTTGGACGCCAGCCCCGCTGTTCCGCCCTGGTCGGGATGGATGCGCTTGATCAGCCGCACATAGGCCGCCCGGATTTCCTCCGGCCCTGCCTGGTCGCTCACGCCCAGAAGCGATCGCGCCTCGGCCGCGCTCATTGTGTCGCCGGCATCGCGCGCCGCTCCGCTGGAGGCGGGGCCCCGAGGCCGCCAGGCGCCGCGCTTGACCCGACCGGCGAAGGCCAGGATCAGGCCCAGCCCGATCAAGGGCAGACCGACCCATTCGTCCCCCCGGATGGCGACAGCGGCGCCGACCACCACCATGAGCACGGCGCCGAGCCCGGCCCCAACGCGCCAGCCGCCCGCGCGGATCGGCGCGGACGAGCGCCACAGGACATAGGCGAGGAACCCGCCGCCCAGAATGAAGACCAAGCTCAAGCGCGCGTCACGAGGCGGCCAGGATCGGCTCGTCCATCTCCTCGTCGGCGTCCGCCCCGGCCGCCGCCGCGTCGATGTCCTCCGCCTCGTCGTCTTCCAGGCCCAGGCACTGCATAAGCGACCGCAGTTCCTGGCGCGCGGCGATGTGCGTCAGCGAAATGGCCACCGGCCGCACCTTGGGCGACAGATCGGCCACGGTCAGGCCGAAGGGGAACAACTCGCGATAGATCACCCGGTCACGCAGGCCCGGCCCAATGCGGAAGCCCACGCGCCGGCTCAGGGCCTGCACGCGCTCGTCTAGGCGGCGGCGGTTGCGCGCCTCGGTCGTGGCCAGGCGGTTGCGCAGCACGACCCAATCGATGGTCTGGCGCGAGGCGGCGGCGCGGATCTTGCGCGCCTCCCACACCGCCTCGGAATAAAGGCTGGGCTTTTTCAGATCGAGCGTGACCGGGTCGATCTGGCCCAGCATGTCAAAGTCCACGAAGCTGTCGTTCATCGGCGTGACGATCACGTCGGCATGCTGGTGGGCGCGTCGGGCAAGGGGCGTGTCGGCCCCAGGCGTGTCGACCACCACGAAGTCCGCCTCGGCCGAGGCCTGCTCAAGCAGGGCCGCGAACCGTCCGGCCTGATCGTCCAACGAACCTTGCAGCAGCCGTTCGGCCCCCTCGCCCGTGGGCGTCTGAGGCTGCAGCACGCTCACGCCCGCCGCCAGCGCCCATGCGCGCCGGTTGGAAAAGAAGCGGTTGAGCGACTGCTGGCGCAGATCGAGGTCGATTACCGCGACCTTAGCCTGACCGTGCAGCAGGGCTGTGGCCAGATGGATGGCGATGGTCGACTTGCCCGCGCCGCCCTTTTCGTTGCCGATGATGATGACCCGCGCCTGACTCACACTCATCTCCTCGCGGTTCTGCCGACTCTGATGGGCCGACCAGACACGCGGCCCGACGCGCCGTCAACGCGACTTAACGATGCATTAACAATTTCCAACCCGCCTCAAAGCTGGACCGCCGCGATCGCGGACGGCATAAGCCGACCATGACCGCCGCCCCGCCCCTGCCCATCGTGCGCACCGTGGCTGAGTTGCGCGCCCATCTGGACTCCTGGCGCTTGGCAGGCCGGCGCGTCGGCATGGTCCCCACCATGGGCGCCCTGCACGAGGGGCATTTGTCCCTCCTCGCCCACGCCCAGGCGCATGCCGAGCGCACCGTCGCCAGCATCTTCGTCAACCCGGCCCAGTTCGCGGCGGGGGAGGATTTTGGCGCCTATCCCCGCGGCGAGGCGCGCGACGCCGCCCTGCTGGCCGGCGCCGGATGCGATCTGCTGTTCGCGCCTGAGGCGCAAGTGATCTATCCGCCTGGCTTTTCCACCACCGTCACCGTGGCCGGCGTCTCCGAGCCCCTGGAAGGCCATAGCCGGCCCACCCACTTCGCCGGCGTGGCCACGGTCGTCGCCAAACTGCTGATCCAGGCGCGGCCCGATGTGGCCGTGTTCGGCGAGAAGGACTACCAGCAGCTGCAGGTGATCCGGCGCCTGGCGCTCGACCTCGACCTGCCCACCCGCATCCTCGGCGCCCCCACCGTCCGCGCCGCCGACGGCCTGGCCCTGTCCTCACGCAACGCCTACCTCTCCGAACGGGAGCGATCCGTCGCGCCCGCCCTCTACCGCGCGCTCACCGCCCTGGCTGAGGCCCTCGAGGCGGGCCAGCCCATCGCCGAGTCAGAGGCCCAGGCCACGGCGTCGGTCCTGGCCGCGGGCTTCCATTCGGTGGACTACATCGAGGCGCGGCACGCCGAGACGCTTGAACGGCTGGGCCCGGGCCCCGTCGGCCACGCGCCCGCCCGCCTCCTCGCCGCCGCGCGCCTGGGTAAGACGCGGCTGATCGACAACCGGGCGGTCTAGATTACCAAGCGCCCAGTTCGCGAAGCTTGCCCGCGAGGTCCTGCGGCAGGCCCCCGGTTTCGCCGAACGCCCGCAGATCGCCCGGCGCGTCCTTCCCCTCCAGATAGCGCCATCCCTGGAACGCCCGGCGCGGCATGGGTTCGGTCAGCACGATCTGGCTGTCCAGCACCACGTGACACCGCGCCGCCTGGCCCTCGCCCACCGTATCCACCGCCAAGATCGCCTGGCGACACAGCACCAGGCCCCTAAACACCCGGTACAGCGATCCGCCCTGCGTCAGCTCAGCGGCGCGCTTGGGCGTTTGGCGCGTATGCACGATCCAGGGCTGTCCGGCCCGGTCGGCCTCGTGCCATTCGACCAGATCCTCGACCGTATCGCACCCCACGCACAGCTTGATCAGGTGGAGCGTCATCTCGGCTCAGTCTCCAGTCCAGTTCGGACGGCGTCCTTCCAGGGCCGCTGTAAGGCCCTCGCGGCCTTCCTCGCTGAAGCGGCTGTGGGCAAAGCGGCGGGCGACCTCGTGGATCAGGCCATGGTCCTGCACCTTGGCCCACACGTCCCACACCATATGCTTGCTCTCGGCCACGGCGGCCGGCGCGGCGGCCATGGCCTGCTCGGTCAGACGCTCGACGGCGGCGTCCAACCCCGCCCCGTCCTCGACGATCTCCTGGACCAGGCCGATCTTCTCGGCATAGGCGGCGTCGAACGCCCGGCCCGTGGCGAACAGAGCCTTGGCCTGGCGCGGGCCGATGGCGTTGACCACGAACGGCGCAGCCAGCCAGCCGGCGAACCCATGCGTCACCTCGCCCAGCACGAACCGCGCGTCGCGGGCGGCCACGGCCAGGTCGCTGGCGGCGGCCAAGGCCACGCCCACGCCCACCGCTTCGCCCTCGACCAACGTCACGGTCAGCGCCGGTACGGCGGTCAGGGCGCGCAGCATGCCGGCGATCTCCTCGCCCTCCTCGCGCAGGTCGGCCTGGCTCCAGTCGGCGGCGGCCACCTTCAGCCGTGTGCGGTCTATCCCGGCGCACAGCGTGCCATTGCGGCCGCGGATGAAGACGATGCGCACGTGGTCGGCGCCATGCAGCGTCTCGAACGCCTCAGTCAGGGCGGTCGCGGTGGCCCCGCTCAGCAAGGGCTGGTTCAAGGTGATCAGCACCGCGCCGTCGGCGTGGGTGTTCAGGCTGATCAGCCCGTCCAGTTCGCCCTGATCGACATCTTCGACCAGGGGGGTGGCGATGGGGTTGGACATGGCGAGCCTCCGTTTGCACCTACCCTAGAGCAACGCATCGGACCGCGCGAAGTCGATTAGCGCGGAATGCGCGCGTCGATTTCGATTTCCAGGGCCATGCGCGGATCGACCAGGCCGCACACCAGCGCTGTGGCCGCTGGCTTGGACGCGCCCAGATGCTCTCCGAAGATCGGCGCCAGAGCCTCGAACTGGCCGGGATCGGTGAGCAGGTATCGCACCCGCACCACGTGCTCCAGCCCGCCGCCGGCCTGCGCCAACACCTTGGCGATGTTGGCGAAGCATTGGCGGGTCTGCGCGGGCGCGTCGGGCGCGATGGTCATTGTGTCGTAGTTGAAGCCGGTGACGCCGGAGATCAACACCTCGGCGTAACCGTGGTGCTCGACCACGATGGCGCGCGAATAGCCGGCGACGGTCTCGAAGGTGGATCCGGAAGAGATGCGGGAGGTTTTCATGGCGCGGTTCAAGCCGATTCAGCGCGGCGACGCCAGCCCCTTACTCACCGGGCCGGCCCAGCCGCTCCAGATAGATATAGACCGCGCTGACCACGCAGGCGATGCCGACCAGTCCGAGGCCCCAGCTGACGGCGCTGGAGCTGCTGGCGTTCATGCCCCAGGTGATCGCGCCGGCGAATATGGCCAGGCCCAGCAGGCCCAGCGCCGCCAGGGCCGCCAAAGGCAGGCCGTGCGTCTTGGCGACCGTGGGACGGACATCCTCGACCTCCGGGGGTGCTTCGCGCCACACCACGCGGCGCGACAGATCGAGCGGCTCGTGCTCGACGGCCGGTTCGGGCGGCGGCTCAATGGCAGGCTCGGCCGGTTCGGCGTGGATCTGCGCCGGCGGCGTTTCGGCTTCGGGCGCCAGCAGCGGGCCGAACAGGGTCGGCCCAGTCAGGTAAGCGTAAGAGGGCGGCGTCTCGCCGTCCGCGACCGGTTCAGAGGGCTCGGGCGCGACGGCGGTCTCGCGGCCGAGTCCGGCGTCCGCCGCCGGCGCCGAATTCACGTCCGCCTCCGCGTGGGGCTCCGGCTCCGGTTCGGGCAGGATCGCGTTCAGCCGCGCGGCCATGGCGTTCACGGCGGCCATGCTGGCCGATTCCCCTTCAGGGCGCGTGGCGGGCGCTCGATAGGCCTCGGCGGTCTCGCCCGTCAGGGGCATATCCAGTTCGGTCGCCGACTGCGGCGCGGTGGTGGCCGCATCGAAATCCAGCCGGGGGCGCAGCACCGGCGTCGGCGCCGCCACCCAGCCGCCGGTCGGCGTCAGGAACAGGGTCTTCTCGGCCGCCCTCCGGCGCACCAGGGCGTCGACCACGATCGGCTCGCCCTGGAACTCGGCCTTGCGCCACATCTCCAGGGCGAAGGCCGCCTGGATCAGATTGCCCTCGTTGACCCGGCGCAGAACCGCCGAGGCGCGGAAATTGTCCAAGCCGATATTGAAGGCGAACGCCACCAGGGCGTCGAACTGGTTCTGGGTCAGGGGGGTATAGACCAGTTCGTTGATCGCCGCGGCGATCGGACGTACGTCGTACAGCAGCAGGGCCTCGGCGTCGTCGCGCGACACTTCGGCGCCTTCGCGGGCGGTCAGGGTGTGGCCGAAGCCGATCGTCCAGCGGCCGTCGGCCAGACGCGCGGCCTGGCGGCGATACCCTTCGAAGTGCTCGATCAACTCGAGGGCGGCTCGTGAAACCTTGTGGCGCGCGGACATAGCCTACCGTGACCTAGAATGGGACAGACGCCTCGGCGCTGCAGCCACGCCCAGCAAAAATCACGCCGGACGCACGCCAGAACATGCCGGCAAAAAGCTTACGCGGCGTCACCGTTGGCGCGCTCCCTAAAGATATGGAGTCCCAGGCGCCTTCGCCAATTCGCTGATTCCAGCCGCCACCCAGGATGCTGGAGGAGCCGTCCTGGTCAATGCGCGCGAAAAGCCGGCCCCTGAAGCCGGCTTTGAGCCGCCCTCTAGGGCGCGGGATGTCTCAGGAATGATTCAGTGGTGCGGTCGAGAAGACTCGAACTTCCACGGGTTGCCCCACAGCGACCTCAACGCTGCGCGTCTACCAATTCCGCCACGACCGCAAGAGGGCGTTTCCCTAGGGACTGATGGTTTTCAAGGCAAGCCCTAATTTCCCAGAATTGGCCTAAGGGCTAGCTACCGGTCCGGCGACGCGGAGCGCAATTCGGGGCCCCGTTGACATTAGTCTTCCCCGCGACAAGGTAGGGAACGTTCCCTGAAGTGGCTCGGCGGCGATAATCAAGGCGCGCGACAACCGCCGCCGCTGACGGCAATCCGACGTTCAGCGGCCGATCTGGAGATCCCATGGCGATTAAGTCGTTGAAACCTGTCGGGCGCATGGCCTTGATGGCGGCGTCGACCGTCATGCTCGTCCCGGTCTATGCACCGGCGGCGGAAGCTCCGGCGAAATTGGACTACGTGGTCACAGCGGCTCAGATCGCCCAAGCCGCCAAGGATTTGGCCGCCAAGGCTGACAAGAGCGGCGGCGTCCTGACCCAGGCCCCGCTCATAACGGTCGCCCCGTTCACGGTGGCGTTAGATTATCGCAAGGCCCCCTCGCGCGACGTGCATGCCGACCTTACGGGTGGCGAGTTCATGATCGTGCTCGGGGGCACGGGGGCCATTACCCTCGGCGGGACACTCATAGACCCGAAACGCCAGGGCGACGATCTGCACGCTCAGCGCCGCACCGGCGGCCAGGCCTACGAGTTGGATCCGGGGGCCGAGATTCTCGTGCCCGAGGGCATGGCGCATGCCATCACCCGCGTCGATGGCGCCCTCACTATGATCACGGTGCACTTGCCGCACCCGTCCGCACCCGCCGCGACCATTTCGGGCGCGGCGCGGGCCTTCATCTCTGGGGCCGACCTGGCGCAGACAGCCGACGACGCGGCGGCGAAGAACAGCGCGACGACGGTGCTCACGCCCCTGCTGACCGAAGGTCCGTTCAATAACCACATGGAGTACCGCATCGGCGGTTCGAGCAACGTGCACGCCCACCCGACCGAGGCGGAAATGCTTGTCGTGCTTCAGGGCAGCGGCGACTTCAAGCTCGATGGCAAGATGGTCGATCCCACCTTCTCCGACGGCGCGCTGCACGCCGAGAAGACCATCGGCAGCCAAGTGTTCCACGCTAGCCAGGGCGACATCGTGCTGGTGCCGCCGGGCGTGCCGCACACCGTCCTGCCCGTCACAGGTCGCTTTGTGCTGATCTCGACCCATTTCCCCAAGCCCGCCGCGACGGCGGACAAGTGACCTGGGCGATCAGCCGCCGGCCATAAAGTCGTAGACGTCGGCTTCGCGCGTCACGGTGATGCAGATCTTGTCGTCGTTGATCTGGATTTCGCCGCGGGCCACAGGGTGGTTGTTGGCCAGGATCCACACCTCGTCGTTGGTCTTGGCGTCCAGGGGGATGACCGCGCCGCGGCCCATGCGCAGCAGCTGTTGCATCGGCAGCACGCTGCGGCCCAGCACCACCGAGATTTCGACATTGACGGCGTTAACCTGGCCCGACAAACGCTTCTCCTCTGGAAAATCAGGCCGAGACTTGCACCTGTCCCCGCGCGCCTCACATTGAGCGAACATGCTTGACCGCCCGTTAAAGTCCGCCCCTCCCCTGCTCATGCCCCGCCCCGACGGCGCCGCGGCCGGGTGGGCCTGGTCGCCGGGGCTGGTCGACTATCCCGCTGCGGTCGAGGCCATGAGCCGCCGGGTCGAGGCCATGCTCGACGGCGGCGCGGGCGAACTGGTGTGGCTGCTTGAGCACCCGCCGCTCTACACCGCCGGCGTCTCCGCCAAGCGTGACGACCTGCTCGATCCGGAGCGCTTTCCCGTGTTCGACAGCGAGCGCGGCGGCCAGTTCACCTACCATGGGCCAGGTCAGCGCGTGGCCTACGTCATGCTCGACCTGCGCGAGCGCGGCCGCGACGTGCGCCGTTTCGTGCAAGCTCTGGAGGGCTGGGTGATCGACGCCCTGGCCGAGTTGGACGTACGCGGCGAAATCCGCCCCGGGCGTGTCGGGGTGTGGGTCGAGCGCGACGACCCGCCGCGCGAGGACAAGATCGCCGCCCTCGGAGTCAAGCTGCGTCGCTGGGTGTCATTCCACGGCGTCAGCCTGAACGTGCGTCCCACGCTGGAGCATTTCTCCGGCATTGTTCCGTGCGGCCAGGTCGAGCACGGCGTGACCAGTCTGGCCGACCTCGGCGCGCCCGCCGACATGGCCCACGCCGACCGGGCCTTGCGGACCGCGTTCGAGCGGATTTTCGGGCCGACCCACGACGCTGACGCCCCCGTCCAGGCCCTCAGCCGCCCAGCACGGCGTCCTTGATCTGGTCCATCTGCTCGAAGATGAAATCCGCGCCCCGCTCGGCGTGAGCCGACGCGCGCGTGGCGCCCCAGGATACGGCGCCGAAGGCCATGCCCGCCGCCCGCGCCGCGTCCAGATCGCGCAGCTCGTCGCCGATCACGATCGCCTGCGACCGCTCGACGCCGGTCAGCTTCGCCATCTTGACCAGCTTGCTGCGCTTGCCGAACAGCGACACACCGGCGGCGAACCCGTCAATCAAGGCCGCGTCCGGACCCAAGACCTTGCGAATGGTGTCCTCGCCGTTGGCGCTGACCACCGCCATCTTGACCCCCGCCGCCGCCAGGTCCGCCAGCATCTGGCCGGCGCCGGGGAAAAGCGGGATCTGATCCACCTCGGCGGCCATGCGCGCGCGCACATAGCGGGCGATCATCGGCAGCTTCCAGCGCTTGACGCCCAGCCGGCGCATGATTTCGCGCGCGTCGCACAGGCGCAATGCCTCCAGTTCGCCGTCCCGCACGCGGCGAAACGCGAACTTGTCGGCGACGTCGTTCATCATCCCGATGACCCACGGGAAGGAGTCCGCCAGGGTTCCGTCGAAGTCGAAGATAACCAGCCGGTAGCGCATGCGCCCCTATGTCCCGCGCAGCTTGCGGCGGCAAGCCTGTTCGACGTCCTTGGTCAATGTTGTGAGCCCCAAGCTGAGGGCCTAAGGGCCTGCGGGCGCGGCCGGCGGCGCGCGAGACGTCATGCCGGCGGCGGCGGCGTCCGCGGCGACCTGGGGATCCAGCTTGACGGCGGACGGAGCCGGCGGCGCAGGCAGGGTCGGCGCTCCGGGCGTCGCCGGGGTAGCGGCGACGGGTTGGACGACCGGCGCCGGAGCCGGGGCTGGGGCCGGCGGATCGGCGATCCGGGCGGCGGGCGCGGGCGGAATTGACGCGGGCTGGACCGTCGCGCTCGCCGATGCTGTCGGCCGGGCGATGGCGGCCTGTTCGGGCGAGCCGTCGGTCAGCCACAGGAAGGCGGCGAGCACGGCCAGAATAGCGGCCAAGAGTCCTAGCAGGACATGGCTCAGCGTATGGGAGGGATGACGCTCCTCGCGCGCTGCCGCCATTCAGCCTCCGCTACGTCAGGTGCCCTTCCATTGGCGGACACGCCCGACGTCCATGTGCACGAAATCCGATACCGGATATAGCCCCACCCCGCCGCCTTGCAAGGCCAGCGCGGCCTTGCGCAGGTGGTCCAGCGCCACGCCGCCGATACGCACGTCGGCCGCCATGCCCTGCATGTGCAGGCTGTTGGAGGCCACTTCCTTGCTGCGCGCATGCAGCGCCGCATTGGACGCCGGAGCGCGATAGCCGCTGATCAGTTCGTAGCAATCCTTGGAGTCGCACGCGCCGCGCACCTTCACCAGAAGATCGAGCAGGCGCGGGTCGATGGGATGGATCTCGTTGGTGCGGTGATCCCGCATCAGCTTGTTGAAGGCGACCAAGGCGTCGGGCACGTAGGCCCCCCGGTCGAAATAGAGCGCTTCCAGCTTCTCGTCGGTATGCAGGTTGTGCAGGGCCAGCACCCGGGGCGCGGCCGCAATGCCCGCCGTTGGGGCGGTGGCGGATGCGCTCAGCGCCGAATCGACGATGGAGTCCATGCTGGAATCCATGCCCTCGGCGCCCGCGCCGGGCGGCGCGTCTTCCGCGAAAGCGAATGACGACGAACTCGCAAGACCGGCCAGGCCCGCGCCCGCCAGGGCGCTAAAACCAAATCGCAGTATAGCGCGTCTTTGCAGCAAGCCACACCTCCGCCGCCAACGCAGCGCATTGCAATAGGGGACCCCGGTGCAAGACCTCGCCGATTTGAGGGGATCAGGTCAAGCTTTGCTGGAGGGGGCTGCGGCGATACGCTGCATCAGCTCGCTATCCCAGCCGTAGAAATCCGGGCGAAAATTCATCACCCCGTCAGGCCCGACGAACGCCGTCCAGTAGAAAATCAGCACGGCGGTCGGGCGCTTTAGTATGACCCGTTCGGTCTTCTTGGCGTCGATCTCGTCAGCGATGGCTGCGGCGGTCCACTTTGGATCGTCTTCGAGCAGCATCAGCGCCAGCGCCCTGGGCTGATCCAGGCGCACGCAGCCGTGGCTCGCCAGCCGGCTCTGCTGGGCGAAGGCGGCGTGACCCGGCGTGTCATGCAGGTACACGCCATAACGGTTGTCGAAGTCAAACTTGATCTGGCCTAGCGCGCTCTTGGGCCCAGCGCGCTGCTGCAGCCGCTCGCCCGTGGCGGTCTTGATGATCGCGAAGTCCTCGCGAGCCAGATAGCCCGGATGCGCCCGTTCCTTGGGCCAGATTTCCTTGGCCGCGATCGAGGCCGGAACGTTCCACGGCGGATTGAACACGATGCTGCGGATGGTCGATTGCAGCATGGGGGTGTGATCGGTCAGGCGGCCGGCGATCGCCCGCATCGACAGCACCGGCTGGTCCCCGCGGAACAAGGTCATCACCGCCGCTGCGATATTCACCTGCACCCGGTCGGCCGGCATTTCGGTCGGCGTCCAGCGCCAGCGCTCCATATTGGCCTTGATCTGCTGAACCCGCGCCGAGGCCGTCACGTTCAGGGCCGTCAGGGTGCCCGAGCCCACCACCCCGGTCGGGTTGAGGCCATGGCGCGACTGGAACGACCGAACGGCCTGGTCCAGGGCGGCGTCGAACATCAGGGGATCGGGGGCCGGCGGCGATGGACTCGTCGCCCCGGTGGCGACGGCGCTGGACGGTCCGCTCACATCGGGTTGGGCGGCATCGGACGAGACGGTGAAGGCCTTGGCCGCCGCCGGGTCTTCGATCGCCAGGCGGGCCTTCAAGGCGGGAACACGGTCGTCATCGGCGCCCAGGCGCATTTCGGGCCCTGACGGAAGTCGCGCCCAGCCGCCCTTGGCGACGATCGCCCGGTAGGTCTTCAGTCCGTCCACCAGTTGCTGGTAGCCCAGATAGGGCGGCGACAACCCGTCGAGCCACGCCTTCAGCCGGTTGCCCGCCACGGCGTCGTAGAGGCTGGCCTGGGCGTCGAACGACGCTGGGCGCATGCCCCATTCGTCGTCGAAGTCCGCCGTCGCCAACCGGCCGCGATGCACCGCCGCCGCGTAGCGGGCGGTGACGCTCAGCAGCAGGGCCTGGCCTTGCAGGCGGCGCATGGGATCGTGCGACTTCAGCAGGGCGCCCAGCTGCGGCGGCATGAATTCGCCCGACTCGAAGCCTTGGTCGGGCGCTGCGGCCAGGGCAGCCATGAGCAGATCGACCTGGTCCGGCCGCAGCACTGGCATGGTCTGGGGCGGCGGCTTGGCGGCAAGCGTCGGCTTTGGCGCGGGCGAGGTCCCGGCGCCCAGGGCGCTCCGGACCGAAACAAATCCCAAGCCCAGCACGACCGCCAGCGCCGCCACGACCGCCGAGGTCGAATGCTTCATACCCATCTCCCGCAGCTACACTGCCAAGCTTTACAGCCCAACGCCCGAAATCGACACGGGTTCGCGCCGACGCGGCGATGTTGTCATACCGTCATACGCATCCTTTTTGGTTGAGCGTTAATCGGGCGCATACCCGCGGGCGCCTAGATATTGGCCATGACTGCGCCTTTCCTTCGCCCGCTCGGCGCCGATCCCGCGTCGGCCCCCGCCGCCCAGGCCTCGCCGGCGCGCGAGCGGCTGGCCAAGGTGGAGCAATACGCCGCTGATCCTTCGGCGGCCCGTCGGGCAGCCCATGCGCGCGGCGCTCAGCGTCCGGCTCATCTGGTCTCGACACGCGCCCGTCATCAGACCGCCGCTATCGAGCAGCTGTTCCGTCTGGCCGATGGCGCGGTGGCGACAGCCCTCGCCGTCACCCTGGTCCTGCGCGCCCGGCCCGAGGGTTTGCTGATGGCGCCGGTCCGCGCCGTCCTACCCATGGCGATGGGCGTAGTCGTGCTGATCTGGAGCCTGACCGCGGTGCGGGCCTACGGTGTGGAGCATCGGGAAGCCCTGCGCTCCACCATGGCTCGCCTGGCCGCGTCGTTGCTGGCCACAGCCATCGCGCTGGCGGTGTCCGAGGCGATCTGCTGGCCCTCGCTGGCCGACTGGCAGGCCGCCGAAACCTGGTTCGCCCTCAGCGCCGCGGCGATCAGCCTGTCGCAGACCCTGTGGTGGATGCAGGTCAACCGCTGGCGAGCCAACGGTCAGTTGACCCCGAACATCGTGGTCGTCGGCGCCACGGCCAACGCCCGCAAACTGATCGAGCTGGCCAGCGCCAGCGGCAAGCTGGCCGTCCTCGGCGTGTTCGACGATCGCCTGAGCCGTTCCCCCGCCGAGGTCGCCGGCGTGCCGGTGCTGGGCGACGCCAAGGCCCTGATCGGTCACCGCATCATGCCCTACGTCGACCGGGTGGTGATCACTGTTCCGCCGCAGGCGCAGGTTCGCGTGCGCCAGTTGATCGAGACCCTCAAGGTCCTGCCCAACGAGGTCAGCCTGTTCCTCGACCTGGACGACGACGACGCCCAGTCCGCCGTGCTTAGCCGTCTGGCCGAGGCGCCTATGGCGCGCCTGTCGGGCCGGGGCTACGACGACCGCCGCATCCTGGCCAAACGGCTGCAGGACCTGATCCTGGGCGTGCTGGCGCTGGTGCTGGCGATCCCCGTCATGGCCTTGGTGGCCCTGGCTGTGCGGCTCGACAGCCCAGGACCGGTGCTGTTCAGCCAACGCCGCCACGGTTTCAATAACGAAGAGATCGTGGTGTGGAAGTTCCGCTCCATGCGCCACGACCGCGCCGACTTGACCGCCTCGCGGCAGGTGGTGGCCGACGATGAGCGTGTCACGCGCGTGGGATGGTTCATCCGCAAGTTCAGCCTCGACGAGTTGCCCCAACTGTTCAACGTGCTCAAGGGCGAGATGTCGCTGGTCGGCCCCCGTCCCCACGCCATCGGCATGCGCACTGGCGCGGTGGAGTCCGCCCAGTTGGTCGCAGAGTACGCGTGGCGCCACCGGATCAAGCCGGGCGTCACGGGCTGGGCCGCGATCAGGGGTTCGCGCGGGCCGGTGCATACCCGCGACGAGGTGCGCCGCCGGGTTGAACTGGACATCGAATACATTGAGCGTCAGTCGCTGTGGTTCGACCTCTATATCCTGGTCATGACCTTGCCCTGCCTGCTGCTGGGCGACCACGAGGCGGTGCGGTGAACGCCCACCCGCGCCCGTGGGTGGCCGACAACGCCGCCTGGGCCGGCGCGGCGCCCCGGCTGTCGGTTCTGACGCCGTTCCTGCGCGACGATCCCTGCGCCCTGCTGGCGGCGCTGGAGCGCCAGGCAGGCGTTACTGTCGGTCAAGTCGAGGTGGTGGTGCTGGACGACGGCTCGGGCGATGCGGCGCTGGCCGCGCGCGTGTCCGAGGCGGTGCAGAGCCTGAACGCCCCCGCCCGTTTCGTGCGCCTGGCCGCCAACGAGGGCCGCGCGCGCGGGCGCAACCGCTTGGCCGGCCATGCGCGCGCGCGTCACCTTCTGTTTCTGGACAGCGACATGCTGCCCGACGGTCCCGACTTTCTGGCGGCCTACCTCGATTTGATTGCAACAGCTGACCCCGCCGTCGCCTTCGGCGGCTTATCGGTGCTTCAAGCCTCGCGCGCGCCCGAACTGGCGCTGCACCGCGCGATGGCCGCCAAGTCCGACTGTCTGCCCGCGGCGCGGCGCAAGCTCCAGCCCGAAAAGACCGTATTCACCTCAAACCTGCTGATCCGCCGCGACGTGTTCGAGGCCGAGGGGTTCGACGAAGGCTTCCAGGGCTGGGGTTGGGAAGACGTGGAATGGGCCGCCCGCGTCGCGCGAAAACACGCCATCACGCACCTGGACAATCCCGCCAGCCATCTGGGGCTGGACACCTCTCCCACGCTCGTCGCCAAGTATCGCCAGTCAGTCGCCAATTTCGGCCGTCTGGTCCGCGCCCATCCCGACCTCGTGCGCGCCTATCCCAGCGTCAAGGCGGCGCGGCTGATCGCGCGCCTGCCTCTGCGCGCCCAGCTGCGCGCGATGCTGGAGCGGTTGGTGATTGCTCCGAACGCCCCCTTGCCCCTGCGCGCCCTGGCCATGCGCCTGCTGCGCGCGGCGCTGTACGCCGAGGCGGTCGGCGCGCCCGCCCAGGAGGCCTATGAGCCAGACCGCTCGCTGGCGGGCAAGCTGCGCCGGCGCTGGATGCGCCTGTACCGCCGCCGCCCGGCCCGTTGCGCCGGGCCGCGACGCCCCCGACTGTCGATCACCTTCGATGATGCGCCGGTCTCCGCTGCCCGACTTGGAGCCGACATCGTGAGCGCCCACGGCGGCAAGGCCTCCTACTACATCGCCGCCAATCTGCTAGGAACTGACGGGCCCATGGGCCCCTACGCGGCGTGGACAGATCTGGAGCGGCTGCACGCCCAGGGCCATGAGATCGGTTGCCACACCTTCGACCACGCCGACCTCGGCTGGGCCAGCGCGGATGCGGCCCTCAAGGAAGCCGAGGACAACCGCGCCGCCCTCGCCGCCCACGGCCTGCCGGCGCCCCAGACCTTCGCCTATCCCTACGGCGAAGTGTCGGCCGCGCCCAAGGCCGCGCTGGCCCCGCGGTTCGCGCTGCTGCGCGGTCTGCACCGCGGACTGGTCGCGCCGGGCGCCGACCTCAACCAGGCCCCGTCGATCGGGCTTGAGGGCCCGAACGGCGAAGCCCTGGTCATGCGCTGGCTGGACCGCGCCGCCCGGCGCCAGGCGTGGATGATCGTCACCACCCATGACGTGCAGCCCTGCCCCTCGCGCTGGGGCTGCACGCCCGAGGCGCTTGGACGCGTGCTGGACCGGGCCGCCGCCCTGGGCTTTCAGATCGTCACCGTCGCCGAAGGCGCCCGTCAGGCCGCCTGAAACGCCTGCCGCACCGCCATGGCGCGATCCGGATAGGCCAGCTTGACCGCCACGGCCACGAACATCACCCAGCGGAAGTCGTTGTAGACCACGGCAATGCTCTCGGTGAGGCTGACCAGGCCGTAGACCAGGATGAACGGCAGCGCCAGGTAGGCGCCCTTGTCGCGATAGACCGCAACGATCGCCAGGATCAGGGTCTGGGCGAAGTACAGCGACCAGGCCGCGAGGCCCGCCACGCCCAGCCCCAGCCATTGCTCAAGCCAGCTGTTGTGGGCGTGGGCCGCGCGAAAGCCGGCGATCTTGGTGATCCAGTAGACCGGGCCCCAGCCGGTCTTGTCATCCCATACCGCGCCATAGCCGTAGCCCAGCCAGGGGCGCTGGCGGATCTCGTACATCACCCCCTGCCAGATGTTGGTGCGCCCGGTCAGGGTCGCGTCCTTGCCGAGAAAGGCGAAGGCCACATCGGCGGCGAAGAAAACGAAGGCCAAAGCCGCGAAGATGACGACCACGGCGCCGAAGCTGGAGATCACGCCCATGATCGGGCCGCGCCGGGCCAGGGCCACGAACGCCATGGCCGACCCGCCCAGCATCAGCGACACCAGCGAGGTCTTGGAGGTCGACAGGATCACCAGCACCACGGCGAGCACCGCCATGGCGCCCCACAGCCGCCGGCGACGCGGCTCCAGCATCGCGGCCGCCACGAACACGACGAAGGCGATGGTCATATTGCCGCCCAGGGCGTTCTTCTCTTGCCACAGACCCCGCCAGGCGCCGGGAAACAGCACCGTCATGCGCCCGATCGCGGGCGCGAAGGCGCCGGCCAGGAACGACAGCACCGCCAGAACGGCGAACGTCGTCGCGAGCACCTCGGCCAATTGGCTCCAGCGATAGCGCGCGCCCACGGCCACGCCGCCCAGGGTCGTGAAGGTGATGGCGACGATGCGCCGCTCGGTCGCGTCCGGCGCGACCGACCATAGGATCGAAGCGCTGCAGATCGTCAGGATCAACAGCAGCAGGGGCTGGCGCAGCATCGCGCGCCCCGTGTCCTTCAGGCTGAGGGCGATCACTGCCAAGGCCGCCCCATAGGCCGGGAAGTACATGTCGCGGATCAGGCCCGAGGCGCTCTCGTCGGCGGCCGCGCCGAACAAAGGCGCCATCCACGCCTGGCTGTAGATCAGGATGATCAGAACACTGAGGCAGAAGGCCGCCACGTCGCCCGCGCTGCGCCTGGCCTCGCCCGGCCGCGCCGCGCCGTAGGCGGGCGTGGTCCACGGCGCGCCGGCGCTGCTCATCGCCGGGTCGCCTTGACGAACCGCGCGGGCTCGCCCTGCGCGCCGGCCTTGTGCGCCGCCGCCTTTTGCGGCGCCGCCTTGTTGTACACCACGCCCGCGCAGCGCCCGCCCGCGGCCACGATCGCATCGCGCAGCCGTGCGGCCCGGTGCATGTCGCCTTTGTCGGCGGCGACCACGATCACCACCGTGTCGGCATAGCGCGCGGTCATCAGCGCGGCGGGCGAGTCCGAGGCCGCCGGCGCGTCGATCACCACCAGGTCGGCATGCTTGCGCAGGGTGTTCCAGTATTCGCCGCCGGGCGTCACGCTGACGCTCTGGCCCTGGCGCATCAGCTCGCGGCGGAAACGCGTGACCCAAAGCCGCCGCTTGGCCACCTGGTGGGCCGCCAGATAGCGGCTGCTTGGCCAAGGCCGCCCATCGGGCCCGCGCATCGCTGGCTGGACCGCGAAAAACGCCGACCCGTTGGGCGAGGCCGCCGCCTCCCGTCCCAAGGCGCCGTAGCGCTCGCGCTCCTCCAGAAAGGCGCGCGCCTGGCGCGATTCAGGCAGGCTCATGTCGACTAGCCATACATTACGGCGGACACGGTCGGCGGCGAAGGCGGCGAACTCACGGGCCACGGTCGATGCGCCCTCGCCGGGCGTGGCTGAGACGAACGTGATCACGCGCCCCCGATCGGGGATCGGCGGCCCAAGGGCCATCCATAGCTGCGCCATCTCGGACGCCAGATCCACCATCGTCGAATCGCCGGTTGCCAGCCTCAGACCCTAATGCTGTTTTCGGCCCCTGGAAATCCAAGGCGCGACAAACCCTTGATGCGCAAAGGCGCTCAGGCCGCGCTGTGGACATTTCGCCATGGTTTGGCCGTTATGGCGGGCCAAGGCCAAGTCAGACCTGAAGACGCCCAGAGAGCCCGAGCCGCCGATGACCAGACTGAAGATCGCCGCAGCAACGGTCATCCTCGCGGGCTGGGCCGGCGCGGCCTCCGCGCAGGATTTCGCGCCGCCGTTGGGGGGACCCCCGCCCGCGCCCCGACGCGCACTCGATCGGAGGGAGATCTTCCTCAGCCCCGCCGGGGAGCCGTTCCGCGCCCCGCCAGGCCAGCCCTATCCGGTGGCCGTCTGGTTCGCGCAGGCCGACGCCAACCATGACGGCCAGATCACCCGCGAAGAATTCCGCGCCGACTTCGACCGGTTCTTCCAGGTGCTCGACGAAAACCACGATGGGGTGATCGACGGCTTCGAGGTCGAGGACTACGAGCGCAAGGTCGCGCCCGAGGTGCTGTCGGTGCTCGAGCGCCAAGGGTTCCAGGGCCGCGCCAGCGATGAAGGCCCGGGCGGGCCCGGCCAAGACGGCGGCGGCCCCGGAAGCGGTCAAGGGCCCGGCGGGGGCGGTGGTGGACGCGGCGGCCGAGGCGAGCGCGGCGGCATGGGCGGCGGGGGCGGTCCAGGCGGCGACCGGAACGCCGGCCCGAGCGCCGACACGGCGCGGCTGCAGGTCGAAGGCGCGGCCGCCTATAGTCTCCTGTCGATCTCCGAGCCGGTCGGCGCGGCGGACGCCAACATCGATGGCAAGATCACCCTGGCGGAGTTCCGCGCGGCCGCCGACCGACGCTTCGACCTGCTCGACCCCAAACACCTCGGCTATCTGACCTTGGCCGATCTGCCCAAAACCCCCGCCCAACTCGCCGAGATCAAGGACGCCAAGGCCCGGGCCAAGATGGCCGGCCAGGGCGGCCCCGGGGGGGCGGACGGCGCACGGGACGGCGGGGGACCACCGCCTTCGCCCTAATCGCCGACGGTCAGCGCGTGCGCGGCTTCAATTCGGCCGTCGCCAGGATCGGCAGGTCCAGGTCGCGGGCGACGGTGATCGGATTGATCGTCCCCGTGCGCATGAACACGCCCAGCAGCCCGGCGCAGACCGCCGCGAAGACCGCGAACAGCACCGAAAGGATTAGAACGGGCTTGCGCAGGCTCTTGCCGCGCAGGTCGGCCACCGCCGGCTCGACCACGCGGATGTTGTCGTTGCTCTTCTGGGCGATCGCCTGGGCCGCCTGATCTTCCTCGGCCTTGGAGGCCAGGCTCTTGACGTTGTCCGACAGCACGTCGCGATCCCGCAGCAATTCCTGATAACGCGGCTCGAGCGCCAGCAAGCGCATCTGCTGCTGGTTCACGTCCTGCACCTGCCGGGCCAAGGCGGCGGCGCGCTGACGCAAAGAGGCGCCCTCGGCCGCCAGTTGGAGCTTCTCGGTCTCCACCGCCTGGTACAGCGGATTAGGCCCGTCGCGGCGCGGGCCGGCGCTTTCGGCCTGGCCGCTGGCGATCATCGCCTGCAGGTCGGCGATCTTGCGGTCGGCGTCTTTCACCGGCTGGGAATCGGGTTTGTAACGCGACAGCAGGTCCTGTCGGTCCAGTTTGAGTTGTAACAGCTTGTCGCTCGGCGTGGCGTTGGTGTCCTTGTACAGGCTGATCACCGGCGCCACCGTGGCGGCCTGGTGATTGATCTCGCCTTCGCGCCCGCCGATCTCGCTCAAGCGCGCCTGGACCCGGAAGTTCTCGTCCACCAGCGAGGCGCGCAGCGTCGACAGCGCGGTCTTCTCGGCGTCGAAGTCGCCGATCTGGTTGTCGGCCATGAAGGTCTGTAAAGCGTTGTCCGCCGCGGCAAGTCTTTGCTCGAGAATCGCCCGCTGATCCGCCGTGGCCGGCTCGGCGCCGTCGATCAGCACCTGCTTGCGATACGACAGATAGGACTGCACCAACTGCGAGAGCACCGCGGCGGCCGTGTCCGGGTCGCGCGCGGAATAGGTCAGGCGGATGATCGAATCGTCCGGCGCGCTTTCGACCTTGAGCGCCTGGCCGAGGTCAGCGGTGGCCTGAGCGGTCATGGCGGCGCGCTCCTCGGGCCCGGCCGCGTCGAACCGGCGCGCGGCGCCGGGCTCGATCCGCCCCACGCCCAGGGCCTCGACCACCTTCTGGTGCAGGCCCTCGCTGCCAAGGATTTCGACTTCCGACTGGATCACCTGGTCGGTCGAAGGCACGGCGCCGCGGCCCGCGTCGCCGATGCGCGGCTCATAGACGTATTCCTGCCCCAGGCGGATCAACAGACTTGCATGGGCCGGATAGGCGGTCTTGAGGGTGAAGCCGAAGGCCGCGCCGATGGCCAGAACCGTCGCGAACACCACGGCCATCAGCGTCCGCTCGCGCCACAGACCGCTCAGCACGGCCTTGGCGCTGAGTTGACCGCGCGCGCCGACGGCGTCGGACGCGAACGCCGGCGCTGAGGGCCTTTCAGTCCAGGCGCTGGGCGCGATCATGGAATCGAGGAAACTCCTTGCCCGCCAAGCCTGGGGCCCCAGGCGTTAACGTCCAGTAACCATACCGGCGGGGATGGATGCGATGGGGCTGTATTCGCTTAGACTTTGGCAGCCGTAACCCAGCGCGGCCTTTCGTCCGCCAACTCGGCTTTGGCTTGCGTCTTTGATCGTCCGAGTTCAGACAAGGGCGCAGGTCAAGGGGCGTCGGCCAGCGCGGCGCTCGCGAAACTCAAGACGGAACGATCGCGTGGCTCAGGCGCCGGACAAGAAGACGTACTATACGATCGACGGCCTGCGCGGCCTGGCCGCCTTCCTGGTGGTTACGCGCCACATCATTCCGCTGCACGGAGGCCAACTGACCACGGCCTCCAGCTATCTGGCGGTGGAACTGTTCTTCCTGTTCAGCGGCTTCGTCATCGCCCACGCCTACGACAAGCGCTTCGCCGAAGGGCTGGGCTTCTGGACCTTCGTCAAGGTCCGCATAATCCGGCTTTACCCGCTGTATTTCCTGGCCTTTTCCATCGCGGTGCTGACGGTGCCGGCCGCCCGGCTGGCGGGCCTCAAGACCTGGCCGCTCGATCCAGGGGTGATCATCCCCGGATTCCTGCTCCTGCCCACCCTGGCGCGCAGCGCTCACGGCCTGGTCTATCCGTTCGACAACCCCTCCTGGACCCTGTTTTTCGAATTGGTCGCCAACTTCGCCTACGCCCTGGTGTGGCGCTGGCTCAACAACACAACCCTGGTTCTGATCATCGTCGCCTCGGCCGTGGGCCTGACCTACACCGACC
>Ga0335069_10000390_pt1 | contig 74318 bp, 51 predicted proteins | sample Lox_Sample_11_FD_206714 | JGI IMG/M metagenome (GOLD analysis project Ga0335069, IMG submission 206714) | Soil microbial communities from Loxahatchee National Wildlife Refuge, Florida, United States - Lox_Sample_1.1 | ecosystem: Environmental > Terrestrial > Soil > Wetlands | place: USA...
CGTGTAGGTCACGGTCGCGCCGGTCGTGGCGGAGAGGGTGCCCGAGCCGGTGGCGGGTGAGAGGGACCAGGTGACGGTCCCCGGGGGACCCGTGACCGTGGCGGTGAACGCCTGCGACCCGGTACCGGCGGTGAATGTTGCCGTCGCGGGCGAGACGGAGATGGTCGCTGGATGGACGGTGATGGTCGCCGAGCCGCTGGCCCCGTCCGCGGACGCCGTGAGCGTCACCGTCGTCGTGGACGAGACCGTGGCCGGGGGCGTGTAGGTCACGGTCGCGCCGGTCGTGGCGGACAGGGTGCCCGAGCCGGTGGCGGGCGAGAGCGTCCAGGTGATGGTCGGCGTCCCGCTCGCGCCCGTGACGGTGGCGGTGAAGATCTGTGTGCCCGTGCCGGCCGTGAACGTCACCGTGGAGGGCGAGACCGTGACCGTGATGGGATTGACGGTGATCGTCGCCTTGGCCGTCAAGCCGGCGGCGGAGGCCGTCAGGGTGACCGTGATCGTCGAGCTCACCGTCGTCGGCGGAGTGTAGGTGACGCTGCCGCCGGTGGTCGCGGAGAGCGTCCCCGCACCGGTGGCGGGCGAGAGCGTCCAGGTGATGTCCCCGGTCGCGTTGGTGAGGGTCGCCGTGAACGCCTGGGTCCCGATGCCGGCCGTCAGCGTCGCGGTGCTCGGGGTCAGCGTCAGCTGCCCTGGCTGCGCGACGAACAGGGTGCTGAAGTGGTTGCCCTGGGCCGAGATGCTCGAGCCGTTCACCGTCCCGTGCGCGTCGTCGTAAGCGGTTGGGTTGTTCGCCTGCGACCAGAGGATCGTGGCGTTGGCGGGGGCGCCGGCCGGAAGCGGCAAGGTCACCGTCACCGGCGACCCGAATGCCGTCCCGTCGGGGCCGAACTGGTACAGGTCGGAGAGCGCGGTGTACCCCGGAACGGACGGGGGTGCGGTCTGGGTGGTCGCCTCGGTGAGTTGCACCGTCTGCGTGAGGGCTCCAGACGGTACCACGACGGTGACCCCGTTCCCGGCGTTGAAGGTGCCACCGTTCGGGCCGATGCTGCCGTTCGGCGGCCCGGACGAGCCGGACCCGCATCCAATGGATGCGATCGCCCAGGTCAGGAAGGAAAGCGAAGCAACGGCTCGTCGCATCGCGCAGCGCATAGGGGAGCTCCTTGGAGGAGGTGATTACGGCTCCCCTAGCCGCTCGGAGACCGCCTGTCGCTCCCTTGATGGGCTGCGCGGGGCGGCAGCGCGCAGACTCGGAGTGCACTCGCGATTGCCGTTGAAACGCCACCGGGACGCGGACGCCTTTCAGTGAAACAGGAAAAACCGTTTTTCCCCGACCCGGAGCGCCGTGGATGCCGAGCGTGGCCGCGCCGTGGGCACCCAAGAGAGCCGGTCCCCTGATTCCGGCGGGAAGCGCGGCGGGCGCTTCGCTCGAGCGGCTGCGCCCGGGCGAGGAGAGGATCCGAGCGATGTCCTCGTCAGTCCTTCTTGCCGCCCTCGATGACCCCGAAGCGCGGCCGCTTCCGCTCGGGCGGCCTGAGCCGACCCGCCACGACGGCCGGCCAGGGGAGCGCGCAGTCGACGCGCGATCCGCGGAACGTCAGGTTGCAGCGGATGCCCCACTCGTCGAGCAGGACCTCGGGGGTGTCCCGGCCGGCGACGAGGTTCAGGCGCACGAGCTCCTCGTCGCGAAGGTATTCCGGCAACGAGACGCCGGCGAGCGCGGGCGCGACCATCACCCACTCGATGGCAGACGCGGCGCGGCACGCCTGGAGCATGTCCCCGTAGCGCTGCTGGAGGGCGAAGAGGTGGATCGCCTCGTCGCTCCACCGGGGACACTCGGGCGTGCAGGCGCCGTCCGGGGGGTGCGCGTGCTGCGCTTCCACGCGGGCCTTTTACAACAATCGGTGGCGCCCGTCGCGGGCAACCGTCGGCGGGGGAGGACTCCCGATCGGGGCCGAAAGCCGTTACTCCGGGTGGAGTCGGGCGCGGGCCTGGGCCTTGAACGTAGGCTCGAGATCCATCCCACCCGACCCCGTGGCCTTCCCGAACTCGAGGTCGAGGGTCAGAGCGGCGGGGCTGCCCACGACGAGATGTCCGGAGATCCGGACGTAGGCGAGCGTCCCAGCCGAAGGTGCCTTCCGGAGCCCCTCGAATGAGACGACCTCCCCGTCTCGGGAGGCCCGCACGGTGAGGGGAAAGAAGTCGGGCGACTGGTTTTCCGGCGCGAAGGTGAAGGACCCGTTGGGCTCGAGGAACCAGTGCGCGTTGGCAACGAGCTCGCGTCCGCGGTCGCGCGCGTCCGGGTTCCCGAAGTACAGCTGAAAGGACGAGACGTCCACCGTGGTGAACGCTGCCCGCTCGGCTCGCGGGGCGGCCGCGGCGACACGGGCGGGCTCGGCTGGAGGCGGGGCGGGCGGCTGGGCCTGCGGCGCGGGCGCCTGGGCCTGCGGGGCGGGCCTCGCCGGGGGTGCCGGCGGCGACGCCGGCGGTGCGGGGGCGGCCACGGCGGCGGGAGGCGGACGTTTGGCCGGTGCGGGAGTCGCCACTCGGGCGGCGGGCGCGGGCGGAGCGCTCGCGGGACTCGGCGCGGGTGCGGGGGTCTCGGTCCCGGCGGGCCGTGGCGATGCGGGGGCGGCCTCGGGCGCGCGAGTGGCCACGGCTGCGGACGTGGCCGACGGAGCCGGTCGGGTCGTCCCTCCACGGTGAAGGAGGGCCACGGCCCCGAGGCCGAGAACCGCCAGCGCGGCCGCCCCGAGCCCGACGCCGAGCGCCCGGCGGTTCCCGGCGGGAGCGGGGACCAGGCGACGGAGGGCGTCCACCAGCTGGGCGACGTTGTAATCCCAGTCCTGCTCGGTGAGCTGCAGGCACTGTCGATGAAGCAGCCCCCGCAGCGCCTCGGGCAGGTCGTCCTCCCCCGGAAGCGACGCGCCGCCGACAAGGACCGGCACCACGAGCACGTCGGGGCGCGCGAGGGCGGTCGCGATCTCCAGGCTCACAACGTCGCGCGGATCGAGGAGCCGGCGCCGCCCGCCGGCGTCGGTGATGCTCGCCCATCCCTTCCCGATGAGGACGAGCACGACACGGCAGTTCCCGACCGTGCGCTCGATCTCCTCCATGTAGTTGACGCCGGGTCGCAGGCCCTTCACGTCCATGAAGACCTGCCGGGGAAAGGCCTGCTCGAGCGCATAGAGGAGCGCGCGCGCCTGGCCGCCGCTGTCCTCTCGTCGGTAGTTGATGAAGATCGGGTGCGCCCCGGCCCTCGGTTTCCCGGGCCGGCGAGTCGGGTTCGCCGTCTTGTCGTCCGCGGGCTGCCGAAACTCGGTCACGGGGCTTCACCCCCGTCGTCGGGCGCGAGAATGCGGAATCCCAGGGCGCAGAGCCCCTTCAGCGTCTCGATCACGGTCGCGCGATCGTACTTCTTCTCGGCCTCCGGGAGCTCGTCGTACGGCACCAGGCTGGGGTGGAGTTTCAGCCTGTCGTCTCGCCGGTCGCCGAAGCGCCAGCCGTCGGCGAGTCGCCAGCTCGCCCAGACCTCGTGGGCGACCTCCCCCGACCCATCGACACCTCGGCCGTCGCGCTGCCGGCCGAGGTCACGCGCGTCGCCGAGAGGCTCGCGCGCAAAGCAGCGAGTCGGGCGTGTCCTGCTCGGGCTACGACATGGTCCACGGAGCCCGGCCGCGCGGGGTGCACGGTCGGTGGCGGGGCGGGACGGGTCATCTGGGCGGCGGCGGGTCGCGAAGGAGCGGCACTATAAGCTGTCCCTCTGGTGGAGGTGACGATGAAGAGGATCCTCGCAGCTGCTCTGCTGGCGGGCTCCATGACCCTGGCGACGCGCGCGGCCGCCGCCGAAAGCGGAGTCGAGCCGTTCCTCGCCGCCCCGTCCGGCCCTGCCCCGAGCGGCCTGTCGCTCAGCCTGGGCATCGGGTACGGCGTCCCGCTGGGGGCCGCCACGGGCGTGTCCGGTGACGCGATGAACAAGATCTTCTCGGGCACGTTGCCGCTGCAGCTCGACGTGGGCTGGCGCTTCAGCCCGAACCTCTACCTGGGTGCATACTTCGACTTCTCGCCCGCGTTCGTGTCGAGCCAGCTGTCGACATGGGAGTTCGGGATCGACTTCCTCTACACGTTCACCATACAGAAGAGCATCGTCCTCCCCTACGCAGGACTCGGGGTCGGCTACGAGCTCGCGAGCTACACCATCAAGGGGGTGAGCTCCATCACCGGGGGGTCCGCCTCGGAGACGGCGACGGCCACCGGGTGGGAGTTCGTGCGGTTCATCGTGGGCGTCGATTTCCGCGTGGCGAACGCGTTCCGCGTGGGTCCGTTCGTGAACTTCTCGCTCGGCGAGTACACGAACCTGAGCACGAGCGGGGTGACGTCGAGCTCTGGAAGCATCTCCAACAAGGCGCTGCACGAATGGCTGCAGTTCGGGATCAAGGGGACGCTCGACCTCTGACCGACGTGGACGGGTCGGGGAAGGTGCCGTTCGACGACTACCCGGGCGTGTACAGTGCCGCGGACGCTGCGTCGGTCGCGCTCCGCCGCCAGCACTTTCTCGCCGAGGGAGTCCAGCTCCTCCTCAACCCGGTGAGTGCGGGGTTGGTGCTCCTCGTCGCGACCGGCGTGCTGCGGCTGTCGAGCGCGGTGCTGACGGCCGTCTCGACGACCCTGCTCGTGGTCATGCTGTGGGTGGTGCGAGCCTCCCGCTGGCAAAAGCGCTGGTACGAGTGCCGCGGCTCCGCCGAGGACGTGAAGCGACTCAGCTGGCGCTACATGATGGAGCTCGATCCGTTTCCGCCGGGCGCGCCCGTTCCAGAAGCCTCCTTCGTGCGCCTCCTCGACGACATGGTGCGCGGTCACCCGGAGATCGCAGGCGCCCTGGGCCGCGGCGCGAACGCCTTCACTCCGCCCGTCACGGACGGCATGCGGAGGGTGCGCCAGGCTCCATCGGAGGAGCGCGCCCGGATCTACGTCGAGTCGCGCCTTCGGCCGGAGCGCGCCTGGTACGCGGCGAAAGCCGCGCGATACGCGGCTGCCGACGACCGGTGGTTCGCGTTCCTCGTCGCCGTCCAGCTCGCGGCGGTCGCGTCGGCCATGTTCTTGGCGGTCCGGATCGGGGCGAGCCCGGCTCCCTCATCCGCCGCGGAGAGCGCCATCCCGCTGATCGCGGCGACGGGTGCCGCCGTGATGGGCTGGCAGCGGTCCAAGCGATACGCGGACCTCGCCAGCTCGTACGCCTCGACCGCGCACGCCCTGGCCGGCCTGGAGTCGACGCGGCCCGGCTCGGAGGAGTCGGCGCTCCTCGGCGAGTGGGTCGAGGCCGTGGAGTCGACGCTCGCGAGCGAGCATGAGGTCTGGCGGCTCATGACCTGATCGCCGGGAGACCGTGGCGCGCGGACTGGGTCGATCATCGCCCTTTCCCGCGCGGCGCCGCGTGCGATACAACGCTCCTGCACCTCTCCGACGACCGGCCCCGTGACCCGACAGCCGCCAACCGCATTCGTCGCAGCCGCCCTGGTTGCCGCCTGCGGCGCGGCGGAGGACCCGGCGGCCCGCGTCTACCGGGACCCGGGTGCGCCGATCGATTCGCGGGTGGAGGCGCTCCTCTCCTCGATGACGCTCGAGGAGAAGGTCGACCAGATGCACGGTTCGTCGCTCGCGCCGGTGGCGGGCCTGAGCGACACGCCCGCGAACGCCCGCCTGGGGATCCCCGGCTTCCGGATGGTCGACGGCATGCGCGGCGTGGGCCGGGCGACGGGCAACGCGACGACCTTCCCGGTCGGTGCGGCGCGAGGGGCGACCTTCGACCGCGACCTGGAGGCCCGCGTGGGCGAGGCGATCGGCGCCGAGGCGCTCGCGCGCGGCGCGAACGTGCTCCTCGCCCCGACCATGAACCTCCTCCGCCACCCGCGCTGGGGACGGGCGCAGGAGACCTACGGCGAGGACGGCTTCCACGTGGGCGAGATGGCGGTCGCCTTCGTGGGCGGGGTGCAGGCGCACGTGCTCGCGAGCGCGAAGCACTTCGCGCTCTACAGCATCGAGGACGACCGGTTCACGGTGGACGTTCAAGCAGACGAGCGGACGCTGCGCGAGGTGTACCTGCCGCACTTCCGGCGCGTCGTGGCCGCGGGGGTCGGCTCGGTCATGAGCGCCTACAACCAGGTGAACGGCGCCTACTGCAGCGAGAACCGCCACCTCCTCGGGGACGTCCTCGAGGGCGAGTGGGGGTTCGACGGCTTCGTGGAGTCCGACTGGGTGTTCGGCACGCACGACACCGTTTCCTCGGCGCTCGCGGGCCTCGACGTCGAGATGCCCGCCGCCCATTACTACGGGGCGCCGCTCGCCCAGGCGGTCGGGTCCGGGGCCGTGCCGCTCTCGGTCGTCGACGAGGCGGTCCGGAGGATCCTCCGGGCGAAGTTCCGGTCCGGAATCTACGACGGCAAGGCTCCGCTCGACCCCGCGGTCGTGGTGGAGAGCGCCGCGCACACCGCGCTCGCGCGCCAGGTGGAGCGGGAGGCCATCGTCCTCCTCAAGAACGACGGGCTGCTGCCGCTCTCCCGGGCCGCCACGACCATCGCGGTCGTGGGGGCGCTCGCCGCCACGCCCAACACCGGCGACACCGGGTCGAGCGCCACGCAGTCGTCTTACGTCGTGACGCCGCTTTCGGGGATCGCGGCGGCGGCGGCCCCGGCGCCGGTCCTGGCCGTGCCGACCGACACGCCCTCCGCGACGGACCTCGCCGCGATCGCCGCCTGCGATGCAGCGGTCGTGGTCGTGGGGCTCACCGCGGCGGACGAGGGCGAGGCGCTCGTCGGGGCCGGGGACCGCAAGGACCTCCTCCTGTCGGCGGCCCACGAGCAGCTCGTCGCCGCCGTCGCGAGCGCGAACCCCAACACGGTCGTGGTGCTCGAGGGGAGCGGCGCGCTCGTCGTGGAGGGGTTCGCGGACCAGGTGCGCGGGCTCGTCCTCGCCTGGTACCCCGGCCAGGAGGGGGGCCACGCCCTCGCGGACGTCCTCTTCGGCGACGCGAACCCCTCGGGGAGGCTCCCGGTCAGCTTCCCGCGGTCGGAGGGGCAGCTCCCGCCCTTCGTGAACGACCAGCCGACGGTGGTCTACGGCTTCCTGCACGGCTACCGCTACCTCGACGCGGAGGGAGAGGATCCGCGGTTTCCCTTCGGCTTCGGCCTCTCCTACACGACCTTCTCCTTCGCGAACCTGGCGCTCGACCAGGCGGTCGTCCCGAAGGACGGCCGGGTTCACGTGAGCGTCGAGGTGACGAACACGGGTGCCGTCGCCGGGGACGAGGTCGTGCAGGTCTACGTCTCGTACCCGGGATCCGCGGTCGCTCGGCCGGTGCGGGAGCTGAAGGGGTTCGAGCGGGTGTCGCTCGCGCCCGGCGAGACGAAGACCGTGGGCCTCGACATCGCCGTCGCGGACCTCGCCTACTGGGACTCCTCGTCCGGGGCGTTCGTCGTGGAGCCGATCGCCTATCTGGTCTCCGCGGGCGGCTCGTCGAGGGACCTCCCGGTCTCGGCGACCTTCTCGGTGCCGGCCGGGTAGGGTGGCGCGGGGGGCCGCCCTCCCGAGGGATGCTGGGTGGGATGCGCGTTCCCGGCCGGCGGCGTTCTCTGCAAGCGGATATTCGCGCGACGAAATTCAGGGACAAGCGGTCGCACGGTTGGCCTTCCCTGGTCGTGACTTTTCGTAACGTTGGCGCGACACTCGCCGTGCTGTTCGGAGGGCCTATGCTCAAGCCCAGTTTGGCCTTGCTTGCGGCGGGTCTCCTCGCGTTCCTATCGGCTTGCGGAGGTTCTGCGAGCCCCTGCCCGCCCTGCCCGGCCACATACGTCTGCGCGAACGGGGCCTGCTGGCCTCCCGACACGCCGAGCCTGCATCTTTCGGAGAACAGCTTGCAATTTACCGGGTTCGTCGGAGGGGCTTTCCCGCCGTCTCAGACCGTTGTCGCGACCAGCAACGGATCGGCTCCGCTTGCAGGGATCGGCGTATCGGGGTGGTCTGTGCCCGGATGGCTGGATGTGACTTTGCCCAACGCGTCCGGAGACAACTGGTACATAGCGTTCCAGGTTCACACCGACTCGCTGTCTGTTGGAACCTATACAAACGAGGTCGAGGTGGCAGGCGGGTCGGCCGAAGGGGCTAACAGCACGCTGAACAGTCCACAGGTCGTCACCGTGACCCTCACCATGGTCCCGTGACGACCGGCGCGGGCCCTTCGTCCCCGTCGGACAGTTCCCGGCCCGCTGCGTTCCGCGCTCAGGCTTTGCAGGGTGGCGCAGGTGCAGCGCGCCGGGAGCGAGTAGGGCCCAAAGGGCAGGGTCCCCGCGTGCTCGGACGGGGAGGGGCTTGACGCTCACACGCTGCGGAGTCGTCTCCGCTCGGCGCTCGCCGCCCTGGGTCTCCCGCCCGCGACGTGGTATCACGCGACGCGCCACACCTTCGCGTCCCAGTGGGTCATGGCTGGCGGCTCCATCGAGAAGCTCAAGGAGACTCGGAAGTGGTCACGGAGCGGTACGCGCACCTTCGGCCCGACGCGTTCACGGACAAGGACCGCGCGATGCTGTCGCTGAACCTGCGAGCAGGTGACTCAGCCGAAGAGGTGGTACAAGTTGGACCCGAAACGGACGCGGCAGGCGGTTGAGGTGACGTAAGTGCTTGAGGGCGGGTGGCGGAACTGGCAGACGCGCCGGACTTAGGATCCGGTGCCGCAAGGCATGAGGGTTCGAGTCCCTCCCCGCCCAAATCCGCTTGACCCGGCCCCGGCGGAAACGTACCTCTAGCTCCCTTCCCCTTGAGGGAAAGGTCCCCATGAAGATCCAAGTCGAGAAGCTCTCCCCCGTGGAGAAGAAGGTCACCGTCGAGGTCGAGGCGGAGCGCGTCGGCAAGGAGATCGACCGCGCCTACGCGAGCCTGGGCAAGCGGGTGAAGCTCCGGGGCTTCCGCCCGGGGAAGGCCCCCCGGGCGGTCCTCGAGCGGAACTTCCGCGAAGAGGTGGAGCGCGAGGTGGTGGAGCGGCTCGTCTCCACGAGCTTCGAGGAGGCGGTGCGCCAGGAGGACATCGACGCCGTCGCGCCCCCGCACGTCCAGGTGGCGGAGCCGGGGCTCGGGGCGGGCAGGTCCTTCTCGTACAGCGCCCGCGTGGAGGTGAAGCCGGCCATCGAGCCCAAGGACTACCGGGGCCTCGAGGTGACGAGGAGGAGCCCGGAGGTGACCGACGCCATGGTCGACGGCGAGCTCGCCCGGCTGCGCGACTCGCTCGCCCAGCTCGTCCCGGTCGAGGGGCGCTTCGACGCGCAGAAGGGCGACTGGGCCACCATCGACTACGAGGGCACGGTCGCGGGCCAGCCCTTCGAGGGCGGCAAGGCGGAGGGCGCGCTCGTCCAGGTGCAGGACGGCGACTTCTTCGCGGGCGACGTCCCGCAGCTCGAGGGGCGCAAGCTGGGCGAGAGCTTCGACCTCGACCAGGTCTTCCCGGCCACCTTCCACGACGAGAACCTCCGGAATCGGCCGGCTCGCTTCCGGGTGACGCTCAAGTCGCTCAAGTCGAAGCTGGTCCCGTCCCTCGACGACGCCTTCGCGAAGGAGGTGGGGATCGAGGGGGTGGAGTCCCTCGCGGCGCTCCGCGAGCGGATCCGGTCGGACCTGGAGAAGCGCGAGAAGCGGCGGGCCGAGCAGGAGCTCCACGACGCGCTCGTGAAGGGAGCGCTCGCGAAGAACGACTTCGACGTTCCGCCGGCGATGGTCGAGCGCGCCATCGACGCCATGATGGAGTCGACCGCGCAGCGCTTCGCCCGCCAGGGCGTCGACCTCCGCCAGATGGGGCTCGACCTCCCCCGGATCCGGGCCGACCTCCGCGAGCACGCGCTCCTGCAGGTGAAGGGGGCGCTGCTCCTCGAGGCCATCGCCGACCGGGAGAAGATCGAGGTGACGGCCGACGACGAGAAGGCCGAGATCGCGAAGCGCGCGGACGAGCTCGGCGTGCCGGTCTCGAAGCTGCAGCTGCGCGGCGAGGCCCGAGCGTCGCTGAGGCAGCGCATTCGGGAGGACAAGGCAGTTGCGCTGCTCGCGTCGGATGCTAAGTACAGCTAGGTCGGGAGAACTCCCGGAGGAACGATGCCCTACATCCCCATGCCATACGTGGTGGAGCAGACCCACCGGGGCGAGCGCGCCTACGACATCTACTCGCGCCTGCTCAAGGACCGCATCGTCTTCATCGGGACGCCCATCGACGACGACGTGGCGAACATCGTCATCGCCCAGCTCCTCTTCCTCGAGTCCGAGGACCCCGACAAGGACATCTCCATCTACGTGAACAGCCCGGGCGGGTCGGTGACCGCCGGCCTCGCGATCTACGACACCATGCAGTACGTCAAGGCGCCGGTGTCGACGACCTGCCTCGGACAGGCGGCGAGCATGGCGGCGGTGCTGCTGTCGGGCGGCGCGCCCGGCAAGCGCTTCGCCGTGCCGAACGCGCGAATCATGATCCACCAGCCCATGGGGGGCTTCTCCGGCCAGGCGACCGACATCGAGATCCAGACGAAGGAGATCCTGCGCCTGAAGAGCCAGCTCAACCACATCCTCGCGAAGCACACCCGCCAGCCCCTCGAGCGCATCGAGAAGGACACCGACCGGGACTTCTTCATGGGGCCGGGAGAAGCCAAGGAGTACGGGATCATCGACGAGGTTATCGTCCACAAGAAGGCGGGAGAGAAGAAGCCGCAGTAAGATGTCCTTCTGTCGGCCGGCGCGACGCCGGTGCGGAAAGGTGAGGGGCGAGGGCCGAAAGCCCCTCCCGGCGAGGACGAGAGTGGAGAAGCGCGAGACCCTCTGCTGCAGCTTCTGCGGGAAGTCCCAGAAGGAAGTGAAGAAGCTCATCGCGGGCCCGACGGTCTACATCTGCGACGAGTGCATCGGGCTGTGCAACGACATCATCGCCGAGGAGATCGCCGGGGAGGAGAAGCGCGATCAGAAGCTTCGCACCCCGCGCCCCTCGGAGATCAAGACCATCCTCGACGAGTACGTGGTGGGGCAGGAGCGGGCGAAGAAGACGCTCGCCGTCGCCGTCCACAACCACTACAAGCGCATCGAGACTCGCGTGAGCCTCGACGACGTCGAGCTGCAGAAGTCGAACATCCTCCTGCTCGGCCCGACCGGCTCCGGCAAGACGCTTCTCGCGCAGACCCTCGCGAAGATCCTGAACGTGCCGTTCACGATCGCGGACGCGACCACGCTCACCGAGGCCGGTTACGTCGGCGAGGACGTGGAGAACATCATCGTCAACCTCCTGCAGGCGGCCGACCACGACATCGAGCGGGCGCAGAAGGGCATCGTCTACATCGACGAGATCGACAAGATCGCGCGCAAGAGCGAGAACCCGAGCATCACCCGCGACGTGTCGGGAGAGGGCGTGCAGCAGGCGCTGCTCAAGATCATCGAGGGGACGATCGCCAACGTGCCGCCGAAGGGCGGGCGCAAGCACCCCCAGCAGGAGTTCCTGCAGGTCGACACCACGAACATCCTCTTCATCTGCGGCGGCGCGTTCTGCGGGCTCGAGGGCATCATCGAGCGGCGCTTCGGCGGCCGCAGCCTCGGCTTCGGGGCCGACGCGAAGAAGAAGGAGGAGCGCAACGTCGGGGAGCTCCTCGCGCTCGTGGAGCCGGAGGACCTCCTCAAGTTCGGGATGATCCCCGAGTTCGTCGGCCGGCTCCCGGTCGTCACCGCGCTCGAGGAGCTCGACGAGCAGTCGCTCGTGGAGATCCTCACGAGGCCGCGCAACGCGCTCGTCAAGCAGTACAAGAAGCTGCTCGACATGGACGGCGTGAGCCTCAAGTTCACCGACGGATCGCTCCGCGCCATCGCCCGGGCCGCCATCAAGAACAAGGCCGGGGCGCGCGGGCTGCGGGCCATCGTCGAGGGGGCGATGCTCGACATCATGTACGACGTGCCGAGCCGGCGGAACGTCCAGGAGATCGTCATCAACGAGGACGTCATCGAGAAGGGCGAGGCCCCGATCGTCGTCCTTCGCAAGGAGGCGGAGAGCGCCTGACGCTCCCGCTCCCGGGAGGGCCGCCCCCGGGCCGCACCCCGCCGGGGCGCCCCCGCCCGAGACGCCCCGCGCCGGGTGAGCGCCCGGCACGCCCCGCTCCCTCGGCGGCGGGGACCTTCCCAGCCCTCCGCCTGGTGGTAGTCTCAGGCACCCGGAGGTTCGCGCGTGTCCATCTTCTCGAAGGACGACGAGGGCAGGAAGGGCGAGTCCCACGTCCGCAGCCTGCCGCTGCTGCCGCTCCGGGACATCATCGTGTTCCCGCACATGGTGGTCCCGCTCTTCGTCGGCCGGGAGAAGTCCATCGCGGCGCTCGACGAGGCGATGGGCAAGGACAAGCTCATCGTCCTCGCCGCCCAGAAGAAGCCGAAGACCAACGAGCCGGCCTTCGAGGACATCTTCCCGGTCGGGACCCTCGGCACCATCATCCAGCTGCTCCGCCTCCCGGACGGGACGGTGAAGGCGCTCGTCGAGGGGAAGCACCGGGTGCGGCTGCGGAGGTTGCTCTCCTCCGCCAAGCACTACGAGGTGGAGGCCGAGGACGTCGTCGACGAGGCCGAGCGGGACGTCGAGATCGAGGCGCTCATCCGCCAGGTCCAGTCGACATTCGAGGCCTACGTCAAGCTCAACAAGCGCATCCCCCCGGAGATGCTCTCCTCCGTCTCCACCATCGAGGAGCCGGGGCGGCTCGCGGACACCATCGTCGCGCACCTGTCCCTGAAGCTCCAGGACAGGCAGTCGATCCTGGAGACCGAGTCGCCGCGGGCGCGCCTCGAGAAGCTCTACGAGCTCATGCAGGGCGAGATCGAGATCCTCCAGGTCGAGAAGAAGATCCGCACCCGCGTGAAGAAGCAGATGGAGAAGTCGCAGAAGGAGTACTACCTCAACGAGCAGATGCAGGCGATCCAGAAGGAGCTCGGGGAGCGCGACGAGTTCAAGAGCGAGATCCAGGAGCTCGAGGAGAAGATCCGCGAGAAGCGGATGTCCAAGGAGGCCACCGTCCGGGCGCGCAAGGAGCTGAAGAAGCTCAAGATGATGAGCCCGATGAGCGCCGAGGCCACGGTCGTCCGCAACTACATCGACTGGATCCTGTCGCTCCCGTGGGCGGAGGTCACCGAGGACAAGCTCGACGTCGGCGAGGCCGAGAAGGTCCTCGACGAGGACCACTACGGCCTGCGCAAGGTGAAGGAGCGCATCCTCGAGTACCTGGCGGTCCAGGCGCTGGTGGATCGCATCCGGGGCCCGATCCTCTGCTTCGTCGGACCGCCGGGCGTCGGCAAGACGTCGCTCGCCCGCTCCATCGCGCGCGCCATGGGACGCCGCTTCGTCCGCATCAGCCTCGGCGGGGTCCGGGACGAGGCCGAGATCCGCGGGCACCGCCGGACGTACATCGGGGCCATGCCGGGCAAGATCATCCAGTCGCTCCGAAAGGCGGGCTCGTCGAACCCGGTGTTCCTGCTCGACGAGGTGGACAAGATGTCCACCGACTTCCGGGGCGACCCGTCGGCGGCGCTGCTCGAGGTGCTCGACCCCGAGCAGAACGCCGCCTTCAACGACCACTACCTCGACCTCGACTACGACCTCTCCAAGGTCCTCTTCATCTGCACCGCGAACACGATGGCGGGCATCCCCCTGCCGCTGCAGGACCGCATGGAGGTCATCCGGCTCGCCGGCTACACGGACATGGAGAAGCTCTCCATCGCCCAGCGCTACCTCGTGCCCAAGCAGAAGGAGGCGAACGGCCTCGCGGACGTGTCGCTCGACTTCCGCAGGACGGCGCTGAAGCTCCTCATCCACCGCTACACCAAGGAGGCGGGGGTGCGCTCGCTCGAGCGCGAGGTGGCCGCGGTCTGCCGGAAGATCGCGCGCGAGGTGCTCCGCCAGGGCAAGGAGAAGCCCGTGGTGGTCACCGAGAAGCGCGTCCAGAAGCTGCTCGGCCCGCCGAAGTTCCGCTACGGGACGGCCGAGGCGATCGACCAGGTGGGCCTCGCGACCGGACTCGCCTGGACGGAGCTCGGCGGCGAGCTCCTGACCATCGAGGCGACCGTGCTCCCGGGCAAGGGCAAGCTCATGATCACCGGGAAGCTCGGAGAGGTCATGCAGGAGTCGGCCCAGGCGGCGATGAGCTACGTGCGCTCCCGGGCGGAGGCCCTCGGCCTCGACAAGCGCTTCCTCGAGACCTCCGACATCCACGTGCACGTCCCCGAGGGAGCGATCCCCAAGGACGGGCCGTCGGCCGGGATCACGATGGCCACGGCGCTCGTCTCGGCGCTGTGCAAGGTGCCGGTCCGGCGCGACATCGCCATGACGGGCGAGATCACCCTGAGGGGACGGGTGCTGCCGGTGGGCGGCATCAAGGAGAAGGCGCTCGCCGCCCACCGCGGCGGGATCAAGGAGATCCTCATCCCGCGCGAGTCGGCGAACGACGTGCGGGAGATCCCGCGCAAGGTCCGCTCGGCCATGGTGATCCGGACCGTGGACCACATGGACGAGGTGCTTCGCGAGGCGCTCGTCGTGTCCGACGTCGACGCCTTCTTCCGCCGCGTCCCGCCGCCGGCGGCGGCCGGCGAGGCCGCCCCGGCCCCATAGCCCGGGTCAGGGGAGGGGGGCCGCGCGTGCGTAGAGGCGGTGCGCCCCGCGCCGGCTCGGCAGCGGAGCGAGCCCGAGCCGGGCGAGGTCCCAGCCCGGCGTCCCGTCCTTCACCACCACCCACCGCCGCGCCACGCGCCGGGCGGCGGCGAGCGCCTCGGGGGCGAGCGGTCGGGCGTCGGCGAGCCTGCGCACCGGGTCGAAGGCCGGCTCCTGGGCGCGCGCGTGGCGGAACATGGGGTCGAAGACGACGACGTCGAAGCTCCGGGGCGGGCAGGCCCGGAGGAACTCCAGGTGCTCGGCCCTCCGCACCTGGATGCGGCGCGCGGCCGGGTGGTCGAGGCGCCTCAGACCCTCGTCGAGCCACGCCGCGAGGGCCGGGGAACCCTCGAGCGCGACCACCCGACCCCGCTCCCCCACGGCGAGCGCGGCGACCAGCGCGTCGGCTCCGAGGCCGGCCGTGCAGTCGAGGACCTCGTCCCCGGGGTCGGGAGCGGCCGCCTCGAGGAACGGGTCCCGGGTCGCCGGCTCCCCGAGGGCGAGCCGCTTCGCGCGCAGCGCCCCCATTCCCGGGGAGAACGGGTGCTCCCTTCCCGCGAGCCACAGGGTGGAGCGCGCGCCGAGGACGAGGAGCGCGTCCGCGTGCGCGTCCCGCGCCACGGCGGCGAGCGGTCGCCCCCCGCGGGGGGCGAGCGGCAAGCCGTGCCGCTCCGCCGCGGCAGCCGCCTCCTCGAGGACGCGGGGCGAGGGCGAGGCGGGGGTGGTCACGGCGAGCCACACCCCCTCCCCATGCACCGCCGTCGAGGGCGAAGGCAAGGGGGCGGCAAGGGGCGGCGGTAAGGGGCGGCGGTAAGGGGCGGCGGTAAGGGGCGGCGGTAAGGGGCGGCTTGCGCCGGCGCGCGCGCTCGGGTACAGTGGCACCTAACAATTGACTAAAGTTTATATAATATGCCCCGCGCCCCCGGCCGCATCGCCAAGGTCCGAAGCTACTCCGCCACCGACGAGGACATGGCGATGCTCGAGGCGGTCGCCGCCTACCATGGCTTCACGAAGTCGGCGACGCTCGTGGGGCTCGTCCGCAGGGAGTTCTGGAGGCTCTTTCCCGCGGGGACGGGCGACATCCGCCCCGCCCGCGGCGCTCGCGTGGTGAAGTGATGCCGCTACCCGTCGTCCCCGTCCACGACCCCGTCGCGAACCCCGTCGCCGGCAGCGACATCGGCCCGGCCGAGATCGCCGAGCTCGAGGCCGAGATCCGCGAGCTGAAGCGCGAGAGGGACGCGGTGGTCCTCGCCCACAACTACCAGCTGCCGGAGGTCCAGGCGGTCGCCGACGTGGTGGGGGACTCGCTCCAGCTCGCCATCGAGGGGCGACGCATGCCCCAGTCCACCATCGTCTTCTGCGGCGTGCACTTCATGGCGGAATCGGCGAAGGTGCTCGCCCCGGAGAAGAAGGTGCTCCTCCCCAACCTCTCCGCCGGCTGCTCGCTCGCGGACTCGATCTCGCCCGAGTCCCTCGAGGACTGGAAGGATCGCTACCCGGGGCACGCCGTCGTCACCTACGTGAACTCGAGCGCCGAGGTGAAGGCGCTCTCCGACATCTGCTGCACGAGCGCCAATGCCGCGAGCGTGGTCCGGTCGCTCCCGGAGCGCAAGATCCTCTTCACGCCCGACAAGAACCTCGGGAGCTGGGTCCGCTCGAAGGTGCCGGAGAAGGAGGTCGTGGTCTACGACGGCGCCTGCCCGGTGCACGACGTCCTGCGCGCCGCCAACCTGGAGCGGGTCCAGGGGGAGCGGCCCTCGGCCGTGGTCATCGCCCACCCGGAGTGCCGCGCCGACGTCCTGGACCTCGCCGACGAGGTCTGCTCGACGACCGGCATGGCCGCCGCCGTGGCGCGCCACCCGGAGGCGCGCACCTTCATCGTCGCGACGGAGCACGGCATCGTGACCGGGCTGAAGAAGCGCTTCCCCGATCGCGAGTTCGTGATCGCGGACGGCTGCCTCGGGTGCCGGATGCACTGCCCCTACATGAAGATGATCGACCTCGTCATGGTGCGCGACGCCCTGCGCCGCGGGCGCCACGAGATCGTCGTGCCCGAGGACGTGTCCCGCGGCGCGCGGCGGGCGCTGGAGCGCATGATCGCCGTGCCGCGGGACGCCTAGGCCGCGCCCTACTTCGTGGGCAGGAGCTCGTCGAGGACGCGCGTGGCGCCGTAGATCTTGCCGAGCGCCTCGGTGATGGCGGCCGTGTCCACGGCGACGGTGCGGTTCAGCGCGGGGTCGAAGCCGTAGTCGCCGCCGAGCGACCAGATGTTCCCGTCGAAGACGAGCCCCACGACGTCGCCGTTGGCGTCGACGACCGGGGAGCCGGAGTTGCCGCCGATGATGTCGGTGGTGGCCGCGAAGTCGAAGGGGGTCGCGAGGTCGAGGCGGGGCTTCGCGTCGATCCAGCTCTTCGGGAGCGCGAACGGGTCCCGCCCGGTGTTCCGCTCGAAGGCGCCCGCGAGCGTCGTGAAGGGCGCGATCTCCTTCCTCCCCTCCTTCCAGCCCTTCACCGCGCCGTAGCTGAGCCGGGGGGAGAAGGTCGCGTCCGGGTAGTTGGCGGTGCCCTCGACGGCGAAGCGGGCCTGGGCGATGGCCTCCGAGCCCTTGCGGACGACGGAGTCGATGTCGTTCTCGTACATCTTGCGGACCGCGCGGCTGTCGGGGTCGACGAGCCGGGCGAAGGCGATCATCGGGTCGTCGGAGGCGTCCACGGCGGCCTTGCCGCCCTCCCAGAGCTTCTTGCGGAGCGCCACGTCCTTGAGCTTCGTGCCGGAGACGAGGCGCTCGGCCACCTCGGAGGGCGAGCTCGCGCCGAGGACCTTCTTCACGAACGGGTGGTCCGGCCCGAGCTCCTCGCGGAGCTTGGTGAGGGACCAGGCGAACTTGAAGACCTCGAAGTCGTTGTAGATGGGCGCGGGGCTGAAGAGGCGCTGGGTCAAGGCCGGCAGCTGCGCCTCCTGGAACTCCTCGAGGCGCACCGCGTTCGGCTTCGCCCGCTCCTCGGCGCCGCGCACGAGCATCCTCGCGATCTGGAAGTAGTCGGTGAGGAAGCCCGCGCTGCCCGCGACGTAGGACACCTCGAAGCGGACGTTGCGGTAGAGGTTTTCGGCGTCCTGGATGGAGGCGAAGGCCCGAAGCGCCGCCGGGCCGTTCTTCGGGTCGCTCCCGAGCAGCTTCTTGAAGGCGTCCTCGGCCGCCACCTTCTGGGCGAAGAAGTCGCGGTCCACGAGCGCCTCGCGCCGTCCCTTGAAGGCCTTGAGCGAGTTCTCGACCCCGAAGAGCAGCCCCTCGGAGACGCGCTTCTGCTCGGGGCCGCGGTTCCGGAACTCGGTGAGAGCCCCGCGGAGCTCCGACAGCCGTGCGATGCGCTCCGGGAGCGTCACGTCGCGCTCCTCCTGGAGCTGGGCGACGGTGAGCTGGCGCGAGGTCCCGCCGGGGTTCCCGGAGACGAACACGACCTCGCCCGCCTTCGGGCCGGCCCGGTTCCAGCGGAAGTGGTCCTTGGCCCGCAGCGGCTTCCCGTCCTCGTAGACCCGCACGAAGGAGACGTCGAGGTCGTAGCGTGGGAACATGAAGTTGTCCGGGTCGCCGCCGAAGAAGGCGATGGCGAACTCGGGCGCGAAGACCACGCGCACGTCCTGGTAGCGCCGGTACTTGTAGAGGTCGTAGACGCCGCCGTGGTAGAGGGTCACGACGCTGCAGCGGAGCGCGGGCGTGCTCTGGCACTCCGCCTCGATCTTCCCGGTCTCCGCCTTGCGCGCGTCCTGGAAGGCCTGACCCTCGAGGCCGGCGGTCGCCTTGCGAAGCCGCTCGGTGACGTCGGTGATCTCGACGAGCTGGTTCACCTCCAGGACCGGGCACTTCACCTCGTCGGCCGCCGTCTTCGCGTAGAAGCCGGTCGCCTTGTAGTCGCGCGCCGCGGTGGAGAGCTGCTCCAGGCAGGCCTCGACGCAGTGGTGGTTCGTCATCACGAGGCCGTTCGGCGAGACGAAGCTCCCCGAGCACCCCTGCGCGAGCCGCGCCGAGGAGAGGCGCACGTGGTCGAGCCAGGCGTCCGTCAGCTTGACGCCGTACGCGGTCTCCACCTTCTGCCGGGGAAATCCGTTGAAGGTCCACATCCCCTCGTCGGCGCGCGCGGCGAGCGCGAACGCTCCCAACGCCAGGGCGGCGGCGGTCTTCTTCATGTCGATCGTCTCCTGGTGGTTGTCGACGCGGCGCGGTGGCGCCGTCGAGCGGAACCGCTGATAAGCTGGACCGATTCCGGAGTCAAGGCGGAACGCGCCCTTTTCTTTGGATAGCATGCGGCGGTGTTCTCGCGGCGCACGGGCTGGGACCTCGCGGCGAACGCGGTCGGCAGCGCCCTCGAGGCCGCCCGGGCCTCCGGCCGGGCGCTCCTCGACCTGACCGAGTCCAACCCCACCCGGTGTGGGCTCGAGTGGGACCAAGGCGAGCTCGGCCGGGCGCTCCTCGATCCGCGGATCGCCTCCTACGAGCCGGCGCCGCTCGGCCTCCAGGGCGCGCGCGAGGCGGTCGCCGCCTACCTCTCCCGCGGCGGGAGGCCGGTCGATCCCCGCCGGATCGTCCTCACCGCCTCGACGAGCGAGGCGTACGCGCTCGTCCTGAAGCTCCTGTGCGACCCGGGCGACGAGGTCCTCTTCCCGGCTCCCTGCTACCCGCTCCTCGAGGTGCTCGCAGGGCTCGAGTCGGCGTCCCTCGCGCGCTATCCCGTGGCCTGGGACGCCGATTGGGACCTCGACCAGGCCTGCCTCCGCGACGCCGTCGGGCCGCGCACGCGCGCCCTCGTGGCGGTGAACCCTTCCGTGCCCACCGGTGCATGCGCGCGCGCGGGCGACCTCGAGCTCCTCGAGCGCTTCTGCGCGGACCGCGGCCTCGCGCTCCTCCTCGACGAGGTGCACGCCGAGACGGGCGACGGCGTCGTGGCGCTCGCGGGACGCTCCGCGCTCACCTTTCGCCTCTCGGGGCTCTCCAAGGTGGCCGGCCTCCCGCAGCTCAAGGTCGCCTGGATCGCGCTCGCCGGCCCCGAGGACCTCGCCGCCGAGGCCGCGAGCCGGCTCGAGGTCGCGGCCGACTGCTTCCTCTCGCCCTCGGGGCCCTCGCAGCTCGCGCTCCCGCGTCTCCTCGATCTCCGGGAGCGATTCCTCGTGCCGCTTCGGGAGCGGCTCGCCGCGAATCGGCGCGCGCTCGCCCGCGCCGTGCCCGGGTCCGCGCCCTTCGGCGCGATCGCCGGCCCCGCGGGGTGGACGGCCGTCCTCCGCGTCGGAGAGACCCAGGACGAGGAGCGCCTGTGCCTCGGGCTCCTCGAGTCGGGCGTCGCCGTCTGGCCGGGCTTCTTCTACGACTTCCCCCGGAATGGGCACCTCGTCGTGTCGCTCCTCGTGAAGCCGGAGGTGATGGAGGGCGCCCTGGCGGTCCTCGTTCCCCGCCTGGTGGAGCTGTCCCGCCCGAACGGGTGAGGCGCCGCCCGCTTTCTTGCAGGGCGCTATCGCCGGGCTAACCTGCCCGTTGCCATGACGGACCACGAACGGACGGGCAGGGAGTCCCGCAAGCGCTTCGCCACCCGCTGGGTCGCCGCAGAGGGTTACCCGAGGCGCGAGCGCGTGCTTCCGGCGGACCTCGATCTCGACGCCGAGCTCGATCGGCGCTTCGCACAACCGGGGGTTGGCCTCCAGGTGGCCGTGGTATAAGGCCGCTCACATGAACCGGGCCAAGATCTGGGGCTTCACGCTCCTCGTCCTTGCCGCGGGCGCCATCAACATCTACGTCGTCACCCAGCGCGCCACAGACGACGCCCTGGAGCAGGTCGGCTCGTCCGTGCGGGCCGGCACCGCCCAGGTGGAGGCCGGCGCGCGGCTGTTCGCCCGGCAGGTCGCCGACGTGGCGGCGCTCGCCGCTCGGGACCCGGAACTCGTCTCCGCCCTCCAGGCGTCCGCCGAGGCTCCCGCCCCCCCCAAGGGTCCCGGCCGTCGCGCCCCGCCCCCGCCCCCAGCCGACGTCGCCTCCCTGGCCGAGAAGGCGCTCCGGAGCGCCGCCAAGGAGCTCGAGGTCGACGTCTCCCGGTCTCCGCTCCTCGCGATCGCCTCCGAGCAGGCGGTGTCCTTCCGCGTGGGAGACCGCCTGCTGTCGGGGAAGGAGACCGTCGTCCAGGCCGTCCTCGGCAACTCGGGCGGACGGCACCTCCGGGTCGACGACGTTCCCTACTACGTGGTGGGCGTGGACGTCGGGCGTGCCGGGCGGCTGGCCTTCGGCCTCCCCCTCGACCCGCGATGGCCGGAGCGGCTCAAGGCCGCGACCGGCGCCGACCTGACCATCGCCGCCGGCTCGAAGCTCCTCTCCACGCTCCCCGCTCCCGAGGCCGCGGCGGTCGTCGCGGCCGCCAAGCGGGGCTCGGGGTCGGCCGTCGACGGCGGGCGGCTCGCCCCCGTGCGGCTGCCGGGAGGCCTTCCGCTGCCGGCGGTTCCCCTGCTCTTCGCGAAGGCCCCGGCCTTCCGCGCCCGCGCCATCGCCCTGCCGGGGGCGGACGGGCCGAGCGCGGTCGTCTCCGCTCCCGCGCGCGCGCTGCTCGAGCCCGTCGCCGTCTACCAGCAGCTCTCCCTCGCCGCGCTCGCCGCACTCTTCGTCGTCGGCCTCGTCCTCGGGCTCCTGCCCGAGCGGACGATCACGGCCCACGTCCCCCGGGAGCTCGCGAGCGCGGCCGATCGGATCGCCCGGGGTGACTTCGACGCGCGGGTGCCGCGCATGTCGGGCACCTTCGGCACCGTGGCCTCCGCCCTGAACCGCGCCGCCGACGCGGCGCGGATGGCGCGGGTCGCGCCCTCGGCCACGCTGCCGCCCACGGGGATCGCCATCCCGCCCTCCACGCCGGCGAACACGCTCGACGTGCCGCTCCTCGCCGTCCCTCCGCCCGAGCTGCCCGCGGCCGGCATGTTCGACGACCCGTTCGCCCACGGCATCCCCTCCTCGCCCGCGCCGGCGGCGGCCCCGACGCCCTTGAACGGCACGACCCCGTCCCAGCCGACTCCGCTCCCGTTCCCCCTGCCGCAGCGGACGGGCACGGCGCGCTTCGACGCGGCCGAGCCGCTCGCCCCGCAGATCCCGGCGGTGGCTCCGCCGTTTCCTCCGCCGCCGGTGCCCGCCGAGAGCGACGAGAGCGCCTGGCAGGGCGTGTTCCAGGAGTTCCTCCGCGTGCGGGAGGAGTGCGGCGAGCCGGTCGAGGGCCTCACCTGGGAGCGCTTCCGCCAGAAGCTCCAGAAGAACCGGGACTCCCTCGTGCAGAAGTACGCCTGCCGCACCGTCCGCTTCCAGGTCTACGTGAAGGAAGGGAAGGCGGCCCTCAAGGCGACGCCGGTCCGCTGACCGGGACGGCCGCTGGCAGGCGGACCGTGAAGGTGGTCCCGCGCCCCGGGCCCGACGCCACCTCCAGCCGACCGCCGTGCTCCCGGACGATGCGGTCCGCGATGGAGAGGCCGAGGCCCGTCCCGGACGCCTTGGTCGTGAAGTAGGGCTCGAGGACGCGCGGGAGGTCCTCGGGCGCGATGCCCGAGCCGGAGTCGGTCACGTCGATGGCGACGCCGTCCGGCACGCGTCGGGCCGCGATCCGCAGCGTCCCGCCCGACGGCATCGCCTCCTCCGCGTTCTTCACGAGGTTGAGCAGCACCTGGAGCATCTGGTCGCGGTCGGCGCGCACGGGTGGGAGCCCGGCCTCGATCCGGCGCTCGACGAGGACACCCGCGGGCGGCGAGGAGTAGAGGGCGAGCACCGCGGCCACGAGGTCGGCGGCGCCGATCTCCGACGGCTCCGGCGCCGGGAGTCGCGCGAAGCGGCTGAACTCGTCGACGATTCGCTTCAGGCGCCGGACCTCCTCCTGGATGGCGGAGGTGCCCTCGGCGAAGAGCTCCGGGAAGTCGGGCCGCCCCTCCGCGAGCGCGTCCTGCAGGGTCGACACGCTCATGGCGATGGGGGTGAGCGGGTTCTTGATCTCGTGGGCGAGGCGGCGCGCCACCTCCTGCCAGGCCGCCACGCGTTCCGCCGTGGCCGCCCGCACGCGGCTCGCCTCGAGGTCCGCGGTCATGGCGTTGAAGCCGCGCACGAGGTCCCCGAGCTCGCCCGAGGCGGGGACGTCCACGCGGACGCGGAGGTCGCCGCCCGCGACCCGCGCCGCGCCGGCGCGGAGCGCCTCGAGCGGGCGCGTGATGCGCCGCGCCAGGAGGTGTCCCACGAGCGCCGCCGACGCGACCGCGGCGGCGAGGGTCGCGAGGAAGACGACCGCCACGGTGATCTGCGCGCGCTCGAGGCCTGCGGCCGGCAGCGTCACCTCCACGAAGGCGAGCGGGGCGCCCCGCCCCGCGGCGACCGGGACGGAGCGCACCCGGTCCCGGGGAGCGCCGAGCAGCCGGGTCGCGAACCGGCGCAGGGCGCCGCCGCTTCCCTCGGCCGAGAGCGGGACGTCGCCCTCGCCCCGCACCGCCACGGTGCCGCCCGCCAGCGCCGCCACGCGCTCGGCGAAGCTCGGTCCGAGGGCCACGCCGGCCGCCACGCGCAGCGAGGGGTCCGACGGCACGGCCTCCCACGCCACGAGCGCCAGCGCGGGTTCGACGCCGGCGGCGCTCGCGCGGGGCACGAGGCGGGGCTCTGCATGGCCGGGGCCCGCCGAGGCGTAGAGGGCGCGGAGCTCCGGGTCGGCGTCCCCGGCGCGGCCCGGCAGGTGGCCCGAGGAGATGACGAGGCCCCGCGCGTCCGTCACCGCGAGCACGTCGAGGCCGCGCGCCTCCATCCACTCGGCGGCGAGGCGAGCCACCTCCGCTGGATCGAGCGCCCCCAGTGCGCGGTCGCGGGAGAGGGCGACGACCTCCGGACTGCGCGAGACGTCGCGCGCCGCCTCCACGGCCGCGGCTCCGAGCCTGCGGAGCTCGCCCTGGACGGCGAGCGCGGCGCCGTCGAGGCGGGCGGCGTACTCGGCCTTGAGCCCCTCCGAGAGCGCCCGCGACAGCGGCAGGACCGCGAGGAGCATCGGCGCCGCGGCGAAGAGCGCGAACGCGATCGTGAGGCGGGCGCGGAGCCTCACCGCGCGCCTTCCTGGGCCGTGCGCCGCGGCGGCAACCAGAGCTCGGCGAGGTCGACCGTGGCGTCCGGAAGGACCTCCAGGCCGTACAGGCCCGGCCGCGCCGACGCGCGGAGCCCGGATGCGAAGAGCGGGACCGCGCCGATCTCCTCGGCGAGCTCGCTCGCCACCGTCGCAGGTTCGCTGCCGCCGAGCCGCTGCAGGGCGCGGCGGGCCGCGGACGGCCCCCCGAGCGCCCAGGCGACCTCGAGGAGCGCCGGCTGCGCGCTCCCGGAGGTGAAGGTGAGCGAGACCACCGCCAGGTCGTAGTTCCCGGAGGCGAGGCGCGCGGCGAGCGCGGACCGGGAGACGGCCTCCACCGCGACGCGCACGCCGCGGTCGAAGAGCTTCACCTGCAGGCGGTCGGCGAGGGCGCGGTTGGCGTCCGCGACGACGAGCGACACCCTCGGCGTGTCGGCGATCCGCGCCGCCGGGCGCGCCGCGGGGGGTGCGCCCTGCGGGAGGAGCGACGGCGGCAGGAGCGCGGCGAGTGGGGAGACCCGGCCCCTGCCGGCGAGCCGGCCGAGCTCCGGTCGGTCGAGCTCGAAGATCGCCCGGCGGATGAGGTCGCCGGCGGGCCCGAGCCTTCGTGCGTTCACGACGGCGTAGGTGGCCGTGACCTGCGGGAGGTCGCGCGTCGTCGCCCCCGCCGCCGCCTCGGGGCGGAGGACGAGGTCGACCTCGCCGCGCCCCACGGCGCGCGCCGCCCGGCGTCCGTCCGCGCCGAGGACGTTCACGCCGTCAGCGTAGGCGCGGCCGCGGAAGTGGCCGTCGAACGCCGTGAGCCGCAGCGCGCCGTCCGGACCGCGGGATGCGAGGCGGAACGGTCCCGCGCCCGATCCCTGGGACCCGCGGGCGAGGATCGCGGACGGAAGGGCCGCGAGCGCGGCCGGGAAGTCCGGGAAGGGGGCGTCGAGGACGAGGCGCAGCTCCAGCTCGCCCAGGACCTGCGCCCCCGACAGCGCGGAGGCCCGCCCCTCGCGCACCTCCTCCGCGCCGGCGACGGGCAGCGCGATCCAGCCGTGCAAGGACCGCGTCTGGGGAGCGAGGAGCCGCGCCAGGCTCGCCGCGACGTCTCCGGCGGTGACGGGCCGACCGTCCTGGAAGCGCAGGCCGGGGCGGAGCCGCAGCCGGAACGCCCGCGCCCCCGGCTCGGCCTCCGGCAGGGACGCGAGGAGGCCGGGGCGGAGCGCGCCCCCGGGGCCCCACTCCACGAGCGTGGCGTGCAGGGCGCGCGCCGCCTCGAGCTCGGCCGGGTCCGAGATCCGGGCCGGGTCGAGGTCGGCGGGAGCACCCGCGAGCGCGACGGAGAGCTCGCCTCCGTAGCGGGGGGCGAGGCCCGCGAGCGCGGCGAGCGGGGCCGCGAGGGCCAGGGCGGCGGCGACGCCCCTCACCGGACCTCCGCGAAGCGCGGGTCGGCGGTGACGAGCCAGAGCTCGGAGCCGCCGCCCGGGAGGACCGAGACCACGACGGCGTCGTCGAGGCCGTCGCCGGTCACGTCGGCGGCCGCACCGGCGAGGAGCGAGCCGGGCACGGGTGGCGACTCGAGGACGAGCACCGGGGGCGCGGCCGGGCCGGCCCCCGCCGGCCAGCGGAGCACGCGGATCCGGTCGGTCGCCCCGGAATCGGTGGTGCTCGCGACGAGCTCCGGCTCGCCGTCGCCGTCGAGGTCGGCGAGCGCGAAGCCGGCGCCCACGCCCTCGACGGGCGCGCCGACCGGATCGAGCCCGGGGCCGAGCAGCTCGAGGACGCCGTCGCCGGTCACCCAGGCGTGGGCGAACCGTCCGGGCCGGGGCGCCGAGGCGAAGGCCGCGTACTCGCGCGGGCTGCGGGCGGGCGGGACGGGATCCGGGGTGCGCGAGAGCGCGTCCGCGAGGACGGCCTTCCCCGGCACGAAGGCGCCGAAGAGCGCCCCGCGCTCGCCGCCTGGGAGCGGGACGGACGGAAGCGTGCCGACCGGAAGGAGCGCGCCGCCGGCGGCGTCGAGGAGCAGGGACGGGCTGCCCGCGCGCCCGAGCGCGATCCGGCCGGGGCCGAAGGCGCCGACGGCGACGGTCGCGGCCGGGCGCCGGGGTCCGGGGACGTCGGGGTCGAGGACGTAGCGTGCCCGCACCGCCCCGCCGAGCGTCACGACCGAGACGGACCGGGGCGAGGCGAGCACGAGCTGCGTCGTCCCGTCGCCCACGGCGTCTCCGACCGCGACCGCGAGAACCCGCTCCTCGAGCCGGAAGAGGGGACGCACCCAGAGGGCGGGCCCGGTCGGACCGGTGCGGCCCCCGGCGCGGGCGAGGAGCAACGTCGCCTCGTCCGCCGGCACCGACACCGTCCACAGCCGCGCCCCTCCGGACCGGAACTCCGGCGCGCGCTGGAGGAAGAAGGAGGCGCGCGTGGGCACGGCCTCGGAGGCGAGGACGAGCTCGCGGCGTCCCGGGACGAGCCCGGCGGTGACCCGCAACAGCCGGTCCGCGCCGAGGATGCGCGCGGCCTCCTCGGCGCCCGGCCCGGTGGCGGCGGCGAAGAGCGCCACCGCGAAGCCGCGCCGCGACAGGGCCTCGGAGAGAGCCGCCGAGAGGGGGCCGGCGAGGCCCTCGGCGCCGGGGGCGAGCACCTGCAGAGCGACCGGCTCCGGGCTCCTCGCCACCTCGGAGAGGCGGGAGGCGAGCTCGTCGGCGGCGCGGGCGAGCGCGGGGGCCGGCGGGTCGCCGGCGGATGCCGGGGAGGCGAGGAGCAACGCGGCGGCGAGCGCCGCCCGCCCCGCACGGCTCACCCTCGCGGCGCGCATGCCCACGCGGTCCCCGCTACCGGTCGTCCTGGAAGAAGTTCTGTGGCGAGCTCGACGGATCGGGCGCGGTCTTCGCCGGCGCGGTCCCGGCGACGAAGGGCAGGGAGACCGTGCTCGCGCCCCCCTCGGCCCCGGGCCGGGCGAGCAGCCCCGTTCGCGGGTCGACGGCCACGACCTCCACGCCCGCCGGCGGCGGGAAGTCCGACGGGGGCTGCATGCCGACCGCCGCCTGCATGAAACCCAGCCAGCCCGGGAGGGCGGCGCCGGCGCCCGTCGCGTGGGCGCCGAGCGGGTCGTGGGAGTCGAAGCCGACCCAAACGCCCGCGACGAGCTCGGGGGTCATGCCGACGAACCAGGCGTCGCGGTGCTCCTGGGCGGTCCCGGTCTTCGCGGCGACCGGGCGCTCGAGTGCACGCGCCGCCTGCCCCGTGCCGCTCTGGACGACCTCCTTCATCATCGAGAGGACCACGAAGGCGGTCTCGGGGCGGATCCGCGGGGGCCCCTCGGCGGGCGGCTCGGAGGCGGGCGCGGCGGCAAGGGCGGCTTCGGCGGGAGCCGGGGGCGCGGCCGTGGGCGGCGCCCCGGCGGCGGGCGGCGGGGCTCCCGGGAGGGCGGCGACCGCGTCCGCGCTCGCGGGCACGAGGCCGTCGGCGGGCCCGGGTGGCGGGGGAGGGGGCGGGGGCGCGGGTGGGATGGGCACCGGGCGGTTCTCCTCCAGTACCCTGCCCTCGCGGTCGCGCACCCGGGTGACGATGATGGGCGGCGAGTAGAACCCCTGGGCGGCGAGGCTCGCGTAGGCGTTCACGAGCTCGAGCGGCGTGACCTCGCCCGTCCCCAGCGCGAGCGAGAGGCTTCGCGGAAGCTCGCTCGAGATTCCGGCGCGGCGCGCGAAGTCGATGACCGCGTCCACCCCGAGCGAGTTCACGAGCTTCGCGGACACGGTGTTCTTCGAGTGCGCGAGGGCATCCTTGAGCAGCATCGGGCCGTCGTAGGAGTCCTTCTCGAAGTTCTGCGGCTTCCACTCCTTGTTCGTCCAGGGGTCCCGGTAGAGGTCGGGGGTGTCGTAGACGACCGTCGCCGGGGTGAACTTCCTTGACTCGATGGCGGCCCCCCACACGAAGGGCTTGAAGGCGCTGCCGGGCTGGCGCTTCGCCTGGAGCGCCCGGTTGAACTGCGACCGCCCGAAGTCGTAGCCGCCGACGAGCGCCCGGACGCCGCGGGTCGAAGGGTCGATCGCCACGAGCGCTCCCTCGAGCCGCGGGGTCTGCTCGAGCGACAGGGTGAGGGGCTTCCCGGCCCGGGCGAGGTCGGCCGGGCCCCGGCGTCCAGCGGGGAGCACGCGAACGAGCACGATGTCGCCGGGCCGGAGCACGTCGCCCATCCGCCGGGGCGGGGTGGTGGCCACGGCCGGGTTGTACTTCCGCGCCCAGGAGACGTCCGAGAACGGGATGACGCCGCGCGCGTTTCCGAGGTCGAGCTCGGCATCGCGGTCGTCGACGCGCACGACCAGGGCTGCGTAGACCTCCCCGGCCTCCAGCGGGCGCGTCCGCACGCGGCGGCGGGCGTCCGCCGAGAGCTCCCCGCCGGGCTCGATCTCCTCCGGGTCGACGCGTCCGAGATCCCAGGCGAGGACCTCCCCGGCGCCGGCCTTCGCGGAGGCGAGGCGCTCGCGCCAGGCGGGCATGGCCCGGGCGAGCTGCTCCTCGTCCAGATGCTGGGGCGCGCCCCGCCAGCCGTGCCGCTTGTCGACGAGTCGCAGGTCCGCGTCGATCGCCGCCTCCGCGGCCCGCTGCAGCGACGGCAGCATGGCGACGTCCACGACGAGCCCGTCGGTCTCGACGCGTTCGGCACCGTAGCGCTCGTCGAGGTAGCGGCGCACGGCGTCCGCGTACCAGGCCCCGTAGGGCTCCGCGGGCCGCCGGAGCCGCAGCGGCTTCGCCGCCTCGGCCTCCGCCACGCGCGGGTCGAGGAAGCCCTCCTCGACCATCCGGCGCAGGACGTAGCGCTGCCGGGCGCGGGCCGCGTCCGGGTGCTTGAAGGGCGACAGCCGCTCGGGCGACTGCACCAGGCCCGCGACGAGCGCGGCCTCCCCGACGGAGAGGTCCTTCACCGACTTCCCGAAGTAGAAGCGGGAGGCCTCCTCGACGCCGTAGCGACGGTGGCCAAGGTAGATCTGGTTCAGGTAGAGGTAGAGGATCTCGTCCTTGGAGAGGTTCTTCTCGAGCCGGGGGGCGAGGACGAGCTCCTTCACCTTGCGCTTCACGCGCCAGTCGGTGGAGAGCAGGAACGTCTTCACGACCTGCTGCGTGATGGTGGAGCCGCCGCAGGCCACGCCGCCGCGCAGGAAGCCCTTCACGGCGCAGCGGCCGATGGCGAGGTAGTTCACGCCCTCGTGCTCGTAGAACCTCGCGTCCTCGGCCGCGAGGACGGCCCTCTTCATGACGTCCGGGATCTGCTCGAAGGGGACGACGGTGCGCCGCTCCCTTGCGAAGGCGAACGCCTCGCTGCCGTCCGCAGCGTAGACGCGGGTCGCGACCAGCGGGCGGTAGTCGCGCAGGCCCTCGAACTCCGGCAGCTCCCAGGTCCAGGCGACGGCGAGGCCGGCGACGGCGAGGGCGCAGAGCGCCGCGGCTCCGAGCGCCGCGAGGGCGAGGCGCCTCGCCCCCAGGCGGCGGACGGCGGCGGCCGCGCGGGACGCGGCGGAGCGGAGCCGTCCACCCGCGTGGGGGCCTTCGGCGGGGTTCGGGTCTTTCGGGGTGGGGTCCAAGGGTCGGGGGGCCGAACGATAGTCCCGCGGCGGTCCGGAGCCAAGTGGCGGGCCGGCGGGCCGCCCGGTGCGGGAGGGAGGGTAGCACCGGGCGTGCCCGCTGGCCGCCAAGTTGCAAACGCACGCCGTGGATGGAAATTCCCCGGCCATGGCCGGCGGTGCGTCCGGCCGGACACGGGGCGGCGTGGCCAACGGACCACGCGCCGCGCCCCGGATCACTCCCCTCGCTTGATCCCGAGCGCGCGGAGCTTCTTGTAGAGGTGGCTGCGCTCGAGGCCGAGCGCGCGCGCCGTCTCGGCCATGTTGTCGCGGTGGGCGGAAAGCGCCGCCAGCACGATTTCGCGCTCGGCCTCGTCGAGGAGGTCCTTGAGCGGCGCGCCTTCCCGGTAGCGGTCCCCCCGGGGCGGGCGGGCGGCGGGCAGGACGGCCGCGACGTCGTCGGCCGAGATCTCCGGGCCGTCGCAGAGGATGGCGATGCGCTCGACGAGGTTGCGAAGCTCGCGCACGTTGCCGGGCCAGTCGTGCGACTGGAGAGCGGCGACCGCCTCCCGGTCGAGGCGCATGGCGCGCCGGCCGTTCTTCTCGCAGGCCTCGGCGAGGAAGGCCGCGGCGAGCTCCGGGATGTCCTCCCGCCGCTCCCGGAGCGGTGGCACGGGGATGGGGACGACCGCGAGCCGGTAGTAGAGGTCCTCGCGGAACCGACCCGCCGCCACCTCCGCGTGCAGGTCCTTGTTGGTGGCGGCGATGACCCGCACGTCGCAGCGCAACGGCGCCCCGCCCCCGACGCGCTCGAACTCGCCCTCCTGGAGCACGCGGAGGACCTTCGCCTGCATGGCGGCGGGCATGTCCCCCACCTCGTCGAGGAAGAGGGTGCCGCGGTCGGCGAGCTCGAACTTCCCCTTGCGGGCGGTGATCGCGCCGGTGAAGGCGCCCTTCTCGTGCCCGAAGAGCTCGCTCTCGATGAGCTCCGCCGGGACGGCCGCGCAGTTGAGCTTGACGAACGGCCCCTCGCGGCGCCGCGAGCCCGCGTGGAGCGCCCGGGCGACGAGCTCCTTGCCGGTGCCGTTCTCGCCGACGACGAGCACGCGTCCTTCGCTGGCGGCCGCGCGGTGCACGATCTCGCGGAGCCGGCGCATGCTCGCGCCCTCGCCGAGCATCTCGCCCGAACCGGCCTCCCGGCGCAGGACGGCGTTCTCCTCGGCCAGCGTGCGCATGCGCAGGGCGTTGCGCACCGCCGCGAGCAGCTTGTCCTTCTCGGTGATGGGCTTCTCGAGGTAGTCGAACGCCCCGAGCTTGAAGGCCTGGCGCACGGTCTCGAGCGAGCCATGGCCGCTCATGATGACGACCGGAAGTCCCGGCCGGGCCTCGCGCGCCTGGCGGAGCACGGTGAGGCCGTCCACGTCCGGCATGCGCACGTCCATCACGACCACGTCCACCGGGAGGGCGGCGATCTTCTCGAGCGCCTCCTTCCCCCCGGAGGCCGTCTCGGTGGCGTAGCCCTCGAGCGCCAGCGCGCGCCCGAGGGTGAGCAGGATGTTCCGCTCGTCGTCGACGATGAGCACGGTGTCGGGCACGGGAGGGAATGGTAGCCGAGAAGGCCCCCGACGGGTCTTTTCGTTTGACACCCCGAGGATGAAAGAGCGACAAGCAATGGGCCAAAGACGAGACAGAATCTCGACACGGAGGAGCTCCATGCAGATGCGTCGACTGATGTTCCTGGCCGTCCCGGTGGCGGTTCTCGCGATGGCGGCGTGTGCCAAGCCCAAGAACGGCGAGTGCACGAAGAGCGAGGACTGCGCCGAGCAGGAGGGCTACGGGAAGGTTTGCGTGGAGGGGCACTGCCAGGAGTGCGGCCAGGACACCGACTGCAAGGCCGGCTTCGTGTGCCGGTCGCTACGCTGCGTGCCGCGCCCCGAGTGCGAGCGCCCCGAGGACTGTGGCGCGGGCAAGAGCTGCGAGGCCGGTCGCTGCGTGGCTACGGCCGCGGCCGCGCCCGTGAAGCCCGAGTGCCTCTCCGACTCCGAGTGCGGAACCGGCCAGGGCTGCGACGCCGGCAAGTGCGTCGCCAAGAAGGCGGCCGACTGTCCGGCGAGCGGCGGGCAGCTCACCCCGGTCTTCTTCGCGTTCGATCAGGCCGTGCTCACGCCGGAGGCCCGCGCGAACCTCGAGAAGGATGCGCAGTGCATCAAGCAGCGCGGCTTCGCGAAGCTCGTCGTCGAGGGCAACTGCGACGAGCGCGGCACCGCCGAGTACAACATCCAGCTCGGCCAGCGCCGCGCGGAGGCCGCGAAGAAGTTCCTCGTGAACCTCGGCGTGCCCGCGAAGTCCATCAAGACCGTGAGCTTCGGCAAGGAGCGCCCGGTCTGCACCGAGCAGACCGAGGATTGCTGGTCCCGCTGCCGCCGCGACGACGTGGTGGCGCAGTAGCGGGGACGCCCGTGCGCCGGATCGCGGTCCCGCTGCTCGCGCTCGCCTCCGCCTGCTGGGTCCCCGTCGACAAGGGGCGGCAGATGGAGGAGCGCATCCAGCGGCTGGAGGACGAGGGAGCGATCACCTCGCGCCAGCTGGAGGAGCAGCGGGCCGTGATCCGGGACCGCATCGCCCGGGTCGACCAGAAGATCGCCGAGGTCCAGAAGAAGCTCGACGAGCTGAACGCCACCTCGCACCGCAGCGGGGCCGACGTGGTCGCGAACCAGGATCGCCTGCAGGAAAGCCTGAACCAGCTCAAGGGCCAGCTCGAGGAGGAGCAGCACCGCCTGCAGCAGGTCGACCAGGCGGTCACGGGCCTCAAGGCGGACACCGATGCGCGCTTCGCCGCGCTCAAGGGGGCGGGTGCCCTCGACGAGTACGAGGCGAGGCGCAAGGCGGAGGGGCTGAAGCGCCCCTCCGACAAGGCCGAGTTCTTCGCGCTCGCGCAGAAGCAGGAGGCCGCGGGGGAGCGGGGCGTCGCGAGGCAGCTCTACGACGAGTTCGTGAAGAAGTGGCCGACCGACCCCCGCGCCGCCGATGCCTGGTTCCGCATCGGCGAGATCTCCTACGGGGAGAAGCGCTACCGCGAGGCGGTGATCGCCTACGGCAAGGTGGCGCAGGACTTCCCGCGCTCCGACAAGGCGCCGGACGCGCTCTACCGGACCGGAGAGGCGATGCTCGCGCTCGGCCTCAAGGACGACGCCCGGGCGATCCTCGAGGACGTGGTTACCCGCTACCCGAAGACCTCTGCCTCGAAGAAGGCGGCGGCGCGCCTCGCGGAGCTGCAGCGGGGCGGCAAGAAGGCGGCCGGGAAGAAGCAGTGAAGGAAAAGCGAAGGGTTTCGCCACCCTCGCTGCCCCCCGTTCATGGTGTCCCACGGTCAAGGTCCGCCCTGGGGAACCCGAAGGACTTGCGCCCAAAGGGGGATATGTCGGACAAGAACCCAGGCGCACCGCGGGGGCTCGGGTCGGTCGATGGAGGGAACGCGGCGCTCCGGGGGGGCCCCATGGACCGACGGACGCTCATCGGCGAGATCTTGGTGGACGGGGGCTGGATCACCGTTCAGCAGCTGCGGGTCGCGCTCGCCTGGCAGCGGCGCTGGGGCGGAAGGCTCGGCCGGGCGCTCGTCGGCCTCGGCTACATCGACGAGCCGGCGCTCGTGGGGATGCTCGGCCGGCAGCTCGGCGTCGCGGTGGTGGACCTCGAGGGCTACACGATCCCGCCGGGCGTCCTCCGGCTCGTTCCCGAGAAGGTCATGCGGGAGCGGCGCGTCGTCCCCGTGGCATTGCGCCCCGAGGGACGGCGCGAGGCGCTCCTCGTCGCCACCGCCGACCCGCTCGACATGGAGGCGCTCGACGACGTGGCCTTCGCGAGCGGGAAGACCGTGCGACCCGTGCTCGCGACCGAGTGGGACATCGACCGCGCCCTGAGCCGACACCTCGCCCGCCGGTTCCAGCGGGGCCTGGGCGGACTCCCGGGCGCGGCGGAGACGGAGGCGGCGGACGCCTCTGGATCGCGCCGGGCCTAGGGCTCGTCGTCGGCCTCGTCGTCGTCGGGGCGGGCGCCGTCCCGTCCCTCGTCCTGCAGCCCCCACTGCGCGATCCGCTTCATGACCGTGCTCTTCGCGATGCGGAGCTCACGCACGACGGCCGCTCGCTTCCCCCGGTGGCGCCGGAGCGAGAGCCGGATCGCCTCGCGCTCGATGTCCTCGAGCGTGAGGCCGGGCAGGTAGAGGGTCGTGTCGTCGCCGCCGTGGCCGGAGGCGGGGCGCACGTCCTCGAAGGTCACGACGGAGGCGGGGAGCACCTGTCCTTCCCCGCGCAGCAGCAGCGCCCGCAGGACGACGTTCCTGAGCTGCCGGACGTTGCCCGGCCAGTCGTAGCCCTCGAGCTTCTGGAGCGCCTCCTCGCTCCAGCGCAGGGGCTGGCCGCGTGGGGCGGCGGCGTCGAGGAAGCGCTGCGCGAGCGCCCTCACGTCCCCCTGGCGGCGGCGCAGCGGCGGGACGGCGACCGGGAAGACGCAGAGGCGGTAGTAGAGGTCCTCCCGGAACCGCTGCGCGCGCACCTGCGCGGCGAGGTCGCGGTGCGTGGCGGAGACGACGTGCACCGAGACCTGGATCGGGCGCGACGAGCCCACCCGCTTCACCTCTCCGCTCTCGAGCGCTCGCAGGAGCTTCGCCTGCAGCTCGAGCGGCATCTCCCCGATCTCGTCCAGGAAGAGGGTGCCGCGGTCGGCCTCCTCGAAGGCCCCCTTGCGCTGGCGGTCGGCCCCGGAGAAGGCCCCCTTCTCGTGTCCGAAGAGCTCGCTCTCCATGAGCGACTCCGGAATGGCGGCGCAGTTGACCGGGATGAAGGGACCGTCCCGGCGGGAGGAGCGGGCGTGGAGCGCGCGGGCGACGAGCTCCTTGCCGGTGCCCGTCTCCCCGAGGATGGCGACCGGCACGTCGGTCTCCGCGAGGCGGTCGACGAGGTCGAACACCTGGCGCATCGACGGGTCGAGGGAGAACATGCCCTCGTAGCTTCCCGGCAGGCGCCCCTCGCGCGGGGTCCCGACCTCGAGCAGGAGCTCGCTGTCGCCGATCGCGAGCGGGAGGCCGGGCGGGAGGTCCGAGCGCCACACCCGGACGCCGCCGAGGAAGGTGCCGTTCGTCGAGCCCACGTCCACGACCTCCCACCGGCCGGCGCGCGGCTCGATGCGGAGGTGCCGCGCGGATACGTAGGGATCCTCCAGGACGAGTGCGTTCGAGGGGTCGGACCCGACCGACAGCCCGTCCGCCGGGAGGGGTGCGACGCGCTCGCGGCCGCCCTCGCGAACCCGCAGCCGCGCCGGCGCCGGCGTGGACGGCGGCGTGGCGCGGACGCCGGTCGCCCCTCCGGCGGCGGTCGCCTCGGCGAGCGCGGCGGCCGACGTGCGGAAGAGCGCGCGCCAGGTCCCGAAGGCGATCTCGGAGCCGCTCGTGAGCGGAGCGGTCGACACCTCGACGCCGCCCACCCGGGTGCCCCGGCCCGACTGGTCGAGGAGCACGAATCCCTCGCCCCGTCTCTCGACGAGCGCCTGCACCCGGGAAAGCGTCGGGTCCGGGAGAGAGACGTCGCAGTCCGCGGATCGGCCGATCGTCGTCCGCTCGCCGAGCTGGACGCGCAGCAACTCCTCGCCATGTCGGAAGAAGGCCAGCTCGGACATAGATGTGCGGAGACTGTATGCGAGGAATGCGCCGCCCGTGAACGGGGCGGCGCGGACCCGGAGGGAGGGGTCAGCGAGGCGCCGCCTCGCGGAGGGCCGCCTCGAAGTCCTCGGTGCCCTTCAGGGCGTCGAACGCCCGGTCGGCGGCGATCCAGGCGCGGACCTTCCGCGGGTCGGAGGCGAGCGCGCGCCTGAGCGGCGGCAGCGCCTCGGCGGGACGGCCCCAGAGGGCGTAGAGGGTGGCGAGGTCGTAGTTCAGGAGGAGGTCGTCCGGCTTGAGCTCGTGCGCCCGGAGGTACGCCCGCTCGGCCTCCGCGTAGAAGCCCTTCTGCGCGTAGCAGATCCCGAGGTCGAGATGGGCGTCGAACCCGTCCGGCTCGAGGCGGGCCGCCTCCTTGAGGTGCGGGATGGCCGCGCGGTGGTCGCCCTCGTCCATGAGGAGGGAGGCGAGCTCGTGGCGCGCAAGGGCGTCGTCGGGGGCGAGGCGCACGGCGATCTCGAGTTCCCGGAGCGCGTCCTCCACCTTGCCCATGTCGGCGTAGGCGATCCCCAGGTTCAGGTGGGCGTCGGGATACTCGGAGTCGAGCGCCAGCGCCTCGAGGTACCCGGCCGCCGCGATCTCGAGGCCGTGCGCGGCGACGAAGGAGGCGAGGTGGAAGTGGGCGGCCGGGTCGTCGGGGGCGAGCTCGAGCGCCCGGAGGTACAGGCGCATCGCCTCGCGGTACTCCTTCTTCTCCGCCCGGACCGCGGCCAGGTTGTCGTGCGCGTGGGCGGATTCGGGGTCGAGCTCGATGGCTTTCTCGAACTCCTTCGCGGCCTCGTCGAGCCAGCCGCGGTCGGCGAGCTCGATCCCCCGCTCGTTGTGGTGGTCCGACTGCGAGTTCCGATCCCGTTCCCGCGCCACGGGGGGAGTCTAGCAAAACGGCGCCCGTCAACCCGGACGGGTGACGACGGGGCGGGCGGGTTATGGAGAGGCCATGACCGCGCGCTCGATCGCCGTCGCCTCTCTCGTCGCCGTCGCCGCGGCCGCGGGGGGCCTCGCGGGGTCCCGGTTGCTCCGACGGGCCCCGACCGACGAGGAGCGCGTCCGGAGGGTCTTCGAGGACGCGGCCCGCGCCGCCGAGGAGAGGCGGGTCGGGGACGTGATGGAGGCGGTGTCCCCGCGATTCCGCGGGGAAGGCGTGGACCGGGACGGGCTCCGACGGTTCGTCGCCTTTCACGCCCTGCGCGGATCCTGGAGCGCCGCCGTCGTCCTCGGCTCGAGCGTGCGCCTCGACGGGGGCGCCGCGGAGGCGACCGTGGACGTGGCGCTCGCCCGGGGGGGCGGCCGCCCGGACCTCGCCGCGGGCAGGCTGCCGGACGACGCCTCGCTCCAGCGGATCGACGCACGGCTCGAGCGGGAGGATGGAACCTTCAGGGTGGTCTCGGCACGGTGGCGGCCGATCGGCCCGGCGGAGGCCCTGGCCGGGCCTCCGCCATAGCGGCGCGGGCGCGCGCCCCGCGGTTGACGGGTGGAGGCCGGCGAAGGATCCTCCCCTGGCACGGCGCACGGGCGCCGGCGAGGCACGCCTTGGCCCTGTACACGCCGCTCACTCCCGACGAGCTCGTCTCGGTCCTGCTTCGCTTCGGGCTTCCCGCCCCGGAGCGCTTCCTCCCGGAGCCGAAGGGCAGCGTCAACACGAACTACCACGTGTGGGCCGGCGGCCGTCGCTTCTTCCTTCGCCTGAACGAGGGGAAGAGCGACGCCGACGTGGAGTTCGAGGCGTCGGTCCTCTGCTTCCTCGAGGCGATGAAGTTCCCGGCCGCGCGGCTCCTGCTCACCGTGGACGGGCGGACCCACGTGGGCGTGCGGGGCCGCCAGGCGATGCTCTTCGCCTTCGTCGCCGGCGAGGAGCTCGCCCGCGAGGCCGTCGGGCAGGAACACGTCCGCCGCATGGGCGGGCAGCTGGGGCGCCTGCACGCGCTCGCGGCGGGCTTCCGCGGATCGCGCCCGAACCCATACGGCCCGGAGCGGGTGGAACCGTGGATCGAGGAGCTCGAGCCGGACGGGGGCGGGGACGACGCGGTCCGCGCCGCTCTTCCCATGCTTCACGACGAGCTTGCGCGCGCGCCTTCCCTGCCGCCCGCGCCCCGCGGCCTCGTCCACGGCGACCTCTTCGTGGACAACGTCCTCTGGAGCGGCGGGGAGGTGAGCGCCATCCTCGATTGGGAGATGAGCTGCGTCGACGCCTTCGCCTACGACATCGGCGTGGCCCTGAACGCCTGGTGCTACACGGACCGGTTCCAGCCCGGGCTCTGCCGCGCGCTGCTCCAGGGCTACGCCACCCAGGGGACCCTCGCCGCCGAGACCCGGGAGGCGCTCTACGCCCACGCGCGCTACGCGGCGCTGCGCTACACCGCCTCGCGCATCCACGCCTTCCACCTCGCCGAGCTCGGCGAGGACCGGCTCTTCTGGAAGGACTGGTCGCGCTACCGGGACCGGTTGAAGGCGCTGCGCGACATGGGGGAGGCGGGCTTCGGGAGCCTGATCGCCGGCGAGGGGTGAGGCGCCGGGCCGGCTACAAGCCGGTGACGATCTTCCACTTGTCCCCCTCGCGCCGCAGGACGAGCCGCTGCACGTCGGAGTCGCGCTTGGGAATCTCTCGCCGCGGCGTCGCCACCCGGTAGCGGGCGTCGTAGAACATCTCGACGTTCGCGGTGTCGCCCTTGATCTTGATGTCGGTGACGCCGACCTCGAGCTTGAGGTCCGGGAGCTTCTGGAAGGTCTCGGTCAGCACCTGCTGGAGGAGCCGGTAGTCGACGTCGTCGGTCGGATCGCTCGTGCCCGCGTCGTCGTAGTAGCTCTTCGAGACGAGCGCCATGACGCCCTGGACGTCGCGCGCATCGAACGCCTTGCGATAGTCGTCCACGACCGCGATGACCTGCCGGTTCTCCGGCGAGTCGTCGATGTCGGTGTTGGGAATCTTTTTCGCGCAGCCCGCGAGGGCGAGGGAGGCCAGGAGCGCCGCGGCGATCGGTCGCATGGCGGAGGTCAAAGCACGGGCGCCCCCCCCAGTCAATCGATCGCTCGGGCCGGGTCGCGGCCGCCGATCCTTGCCCGGGGCGGCGCGCGCGCTAGACTCGTCGGCATGGCGGGACCGAGCTTCGAGGCCCTGAAGCGCTTCTTCGAGACCTCGCCGGCCGCCCGCGCGGCGACGGGTCCCCTGCACCGGAACGCGCGGGTCGGCCTCGAGCTCTCCGGCGGGCCGGCCCAATTCACCATGCAGGCGGGCGGAGCGCAGGTCGTCGACGGACCGGCCGAGGACCCGGATTTCACCCTGGTGCTCCCCGACGGTGCGGTGAGCCACATCACCGCCGTCGAGGGCGACGACGTCGGCGCGTTCGGCGTGGAGTTCTTCAAGCTCGTCCTGTCGCGGGAGCCCGAAACCAAGGTGCGCATCCGCGTCCACTCGTCCACGGCCCGCCTGCTCTCCAACGGCTACCTCGGCGTGCTCGCCCTCGGCGGCGCCAAGGTGGGCTGGTGGCTCCTCAGGAACGGCGTGAAGAACCCGAAGGCGGCGATCGACCGCCTGCGCGGCAAGTGAGCGGCCCACCGCGCGCCTCCTCGCCCGGGCCGGCTAGAACAGGCCCGGGACGAGCCGCCACCGCACCCGCGCCGCGTAGGCGTCGTAGCCGGTGAGCTCGCGGCGCAGCATCCGGTCCTCGAGGGCCGTGCGCAGGGCGACCCACGCCGCGCACAGGACGGCCGGCGCGAACGCCCAGCGCGAGCGCAAGAACGCCGGCGTCCCGAGCGCCCAGAGGGCGAGACCCAGGTAGCCGGGGTGGCGGACGATGCGGTAGGGGCCCGCATCCACGACCGTCTGCCCGGGCTGCAGCCGAACCGTTCCCTCGAAGAACGGGTTCGAGCCCATCGCCCAGGCGCTGAGGAGCAGTCCCGCGCCGGAGAGGACGAAGCCGGCCGGCGCGAAGGGGGCGGGGAGCGCCTCACGTCCCCGCCGCACGAGCTCGACCCCGGCGACGAGCGGGACGAGGAGCATGAGCGGCCAGAACACGGCCACCCAGAAGAGGTCCCAGCGCGCGGTGCCGCGCCCGACCGACCCGCGGCGCGCGAGGAGGGCGGCGTTGCGCCGCGCCACGTACGAACGGTGAAGAAGGAGGCCGGCCGACAGCGCGATCACGTAGGCCCAGCCGGCGGTCCAGCGCAGCGTGCCGGCGCCGCCGAACACGGCGGCGAGCCAGGCCGCGACGAGCGCCGGCAAGGCGGCGCGCGGGAGCGCCGTCTCCCCGGCCGGCCGGCGGGCCGCGCCGGAGGTCACCACGGCAAGGTCTCCCGCGGAACCGGCGCGTGCGCGCGCGGCGGGTCCGCTCGGGAGGAGGCCGGTTGCGGCCAGTCCGACGTGGAGCGCGGCGGGGGCCCGAACGCCCGGAAGAGCTCGCCGCAGCGGCGGGCGCCGGCGAGCGCGAGCTCCCGGTCCGCCTCGCGTGCGGCCGAACTCGCCAGCTCCACGAAGGCCGCGGCCGCCCCGGGTTCGTCGCCCGACGCGCAGCGGGACTCGCCGAGGAGGCGGAGCGCCTCGGAGCGGAACGCCGGAGAGGGGAGGGGGCCTGCGAGCGCGCGGGCGAGGCTCTCGGCGGCGAGCGCCGGTGCGCCGCGCGCGAGCGCCGCCCGGCCGAGGAGGTACGCGGCGAGCGGACGGTCCGCGGCGGCGAGTCGGGCGAGGGCGACCGCCGGATCGCCCGTGCCGAGGAGCCAGGGGGCGGCGCCCGCCAGCGCGGGGTCGGAGAGCGTGGCGAGCTTCGCCTGGAGGAGGCGCTCCCGCGGGCGGTCCGGGCGCTCCGCGAGCGCCGCCCGGTAGAGCTCGGAAGCCGCGGTCCCGTCGCCGGCGAGCCAGCGCAGGTCCCCGCGGGCGTCGAGGACGGCGCCGCGGAGCGCCGGCCGCCCGTGGGCGGCGCGGAGGGCCTCCGCGAGCGATCGCTCGGCGAGCGCGGGATCCGCGGTCTTCACGGCGAGCGCCGCGGGGAGCAGGTCGCCGGGGTCGCCGGAGAGCGCCGCCGCCCGGCGCCAGGTCCCGGCGGCGGCCACGGGCCGGCCGTCCCGCTCCTGCCGCGCGGCGAGGCGCTCGAGGCCTGCGACCTCCCGGGCGCATCGGCGGCCGAGGAGGCCGGGCGGCCGAAACCTCGTCTCGGCGGCGGACGCGAGCTCGGGCGGCACCTGGACGCCGTCGAGGAAGCGGAGCCACTCCGCCTCGAGCTCGGCGAGCGGTCTCCCGAAGGCGCGCTCGAAGCTCGCGCCGGCGTAGGCGAGCCGGACGGGAGCGGGCCCGTAACGTTCGAGCAGGAACCGGAGCAGGCTCCCGGACGCCGCGTAGGCCCGCGCGGGCGCCGCCGCGAAGAATCCCGCCGGTTCGACGAGCCGCCGCGCGGGCGGCAGCACGCCCATGTCCCGCATGGCGCGCGCCCACTCGTGCACCGTCCACTCGCCGCGGGGGAGGTCGAGCGCCACCGCGAGCCCCTCGACGAGGCCGGCGTTGACGGCCAGGCCGGCCGCCGCGGGGACGCGCAGCGGGCCGCCCGCGACCGAGCCGGCAACCGCGTGGACCAGCTCGTGGCGGAGCGCGGCCGGGCCTCCCGGGGCGTCGAGCAGCTGGACCTCGGCGAGCCAGGGCTTCGTGAACTCGGTCTGTCCGGCCCCGACGAGGCGCCGCTTCTCCTCCTCCGAGCGGTGGAGCCAGACCGCGACGCGTGGCGGGTTCGCCACGCCCAGCGCGGCCGCGATCTCGGCGACGTCGAGCTCGCAGTCGCGCCAGAGGCGCTCCGCGTCCGCGGCGGGTTTCTCCCGTGGATAGTGGAGGTCGCAGCGGTCCCCCTGGCGGCGACCCCCGAGGACGCGGTCGAGCGTCGCGCGCGAGGCAATGTCCCCCCGGCGCTCCGCCGCGGCGTGCAAGAGCAGCGCGGCGGACGTCGCGAAGAGCAGCGCGGCCGCAGGCCCGCGGGCCGGGCGCCGCGCGCCGCGGGCGAGGAGGAAGGCGGAGGCCGAGACGAGCGCCCCCGTCCAGGCGAGGGTCCCGGCCCGGAAGAAGAGGAGCCGCCCGTCGATCGCCAGCGCCTCGTCGTAGACGGGCCCGGGCCAGAGTCCGAGGAGGTGCACGAGGACGTACGCGCCCGGCCCGCGGTAGGCATCCCAGAGCGCGAAGGCGACCGAGCCGAGCGCGATCGCCGCGTAGAGCGCGGCGGCCCTGGCTCGCCGGCCGCCCGTCGCGAGGCCGGCGAAGGTGCCGAGCGCGGCCGCGAGGAGCGCCGAAGGAGCGGAGACGAGCGGGAGGAACGCGAGGCCCGCGGTCGGGCTGCAGGGGGAGAGCAGAGCGGTCCTCGCGACGGCGCCACCGAGGAGGAGGGCCTGCCCGGCGACGAGCGCGATCGCCGCCCGGGCGAAGGAGGCGATCGCGGACGGGACGGGTACCCGGAGCTCCCGGCGCGCTGCCGCGATCCCGGCCGGGGCGCCCAGGAGCGCGGCCAGGACCGCGGCGGCGGTCGCGAGCTCGAGACCCGGTGCCTCGAGCAGCGGCAGCCCGGCGAGCGCGAAGCCGGCGGCGAGGAGCGCGAGACCGACACTCACCCACACTAGCAGTCTGGGTCTATCCGCCACCGTATCCCCGCGCTACCATGTGCCGAGCATGATCGAGCGCCGCGAGCATCCTCGGGCTCCCATCGAGCTACAGGTGGACTACAAGAAGCTCAACAGCTTCTTCGCGGACTACACGAAGAACATCTCCAAGGGCGGGACTTTCATCAAGACCCAGAAGCCGCTCCCGCCCGGGACGCGGTTCCTGTTCCGCCTCATCGTGCCCGGCCAGCCCGAGCCGTTCGAGCTCTCCGGGGAGGTCATGCACGCCGAGGGGGAGCGCGGCGACCCCGGGATGGGCATCCGCTTCGTCTGGACCGACGATGGACGGCGCCAGGCCTTCGAGGCGGCGGTCGAGGCGCTCATGACCGACAGCCTGGGGCCGCTCGTGGCCCGCCGGCTGCTCCACGGAGAGTAGAGCTCGGCCGGAAGGCCTAGGAGCGCGGTCGCTGCGGGATCTCGATGCGGACGCGGTCGCCGGCCTTGACGCCGCGGCGCGCCGCCCATCCGCCCGCGACCTCGAGCACGTAGCGGCTCGGCCCGCCGAGGCGGGGCTCGAGCGTGAGGGGTTGGGCTCGCTCCACGATGCCTGTCACGCGCCCCTGCCCGTCGATGAAGATCAAGTCGAGCGGGATGAGCGTGTTCTTCATCCAGAAGGAGTGCTCCCCCTCCTCGTCGAAGACGAAGATCATCCCTCGATCGTCGGCGAGCTCCTTTCGGAACATCAGGCCGCGCTGGCGCTTCGCGTCGTCGTCCGCGACCTCCACCTGGACGACGTGGGAGCGGCCCCCCGCCTCGACGACGACGCGGGGGCCAGCGGCGTCTCCGCGCGGGCAGGCGCAGGCGAGGAGCCACGCGCCGGCGACGAGCGGGCGCAGGGGGGGGCGGCAGAAGGTGTGCGTCACGGGACGGACGGCGGAGCACAATAGCTCGACTGGAGCGCGCCCGGAAGGTAGGGCGCGCCGCCGTCGGGCAAGCTCGCGACGAAGCTCGGGTCGAGCACGATGCGGCGGCAGACGAGCCCGGTCTGGGAGTTGAAGCAGTCGGAGTCGGAGACGCACGCCTTGGAGCAGAAGGTCCGCACCTGGTACGGCGTCGCCGCCTGGTCGGAGCAGGTTCCGTCGGGCGACTGCAGGCAGACGAGGCCCGCGCAGTCGTAGTCGCCCGTGAGAAGGAAGTCGGCACTCTCGGCCGAGCAGTACACCCCGCCGTCTCCCACCGGCACGGCGATGGGCCCGCCGTCCGCGTAGCTCAGCTGCATGCTGCAGGGCTGGCCGACGTCGACGGACTGACAGGCGGCCGCGCCGACGAGGGCGGCGAAGGGGAGGGCGGCGAGGAGGTGTCGCGACATCGTGTCCATCGTTAACACCGACCCGGCGGGTGCTCAAGGAAGCATGCGAGAGAAGCGGAAGCGCGGTGCGTGCGAGTGCGCGCGCGTGCGGCGCGCACTCACCTCACGAGTTTGCTGGACTTGAAATCCGTGAGTACGATGCTCCCGATCCCCATGCGCCCGTCGATCCGATCGATCTCGTGGATGATGGTGGCGCTGCCACTACTGGTGAATGCACAGGAGATGCAGGGGCTTGACCTGTCGGCCCCGGCGAAGCCCAAGTCGCAGGCGCCGCAGGGGCAGGCCGACGGGGGCACGCCCCTCGAGAAGGCGGTCGGCGTGCCCGGCGAGTCCGACGCCGCGCTCGAGGACCGCGTCAAGGCGGTCCAGCGCAAGGGCTTCATCAAGCAGAACCGCTTCCAGCTCACCGCCTTCGTCGCGCCCAGCTTGAACGACGCCTTCTTCGAGAAGCTCGGGGTGGGCGGGATGCTCGGCTACAACATCCAGGATGCCTTCGCGGTCGCGTTGCGCGGGGCCTACTGGTTCTCGTTCACGAGCCAATACGTGAGGCAGGGCTCGATCGCGTTCCAGAGCCAGGTCCTCTCGAGCCAGCTCTACGGGACCCTGATGCTCGACGGCATCTGGTCGCCCGTCTACGGCAAGTTCTCCTGGCTGGGCAAGAGCATCGTCCACTTCGACGCCTACGTGCTCGCCGGCGGTGGCCTCGCGTGGAGCGGGACGAGCGGCCCGCCGCGCGACGAGGGGCCGCACGTCGCCGGGGAGCTCGGGGGCGGGATCCGCTTCTACCCGAACGAGTGGCTCTGCTTGGACCTCGGCCTCGTCGGCACCTTCTACGCCGACCAGGCGAGCACGGCGCTGCCCGGCAGCATCCAGAAGGTGGTGGCGATCACCCTCGGCGTGTCGTTCTTCGTCCCCACGCACTTCGAGTACTACTACCCATGAGCGCGCGCACTGCCATCCGGGCCGCGCTCGCGGCGGCCGCCCTGCTCGCCGCCCCGCTCGCCGAGGCGAGCGAGGCCGACGCCTTCGAGAACAAGATCGAGCCCATCTCGGGCCAGCTCTACACGAAGGCCGGGAAGGTCGAGCTCGAGGGGCTCTTCGCGCTCTCCCTCAACGACGCCTTCTACACGAAGTACTTCGGCGGCGTGCGCGTCGGCTATCACTTCTCCGACTTCTGGAGCGTGGCGGTCACCGGCCAGGCGGGCGCCTCGTCGCCCACGTCGTCCACGACGCTGTGCACGCCGAGCCAGGGTTGCAAGGGCGCCTCCGCGGAGCAGCTGTGGCGCGCCCCCGGCGACCTGAAGTGGATCGCCGGGGCCGAGGTCCTGTTCGCGCCCGTCTACGGCAAGGTGAACATCGTCGGCAGCGCCGTGCTCCACCTCGACTTCTCCATCCTGGCCGGCGTCGACTGGATCGAGTCCCAGAAGGTGCTCACCCCCCAGCAGGCGTCGGCCGGCGTGCCCCCGGGGAACGTCGGCGCGCCGGCCGTCCACTTCGGCCTCGGGAGCCACATCTTCGTCGCGCCCTTCGCGGCGCTCACCGTGGAACTCAAGGACTACCTGTACTTCACCGACGTGAACACCGGCTATTCCACGCAGGCGAACACGCTGCAGAGCCAGCTCTTCCTCGAGCTCGGCATCTCCTTCTTCGTCGGAGGGGGCCGGTAGGCCCGGGAAGGGACATGCGTACCTCGCCGAAGCTCGCAGTCGCCCTCCTTCTCGCCCTCCCCATGGCCGCGCTGGCGCAGGGCCTGGGCATCGACCTCGGTGGCTCGAAGCCCGCGGAGAAGAAGGCCGAGCCGGCGCCCGCGCCGGCGAAGCCGGCCGCCCCGCTCACGCTCGACGCCTTGAACGTCGCCGGGCGAACCGCCGGGCGACAGCGGATGGACGCGGCGAAGAAGCTCTACGACGAGAAGGCCTGGGAGTCCGCGGCGGTCGCCTTCGACGAGATCCTCCGCGATCGCACGCTGGCCGCCGAGCACGACGAGGCCCGCTACCGGCTCGCGCAGTCCCTGGAGAGGATGGGCCTCTACTACTCGGCCTTCTCGCGCTACGAGGAGATCCTCGCGAAGGGCCCGCAAGGCACGAAGTACTACTACAACGCGCTCGACGGGCTGTTCTCCTCGGCCCGTCACATGGCGAACGACCGCGTGGTGCTCGCCGGGGCGGCCCGGTTCGGGAGCGAGAAGATGCCCGCAGAGTACCAGGCCCGGCTCGACCTCCTGCTCGCCCGCTACCACTACGAGCGCGGCCGGGCACTCTTGGACGCCGGGCAACAGGGAGAGGCGCGCCGGGAGCTCGAGGAGGCGCGGAAGCTCGCGGCCCAGGTGGCCCCGGGGGCCACGTCCGCGACGCTCGGGCCGGACGCGGGAAGCCCCACCGAGAACCTGGCGGCGCGGGCGCGCTTCGTGGACGGCACCGCGCTCTACGCGCTCGGCCGGCAGGCCGAGGCGCTCGAGGCGTTCAAGGAAGTGGTCCGGCTGACGAACCCGCGGAAGACATCCCGGACGGACGCCCGCGTCCGGGAGCTCGCGTTCCTGCAGCTCGCCCGTATTCACTACGAGCACAAGCAGAACCGGTATGCGATCTGGTACTTCGGAAAGATGCCCTGGGGCGAACGGCTGTGGCTCGAGGGGCTGTGGGAGTCGTCCTACGCCCACTACCGCATCGGCGACTACGAGAAGGCGCTCGGAAACCTCCTGACGCTCCACTCGCCCTTCTTCGTCGACGAGTACTTCCCGGAGTCCTACATCCTGAAGTCGGTCATCTACTTCGAGAACTGCCGCTACCCGGAGGCCCGCGCCATCCTCGAGGACTTCACCGGACGCTACGAGCCCGTCTACCAGGAGCTCGTGCGCATCACCGCGCGGAAGGTCCCTGCGTCCGCGTTCTACGAGGAGATCGAGCAGGGGGAGAAGGGCAAGGCGACCGACCGCGGCTCGCTCCTCCGGAAGGTGCTGAAGATAGCCCTGACCGACGACGCCATCTCCAGGCTCAACGAGTCGATCCTGCAGATCGAGGCGGAAATGGACGACGGGGTCGGGGGGCGGGGGCGATTCGCCCGCACTGGCCTCGGCGAGGAGCTCCTCGTGCGGCTCAAGGCCGACCGCGCGCGCCTCGTCGAGGAGGCCGGTGCCCGCGCCCGGCAGAAGCTCGAGTCCGAGCGCGACGACCTGAAGCGCCTGCTCGAGCAGGGCCTCCGCATCAAGATCGAGGTGTCGCGAAAGGAGCGCGAGGCGCTCGAGGCCTCGCTCGCCAAGGGGGCGCCCGTGAACGTGCTGCGCCCCTACAAGTACACGACCGCCGTCTCCGACGAGCACGAGTACTGGCCCTACGAGGGCGAGTCGTGGCGCGACGAGCTCGGCACCTACTCCTACACCCTCACCCGCGGCTGCCGCGAAGGGCCCGCGAGGGCGACGTCTCCGTAGCCCAGGAGTAGACGAATTGCGGAACCCGAAGCTCTGCATCGCCGCCGTTGCGCTCGCCCTGGCCGCGAGAGCCGGGGCGGCCGACCGAGCGGCGGCACCCGACGCCGCGCTCGGCCGGAAGAAGTCCTTCGCGCCCGACGCCTCGCTCGCGGGGAGCCTGGAGTCCGTGAAGCCGGCCCGGACCGAGGGAGGGCCGGCGCTCCGCTACGACACCTTCCGGTACCAGGTCGAGGTGGCGGTGTCCGGCAAGCGGCGGGAGGAGATCGCCGACCTCCGGAAGCTGATCGCCCTCGGCGGCGCCCCGGCGGAGATGCCGTCGTGGCTCTTCCGTCTTGCGGAGCTGTACTGGGAGGAGTCCCAGCACTACTTCTTCGAGGCGAACCGGAGGGACGACGAGCTGCTCGCGCTCCCGAGGCCGGTGCCCGCGGCCGAGGCACAGCGCCTCGTCGCCGAGAAGAAGAACCTGGAAGCGCGCTCGCGCGCCTTCCAGGACGAGGCCATCGCCCAGTACAAGGAGATCGTCCAGCGCTATCCGAAGTACCCGCGCATCGACGAGGTGCTCTTCTTCCTCGGGGAGAACCTGTGGCGCCAGGGGCAGCAGAAGGAGGCGCTCGTCGCCTACAAGCTGCTCGTCACCCAGCACCCGAAGTCGCGGTACGTTCCAGACGCCTGGATGGCGTTCGGAGAGCACTACTTCAACGCGGCCGAGAAGGGGGACCGGAAGCAGAGCCTCCAGAACGCGCTCAAGGCGTACCAGCGCGCGGCGTCCTACACGGAGAGCTCGGTCTACGGCTACGCGCTCTACAAGCAGGCGTGGGTCTACTACAACCTCGCGCAGTGGAACGAGGCGCTCGACCTCTTCCGCGCCGTGGTCCTGTTCGGCGAGCTCCCCACGACGACGCTCGCCCAGGACAAGCGCCTCGCGCTCGTCCGGGAGGCGCGCAAGGACTACGTCCGGACCTACAGCCACGTCGGGACGCCCGAGGCGGCGCTCGCCGACTTCAAGAGGATCGGCGGCGAGGCGGGCTGGTGGGACATGCTGAAGAGCCTCGCCGAGCTCTACTACCAGGAGGGGAAGGACCGCGACGCCATCCTCGTCTACCGGCAGCTCATCGCCGAGCGCCCGCTCCTCGCAGAGGCGCCGCTCTTCCAGGCGCGCATCGTCACGTGCGCCGGGCGGCTCGGGAAGAAGGATCTCGCGGTACAGCAGGCGCGCGTCTTCGTGAAGATGCTCCGCGAGGTCGAGGAATCGGGGACGGTCGCAGATGAGAAGGGGAAGAAGCAGCTCGAGGAGGCGCGGGTCGCCGCCGAGAACACGCTGCGCACCCTCGCCGTGCAGTACCACAACGAGTGGAAGAAGACCCGGGACGAGCCCGTGGCGGGCCTGGCCGCCGAGGTCTACCAGGACTACCTCGGCATCTACCCCGACAGCGCCCAGGCGTACGGGATGCGCTTCTTCTTCGCCGAACTCCTCTACGCGCTCGACAAGTACGACCGCGCCGGCCAGGAGTACACGCGCGTGGCGCTCGCCGACGCGAAGCTCGTGGACGCGGGCCAGGCGCCGGGCAAGCACATGCAGGACGCCCTCGAGTTCGCCGTCCACGCCTACGACGTGGTCGCGAAGAGGTACGAGGAGACAGAGAAGCGCGCGCCCGCGGACCCGAAGGTGCCGCTCGCGATCCCGGGTCCGAAGCAGCAGCTGCTCGAGGCCTGCCTCCGGTACCGGAAGTACGCCCCGCGCGGCGACAAGGCGGTGGAGATCACCTACCGCGCGGCCAACATCTACTACCGCTACAACCACCTCGCCGAGGCGGCGAAGCTCTTCACCGAGGTGGCGACCGAGCACCCCCGGCACGAGCTCGCCGGCTACGCGGCGAACCTCGCCCTCGACACCTACAACCTCCTCGGGGACTGGAAGAGCGTCTCCGTGCTCGCGAAGCGCTTCTACGGCAGCGCCGAGCTCACCGGGGCGCACCCCGGCTTGCAGGAGGACCTGGCGCGGGTCATCGAGCAGAGCGCCTTCAAGGTCATCGAGGAGGACGAGAAGGCGCGCCATTTCACGCAGGCGGCGGACGCCTACCTGGCCTTCGCCCGGGAGTGGCCGCGCTCGAAGCTCGCGCCGGCGGCGCTCTACAACGCGTCCGTCGACCTGACGCTCGCCCGCCAGGTGGACCGGGCGTCCCGGGTCCGCGAGGAGCTCGTCAACCGGTACCCGGGCGACGCGGTCGTCCCGAAGGTGCTGTGGGCGAACGGCGCGGACGCGGAGGCGGTGGCCGACTTCGAGACCGCCGCGACCTTCTACGAGCGCTACTACGAGGGATGGAAGCGGGAGCAGGCGCCGGCGGCGCCGCCACCGCGCCCGACCGGACGCAAGGCGAAGGGGCGTCCCGCGCCGCCTCCTCCTCCGCGGTCCGCCGGCCTGTACGAGGAGGCGAAGGCTCGCGACGCCCTCTACAACGCCGGCGTGTTCCGCGAGGGCCTTCGCGACCTTCCGCGGGCGGAGGCGGATCGCATGGCCTGGGTGTCGAGCTGGCCGACCGCACCCGAGGCGGGCAAGGTCTTCCTGTCGCTGGCCGACCTGTACGCGAAGGAGAAGGCGCCGCCGAAGGAGCTCCGGATCCTCGAGGACTACCAGAAGCGCTACGCGACCGACGCCACCGACTGGATCGTCGTCCAAGGCCGGATCGCCCGCGCGCTGGAGCGAGCGGGCAACGCCTCCGCGGCGCGAAAGGCCTGGGCCCAGGCGCTCGAGCACTGGCGCAAGCACCGCCCGCAGGTCGGCGACCGGGCGCTCCCGGTGGTCGCGTGGGCGAGCTACCTCGACCTCGACGACGACTTCGAGCGCTACGACCGCATCACCCTCGACGTGAAGCCGAAGTACCTGAAGGCGCAGCTCGAGGTGAAGGCGAGGAAGCTCGCGGAGCTGCAGCGCCTCTACACCGAGGTCGTGAACCTGAAGCAGGCGGAGGCGGCGGTCTGCGCCCTCTACCGCATCGGGGACGGCTACCGGCGCTTTGCCCGCTCGCTGCAGGGCGCGCCCGTCCCCGCGGAGCTCCGCGCGCTCAAGCGCGCCGATGTCGTGGAGGAGTACAAGGCGCAGCTCGCGCAGCTCGCGGAGGCCCCGCAGAAGAAGGCCTCCGAGGGCTTCGACTACGCGCTCGCGAAGGCGCGGGAGTACGGGATCTGGAACGACTGCTCGCGGCAGGCGGCGGACGGGCTCGCGAAGCTCGACCCGGACAAGCACGCGCCGCAGCTCGAGATCGTCCCTGCGCTCGCCGCGCCGCCGGGGGCGCCGCCCCCCGGGCACGGACTCCTCCTCGCCATCCTCCCGCCGGCGGCGCCGCCGGCCGAGGCCGTGGCCGAGGCTCTGCCTCCGCTCAGGGCGGCGCGGGTGCCGTCCGCGGACGCCGCACGGTCCGCGAGGCCCCCCGGGCGGGAGACCGCCAAGGCGACCAAGGCCGCCGGCGCGAAGAGCGCCGGCACGCAGGACACCCGCGACGACGAGGACCTCCTTCCATGACGGCGCGGAGCCGGATCGCCCTCCTCCTCGTCCCTGTGCTTGCCGCGGCGTGCGCGTCGGCCGGCGGCGCGGCGCGCCCCGCGGAGGAGAAGGCGCTCCCCGCCGCGTCCCCGGCGCCGGAGGCGCGAGCGGCGGTGGCGGCCGGGCCGTCCCCGCGTGCGCAGCGCCTCTTCGACGAAGCGGCGACGGCCGTCGACGAGCAGAAGAAGCTCAAGATCCCGACCGACTGGGTGGTCCTCGAGCGCAAGTGGCGGACCGCGGCGGTGGAAGGCGTGCCGGAGGCCTGGTTCAACGTGGGCGTGGCGCTCGAGGGGCAGGGCAAGCCCGGGGAGGCGCGCGAGGCCTACCGGACCGCGCTGTCGCTCCGCCCGGGTTTCCGCCAGGCGGCCGTGAACCTCGCCTTCCTGGACGCCGCCGGCCTCGACGCGAGGGATGCGGCGCGCGTCTACGCGGACCTCCTCGCACGGTTCCCCGACGATGCGCCCGTCCGGATCCGGCTGGCGGAGATCTACCGTCAGTCGGGCCAGCTCGACGAGGCCTGGCATCTCGCCGGGGAGGCACTGCGGCGGGACCCGGGCGAGGCGGCCGCCTACCCGGTGATGATGCGGATCGCCCTCGAGCGGGGAAACGTCGACCTCGCCGAGCTGGTGGGGCTGCGCGCCCGCAAGCTCGGCGGGAACGACGCGGAGGTCTCGTACCTCCTCGGCGTCGCGGCGGAGCGGCGCCGCGACGAGTCCCAGGCGCTTTCCATGTACCGCAGGGCGATCTCGCAGGATCCCGAGTACCTGCCGCCGCGCTACCGGCTGCTCGACCTCGCGCTCGCGGCGCGGAGCTGGGACTCGGCGGCCGACGCGGCGCGCGGGATCCTCAAGATCGCCCCGACGGACGCCCGCGTGCACGTGGCGCTCGGCGTCGCGCTCCGCAACGGGGGCAAGCCAGACGACGCCATCGCCGAATACGATCGCGCGCTCTCGCTCTCGCAGGGAAAGCTCGCCGAAGCGCACCTCGGCCGGGCCGTCGCCTTCGCCAAGGGAAAGAACAGCTGCGAGCCGGCGCTCGCCGAGCTCGACGTATTCGAGGCGTCGGTGGGCCCGACCGCGGCCGTCGAGACGCCTGCGCCCGCCCTTCGGCGAGAATGCGTGCAGCTCCTCGCCTCCGCGCGGCAGGCAGAGGAGGCGGCGCGCCAGATGCGCTCGGAGGCGGAGCGTGCCGCGGCGGCCAAGAGCGCTCCGGCGCCCGCGAAGGACAGCGCCGCACCCGTGACGCCACGGTAGGTGCGTGTAGGAGCGCGGGGTGGGCCGAAGTTTCGAGGCCCGGCGGGCGCGGTGATAAGCTCGCCGCACGGAGCCAGAATCATGCGTGTCATCGCGATCCTACTCGTATTCGCGCTTCCGCTCTCGGTGCGTGCCGCGGAGCAGAAGGGCCAGTCGCCGCAGGTGCAGGTGCAGTACGAGAAGAAGACGGTCATCGACTTCGAGGACGACACCATCCAGGGCGACTTGACGCGCCCGGACGGCGAGTACGTCGAGGCCCGCAAGCGCGTCAACCACTCCAACCTCATCCAGGTCCGCGAGAACTGGCGCGAGAAGGTCCTGCAGGCGCCGGACGACCTCTGACCGATGCCCGTCCCGATCACGCTCAAGGTGTTCCGCGGCGAGGACCTGCTCCGGACGGAGCAGTTCGCCCGCGACATCATCAAGATCGGGCGGCTCTCCTCCGCGCACCTCTGCCTCGAGGACGATCGCATCTCGCGCATCCACGCCGTGATCGAGGTGGCCCACGGCTCCGTCTCGATCATCGACATGGGGAGTGCCGAGGGCACCTTCGTCAACGGGAAGCGGGTGAGCCGCGGACCCCTGCGCGCCGGCGACGAGATCGGGCTCGGCGGACTCCGCATCCTCGTCGACGACCCGGTCGTGGTCCGGCCGCAGGGTGCCCCGGCGAACGGCGCGGCCAAGGGCGGCGCGGCGAACGGCGCCGTCCCTGCCGCCCCGGCCCCGCCCGAGCGTGTGGCCTCCGCTGCGGCGGAAGCGGCGCCCGCCGCTCGCGAGGTTGCGCTCACGCCCGCCGAGGCGGTGCCGCAGGCCCCGAAGGAGCTCGAGCCTTCCGCGGCCTTCCCGGCCGCCGGGGCACTCGCGCCCGCCGCCGCCCCGGCGGAGCGAGCCGCGCAGGCGCCCGCGCGGGCCGTCGAGGCGCCGCGGGCGGCGCGCGCGCGCCCGGCCGCCTCTCGGGCCCGGGCGCTCGACGCGGACCCCGCAGACGCGTCCGACCGCGGGGCGGAGGTCCGTGTCCTGTGGGGCGAGACGCTGCTCGATGCGGGGACGTATCTCCGTCCGCGCCGGCCCGTCACGGTAGGGACCGGTGACGACGTGGATTTCCTCCTCGGCGGGGCCGAGCTCCCGGCCAAGCGGTTCCCGATCCTCGCCTACAAGGACGGCGAGTACCGCTTCCGGTTCGCGAAGGGCATGACGGGCGGGCTGACGCGCCGCGGCCAGGAGATCCCCGTCGCGCGCCTCGTGAAGGAGCGCAAGGCCGTTCCGGACGCGGACGTGGAGGGCGTCTTCTCGGTGGCGCTGCCGCCGGACGGCCTCGCCTGGGCCGGGTTCGGCTCTGGCCTCCGCGTCGAGGCCTTCCGGGTGCGCCCGGAAAGGATGACGCCGGCGCCCTGGTGGGAGCGCATCAACTACCAGTTTCTGAACCTGTTCCTCGTCCTTCTCTTCCTGCAGGGTGCCTTCGTCGTGGCGGCCACTAACTTCTCACGCGAGGTGGACACCGTCGCCGACGACCTCTTCAAGAACCCGCAGCGGATGGCGAAGTTCATCATCAAGCCGCCGTCCGAGCAGCCGAAGTCGAACCCCTACCTCGAGAAGCTGCAGCGGGAGCTCAAGAAGGAGCAGCCGGGGGAGATGGCCGAGCGCCACAAGGGCGAGGAAGGGCAGATGGGCAAGAAGGACGCTCCGCGGACGAACGCCCGCAGCGCCCCGCGAGCCATCGACCCGAACGCCAAGGACATCGTGAAGAACTCCGGCCTCGTCGGCCTGATCGGACGCGGCAAGGGCGGTGGCCTCTCGACGATCTTCGGCCAGGGCGGCCTCGGCGGCGACCTGAAGGGCGCCGTCGGAAACATGTTCGGGCCGGTGGTCGGGGACAGCTACGGCGTGGGCGGTCTTGGCCTCAAGGGGACGGGCACGGGGGGTGGCGGGCATGGCGAGACCATCGGGATCGGCGGGGTCGGGACGAAGGGACGCGGCGGGGGCCTGGGCGGCTACGGCACGGGCGTGGGCGGCCTCGGGCACAAGGCGGACCGGGACGTCGCCATCCAGACGGGCCAGGTCGCGGTGCTCGGGGCCATCGACAAGGAGCTCATCCGGCGCGTCATCCAGGAGCACGCCAGTCAGATCCGCTACTGCTACGAACAGGAGCTGCAGCGCGACCCTAAGCTCGAGGGCAAGGTGGTGGTCCGCTGGATCATCAACGCCGACGGACACGTCTCGAGCCCGCAGATCGACGGCGGCGCCACGACGCTCGCGAGCGACGCGGTGCACCGCTGCATGATGGACCGCATCCAGAGTTGGGAGTTCCCGAAGCCCAAGGGAGGCGGGATCGCGGTCATCACGTACCCGTGGATCCTCAGGGCCTCGGGCGGGACGGGAGGGTAGGCACCGTGCGGAGGCTATTTGCCGCGTGCGCGCTCGCCGCGCTATTACCCGGGGGGGCGCTCGCCCAGGAGGCGGCGCCGCAACTCGAGGAGAACCCTCGCGCCCCGCGCTTCCAGGAGGTCGAGCGCGGCTTCTTCGCCTCCGTCGAGGCGGGCTGGCTCGGCGTGACGAAGACCCCGGTCGCGAACCGCTCCGAACACCCATACGCCTGCGTCGGCGTTCCGGCCACCTCCAGCTGCAGCGGGGGCTTCGGGTCGGGGCTCGCCCTGTCCGTCGACCTCGGCTACGACTTCACGAACCGGATCTCCGGCGCGCTGTTCTTCTACCAGGCCTTCGAGACCGCCTCGCAGTCGTACGGGTCGTTCCAGCTCAGCGGCGTGGGGGCCGAGTTCCGCTGGGCGTTCGTCGGGACCCGCGACGCAAACGGGGTCGAGCGCTTCTACGCCTACCTGCGCGGCCGCGGGGCGTACGTCTGGACCTTTCCCACCGGCCTCTTCGGCACGACGGACGTGTTCGCCGCGGCCGGAGTCGGCATCGACTACTACACCCGGCTGCGCCACTTCTCGGTGGGGCTTGCCGTGGACGGCCTCTACTTCTTCCAGGCGCAGGTGCCGGCCTTCGATGTGCTCGCCACCCTCCGCTACACGTTCTAGCGGTGACCAACCGACTCGACGACCTGATCCGGCCGCAGCTCGACGCGCTCGAGGCGGCTCCCGGCGACGCCGCCGCCCTGGACGCGCTCGAGGGGCTGTACCGCGAGGGCGATCGCCTTCCCGACCTGCTCGCGCTCCTCGAGCGGCAGGCGCGGCTCGTGAACGAGCCGTCGCAGTCGGCCGCGCTCCTCAGGCGGGCCGCCGCACTCGCCCAGCGGGAGCTCTCGGACCCATCCCGTGCCGAGGAGCTCCTCCTGGGCGCGCTGGCCATCGAGCCCCGCGACCCCGCGGCCCTCCGCGCCCTCGCCGACGTGCGGGAGACCAGGGCCGACGTCGCCGGCTTCGCCGAGGCCCTGGAACAAGAGGCGGATCGCACGGCGGACCGCTCCGAGGCCGCCGCCCGCTACCTGGCGCTCGGGCGGGTCTGCGAGGAGCGGCTCGGGCGCCGAGATCGCGCCGCGCTCTTCTACGGGCGCGCGGTCCGGCTCGACGCATCCCTCTCCGAGGCGCGGAGGCGCGCCCTCTCCTGCGTCGTGGAGCTCGGGCGCTTCGGGCAGGCCAAGCGGCAGCTCGACGACTGGCGGGACGGGGGCGGGGACCGGCAGGAGCTCGCCAGGGCCTACGCCGCGCTCGGGACGGCGCTCGCCGACGAGCCCCTCGAGCACGGCCTCGCCGTGGAGGCGCTCGTCGACGCCCTCGTGCTCGACCGCGCCGCCCCCGGCGCGGCGGAGGCGCTGGCCAAGATCAAGGCGGCGCCCCGCAGCTTCCGGGAGCAGGCACAGGCGCTCGCCGCTCGCGCCACCGAAGAGCGAGACCGGAGGACGGCGGCGCGGCTGTGGCTGCGGCTGGCGGGGCTCCACGCCGCCTACGACCCCGACGGCGCGCCCCGGGTCCGGGACGCGTTCGACCGGGCCTGGGCCGCCGCACCGGGGACGCTCGCGGCGCTCGACTTCCTCGATCGGTGGCACGGGGAGCGGCAGGACTGGGAGGGGCTCCGGCACGAGCTCTCCCGGCTCTCGGACGAGACCCGGGACCTCGCCGCGGCTGTTGCGGTCTGCCTCAAGAGGGCACAGGTCGACCTCGTACGCTTCGGCGACGGGGCCGCGGCGCTCGCCTCCCTGGAAAGAGCGCTCGAGCTCGACCCGTCGTGCGAGACCGCCGCGCTCCAGGCCTTCGAGATGCACGTCGACGCCAACAGGGCGGCGGAGGCCGCCTCGGTGCTCGAGCGCCACCTCGCGGCGACGCCGCGGAAGGCCCAGCACGCTGCGCTGCGGGTACGGGCCGCGGAGATGGCGATCGGTGCCGGCGACCGCGAACGAGCGCGCCGCCAGCTCGAGGCCGCCCTGCGCGAGGAGCCGTCGTTCGCCCCGGCCGCGCGGGCCCTCGCTCCACTGCTCGAGGAGGCGAAGGATTGGCGGCACCTCGTCGAGGCGCTGCTCGTGCAGGCCGCCGGGGAGAAGTCGCCGGAGCAGCGCGCTGCCGTGCTGGAGCGGGCTGCGGAGGTCCAGCTCGGCGAGCTCGGGGAGGCTCGCGAGGCCGTGCGCACCCTCGCCCGCGCGTTGCTCGCCGAACCGGGCCGCGCGAGCGCCAGGAAGGCGCTCGAGGTGGCGGCCGCGAGGGCCGGGACGTTCCGGGAGCTCGCGCGCGCCTTCCAGGCCGGCGCCCGGGCCGCCGGCGACGACAAGAAGACCGCGAAGGCGCTCCTGCGCCGGGCGGCCGAGGTCCACGAGCGAGACCTCTCGCAGCCGGAGGAGGCGGTCCGCATCTGGCGACAAGTCGTGGACCTCGATCCCTCCGACAAGGGAGCGTCCGCCGCCCTCGAGGCGTCGCTGGCTCGCGCCGGGCAGCACGCCGAGGTGGCCGCCGAGCTGTCGCGGCGGCTCACCGCCGCGCACGGCGCCGAGCGGCGCGAGCTCGCCGGGAAGCTGGCTCGCCTCCACCTCGAGGCCGGCGAGGCGGAACGGGCCGGTGCCGCATGGCGCGAGGTCCTCGCCGAGGCGGGCAGCGATCCCGAGGCGCTCCGGGGCCTCGCCGAGTCGCTCCGCGCCCAGGGGGGCCGGCGCGCCGCCGAGGAGCTCGTGTCGGTCCTCGCGAAGCTCGCCGCGCAGGGCGTGCCGGACCGCGTCGACCTGGAGGCGGAGCGGGCGGCGCTCCTCCTTGATCCGCTCGAGCGCCTCGGCGACGGCGCCCACGCCTGGCTCTCGCTTCTCGAGTCCGGGGGGCTGTCGCCGGCCCGATCGGCCCAGGCGCTGCGCGCCCTGGAGGCGCTGCTCGGCCGGGGGGTCGAGTCGGCCCGGATCGCACGAGCGCTCGTCCCGATCCACGCGGCGGCCGGCGACGCGGCACGGCACGTGGCGATGCTCGAGCTCCTCGCCCGCGACGCGGGTACGGGCCCGGACGAACGGGCGCGCATGTGGCTCGACGCCGCGGCCATCCGGCGGGAGCGCCTCGGGGACCTGCGCGGGGCGCTCGACGCGGCGGCGGCCGCGCTCCGACAGAGTCCCCCGCATCCCGAGGCGCGCCAGCAGGTGGAGGAACTCGCCACGAAGGCCCGCGCCTTCAGCGAGCTCTACGGGCTCCTCTCCGAGGCGGCAGACAGGCTCGAGGATCGACCCGCGGACGAGCGGTCCGTCCGGCTGCGCGCCGCGCGCCTCGCCGAGGAGGAGCTCGGGTCGAACGATCTCGCGGCCGCGCAGCTGCGGCGGGCACGCCAGCTCCTGCCCGAGGACCCGGAGACGCTCGCCGCCCTCACGCGCCTGGCCCTGGCGGGCGAGCGGTGGGAGGAGGCGACCGACCTCCTGTCCGACCGGTCGCGGCTGGCCGCTCCTCCCGAGCGACTCGCGCTCCTCACGCAGCTCGGCGACCTCCTGCTCGAGCGCCTCCGAGCGGCGGCTCCGGCGGCGAACGTGTACCGGCAGGCCCTCGACCTCGCGTCCGCCGAGCAGCGGCCGCGCATCCTCGCGCGGCTCGCCCGCGCGCTCGAGTCTGCCGGCGACCGGGACGGCCAGGGAGCCGTGCTCGCCGAGCTCGCCTCGCTCCCTCGGCCGTCCCAGGAGGGATCGGCCGCGCCACCCGTGGACCCGGTCACGGCCCTCCTTCGCGCCCGCGCGGCCGCGGAGCGGAGCCCCGGGGACGCGCAGGCCCTCTCCGAGGTCGAGCGGCTCGCGACGGCCCTCGATCGCCCGGCCGACCTCGCCTGGGCGCTCGAGCGGCGCCGCACCGCCGCCGGCACCCTCGAGCCGGAGGTGGCGGTCCGCCTCGCGGAGCTCAAGCGCACTCGGCTCGGCGACCCGGCAGGCGCGCTCCGGCTGCACGCGTCGGTCCTGAGGACCGATCCGACGCATGCCGCGTCGAGGGCCGCCCTGCTCGAGCTCGCGCGCATCCCCGGGCCCATCGGGCGGGAGGCGCTAGCCATGGCCGACGCGCTCCTGCAGGCGCTCGGGGATTCGGAGGCCCGCGTGGCGGTGCGGGAAGCGCGGCTCGGGAACGTGGACGACCCCGCCGAGCGCGCCCGCCTTCACGGGGAGATCCGGGCCGTCCTCGAGGTCGACCTCGAGGATCCCGGAAGGGCCCTCGATGCGGCCCGAGGCGCGTTCTCGGAGGGAGGCAAGGCCCGGGAGGAGGCGCTCGCCGACGTGCCACGCCTCGCCGAGAAGACGAGGCGCTACGAGGTGCTCGCCCAGCTCTGCGAGCTCGCCGCCGCCGAGACCGGGGGCGGCCGGGCCGTGGAGCTTCTGCGCCGGGCGGCCCGCGTGCGCGACGCCTGGATCGACGATCCCGCGGCCGCGAACGCGGCCTGGCGGCGCCTGCTCGCTGTCGCCCCCGGCGACCCCGAGGCGCTGGAGGGCCTCGACCGGGTCCTCTCCCGGGAGCGAAAGGTCGACGAGCTCGTGGCGGTGCTCGAGGCGCTCGCCGCGGCGCGTCGCGCCGAGCCGGCCCGGCGGCTCGAGGTTCTCCTTCGCCGCGGGGTTCTGCTCGAGGGGGCCGAGGACCCGCGCGCGGCGGTGGAGGCGTATTCGCAGATCCTGGAGGAATACCCGCGCGACGCCGCCGCGCTGGCCGGGCTCGCGCGCGTACTCAACCGCCCGGGCGCGCGTCACGCCGCGGCCCGGCTCCTCGAGCGAATCCACCGAGCGGCCGGCGACGCCGAGGCGCTCGTCGAGGTCCTCGAGATGCGCCTCGCCGACGCGCCCCCGGAGGAGCGGGGCGCGCTGCTCGCGGAGGTGGCGGCCCTGCGGGAGCGCCTGGGACGTCCCGAGGGAGCCTTCGAGGCGAAGGCGCGGCAGTACCGGGAGCTGCCCCTCGAGGCGAAGGAGGAGGCCGCGGTCCGCGCGGACCTCGACCGCCTTGCCACCCAGGCGGGCGCCTTCACCGGCCTCGCCGGTTCGCTAGAGCGGGCGCTCGCGGCGGGTCTTCCGGGCCCGGCCGCCACCGAGGTGCGCCGGCGGCTCGCGACCCTCTACGCGGAGAAGCTCTCGGACCCCGGCCGGGCCGCCTTGCACCTCGAGGAGCTCGCCCGCACCTCCCCGCGCCCGGAGGTCCTCTCGGCCCTCGCTCGCCTCTACCGCCGGACGGAGTCGTGGAAGGAGCTCGTCGGGGTCCTGGAGCGGCAGGCGCAGAGGGCCGAGGACCCCAGGCAGCGCCGGGACCTCCTCTACGAGAAGGCCACCGTCCTGGAGGAGCGGCTTTCCGATCGCGAGGGCGCCATGGAAGCGTACCGACAGATCCTCGTCGTGGACCCCGAGGACCCCACCGCCCTGCACCGGCTCGGGCGGCTTCTCGGCGTGTCCGAGCGCTGGGACGAGGTCGCGGCCGTGCTCGCCCGCGAGGCTGACGCGGCCGAGCACAAGCCCGAGACGGCGGCCGAGGTCGCCGAAATCCGCTATCGCCTGGGGCGCGTCCGGCAACAGCGGCTCGGCGACGCCGCCGGCGCCGTGGAGGCGTACCGCTCGGTCCTCGACAAGGTGCCGCGCCACCCGGCGACGCTCGCCGCGCTCGAGGAGCTTGCGCGCGGTTCCGGCGCGCCGGCCGCCGCCGCGGCCCGGATCCTCGAGCCCATCTACGAGCACGAGGGCGAGCACCACCGGCTGGTGGAGGCGCTGGAGGCGCGGCTGCCTGGCCTGCCCGATCCCGCCGCCCGTGCGGCGCTCCTGCGCCGCGTCGCCGACCTGTACCAAGGTCCGCTCCGCAACGTCGAGATGGCGTTCCTGACCGCGAGCCGCGCGCTGCGCGAGGACCCGGGGTCCCGGGAGACGATGGATCTTGCGGAGCGGCTCGCCAGGGTCGCCAACGTGGAGGAGGAGCTCGCGGCCCTGTTCTCGGAGAACGCGGAGCGCGCCCTCGACCCGCTGGTCCGCGCGGAGTACTACCGCCGCCTCGGCAGGCTCTCGTCCGCCGAGCCGGCCCGCGCCGCGGAGGCGTGGCAGAAGCTGCTCGAGATCGCCCCCGACGACGCGGAGGCGCTGGAGGGGCTGACGGGCTTGCAGCGCGAGGGCGGGGACGCCGGTGCCCTCGTGCGCGTCTTGCGAAAGCGGCTCGCCATCGAGGACGACGAGTCCCGCCGCGCCGTCCTGCTCTCCGAGCTCGCCGAGGCGCAGGAGCGCGCCGGGGACGCGAGCGGTGCCGCGTCGAGCCTGAGGCGGCTGCTCGAAGCCCGGCCGGCCGACCGCGGTGTGCTTGCACGGCTCGACGCCCTCTGCCTGCGCGGCGAGCGCTGGGCGGAGCTCTCCGAGGTGCTCGGCCGCGAGATCGCGGCGGCCGACCAGGCCAACGACGACCCGGCCTCGGTTGCGCTGCGGGAACGCCTCGCCACGCTGCGCGAGACCAGGCTCCTCGACCGCGAGGGTGCGCTTTCGCTCTTCGAGGACATCGTGGCTCGCCAGCCCGATCACGCTGCCGCGCTGGAGCGGCTCGAGGCGATGCTCGAGAAGGACCCGTCGAACGCGCGCGCGGCGCTCGCCCTGGAGCGCGCCCATGCGGCCACCGGCCGCTGGGATCGCCACGCTGGCGCCCTCGAGGTCCGGGCCGCGGAGCGGCCGGATCCGCTCGAGCGCAAGGCGCTCTTCGCGCAGCTCGCGCAGGTGCACGAGAAGCGGCTCGGCAGCGCCGGACACGCCTTCGCCGCGCTGGCCCGCGCCTTCCGGGAAGACCCCGCCGACGCGGCGCTGCGAGCCGAGCTCGATCGGCTTGCGGAGGCGACCGCGCAGCACGCGGAGCTCGCCGCCCTCTACGAGGAGTCGCTCGAGCGGCTCGGTCCCGGCGGCGGGCCGATCTCGCTGCGCATCGGGGCATTGTACGAAGGGCCACTCGGGCGGCCGCCCGACGCGCCCAGGTTCTACGAGCGCGCGCGGAAGCTCGACGCCGGGGTGGCGCCCCAGGCGCTTTTGTCCCTCGAGCGACTCTACCGGAAGCTCGAGAGCTGGCCCGAGCTCGCCGAGGTGCTCTCCGCTCTCGCCGCGCGCGAGACGCGCCCCGAGGAGAGGGCGGGGCTCCTCTTCCGGCTGGGCCAGATCTGGGAGGAGAAGCTCCAGTCGCCCGAGCGCGCGGTCGCAGCGTACGAGGCCGTGCTCCAGGCGAGTCCCGGGCACCTGCCCTCGCTCCGCGCGCTCGAGCGCCTCCACGAGCAGGCGGGGCGCACCGACGCGCTCTACGAGGCGCTGAAGGCGGAACGCGCCGTCGCCGAGCCCTCGCAGCGAGAGCGGGTCACCGCGCGGATGGCCGAGGCCGCCGCCGCGCTCGGCCGCGACGCCGAGGCCGTGGACCTCTGGCGTGAGGTCCTGAAGCTCAAGCCGAAGAGCGACCCGGCCCTCGCCGCGCTGGAGGCGCTGCTCGAGAAGCTGGAGCGCTGGCGGGAGCTCGCCGAGGTGCTCCGCGCCCGGGTGCCGCTCGCGCAGGACCGCCGCGAGGCCGTCCGGCTCCAGGAGAAGCTGGGCCAGGTCCTCGGCGGGCGCCTCGGCGACGCCGCCGAGGCCGTGCGCTCCCTGCAGGCCGTCCTGGAGAGCGATCCGCGGAACCGCCGGGCGCTGGAGGCGCTCCGCGACCTCCACGCGGCCGCCGGCGACCGCGAGGCGCTCGTGCAGGTCAACCGCCGGCTCATCCCCCTGCAGGAGGACGCTGCGGGGGTGAAGCGCGTCCGCCTCGAGCTCGCCGAGCTCCTCCTCGCCATCGGCCAGAGGCAGGAGGCCGTCGAGCAGGGGAAGCGCGCCTTCGACCTCGAGCCGCACGACGACCGCGACCTCTCCCGCCTGGAGGCGCTCTTCCAGGCAGCCGGAGCCGTTCCCGAGGGCACGCGCGCGGCCGAGGCACGCGCCGCGCTCCTCGCCGCTCAAGGAAGGACGGCCGAGGCGGCGGAGGCGTGGCAATCTGCGGCGCAGCTCTGGCAGTCGGCGGGGCGGTTCGACGCCGCGGCCGCGGCGCTGGAGAAGGCGCTGGCGCTCGACGGCGGCAACCGGGCGATCTTCGACCGCCTGCGCGCCCTGCATGCCGAGGCCGGCGACTGGCGCTCGCACGCACGGGTCACCGACGCATTCCTCGCCGGGCTACACGATGGCGAGGCGCGCGCCCGGCTCCTCGAGGAGCTCGCCGACGTCCACGAGACGCGGCTCGGCCAGAAGGAAATGAGCTTCCTCGCCTGGTGCCGTGCGTTCCAGGAGGACCCGGGCAGCGAGACGGCGCGCGCAGCCGTCGAGCGGTTGGCGTCGGAGACGGAGGCGTTCGAGGAACTGGCGGAGATCTACGAGCAGGTGGGGGAGGGCCTTCCCGGCCCGCAGCGGGCCAGGATGCTGCTCCGGCTCGGTCACGTGCGGGACGAGAGGCTCGACGATCCCGAGGGGGCCGAGGCGGCCTTCCGGCGCGCGCTGGAGAGCGATCCAGCGAGCCTCGAGGCGCTGGACGCGCTCGCCGCGCTCTTCGTACGGCGCGGCCGCGCCCCCGACCTCGTCATCGCGCTCGAGCAGAAGCTCGAGGCGGTGGCGGGGCTCGACGACAAGAAGGCGGTGCTCCTCGAGATCGCGCGCATCCAGGACGGACAGCTCCACGACGTCGAGGAGGCGGTGGGTGCGCTGCGGCGCATCCTGGAACTCGACGGGGGCGACCCGCAGGCCCTGGAGGCGCTCGCGACGCTCTACCGGCGCGAGGGTCGCTTCGCCGACCTCGCGCACGTGCTCGCACGGGCACGCGACCTCGCCCCGGATGCCCCGAGCCGAATCGCCTGGCAGCTCCAGCTCGCCGCGGTCCACGAGTCCGACCTCGCGGACGACGAGGCGGCCGTGGAGGCCTACCGCGCCGTCCTGGGCATGGACGACCGGGAGCCGCAGGCCCTCGCCGGGCTCGAGCGCCTCTACACGAAGCTCGACCGCTTCGCCGAGCTCAACCGGGTCTACGAGAAGCAGGCCGAGAATGCGCTCGAGCCCGCCGAGCGCGTGCGCATCCTGTGCAAGAGCGCCGGCATCTGGGAGGAGAAGCTCGGGAATCCGCAGAAGGCGATCGAGCGATACGAGCAGGTCCTGAGGCTCGACGGCCGCCACCTGCCCTCGGCGAAGAGCCTGGAACGGCTCTACCGCCAGGAGGGCCAGTGGGAGAAGCTCATCAGCGTCCTCTCGCACCACCTGACCCTCACCGCCGACCGGCGGGAGCAGATCCTGCTGCTCGTCGCCATCGGCGAGGTCTTCTGGAGCCAGCTGCAGCGCGTGGACCGCGCCGAGGAGACGTTCCGCCAGGCCCTCGAGGTCGACCCCGAGTCGCGGGAGGCGGTGGCCGCGCTCGGCAGCCTGTACGAGCGCAGCGGGAACTGGAACCTGGCGCTCGACATGCTCCGCAAGGAGGCGCGCCTCGCCGCGGCGAGCCCGGACGCCGTGGACCTGCACTTCCGCATGGGGCGGATCCACGAGGAGATGCTGCTCGACCTCGGCGCGGCGAAGCTCGAGTACGAGCGCGCGCTCGACCTCGAGGCCGGGCACCTCCCGTCGATCCGCGCCCTGAAGGGGATCCGCGCGCGGGAGGGGAACCGCGAGGAGTACCTGCAGCTCGTGCTCGCCGAGGCGCGCTACGCCGAAGAGGGTCCGGCGCAGGCGGAGCTGCTCACCGAGGCAGGCCGCATCCACCTCGAGGAGCGCAACGACGCGCCGGGGGCGGTGCGGCTCTTCGAGGAGGCGCTCCGGCGCGTCCCGGACCACCTGCCGGCGGCCCGCCCGCTCTCGGAGATCTACCAAGCAAAGGGCGCATGGGCGGATGCGGCGCGGGTGCTCGAGATCGTCGTGGCCCGGCTCTCTGGCGAGGGGGATGCGCACGAGCTCTGCCGCCAGTCGTACCGGCTCGGCTACGTTTGCGAGAAGCTCGGCGACGAGGAACGGGCCCTCGCCGCCTACCGTCGCGCCTACGAGCTCGACGCCACCTACCTCCCCGCGCTCGAGGGGCTCGGCACGCTGCTCGTGCACCGCCAGGCGTGGGACGAGGCGCTGCGCATCTTCCAGTCCATCCTGATCCACCACCGAGACGGCCTCACGGATCTCGAGGTCGTCGAGACCTACTGGCAGATCGGCGAGATCCAGGAGAGGCAGGGCCAGCTCGACCGCGCGGCGAAGAGCTTCGAGAAGGCGCTCGAGATGGACCAGAACCACGAGCCCTCCCGCCGCAGCCTCACCCGGGTCCTCGAGGCCCAGGGCAACTTCGAGGGCGCCGTCGAGCAGCGCCAGAGGCTCGCGCCGCTCCTCGAGGGGCGGGCGCGGTTCGAGCAGCACGTGGCGATCGGCGAGATCTGCAGGGACCGGCTGAAGGACCCGTACCAGGCCATCGACGCCTTCCTGTCCGCCGCGCGGGTCGACCCCGGCGACATGAAGGTGACCGAGTCGCTGCTCGCGCTCTACCGAGAGACGCGGCAGGCGCAGAAGGCCGCCGACGTCATGGCGCGGATGCTGGAGGCACCGGAGGTGAAGGCCGACGCCTCGCGCGCCGGGCGGCTGCACCTCGCGCTCGGCGAGATCTACCGCGACGAGGTCCAGGACGCCGAGAAGGCGCTGTTCCATCTGGAGAGCGCGCTCGACGCGAACCCGCGCCTCGTCCAGGCTTTCGCGGCGATCGAGGCCGTCCTCGCCCGGGAGAAGCGCTGGACCGATCTGGAGCAGGCCTACGTGCGGATGATCCAGAGGATCCCCAAGGGGGCCGAGTTCGCCGCGCCGCGCCTCGCCCTGTGGAAGGCGCTCGGGGAGCTCTACCTCCGGGTCCTCGCGAATCCCGACGGCGCGCGGACGGCGTACGAGGTCGTCGTCCGGACCGACCCGGAGGACGCCGCCGCCGCGGAGGTGTACGCCGAGCTGGCCGCCGCACAGCCCGGCCACGAAGCCGAGGCGGTGGATGGATACCGGCGGCTCCTCGCGCTCAACCGCGGGCCCGAGAAGGCCGTGGCGAAGCTCGTCGCCCTCTACGCCGGGCGCAAGGACTACGACCGCGCCTACAGCGCGGCCCAGGTCCTCGCCCACCTCCTCGGCGCAGCCGGCCCCGACGAGGTGGAGGTCGTCTCCAAGCTGCGCCGCTACGCGCGCGACACCGCCACGCGGTCGCTCGACGCGGCGCTCTGGAGCCGCCTGCTCCACGAGCGGCTCCGGGACTGGTCGCTCGCGGCCATCCTCACCGTCGTCGCCCGGGACGCGGCACCGCTGTTCGTCCAGGCGCCGAAGGACCTGGGCCTCAGCCCCAAGAAGGACGAGATCGACGTCGGCGGCTCGATGCTGTTCCTCGCGAGCACGATCAAGTACGTCGCCCGTACCCTCGGGGTCGACGCCGTGCGCCTCTTCCGCGCTCCGGAAAGTCCGGGTCGGCTCGGCTTCGCGAATACCGAGCCGCCAGGAATCGTGGCGGGAGAGGAGATGTTCCGGGAGAGACCGAAGAAGGAGCTCTGGTTCTCGGTGGGCAAGGTGGTCTCCTTCATGCGACCCGAACTCCGCCTCGGGCGCCTCATGCCGCACGACCAGCTCGACGCCGTCTTCCAGGCGGCGTGCAGCCTGGGGACCTCCCGCTTTGTGGTCACGGCGCCCCCCCATCTGGTGCAGAAGCTCAAGAACCAGCTCGAGAAGCTCTTGCCCGAGCGGACCCGCACGCAGACACTGAAGAAGCTCGCGCGCGACTACTGTGCCGTGCAGCAGCCCGGAGACGTCCGGGCGTACATGGATGCGGTGGAGTTGACGTCCAACCGGGTCGGCGCGCTGCTCGCCGGCGACCTGGAGATCGCCAAGCGCATGGCACTACAGGAGAAGGCCCAGGTGTCCAAGCTGAAGGATGACGCCAAGGTCCGCGACTTGGTGCTCTTCTGCACGTCCGAAGACTGGGCGGCGCTCCGGGAGGCCCTGGGCCTCTCGGTCGTGGTGCGGTGAGGGGGACAACGCCGATGCGGTTCACCTGCGACAGCTGCGGCGCGCAGTACATGATCTCCGACGACAAGGTCGGGCCGAACGGCGTGAAGGTCCGCTGCAAGAAGTGCAGCCACGTCATCGTCGTGCGGCGGCCCGCCCCCGAGCCGGAACCCGTCGTCGCCGCGCCGCCGGCGCCGGCCGCGCCCCGCCCGGACGGACTGGACGAGGAGCTCGGGCAGGCCTTCGACAAGGTCATGTCCGGCGGCCAGCCGGCGGAGAGCGCGGCGGAGCCGCCGCCGCCCCCCCCACCGGAGCCCGCGGCGCCGCTCGCGGCCCCCACGCTCGCGGGGGAGTGGTACCTCGCCATCAACGACCAGCAGGTGGGGCCCCTCGCACCCGACGGCGTGCGGGGGCGCTGGGAGGCCGGGGAGATCGGGCCGGACACGCTCGTGTGGTGCGCGGGTCAGCCGGACTGGTCGCCGCTCTCCTCGGTGCCGGCCCTGGCCGGCTTCCTCGCCCCGGTTCCGCGGGGCGAGCGCTCGGCGCGCCCGCCCGAGCCCTCGCCTTCTCCCGCTCCGGCCCCGGCGGCGGACCGGGCGACGACGCCCGAGCCGGAGGGCTGGAGGCCCGCGGCGGCGACGGCGCTTGCCGCGCTCGCCAGCGAGGAGATGAAGGCGACGGCCGCTCCCGCGGCGGCCGCCGGGCGCCCGGCCAACGGCGCCCGGTCCCTCCTCCAGTCGATGGAGCTCCCCGACGCTGGCGGCGTGGACCCGACGGGCGCCCTGCCGCTGCCGATCAAGGGGCTCGAGACCACGGAGGAGCGCCACCTGAAGCGCCAGTCCGGCATCGCGCGTTCCACCGCGGAGATCCGGCTCAAGCGCAGCGCCAACCGGACGATCCTCCTCGCGGCGGTCGCGCTCGCCGTGCTCGTGTGCGCCTCTGCCGCCGGGCTGTGGTGGTACTTCGACCGCCGGCTGAGTGGCCGGGAGACGACCGCTCTCGCGCCAACGGCGCCCGCCGTCCCGCCCGCGGCGAACGCCGCGCCGCCCGCCACCCCTCCCGTGCAGCCGCCGCCCGAGAGCGCGGTCGCCGCGCAGGCGCCGGCGCCACCTCCTCCCGTAGCGGCCCCCGCGGCCGCGCCTGCCACGCCTCCGTCGCCGGCCCCCGTGGCCGCTGCAGCGGCGGCGCCTTCGCCCGCGCCACCGCCCGAGCCCGCGGCAGCGCCGGCCGCGCCCGCGCCGCCGCCGGCGCGCACCGCTGCGCGGCCGGAGAAGGCGAAGAAGAAGGCGAAGGCGGAGGCCTCGGCGAAGCGCCAGCCCTCCAGGGCCGTGGCCGCGTCCGAGGCGACGGCCCCCGCATCGCGCAAGACCGGCGACCCGCTCCTCGATGCGTCCGACGTGGACGCCGACTTCGAGCGCGAGCTCTCGGGCGGCACCAAGACGAAGAGGTCGGTGTACGTCCCGCCGCCCTCCGGGGCCGACCTGCCCGACCGCCTCACCGAGGCCCAGATCAACGAAGGCGTGGCGAGCCGCATCGACGCCCTGAAGCAGTGCCTGGAGCAGCAGACCGCCGCGCAACCCGACGCGCACGGGACGCTCAAGATCCGCTGGGTGATCCAGGGCGACGGGGGCGTCTCCGGCGTGAAGTCGATGAGCCCCGAGTTCGGCGGTCAGCCCATCTCCGGCTGCATCGCCAGCGTGGTGAAGACCATCCGGTTCCCGCGCTCGCGCACCGCTGGCCAGGAGGTCGTCTTCCCGTTCCGGTTCTGACCCGGGCGCCGGCCCGGCAGCTGCCCCTCCCGTGGGACACGACGCCAAGCGCACGCGCACCGACGCGGACGGCTACCGGCCGGTGGCCGAGATGGACCTCGGCGACCTCGAGATCCTGCGGCTCATCCTCCGGGGTGGGTCGGTCATCGACTGGAGGCGGCTCCACTTCCGCGACCCCGGGGAAGTCGATCACTTCCTGCGCCTGAACCTCCTCGACCTCGCGAATCCCCGCGACGAGCGGAGGCTTCGCGCGATCCTCGCCCAGGCCGTCGAGTACCTTCGCTCCGCGTTCGGGTACCGGGTGGCCGAGGCGGTCTCCGGCCCGGAGGATCTTCGGCACCTGTTCCTTCTCGCGAGCGGCGCGGCGGAGCCCCAGCGCTACCGGCGGATCGCGTGCGTCGTCCTGAAGTGCATGCACGTGGTCCATCACCTCGAGGCGCGGGAGCTCCTCTTCCGCACGGCGATCCGCGAGGCGGACCTCGCCGAGCGAGTCGACCGGCGTGTCATGGCGGTCGCCCGGGGGATGGCGGAAGCGGGCTTCCCCATCTTGCAGTTCCACGGAAACGTGAAGACCAGGCAGTCGCTCGTCACGAAGCTGCTCGTGAAGCGGGAGACCGTGGCAGCCCAGGTATTCGACCGGGTGCGCTACCGGGTCGTGACGCGGACGAGCGAGGACATCCCGCCCGTCCTGCGCCATCTCTGCGACGCCCTGTTCCCCTTCAACTTCGTCGTGCCGGGGCAGGCCTCGAACTCGCTCCTTCCGTTCCGCCACGTGGTCGGGCAGCACCCGCGGGCCGAGGAGATCGCCGGCCGGCTACAGGCTCCGCTCGAGCTCGAGGCCGGTGGACTCGCCCGGGCGAACGAGTTCAGCAGCCGGAGCTACCGGGCGCTCAACTTCGTGGTGGACATCCCCGTCCGCATCGACGATCTCTTGCCCCAGGAGCCGCCCCAGGGCTCCGAGGACCTGGGGCGGGTGGTGTTCTCGCTCGTGGAGTTCCAGGTCCTGGACGAGGAGACCGCGAGGCACAACGAGCAGGGCCCGGCGCGGCACGAGCGCTACAAGAAGCGGCAGCTGAAGAGGGTGCTTCGCCGACTGTCGCGCGGGCTCGTCGTGCCGAAGAAGGCGGAGCGCAAGGTATAGGTCGCAGGGCCGACGCGGGCCGGCCGAAGGGGGAGCAATGCGCGAGTCCACGAAGCAGAGCCCGGCGGACCGGGGTCAGGTTCAGATGCCGGGCCGCTGCCAGATCTGCGGTGCGGAGGGGAACACCATCGCGGTCCCCGGCGCCCCCGAGCCGAACATGTTCTGCGCGCGCTGCGCCATCGAGTACGGCGAGGGGATCGCGGACGAGGACGTCGGAGAATAGCCGTCGGCGGGCGCCGCGAGCTAGCCGATGGCGGCCGCGAAGCTCACCGAGTCGATCGCGTCGCTCCACTGGCCGTAGTGGATCAGCCGCGCGCCGCGCCCTGCTGCCCTCATCGCCGCGTAGATCGGCGCCGTCCCACACAGGCGCCGCCGCCGGTCGTCGCGCCCCGCGTCCCTGTGGAATCCGGCGGCGTCCCCGGAGTCCAAGAACGAGAGCGTCCGTCGGTCCTGCGCGGCGAGCGCCGCGAGCTCCCCGGGGGACGGCGGGCGCGCGTCCCCGAACTGTGGCCCGACGTGCGCCAGATCCGCGCCGGCCACGTAGCAGACTTTGCGGCCGGCGACGGCGCGGCGGAGCGCCCCGAGGAAGCGGTCGGTGGACGGGGCCGGGTCCTCGAGATGGGAGATGCTCGAACACAGGACCGGCAGCACGCGGAAGGGCCGGTCGACGACGTGACGGAGCCAGACCATGGGGAGCTCGCAGCTGTGCTCCCCCCGGTGGCAGAGCTCGTCGCGCAGGACCTCGCCGGCGCCGAGCTCGGCGGCCAGGCGATCGACGAGTCCCACGTCGGTCGGCAGCTCCCCGAGGGGCGTGGCGTACGACTGACGCGTGAGCGTGAAAAGGCGCGGTGGCGAGGCATGGGCCGTGCCGAAGACCACGAAGAGCTCGGCGTCGCATCCGCGCGCGGCCGCGGTCCAGGCGTGCGCGTAGGCGATGCCGCCGCGCCGGAAGTCGATGTGGGGGGACACCACCACCGTGGCCGGTCGCGCGGCCTTCGTTCGCGGCGTCGCGGCTGCGCTCGCGGCGGCGACGTAGCCGTCGAGCTCGCGCCGGAGCGCTGCGGCGTCGGCCGGGTAGGAAGTGCCGGCGCAGGCGCTCGGCCGGTGGGGAGCGCGGCGGTAGTCGGCGACGGCCCGCTCGCGGAGGATCGCGTAGGCCGCGCCCTCGAGGATCCCGGCGTCCCGGGCCTGCCGGATGAGCCCCGCCACGACGCCCCGCTGGGCGCCTGCGCCGAGCCGGAGCAGGGCCTCGTGGATGTCGTCCAGGGAGCGGTTTCCGTCGCAATGGGCCAACACGACCCAGGCGGGAGCGGTCACGACAGGTTCCCGGGGGAGGACGCCGAGGGGGTCGCGCAGGAGGACGCCCGGGGTCCCGTCGCCCAGCGTCACGGGCTGGGGTTCGAGCGGGGCGAGCCGCGGGCGCTCGAGGTCGGGAGGCGTCACCGCTTCTTGTTTCGCTTCCGCGCCTGCTTGCGGGCCTGTCGCTCCTGCTTCCGCTTCTTCTTGCGGGCCTCGCGGTCCTTGGCGCTCTCGCCCTGAATCGGCTCGGCCGCGTATCCCATGAGTCGCGCTCGCGCCAGCGCGCCGGCCGGCATGCGGGGCTGCATCCCCTTCGGGAGGCCGGCCATCTGCCCGGCGAGCGCGGCCGGGTCGGGGGCGCGCCCCTCGAGCATCTCTTGCACCGCCGCGGCGTCGTCGCCGAGAATGTCGTCGAGCCCCTGTCCCTTGGCCTTGCGCAGCGACACGAGCTGCTTGATGCCCGGGAGCCGGGCGAGGAGGCCGGGCGCCGAGCCGACCGCCTTCATGATGCCGCGCATGCCGTGATAGTGCTTGAGCAGATCGCGGACCTCCTTCTCCGACCTGCCCGATCCCTTCGCCACCCGGCGGATGCGCGACTCGCCGAGCGAGTCCGGACGCGCGCGCTCGCCGGGCGTCATCGAGTCCACCATCGCGACCATGCGGGTCAAAGCCGCGTCGTCGAACTGGAACCCCTCCGGCATCTCCCCGAAGATCGGGAACTTCTCCATCAGCTCCCCGAGAGGCCCCATCTTGCGGATGGTCCGGACCTGGTTCACGAAGTCGTCGAGGGTGAAGTCGCCGGAGAGGATCTTCTGCGCGTCCCTCTCCGCCTGCTCCTCGTCGACGTGGGCCTCGAAGTCCTTCATGAGGCCGACGACGTCGCCGAAGCCCAGGATGCGGCTCGCGAGGCCCTCGGGGCGGAACTCCTCGAGCCTGTCGAGCTGCTCGCCCATGCCCAGGAACTTGATGGGCTTGCCCGTGACCTCCTTGATGGAGAGAGCCGCCCCTCCGCGGGCATCGCCGTCGAGCTTCGTCAGGATGAAGCCGTCGATGCCGATCCGGCGATCGAACTCGGCCGCCGTTCGCACCGCGTCCTGCCCGATCATCGCGTCGCAGACGAGCAGGACGTTGTCCGGGTGCACCGTCGACTTCACCTGCTCGAGCTCGGTCATGAGCGCGTCGTCGATGGCGAGGCGCCCTGCCGTGTCGTAGATGACCACGTCCGCATGGTCGCGAGCAGCGGCCTCGGACGCGCGGCGGCACAGCTCCGGAGGTGCGAGCCCCGGCTCGTGGAAGACGGGGACGCCGAGCCGCTCGCCGAGCTGCTTCAGCTGGTCGACGGCGGCCGGCCGCTGCACGTCCGCGGCGACGAGGAGGGTCTTCTTGCCCTCCTTCAGGAACCGGTTTGCCAGCTTGGCCGCGGTCGTTGTCTTGCCCGACCCCTGGAGGCCGATGACCATGACGCCGGTGGGGTGCTTCTTCGCGATCGCGAGCGACGTGTCCACAGGCCCCATGAGGGCCTCGAGCTCGTCGTGGCAGATCTTGACGAAGTGGTCCTGCGGGGTCGCTCGCAGAGTACCCCGGGCCGTGTGCACCTTGGTGTCGACGACCTCGCCGACGGCCTTCTCGCGGACCCGCGCCACGAAGCGCTTCACGACCTCGAACGCCACGTCGGCCTCGAGGAGGGCCACGCGGATGTCCCGCAGCGCCTCGTCGACCACCTCGGGTGTGATCTCGGTGCGGCCCTTCAGCTTGTTGCGGGCGGCCTTGAAGCCTCTGGCAACGGTCTCGAGCATCGCGCTGTCAAATCCGGAGGGGTGGCTTATAACACGACCATGGCCGCGCAAGCGCACTCGGACGGACCCCGGCTGTTCACGGTCGAGCAGGCAAACGCGCTGGTGCCGACGCTCCAGCTCGAGTTCGGGCGGCTGGCCCATCTGCGCGGAGAGGTCTCGGCGGTGGTCGAGGCCCTCGGCGGGCCCGACGAGGCCATGGCGTACCTCGAGGAGCGGAACCCGGCCAAGCAGGGGCTCGAGGCAAAGGTCGAGCAGTTCCGCCGCCTCGTCTCGGAGATCAACGGCGTCGTCCAGCGCGTGAACGACCTCGGCTGCCTCGTGAAGGACCTGGAGATGGGACTCGTCGACTTCCTCAGCATGCGGGGAGAGGAGGCCGTCTTCCTGTGCTGGCAGTTCGGCGAGCCAGCGGTCGCGCACTGGCACCCCGTCGACGAGGGCTTCGCCGGGCGTCAGCCGCTCGAGGACGTCGTCGCGCAGCGGCCGGAATTCCTGAACTGAGCCCCCGACGCCCGCGGTGCGCACCTCCGCGACCAAGCCCGGGCGCCCTCGGGGTGGTCCACGGTGCGTCGTGAGCACCCCGGGAGCGGGACGGAGGGCGGCATGCCGCCGGACGTGCAGCCCTTGCAACGTCCCGCCGCCGCGTTAATTAGGGCCGCCCGGGATCGAACCGGGACTCCGCTTTCGCGGAAGCGGATTTTAAGTCCGCCGCGTCTGCCAGTTCCGCCACGGCCCCGTAAGACTTCCATGAAGCACTGCGCTTGTCATTACCCAGATACTACCCGCATTTGATACAGTTGGGCATCGACGGGAGAGGCTGATGCCCTGGGTCGACACTTGGGTCGGTGGTCGAGTCTGGCGCGACCAAGCTGGACGTCGCACCTTCATCATCCGCAAGAGCATGCGCGGGAAGAGGTGGGAGGTCTCGACCCGCTGTTCAACCGAACGTGCCGCCATCAAGGCCCTCGAACGGTTCGAGCACGACCCCGAGGGTTTCCAGGCAGGCGAAGACGTCATCGCTGACAGCCTTGCTCTTGACGAGAAGTTGGTCGACCAGTTCATCGCCTACTCGCGCGACGTCAAGGGTAACACGCCGCGATGGTGCGACGTTCAGAAGAGGCTGCTCGACTGGTGGAGAAAGCAACTTGCCGGGAAAAACCTCAAGCGCCTGGACCTGGGCAGGGACGTTATTCCTCACCTGGATGGCGTGAGGGAGTTGAAGAATCGCATCGCTACCCTCAAGGCACTCTTCGGGTGGCTCAGGAAGGTGCGCCACCTCATCACGTCGAACCAAGATTGCTCTCGCGACTTGTCTGTTCCCCAGGCGAAGCCTGCGCAGGCGACTCGGTCCAAGGTCATCAGCGTAAAGGACGAAGAACGCCTGCTTGCCGCCTTACCGCACGAGTGGGCTGTTCGGGGGCTCCTGCTCTCGAAGACGGGGATGCACCTCACCGAGCTTGAGAGCTTCGTCAACGGGGGCCGAGTCGAGCAGAGAGGCGACGATTGGGTTCTGGTGCTTCCCCACACGAAACGCGGCCCCGAGCATCGCATCGTCATCAGTACGGCCGGTGTCGAGGTGGCGAAAGAGGCGCTGACCCTCGGCAAGTTCTCCGTAAACCAGATGGCCCACGTCTACCGTCGGTTCTCGAAGAATCTCGGCATCGACGGGTGGGGACCGGGAATGTGGCGCCACACTTTCGCGACGAGACTAGTGGAGGAGGGCGCCACACCAGAAAGCGTGTCGCTCTACCTCAACCACCGAAGCGTTCAGACGACTCTGAAGTTCTACGCTGCCCTCGCAGTGGCTCCGAAGCCCAAGCCAGCGCGCCGTTCGCGCAACCCGTCGACGGCCAAGATGTTCGAGAAGATGAGGAGCGCGGAGGTTCCGGAAGAGCCCCGGCTGGGTCGAGCGGTCCGACGTCGTGCTGATGTCGCACACGGCCACAGGAAGACCTGATGCGTGCCTGGCGTAGGGCTGGTGTCGCTGGTTATTTTGGAGCAGACAGTGCTCAAAGGCTGGATACAGCCCGGTGACGGGGGCTGCCGAGGGCACTTCGCGTCCGACCACGCCTGTAGCCTCAACCCGATGGCCCGCGTCCCGTTCAGTTTCCCGTTCCCGGGGCTCCCCGAGGGCGAGGTCACGCCTTCGCCAGGGTCCGGGGACATTCAGGAACTCCTTCAGCGGGACGTTCGCATCGCACGGTGGTTCATCGAGGAACGGTGGGAGAGGCGCCTCAAGACGGACTCACCGTTGGGGCAGCTTCTGGCGCTGGCCGAACAACTCGACTTGAAGGGCACTGCCACATCCGTCGATGACCAGGACCGTGAGGTCGCGCGCCACTGGCTTCACCTCAGCGCCGCCCTGGTGCGGCTCGCCTGGGCGGTGCGCGCTCTTCACGGGAACGGCGGCAGGGTTCTCTCGGTTGACGGAAGCTTCATCGACGACGAGCTACTCGGAGCGGACACCAAGGAGCGAGACATCGCCCGGAAGCTCCCAGGCGGCATCGGTACCCTCGTGTTCGCCGGTCGCCTCCTACAGGCGGGTGGGGGACGCATCCTCTCGGTAGGAGGGAAGGGTGCTCGTGGCCACGACATCCGATGGGAGACGGGCGACGGAGACATCGTGCTCGTCGAACGGAAGGACCGCTCGTTTGAGGCAGGGCTCGGGGACACGACGGAGAAGCGAATCGCAAGGGTCATCGGCGAGGTCAGAGCCGCTGGCACCAGCATGC